>Ga0315271_10002308_pt1 | contig 11928 bp, 15 predicted proteins | sample C3_top_MG_FD_204664 | JGI IMG/M metagenome (GOLD analysis project Ga0315271, IMG submission 204664) | Sediment microbial communities from Yellowstone Lake, YNP, Wyoming, USA - C3_top | ecosystem: Environmental > Aquatic > Freshwater > Lake > Sediment | place: USA: Wyoming | collected 2017-08-01
ACCAGCCACAGCGCCCCCGTTGCAACCCGCGACCGCTCCTGTACTGGTATCTGATGCTGTGGTGCCAGTGGCAAATCAGCTGCTGATCCCGGTCGCCGGCATCAATGCCAGCGCGCTCAAAGACACCTTCAATGACGCCCGCGGCTCCGAAGACCACCATGAAGCAATCGACATTCTGGCGCCGAAAGGAACGCCAGTGTTTGCGGTAGCGGACGGCAAAATTGCCAAGCTGTTCAACAGCAAACCAGGCGGCCTGACTGTTTACCAATTCGATACCGGCGAAAAGTTTGCATATTACTACGCGCATCTGGATCGGTACGCCGCCGAGGTCAAAGAAGGGATGACGCTGAGACGCGGCGATCTGGTCGGCTATGTCGGCACTAGCGGCAACGCCGATCCGAAAACCCCGCATTTGCACTTTGCTGTTTTCGAGCTTGGACCGGAAAAGCAATGGTGGAAAGGTAGCCCGATCAACCCTTACCCGCTGTTGCGAGGGACTACTCGTCCCTGATTGCGCACGATTAGGTTATAGCGACGCGACGAACTTTTGTCATGCGTTCCACGACAAGACAGGGTTGAGTCCAAGTGAGTGTCATGCACTTTTTTGACTGGAATTGAGTTGGTCTGCTGGCAAGCTGCCGACCGCCAACCGAGAAGCTGTCCTTCATTCGCTGAATGACCGCTGCTGATTCTTGCGTCAGGGCTACGACCGCAATCAAGAACAGAGTTCTACTTCCGGTGATGGTGGCGTATCCGGTTATCCCTTTGATCGAATCCGTAACCACACTCCTGTCGTTGGGCTACTGGAAGCAATGACCGGTATCTGGCGACAAATTTGAACTTCTGTAAGTCGGTTCCCGCTGCACTGCCGGTCTAGGATCTTCTCCGTACCTGACGTTCAATCTTGACCATGAGCTTCAGAGAAAGCTGAGCAGCTATTTGGGCTTCGGGAATACTTTCGTCCCAAGCCACACAAAGAGCGTATAAGGGATTGGCACGGAATTCCATATGACACAAATCGTAGACCAAAAAGAAAACGCGCCCATCGCATTTGAACCCTATCTGCACGAGGCTTCGGATTCTGTTCGTTTCCAGGTCCCAGTATCCGGTGCGCGGGTCAATGCAAGTGTCAGCCGGCAAGCTCTGCGTTACAGCTTCAAGTCGGCAGACCCCTCGGCAGACTTATTGAGCATCTACAACATGCATTCCAACAAGATCCACGAAGCGGTGCTACTGCGTTTGGCACAAGGCGCCCGGGAGCCAGTGATGCTGCGTGAATCAAATTTTCCCAGCCCACCGCTCTGATGAGTGCCAACTGCAGCTCAACCTCGCAATCGCACTTCCGGAAGGCAGCCAGTAGCAAGTACCCGGAATCGCTGCCAAGCCGAGCTACCCAGACGAAACCTGACCCGCTGCCTCAGGCACACAATAGCGGCTGATGCGGGGCTTAGTGGCTGGGAGCCAAGACCTGACTTTCAGTGCCTGCTGCTTGGGGAAATGGAGTGCAGCAGTTGCTGTCGTTCGCCGTATTCCCGATGGCTGCCAACACCGATCGGTCGACACAGTCCCCGAAATGACAACCATCGCTAAAGCGGGGCTGTCGTGAAATTGACGCTTTCTACCGCTTACGGCGACGCGAGGCCGCGAGACCCGCCAAGCCCAGGCCGAGGAGCGCGAGCGTACCGGGTTCGGGGACATCAGTTCGCTGCACGAGAATTCCGGCGTTCACGTCTGTTTGGTTGGTGTCGGTGGCAAATATAAAGCCACTCGGGCTAGCTGGGAATCCATTGATATAGAGCTGCCAGTCGCCATTACCGAAGATGTAATTATTGACACCGCTGTCGAGGCCACCAAGGGTTAAGTCGCCGATGCTGTCATAGGTGAATGCATTCCCGCCAGCTTGGGACGTATCGAAACTCGTGGATACGCTGAATCCAGCTCCCGTCGAGTCAACATAGGTCTGCGTCGTGTCAAAGTTGGCAAACGAGAACGTCCCGCTGAACGGCCCCGGCTGGGAACCAAGAGTACCCGATGCAACAGCAGGTATGACACAAGGGCGATCACACATCCCACCCACCACGGCATCATGGCGATCACATCCACCACGTCTTCTGCCGGGCTTGTTCTTTTTCGAGCCATATTCGCAAGCCAAGCGGTTGCGTCAGGACCGCAAAGACATCAAACTTCGATAAGACTATTTGTCGAGTAACCCGCCTAAAAGACCCATTAATTCGCCAGAGCTGCCAAGACCCCCTTCAGGCGAAACGCCATGTGGCGTAAGTTTGTCGATCATGCCGGGCAGCAATTGAGAAAGTTGACCCGACAACTGGCTTGGGTCGATGCCGAGTTTATTGGCGATCTTGCCAATGGCACCATCCCCTAGAACACTGGTTATCTGCTCTGCAGAAATCGGTAAATTTTCGCCCCGCCCAATCCAGGACTGAACATGTTCGCTCAATCCGGCTTGGTTGAATTTTTGAATCAGGCCATTCAAGCCACCCAACTCGGAGTTATCAGCGAGCAAGCCGCCTATGACGTGCGTGAGATCGCCTCGCTGATTCAATTCGCCAGTTACCGCGCCAATTACAGAATCAAATAGTCCCATAATGATGTTCCTTGAACAATGAAAAAGACTTTGCATCGTAGCAAAATCAAGAAAAGTCGTGGGCTCCGATATGATGTCGGCGGATTTTGAAGTTTCGTTTCTCACTGCTTGCCCAACCTACAGGAGTTCCATCTATGTTGAAGAAGATTCTGGCCTTCATGGTCATGTTGTATGCCGCAGTGTGCTTTGCTGCCGTCGATGCCAATAAGGCCACCGCCGCCGAACTTGATGGCGTCAAAGGGATTGGACCCACCATTTCCGCAAGGATTGTGGAAGAACGTGCCAAAGGCCAGTACAAGGACTGGAACGACTTCATTACCCGCGTCAAGGGTGTCGGCGAAACCAATGCCGTGAAGTTGTCTGAAGCGGGGCTGACTGTAGGTGGTGCCACGTACAAGGGCGCAGCAGCAGCCCCTGCAGCAGCACCCGCAGCCGCGGCCAAGAAAGAGGATAAGCCTGCCGCAAAGACGGAAGTGAAGAAGACCGAAGAAAAGCCAGCCCCTGCTGCCAAGCAGCCAGCCTCTGACCCTAAAGCTGACGCCAAGGCGAAGAAGGATGCAGAGAAGCAGGCGAAAGCGGACGAAAAGGCCAAGAAGGCTGCCGAGAAACAAGCCAAGGCAGATGAGAAGGCCAAGAAGAGTGCGCCAGCCGCAGCGCCGGCATCAGCAGCCAGCGCACCCAAGAAGTAGTCCCTGGTCACTTGAATCAAGAACCCGCCCATTGGCGGGTTTTTTGTTGACGCGGGAACCTGCTCGGGCACAAACAAAAATCAAACTTAAACCTGCGTCATGGACCCGTGGCCTGCAACGCCTCCACAGGATAAGGCCGCATGAACTCCATGCTGTGCTCGATGGGCGCTTCCAGCCAGTCCAGATACCTCTCCGGCGGCAGGATCACCACCATGCGCTTCTCATCTGTCGGTTTGTGAAACAAGCGCATCAGCGGGTGCTGATCGGCGTTGATGATCAGCATGGTGTAGCTGTGAACCCACTCGCCCTTGGGTGACTTCCAGACCGACCACAGACCAGCCATACCAAGCGGTTCACCGTCAACTCTGGCGATCCGCGTCGGCACCGCCTTGCCGCTGCGCCAGTCGGGCTCGAAGAAGGCGTCGGCAGGAACGGTAATCCCCCCGAAAGACCAAAGGGCGCAAAAATAGAATTCTCAGACTGACCGTTTGCGCCTCGAAAACGCTAAACCAGCAAGACCGAGACCAAGGAGTGCGAGAGATGCGGGTTCTGGAACAGCTTGTATGAGGGGAGAAACCGCTTGATTGTGGAGGTCGAGTAGCTTGACTGTCACCATCTCGTCGGATTTAGAAATATTCGAAAAGGAGAGGTTTTCTAACGTAATTTCGAACTGCCCGCCCGCGCCGAAATTGACCGTAACTGGACTCCAATTGAGCGTGTAGTCCACCGCCTCGGGAGTGTCTGTAATGGGTCCGTGAACAGCTACGCCGTTACCAGAAACAGAAACTTCGGTAATCGTACCGAATGGATTCGCAAAAGTGAACGTGGCTGTCACCCCGAGATTGTCCTGTTCATTACTGTTGATTCCCTGATTGCCTCCGTTTCCGGTGTCCGGCTCATTAAATGAGACGGTACCGAGTTTGAAAGAAAAGGGAACGTTGATGTTGTTCAACTGGAAAGTTGGTGGTACGTCTGAAGTACTAAACACCACATCCAATAGCTGGCCGCCATTCTCACCATTGGCGCCGACATCTACTCCGTATCCTGTGCCACCAGCGAATGTTGTATTCGTGATGTCAAACTGCACTGGAGTTGCCTGTATCGCCGGAGCAAAAGCAGACAAAACCGCCATCACGGTGGCAAGAGTAACGATCTTATGCTTGTACATTGAGTTTCCTAGAAAATTAGAATATCTTCTCTCAATCAAATCAAGCGAATATCGTGCCAATAGATCAAAAGACTAATTTGTTGTTATAAATCAATGAACTATCGCCACTGTTCAGAGATTTTTTCGGTAGAGACCGCAGGTTATGCAATCTAATGTAGGCACCGGCGACACGACCATTTAGACGTGTCAGAAGCTTCTGAAACCACTAGTATTGGCACATCACCACAGGGCATGCGATCCCTGCCCTGGCTTCAGGAAGTAGAACTCTTGCGAAGAAAGTTGATCAGGTCTTGCTGCCGGCGCATGCCGGTGGACTGAAACAGTCCGGCCAGGTGATCGCGGGCGGTACGCCGCGTGATGCCCATCTTGTCAGCGGCGGCATCCAGGCTATGAAAGGTGAGCAACAGCCCGGCAAGTTCGCGCTGGCGCGGGGATAAGAGGCGCCGCTCTGGCCAATAGGCCATCGTTTCACCCGCCGGCGCCGCCGTGTCATGCTTCATTCCAGTTGCCACGCTGACCAGCACAAAGGGTGAACCATCTACCTGCGCGACACGACGCAAACCCACTTCCACCGCACCACCTTGTAGCTGTATTGTCGGCTGGCCGTTTGAGCCAGAGCGCGCCTCAGGGGCAACCAATTCTGCAAAACTTGCCACAAATTGCTGTTGCAGCGCACGATCACTGGCACAAATCTGGTTGGCTTCGAGCTTGAACCAGCGCTGGCGCTTCAATTCAGCTGCCCCGGCGGTGTTGGCATGTACCAGGTGTCGGTTTTCACTACACAACCAAGCGGCTACTGGCAGTGCGTCCAGCGCGGCGAGGTATGTTTCCTGCAAATAGCAGTTCACGTTCTGGTGGCCATCACCAGACTTTGTGCCGACTGGCGCACCTGTCCGATCACTTCTGTGCAAAATTCTATAGCCCTCAGAAAAACAGCGCCTGTCCGGACCCGGACCACACGGGCCTGCCCCGGCGTCATTGGGTGAAAGGCTGACCCCTGCGCCCTCACTTGCAGGATCGGTACGACCCATGAACTCGTTCAATGCCAGCCATGCCGCCCGCCAGCGTTGTGGCTCGTTCACTGCATCGTGGAGTTCGGCGGTCAGGTCATGTAGGTTGTTCGGGTCAGGCATCGAAAGATTGTTCCAGTACAAATATGTTCACGAAAGTTCGCCGCCAAGATTGACCAGGGTTGCCTTGAAAGTGGTAGCCAAGACAGGCATCACTGGAAGCCAGGGATCGCTCCGACCAAATCCACCTGCGCGTCGGGTTCAATTCCCAGAACGGGTTGTTTTCTACGAAGACCGTATCGTAGCTAAAACTATTGTCAAAGACCACGAAGGTGCGCCAAACATTGCAAGGCCTCGTTTGAAGCGAACGGCTCACCGCCCTAGGTCTTTGGCGCTGAATGGCCGGCTTCGAGCAAGCAGATCAGACCGGCGAGTGTCGTCTGTGTGTCTAAACCTGCCCCACAAAAACCAGTTCCATTTACCTGCCCCCACCATTCACCCCATCTCAATCAGCCTCGCCACATCACCATGGCACTCTGCACACAAGCCCACCAACAGCAGGTCACCGGCTTTGACTGCCCCAGTGAAGTTGGTAATGGTGACTGCGTGGCGGCATGACACGCACCATACATTGGCAATCAGCAGTTTCTTCTTGTCTGCAGGAATAGTGGCCCACAGTTTGGCTGCGGGGTCGGTGAATTTCGGAATGGACTCGATGCTCATGGATTTGCCGTGTGCTCGCAATCTTCCCAAGGCAGCACATTGCATCCACAGTGAGGCCCCAAAACTGCAGGTCCTGTGACGACCCCCTTGGGCTGCTCTACTGCTGCCTTTCCGGTGTTCGTCGATTGCCGTGTGGTGCCGCCAGCAGTGCCTTCGGTAGCAGCGTGCAAGTCTGGAATCCAGCGCGTGAACGGAGTGGGATCTGCTACATCCTGGACGTACCAAATCTTCTTATCGGCGTCCCATCGGGCTCCAAGGGCCTTGGCGGTGTCTTTCTCGGCGAACGGTACTTTCAAATCGATTCTCATGGGGGCAATTATCAGCGCCATGCACGGGCTTCACCGCCACCGGATTCACCGCCTTCACCACCTTTGGACGGACCGATGACGCAAACTGTCAGTCCACTGGGGCGGTATGGCGGATGGCAAGGCGAGGGCAGGTCCGGCAAGACACTTACGCGAGCCTGGCCCGGGAAAGGTGGTGAAGGGGGTAAAGGGGGTGCCGCTAACAACACTGATACCGTGAAGGTCATTTGGAAGTGCTAGTCTGCAATTGGGCATAAGCATTCGCGTTTGTTCACTGGCATGACTTCAGTGAATGATTTGAGATTTGCCCAGCCTATCCCGGTGGGTCTTCTTCAACTGGTCACAGAAGGAGGAAAGCATGGCTCAAATCCAAAGCGTGAAATACAGCAGGCGGTTGAACGACAGGGTCGCCCCAGGTGTCAATAGTGACGCTACCAATTGGGTTGCGACAACACACGGTCAAGTGACCAATGAAATGTCATTAAGAAGACACAAGACAGAACGATTGATTGCAGTGGCCCTGATTTGCGCTGGTTGTGTTGTCATCTTTTGCCTGTTGCTGGTGGTGGCTGCCCCGTACAAAATGCTGTAGTGATGTGCATACCAGAGTGCTGACCCTGATGGTAATTTGTACATAGGGAACCCTGGCGTCAAAGATCCCCCGACCCCATGCCGAACCCCGCCGGTCAATCTGCCTGAGTTCCCGTAGGACAAAACAGGCACTTACCTCCGCCCCATAGCCAGCATCCAGTCCGCCCCATACACTCACATCTGACCAGCGAAGCGCCTTCGCAGGAGGTCGCGCAAGGCCCTTCGCAAGCGCCCAGAATGGCCCACAAGAACTGCTAGAATTCGCGCTGGTGAAAATCGGACCGCAAGGGTCAGCGAATGTACCAGACTTCTCCGAATGGGAACCTAGCTCAGTTGGTAGAGCAGCGGACTCTTAATCCGTAGGTCGAGAGTTCGAATCTCTCGGTTCCCACCACTCCAAGCCGCATGGAACAAAAAGATGGATGCTAGCTAGTTTGTAGCATATTTTTCTTGGTTATTCATTGCAGGCAATCTGCAGGCAAATCCATTCTTCTGACTTTGACACGACCTGAGCTGAGCTGACACTTTTTTGGGAAGCCATCAATATCCCGCAAGTGTCGGATCCCTTGAGAAATGTCAAACTCCCGTAATGGAAGATCGATGAATCGACCTTGCAAAGCATGTCATTGAGTTGTAGCCTATGAACGTATATATTGCAGTTTGTTAGATATAGGAGGCAGTTCAAATGAAATCACTTGCCATTGCTTTGAGTTCCGTCATCATGGTCGGATGCGGTGGTGGTGGCGGTGGAGGGACGACACCTCCCATTGCTACGCCATCAGCAGCTCTGAACAGCTCCAACCAAACGATAGCAGCACAGGACACGGCGTCCACAGGCTACCTGCCCCTAATGGGCGCACAGACGCTCACAGGGGCTCAAACTTTCGACGAGAGCGTGCTGTTCAACATAGCCCGGGATCAACTGAACAAGTTACCAGGCTATCTGGCCGACGCGAAGACACACAGCACTTTGACTGGCGCGGTGCTAAGTCAAACCTACCCCTGTACCTATGGCGGTACGGTGACCGCGAGTGTTTCTGATGCAGACAACAATGGTGTGGTGTCCGCTGGCGACAGCGTGACCATAACGGGAAACAACTGCGTAGAGCAAGAAGGCACTTTGACGGGCTCAATTGCATTCGGCATTAACAATGTCACAGGAACGTTTGGCTCAACCAGTTACAGCGCCAGCGTCGCGATGACTTTCAACGGCTTCAACGTAAGCAGTTCCCAGTTCAGTGCCAACGCCAATGGTTCTCTAAACCTGTCCGCGAGCGAAAGTGGCGTAAATAACATCAGCACATCTGTTTCCACATCTTCTCTGTCGGTATCGGGCACCTATGCGGGTGTCACGCGCTCACGCACCCTTACAAACTACACTGCGACGAGTACCAGAACTCCTAATTCAACCTACGGCGTTGTCACCAGCTACACACTCACTGGAACCCTGACAAGTTCTGCTCTGTCTTCACAGGCGATTTCTTTTGCTACGACGACGCCGTTCGTAAGTCTGTCATCGGACTATTACCCCTCCAGTGGTGTGATGGTCATCAGCGGTGCCGCCAACTCCAAAGTCAAAGTCTCAGCCCTCTCGAACAGCCAAGTCAAACTCGAACTTGATGCCAATGGGGACGATGTTTATGAGGGCAGCACGACGCTGGGCTGGAATACATTGATGTGACGGGAGATACGATTTGGAGGTGGAACAGGACTAGGAGCAGTTCGCTTGGCCTGCTGTTGGCTGCAATTTCTGTCGCTGCCGCCGCAGAGTGCAGCGATCGTTTGAACTCCTTGAAGGTTGCACTTGTCAGCGACCAAAGTGACTGGAGCGAGTTTGATACCTCCGGTCGCAAACTGGCACAGGAATCGGGCAAGCTTCACGGGCCAGAGCTTTCAATTGCCTTGCACTGCGCTGACTGGGATTTTCTAGCTCTCGCCTCTCAGCTAGACGGATCGCGAATGTATGACGGTCAGACTTCAACTGGCGTAACGATTATTTCCAATTCGGCGGTGAGGCAACGCCAAGGTTACCTGCAAGCAAGTTTCAACCTCGCAGATTCATGGCGATTGGGAGGACGACTGTCCAGCAACACGATTTGGCGTGAACTTGCTTCGACTGGCGGTGCTGCCGGCTATCCAGAACTCTATTACTGGACAACCATTTCACTTGGTACGCAATGGGAAACGGTGCTAGGCAGGAATCGGTTCAAGTTGGCAGCATGGTTTGGTAAGCCGGTGATGTCAACGATGGAACTGACCCTTCCGGGCCGAGATCACGCGACGCTGAAGCTGGGATCAATGAATCAGACTGAGTTCGCCGCAGGTTGGCGCACTCCGATCGGCCCGAGTTGGTACTTGGAGGTAGACGTCCAATATCGTCGGACTGCGATAGGTCAGGGTGAGGATGCAGTGATAACTCGCGGCGGTATGCCCGTGGCGGTGGCGCATCAACCGCAGACCCTTCTGGTTGATGTGCCTGTAGCCGTCAGGATTGGTTATGACTTTTAGAGTCTGCTCGTCGTCTGCAATGAATAGATGATGGGTATGCGCGCGCCGTTACGTCCGCTTACTCACGAAACAGTTTGAGTACAGCCAATTCCCCGGCTCAAGCGTTAATCTCAACGTACGCCACACGGCGGGTTACTTGACGGAGCTGTAAATGAACATGACTCAAAACACGAATCGTATCCACCCCTTGATGGCAGTTGTTGCGGTGTCTGTCACCTTGGTCAGCCTACTCGGTATTGCCGCCATGACAGGTGTCCTGCCGAATTCGCATGGTTCCGCCTCGGATACGGCACAACCGGCAGGGCTGCTTGCATCGGCGCCGACACAGTCGGCATCCGCACCCCGAAGCAGCATCGATGAAACTGCACCTCACAAGCCCATTGCGCACCACCACACGCAGAAACCGGTAGCGCTTGCTCAAGACCATCCGGCCCAAGTGACGCAGGCTGAGCCCGCTCAACCGAATTCCCCGGCGCCGTCATACCCGCAAGCGGCGCCCGCTGCGCACAACAGTCCTGTCGGAATTGGCGTCGGCGCAGTGGTCGGCGGATTGCTTGGAAATCAGGTGGGCGGCGGCACCGGCAAGACCTTGGCAACCATAGCCGGTGCTGTGGGTGGCGGCTACCTCGGAAACGAAGTCGCGAAGAAGAATCAGTGATCGGCGGCAGCCCGCGCCCAAGACCACGAAGTTGAAGCAACTTCAGAGTTTGGACGACCTGCTGTCGACGATCCTCTATCATTTGCGTGCCGGGCGCTGTCCGCTTTGAGTATCTATGCCAACTACCGCCAACCCATCACTTGTTGAATTGCGCAATCTGACCTTCGGGTACGGCGAGCGTGCCGTTCTGGATCATATTTCCCTGCGCATACCAAGAGGCAAGGTCACGGCGCTGATAGGTCCGATGGGCGGTGGCAAGACCACGACGCTGCGTTTGATGGGCGGCCAGAGCCGTGCGTGGTCCGGGCAAATGCTGTTCGATGGGCAAGACCTGGGCCCCATGGACCAGAAGCAACTCTATTCCGTCAGGCGTCGCATGGGCATTTTGTTTCAGTTCGCCGCCTTGTTTGCCGACATGAGCGTGTTCGAGAACGTCGCCTTCCCATTGCGCGAACATACCGATTTGCCTGAATCACTGATCCGCGACATCGTCTTGATGAAGCTCAATGCCGTCGGCCTGCGAAACGCGCGTGACCTCATGCCCAGTGAAGTTTCGGGTGGTATGGCCAAGCGCATTGGCATAGCGCGTGCAATTGCACTGGACCCGGAACTGGTGATGTACGACGAACCTTTTTCCGGTCTCGATCCGATTTCGCTCCTTGTCGCAGCGCGCCTGATTCGTCAGCTCAATGATTCGATGGGACTGACCAGCATTTTTGTGTCGCATGAAGTCAAGCAAACGCTTGCGATTGCCGATCACGTTGTCATTCTCGACAGTGGAAAGCTTGCGTTCCAGGGTACGGTGCAGGAGGTACACCAAAGCACCGATCCGCTTGTGCTCCAGTACGTGAATGGGCGCCCCGATGGCCCGGTGCGCTTTCATTACCCGGCCGTCACCATCGACGAGGATTTTGGCTTCCCCGTCCATCCCACCACACCAGCACCTCAGGCAAGGCCCCAGGCTTCATGAGCCCCAGGCCGTCCTGTCGAGCTCAATGGCTTGATCGAGCGTGTCCAGCAGCTTCGCTCTGACCTTCAGCTTGGTTGCGGCGTGCGCTCTCATGTCGATCTTCTTCAATTGCTGCGCCATGGCCAGGGCTGCGCTCATCAGCCCTTCCGCCGGCACCACTTCGTCAAGAAAGCCTGCCTCTTTTGCAGTTGCCGGGTTGAACATCTCGGCATTGATGACGGACCGCTGGAAGGCAGACTTGCGCAGGCGATCGCGCGCGAGTTCGATGCCCACGTGGTGCATCGTCATGCCGATCCTGACTTCATTGAGACCGATCGTGAACGGGCCCTCGACACCGACTCGGTAATCGACCGAGAGCAGCAGGAACGCGCCTTTAGCCACCGCATGTCCGGAGCAGGCCACGATGATCGGGTACGGGTGCGCCAGCATGCGCCGGGCCAGCTGGCTGCCGGCCGTCACCAGGGCCGCTGCATTCTGTGGCGATGACATCATGACCTTGAGGTCGTAGCCCCCCGAAAGAATCCCCGCCTGCCCGGTGACGATGACGATGGCCTTGTCCTGCAGCGCGCGCTCCAGCGCCAGATGGAAGCCGGCAATGACCTCATGGGAAACGGCATTCGCCTTGCCGTTGCAAAGGGTCAATGTGGCAACGCCCTCATCGAGTTGGTAGGACACAAGTTCAGACACGGTAGATTCCTTCA
>Ga0315271_10002309_pt1 | contig 11924 bp, 12 predicted proteins | sample C3_top_MG_FD_204664 | JGI IMG/M metagenome (GOLD analysis project Ga0315271, IMG submission 204664) | Sediment microbial communities from Yellowstone Lake, YNP, Wyoming, USA - C3_top | ecosystem: Environmental > Aquatic > Freshwater > Lake > Sediment | place: USA: Wyoming | collected 2017-08-01
TGCTGAAAGCCGACTTCAACAGCTACGGCGCGCGCCGCGGCAATCACGAGGTCATGATGCGCGGCACCTTCGCCAACGTGCGTGTGAAGAATCTGATGATCCCGGCCGGTGCCGACGGTTCGCGCGAGGAAGGCGGCGTCACGCTGTACCAGTCTGCAGCAGGTAGCGGCGCAAGCGCCGCAGGCGAGAAGATGTTCATCTACGACGCGGCCATGAAGTACATCGCCGCGGGCACGCCGACCGTCGTCTTCGCCGGCGAGGAGTACGGCACCGGCTCGTCGCGCGACTGGGCCGCCAAGGGCACGCAGCTGCTCGGCATCAAGGCCGTGGTGGCGCGCAGCTTCGAGCGCATCCACCGCAGTAACCTGATCGGCATGGGCGTGCTGCCGCTGCAGTTCAAGGGCAGCGATTCATGGCAGACGCTGGGCATCAAGGGCGACGAGGTGATCGATGTCGTGCTCGGCAAGGACATCAAGCCGCAGACCGACGCCACGCTGGTGATCACCGGCCGCGACGGCATGAAGCGCGAAGTCACCGTGACCCTGCGCATCGACACCGCGATCGAGGTCGACTACTACAAGCATGGCGGCATCCTGCCGTTCGTGTTGCGTCAATTGCTGGCGGCGTGAGCGACGCCTCGCGCAACATCGAAGTAGCCTGAACCGAGCCCCATGCAACTTGCGCTGTTTGATCTCGACCACACGCTGCTCAGCGGGGACAGCGATGTGCTTTGGTGCGACTTCCTGTTCGAGCTGGGCCTGATCGATGCCACGTTCAGACAACGCAGCGTCGACATGGCCCATAACTATGGCGCGGGCACGGTCATCCCCAAGGACTATTACAACTTCTATGCCAGCACGATGACGGGTCGCACACCCACGGCCCTGCAGCCGTTGCGCGAGCGCTTCCTGAGCGAGTGGATCCGGCCCCGGATTCCGGACGACGCGCGCGCACTGCTGCAGCGCCATCGCGACGCCGGCGACACATTGGTGCTGACCACCGCCACCAGCCGCGTGATCAGCGAACTGACCGCCGCCGACCTGCGCGTCGATCACTACATCTGCACCGAACTCGAACAAGTCGACGGACGCTTCACGGGAAGAACTTCGGGTGTGCTGAACATCCGAAGCGGCAAGGTCGATCGCCTGCGCCAATGGCTGTCGGAACTGGGGCTGCCGGAGCGCACGCTGGCCGAGGCCAGCTTCTACAGCGATTCGATCAACGACCTGGCGCTGCTCAGTGTCGTGCGCCGCCCGGTCGTGGTCGACCCGGATGCCAGGCTCGAGTCGACAGCGCGGTGGAAGGGCTGGAGCGTTCTGCACTTGAACCGGGGCCTCGGCAGCGCGCACGAGCGACGCAAGTTGCCGCACTAGGGACGCGGCTCGTTGCCGAGCGCCCGACGCGGCCCTGGAGGCTGCGGACGGCGGCGCATTGGCATACGATGCACGCCGAGGTCCTGATACGGACATTGGGAGCCGAACATGCGCATTGCCGTGATGGGCGCCGGCGGATTGGGCGGCTACTTCGGGGCCCGCCTGGCGCTGGGCGGGGCTGAGGTTCACTTCATCGCGCGCGGCCGGCACCTGCAGGCCATGCATGACGACGGTCTGCGCATTGTCGGGCCCCAAGCACTGCATGTCGCGCGCGTCAACGCCACTGACGATGCGCGCAGCGTCGGCCCGGTCGATCTGGTGATGCTGTGTGTCAAGCTGTGGGACACCGAAGCCGCGCTCGAACAGATCCGGCCGCTGGTCGGTGCGCAATCCGCCATCGTCTCGTTCCAGAACGGGGTGTTGAAGGACCAGGCCCTGCGCGCCGCCTACGGCGCCGGGCCGGTGATGGGCGGCGTGGGCTACGTCGCCGCGACGATCGACAGTCCGGGCGTGATCCGCCAGACCGGCCCGATGCAGCGGCTGCTGTTCGGCGAGTTCGACGGTTCGCGCTCGATGCGCGGCCAGGCCTTCTTGCAGGCTTGCCTGGCCGGCGGCATCAATGCCGAGTTGTCCGCGGACATCGAACGCGAGATCTGGCAGAAGTTCGTCTTCCTTGCCGGCTTGTCAGGCACGACGACGACGATCAGGAAGCCGATCGGCCCGATCCGCGCGAACGCACAGACGCGCAGCTTTTTGCTCGACGTGATGCGCGAGGTCGTCGCCGTCGGCCGTGCCCACGGTGTCAATGTGGCCGAGGATTACGCTGAGCAACGGCTGAAGCTGGCTGACGAGGTGGCGCCGGACATGACTTCGTCGATGCATCACGACCTCGAACGCGGCAACCGGCTGGAACTGCGCTGGCTGGCCGGTGCGGTGGTGGAACTGGGCCGGGCCAGGAAGGTACCGACGCCGCTGAACCGCGCGATCGCCGACATCCTGGCGCTGCATGCCGAAGGCCGCCCGGCATGAGCACGCCGAGCGCACCTCTGCCCGCGTTGCAGTTGCGCGCCGTGCACTGCACCGCGGTCGAGGTGCCGTTGCGGCTGGTGCTGGGCACCAGCGCGGGCGCGCTGCGGGCGGCACCGCTGCTGCTGGTCGACGTGCAGACCGAGCAAGGCATCACCGGCCGCGCGTATGCCTTCTGCTACCGCCGCAGCAGCGCGCGTGCGATGGCGATCGTGCTGCGCGACGCGGCCGAACTGGTCGCCGACGAAGCCGTGGCGCCATCGGCGATGGCGGCCAAGCTCGAGCGGCGCTTCGCATTGACCGGCGTCACCGGCATTGTGCGCATGGCGCTTTCGGCGCTGGACATGGCCTTGTGGGATGCGCTGGCCGTCGCCGCCGGCGTGCCGTTGGCCACCTTGCTAGGCGGCGCGCCGCGGCCGCTGGCGGCCTACAACTCGTGCGGACTCGGGCTCATGAGTCCGGCAGCGGCCGCCGACGAGGCCGAGCGCCTGCTCGAAGGCGGATTCCAGGCCGTCAAGCTGCGCCTGGGCCACGCCAGCCTGGCCAACGACCTGGCCATGACGCGCGCGGTGCGCCAGCGCCTGCCCGACAGCGTGCAGCTGATGGTCGACTACAACCAGGCGTTGAACCTGGCCGATGCGCTCGAGCGCGGGCGTGCCCTGCAGTCCGAGGGCGTGGCCTGGCTGGAAGAGCCGATCCGCCACGACGACTACGGCGGCAACGCCGAGATCGCGCGCGCGCTCGACCTGCCGCTGCAGATCGGCGAGAACTTCAATGGCCCGCAAGCCATGTTGGCGGCGCTGGACGCCCAAGCGTGCGACCTGGTGATGCCCGACGTGGCGCGCATCGGCGGCGTCAGCGGCTGGATGCAGGCGGCCGATCTTGCTGCCGCGCGTGGCGTCCCGATCAGTTCGCACCTGATGCCCGAGGCCAGCGCGCAGGTGTTGGCCGCCTCGCCGACCTGCCACTGGCTCGAGTACGTCGATTGGGCAGACGTGCTGCTGAACGAGCCGATGCGCATCGAGAAAGGCCGTACCGTACCGACGGGCCGCCCGGGCATCGGCCTCACCTGGGACGCCGCCGCGGTGGCGCACCATCGGCTGGAATGACGCTCACGGCCGGTGCGATCGATCGACCCTTCAGGCGGCCCTCTGGCCGCGACCCGAAACCGCTATACGAGGCGCACAGAGAATGGACCCGACACCACTGCAGACCGAAGACCGGCGGCCGTACCAGCCCCCGCGCAGCAACGCTCGCAAAAGCGTCATCGTCGTCGGGGCCTACGCCTTGTTGCTCGCGCTCGCGGGTGGTGCCTACCTGTGGTGGCAAGGCCGCCAACCCGGCGCCCCGTCAGCACCGTCTGCGCCCGTCGCCGTGGCGGACGCAGCAAGCGACCCCGTGCCGGCCGAGCCGGTCATCCAGCACCCGATCGCAAGTACTGTGTCGGCGGCGGCGTCGGCACCGGCCTTGCCGTCGCTGGACCAGTCCGACGCTGTCGTCGTGCGCGGCCTGACCGGGCTGCTCGGCGCCAGATCGGTGACGGCGATGCTGCAGACCGACGCCTTCGTGCGCCGCGTCGTCGCCACCGTCGACAACCTGGGCCGCGCCCACGCTGCACCACGCTTGTGGCCGGTGATGCCGACGGGAGGCAAGTTCTCCGTGCGTCGGGTCGACGATACGGACGTCATCGCGGCGGCCAACCCGGCACGTTATGCGCCGTTCGTCAGCTTCGTCGAGTCGTTCGACACCCCGCGCGCGGTGGCGTTGTATGTCGGGCTGTATCCGTTGTTCCAGCAGGCCTACCAGGAGCTCGGCTATCCGAAAGGCTACTTCAATGACCGGCTGGTCGCGGTGATCGATCAATTGCTCGCCACGCCCGAACCGGTCGGACCGCTCGCCGTGCATCTGACCGAAGTGAAGGGCCCGATCTCATCGGACCGGCCCTGGGTCCGCTACGAGTTCGCGGATCCCGCGCTGGAGGCCCTGCCCGCGGGATCGAAAATGCTGCTGCGCATGGGCCCGGAGAACGCGCGCCGACTGAAGGCCAAGCTGGCCGAGTTGCGCGGCGCAATTGCCCGCGCACCGGCGCGCAAGCCCTGACGCCGGGACGTTCTGGCGCCGCTGAAACGCGGCGTCGGCCGCCGGCGCTAGTCGAAACCCCACGCGGTCCTGCGCCCGCGACGTCTCGCGGAAAATGCCGCTACCTACCGATGGGCAGCACAATCTCAGCAACGCCCCCGGCACCCGGACACCCGAGCAGCGAGATCGATTCGCTGCAGGCCGACGGCGTGCTCAACACCGAACCCGCCTCGAAGGAAATCTGAAATGACCGACCGCTACGCCGTCATCGGCAACCCGATCAGCCAGTCCAAGTCGCCGCTGATTCACGGCAGCTTCGCCCAAGCCACAGGGCAGGACTTGACCTACGGCACCATCGAAGGGCCGCTGGATGGCTTTGCCGCCGCCGTGCGCGCCTTCCGCGACAGCGGCGGGCGCGGCATGAACGTCACCGCGCCGTTCAAGCTGCAGGCCTTCGAGCTGGCCGACGAATGCAGCGAGCGTGCGCGACTGGCCGGGGCGGCCAATGCGCTGAAGTTCGAGCCGGACGGCCGCATCCTGGCCGAGAATTTCGATGGCATCGGCCTGGTCAACGACATCGTGCGCAACCAGCGCATGCCGATCAAAGGCAAGCGCGTGCTGATGCTCGGTGCCGGTGGTGCGGTGCGCGGTGCGCTGCTGCCCTTCCTGGCCGAACACCCGGCCGAGCTGGTGCTGGCCAATCGCCATGCCGACAAGGCCGAGCAGCTCGCGGCGCAACTCAGCGCACATGGCAAGGTGCGTGGCGGGGGTTACGCCGATATCGGCAGCGCTCGCTTCGACATCGTCGTCAATGCGACCTCGGCCAGCCTGCGCGCGGAACTGCCGCCGGTACCACCAGGCGTGTTCTCGCCCGACGGACTGGCCTACGAACTGGCCTACGGTAAGGGCCTCACGCCGTTCCTGCGCCTGGCGCGCGACGCCGGCGTGAAACGCCTGGCCGACGGCGTCGGCATGCTGGTCGAGCAGGCGGCCGAGGGCTTTCTCTGGTGGCGCGGCGTGCGGCCGGATACGCACGCCGTGATCGAGAAGATGACGATCCCGTTGCAATGAGCCGGTGGTGAGCAAGACCCGCATCGCCGTGGCCGGCGCCGGCTATATCGGCCTGGCGCACATGGGCGTCGCGCGCGCGAGCGAGCGCTGCGAGCTGACGGCCATCGTCGACCCCTCGCCCGCGGCGCAGGCCCATGCCGAGGCCGCCGGAGTGCCGCTGTATCCCTCGCTGGCCGAGCTGTTTCGCAAGGACCGGCCGGACGGCGTGGTCTTGGCCACGCCGAACCAGCTGCACCTGCCGCACGCGCTCGAATGCGTCGCGGCCGGCATGCCGATACTGCTCGAAAAGCCGATCGCGCCGACGGTGGCCGAGGCCCAGCGTGTGGTCGATGCCGCCGAGCACGCCGGCGCCAGAATCCTCATCGGCCACCACCGCGCGCACAGCCCGATCATGGCCAAGGCGCGCGCGGTCGTCGTATCGGGCGTGCTCGGCCAGCTGGTCGCGGTGACGGGCAGCGCAATGTTCTTCAAGCCCGACCACTACTACGCCGACGCGCCGTGGCGGCGCGAGCCGGGCGCCGGGCCGATCCTGCTGAACATGATCCACGAAGTGCACAATCTGCGAATGCTGTGCGGCGAGATCGTCGCCGTGCAGGCCTTCTCTTCGCACGCCACACGCGGCTTCGCCGTCGAGGACACGGTGACCATCAACCTGCGCTTCGCCAATGGTGCGCTCGGCAGCTTCATGCTCAGCGACACCACCGCCTGTGCCCGCAGCTGGGAACAGACCTCGCAGGAGAACAAGGTGTACCCAAGCTACGACGACGAAGACTGCTACGTCATTGCAGGCACCAACGGCAGCCTGGCGGTGCCGACCATGCGACTGAAGACCTACCGAAGGCCCGAGGACCGCTCGTGGTGGAAGCCTTTCGAGGTCGGCGTGGTCGGCATGGTCCGCGACGACCCGCTGAAGCACCAGATCGAGCATTTCGGCGCGGTCATTCGCGGCGAAGCCGAGCCGCTGGTCAGTGCGCGCGACGGGCTGGCCAACCTGCGCGTCACCGAAGCCATCGCCGCCGCCGCCCGCGCCGGCAGCACCATCGAACTGGATTGAGCCGGGACCAGGCGGGGACAGGCTACAGGCCGCGCTCGCGGGCAAACGCCTGCAGCGCGGGCAGCAGCGGGCCGAGATGATCGGCCACCGCGTCGCGTACGGTATCGACCATGACCTGCGTGCTGCGGTCGATTTCGACGTTCAGCAGGTCGCCGACGCGCTTGGCGGCAAACGTCGTCATTCGCAGCGTCTCCGGGATCAGCCAGACCTCGAAGCCGCCGGAACCATCCGCTTCGCGTTCGGCCTCGGCGACGGTCAGGCTCGCACCGTCGAGCGCGATGTAGCCCTTGGCGAAAACGTAGCGCATCCACGGCGCGCGCACGGCCAAGCGCAGTACATGGTTGTTCTCCGGTTGCCGCACCTCGGCCACGCGCGCTGCGAAATCGACATGGCCCGACAGCGGGTGACCGCCGATCTCGGCGCCGTCGCGCGCTGCACGTTCGACGTTGACGCGGCTGCCGACGGCGCCATGCCCGAGTGTCGTCAGCATCAGGGTCTGCTGCATGACATCGAACTCGGCCGCGTCGTCGCCATGCAAGGCGGTGACGGTCAGGCAGACACCATCGACGGCAACGCTGGCACCGACCACCAGGCCCGCGGCAAACCCGCTCGGCAACGCCAGGCGCAGGCTGCGCAGCCCGCTGCGGTCGGTCACCCGTGCGATGCGGGCAACGCCTTGAACGATGCCGGTGAACATGCGGGCACTTTACCGTGTCGGCTCGGCACCGCGAGCCGCTTGGGGCTGTCACTGCACCGGTTCACCAGTTAACCTCGCGCTCCGGTGTCGCGCCGATCTTGTGGATCGACAGGTCGGCGCCCTCGTATTCCTCTTCCGCTGTGAGCCGCAAGCCCATCGTCTGGCGCAACACGCCATAGACCACGAAGCCTCCGGCCAAGGCCCAGCCGACGCCGACCGCGGTACCGATGAGTTGCGCAGTGAAGCCCACGCCGCCGATGCCGCCCAGCGCCTGCGCGCCGAAGATGCCGCAGGCGATGCCGCCCCAGGCGCCGCACAGGCCGTGCAGCGGCCAGACGCCGAGCACGTCGTCGATCTTCCATCTGTTCTGCGCCCGCGTGAACAGCGAGACGAAGATCACGCCGGCCACGCCGCCGGTGACCAGCGCGCCCAGCGGGTGCATCACGTCCGAGCCCGCGCACACGGCCACCAGGCCCGCCAGCGGCCCGTTGTGCACGAAGCCGGGGTCGTTGCGACCCATCACCGTGGCCGCCAGCGTGCCGCCGCACATGGCCATCAGCGAGTTCACGGCCACCAGGCCGGAGATCTTGTCGATGGTCTGCGCGCTCATGACGTTGAAACCGAACCAGCCGACCGACAGCACCCAGGCGCCCAGGGCCAGGAATGGAATGCTCGACGGCGGATGGGCGCTGATGCCGCCGTCCTTGCGATAGCGGTTCGCCCGCGCGCCGAGCAGCAGCACGGCGGTCAGGCCGATCCAACCGCCAACAGCGTGGACCACGACGCTGCCGGCAAAGTCGTGGAACTCGGCGCCGGCAAAGGCCTTGATCCAGCCCTGCAGCCCGTAGCGGCCGCCCCAGACCGCACCCTCGAAAAGCGGGTAGACCAGGCCGACCAGCACCGCCGTGGCGATCAACTGCGGGCCGAATCGCGCGCGCTCGGCAATGCCGCCCGAGACGATGGCAGGAATGGCCGCGGCGAAGGTGAGCAGGAAGAAGAACTTGACCAGCTCGTAGCCGTTCTTCGCCGCCAGCGACTCGGCGCCGGTGAAGAACGCCACGCCGTAGGCCACCGTGTAGCCGACAAGGAAGTAGGCCAGCGTGGAAACCGAAAAGTCGACCAGGATCTTGACCAGCGCGTTGACCTGATTTTTCTTTCGCACGGTGCCGAGTTCGAGGAAGGCGAAGCCGGAGTGCATGGCCAGGACCATGATCGCGCCGAGCAGAATGAACAGGGCATCGGTGCCCTGTTTGACTTGATCCATGAGATCGCTCCACCGGTCTAGCGGTTGCCCGGCCGGCGGCGAGTCTATCCCGGTGCATTGCGCACCAGCACAGCGCGCCAGCTGCTGCCTGCCGCTACGCTACGCTGCGCACCGTGGAGCCTTTCAAGAACCTGCTCAATCCGGCACTGGTGCGCAAGGCCGGCGCACGGCTGCAGGCAACGTGGCCGGCGTTCGACAAGACCGCATTCCTGCGCCACGCCAACCGCGGCCTCGAAGCACTCGAGTTGAAGGCGCGCGCGATGCAGATCGCCGATGCGCTCGAAGCCACGCTGCCGGCGCCGTTCGACCAGGCCTGCACTGTCATCGAGGCGGCGCTGGCCCCGGCCTCGGAACCCGGCCAGCCGGCGCCCGGCGACAGCGACGGGCTGGCTGGATGGATCGTCTGGCCGTTCGGCGAATTCGTCGCCCGCCGCGGCCTGGCCGATCCCGAGCGCGCCTTGACTGCCCTGCACGCGCTGACGCAGCGCCTGACGGCCGAGTTTGCGATCCGGCCCTTGATCGTTGCGCACCCGGCGCTGGTCTTTGCGACGCTGCAGCGCTGGGTACGTGACCCGAGCGCGCATGTGCGCCGGCTGGTCAGCGAGGGCAGCCGGCCACGCCTGCCGTGGGGCCTGAGGGTGCAGGCGCTGGTGGCCGATCCGACGCCCACGTTGCCGCTGCTGGCCGCGCTGCAGGACGACCCCAGCGACTACGTTCGCCGCAGTGTCGCCAATCACCTGAACGACATCGCCAAGGACCATCCGCAGCTCGTCGTGCAATGGGTGCGTCAGCACCTGCCGGGCGCAGGACGCGAGCGTCGCGCGTTGCTCAAGCACGCCAGCCGCACGCTGATCAAGCACGGCCACGCCGAGATGCTGGCGCTGTGGGGCACGGCGGCGCGATTCGAGGGCAGTGCACGGCTGCGGCTCGCGCCGCGGCGCGTTGTCGTCGGCGACAGCCTCGAACTGAGGCTGAGCCTGCGCGCGAATGGCTCGCGCCCGCAAGCCCTGCTGATCGACTACGCCGTGCACCATGTACTGGCCAACGGCGGCACCAGCGCCAAGATCTTCAAGGGCTGGACTGTGACGCTGGCGCCGGGCGAGACGCGCAGCCTGACCAAGACCCACTCGCTGCGCGTCGTCACCACGCGGCGCTACCGCGCCGGCCGCCATGCCGTCGACGTGCGCATCAACGGCCAGATGGTGGCCGAGGCGGCGTTCTTACTGGCGCTCGAGTAAGGCGCCCCAGCGCTCGGCGTCGAAGCCGACGCTGATGCGGCCATCGGCCCACTCGACCACCGGCCGCTTGATCACGCTGGGTTGGCTCTGCATCAGCGCGCAGGCGCTGGCCGCGTCGACGACGGCCTGCTGCGTCGCCGTGTCGAGCCTGCGCCACATCGTGCCGCGGCGATTGAGCAGCACTTCCCAACCGACGGCCGCGACCCAGGCATCGAGTTGCGCTGCCGTCACGCCGGCCCGCTTGAAGTCGTGGAAGGCGTGCACGAGCTTGTGGTCGGCCAGCCAAGCACGGGCACGCTTGACGGTGTCGCAGTTCGGTATCCCATACAGCACCATCACATGCCCTCCTGCCGCCGGTCATCGCACATCGGGTCGGTGTCGTAGCTGGCCTCGCGCACGCGGCCATCGACGAACCAGACCACGAACCAGCGGCAGAACACCGACTCGAAGCGGTAATACCAGACCTCGCCGACCCCGCGCCAACCGACACGCGCCTCCGACGGGCGACCGAGTTCCGCCCGCACGTCGGCCTGTGCCGTGCCAATGGCCAGGGAATCGAAGCGGATTTCGGTCAGCACCTGCTCCCAACGGCTGACGCGACCGGCCGCGTCGATCTCGACCATGTAGGTATGCTTGCCCATCGGCCCGCGCGCGTACTCGACCTTGCTGCCGCCGCCGGCCAGCGGGTGGCGGCCGGTGGGCGGGCCCATGTGCGCCAGCACATCCGATTCGGGCTGGCCCGCGCGCAGCGCACCGGGGCCGTAATCGGCGCAGCCCACCAGCGCCGCGAGGAGGAGCAGGCAGGTCAGGCTACGCGCGCTCGATCCTCGCGTAGGCCGCATGGTTGTGAATCGACTCATGGTTCTCGACCTCCACGCAGTAGCGGCCGATGCGCAGGTCGGCGTTCAAGGCCAGCGCCACGTCGCGCACCAGGTCTTCGACGAACTTCGGGTTTTCGTAGGCCCGCTCGGTAATCCATTTCTCGTCCGGTCGCTTGAGCAGGGCCCAGACCTCGCTCGAGGCGTTGGCTTCGGCAAAGCGCACCAGTTCGTGCCACTCGACCGGTGCCTGGATCTCGGCACGGATCGTCACCGTCGAGCGCTGGTTGTGCGCACCGTAGTCGGAAATCTCCTTCGAGCAAGGACACAGGCTCTTGACGGGCACCGCCACCTCGGCCCAGACCGCCGTCGTACCGGCGCGCGCCTCGGCTATCCAGCGACCCTGGTAGTCGAGCAAGCTGTGTACGCCCGAGACCGGCGCGCGCTTGCCGAGGAAGAACGAAAAACGGGCCTCGATGCGACCTTCGGCCGCACCCAGGCGCTCGAGCATCGCGGCCAGGCGCTCACGCAGCAGCGCGGCGTCGAGCGGCGTGTTCAAGGCCGCCAGGTCGTTCAAGCAGGCGACGAAGCGCGACATGTGGGTGCCCTTCTTCTCGGCCGGCAGCGCCACGTCCAGGTCCCACAGCGCCGCTGTCGCCTGCACCGCACCGGCCACGCGCAGCTGCAGCGGGTAGCGCAGGTCCTTGATGCCGACGCGCTGGATCGCGAGGTGGCGTTCGTCGCGCTCGCTTTGCGTATCGGGAATGTGCAGGGACTGGGTCGGGTGGGTCATCGTCGAAACCATCGCTGGGCGCCACGAGCATGGCACCAATTGCAGGCCCGCGCCGCCGTGGGCCCTTTGCCTGTCGGGCCGGCAGGCTCAGGACTTGACACGCACCAGCGCCGGCCGCGCACCGAAGCGCGCGGCAATCGCGGTGGCGATGCCGTCGGCGTCCAGCCCATTGAGTGCCAGCAGCTTGGCCGGGTCGCCGTGTTCGATGAACTGGTCGGGCAGGCCGAGCGCCAGCACCGGCGTGGCCAGCCCGGCAGCGTGCAGGGCCTCCATCACCGCGCTGCCCGCACCGCCCATCAACGCACCCTCCTCGACCGTCACGATGGCCTCGTGCGTGCGCGCCAGCTCGGCCACCAGCTCGGTATCCAGCGGCTTGATGAAGCGCATGTTGGCCACCGTGGCGTTCAGCCGCTCGGCGGCGGCAAGCGCCGGGTAAAGCAGCGGGCCGAAGGCCAGGATCGCAATGCGTTCGCCGCGCCGGCGCACCTCACCGCGGCCCCAGGGCAGCTCA
>Ga0315271_10002311_pt1 | contig 11917 bp, 14 predicted proteins | sample C3_top_MG_FD_204664 | JGI IMG/M metagenome (GOLD analysis project Ga0315271, IMG submission 204664) | Sediment microbial communities from Yellowstone Lake, YNP, Wyoming, USA - C3_top | ecosystem: Environmental > Aquatic > Freshwater > Lake > Sediment | place: USA: Wyoming | collected 2017-08-01
TCATGAGTCTCCTGGTGGAAACTACCCGGTTTGGGCCTTGGCCTTCAGGTAGGCTTCCTTCGATACCTTCAGGGATCGGCAAACAGCCAGTTCCTCCGGGAGCAAACCACTTTCCTCGTGGTGATCCTCCCGGAGCAGGTGTAGTTCCTCCCCCAGGGGCACCAGTTTCGGGGCCCGGTCCGCATAGGTCTTAAAACCTTCCGGATCCCGTCGACAATATTCCAGCGCCCAGCCGTGTTGGGCCGGGCTGACCTTGCCGGCCTTCAAGGCTTCCTCCACCAGCCGGTCCGCCGTCTCGCTCGCCAGGCGGCCTTTCAGGGCCTGCAAGGCCTCCTCGGTCTTGAGCAAGCGCATTGCCCCGGCTTTTAAAGCTTCCACCGCCCCCTTCAGTTGAGCCACGGAAACTTCATCCGGCAGATTCAAGGTCGCGGCCAGGTCCCGGAACGCCTCCATCGCCTTGCCGCAGACCGCCCCCTCCTCCACCTCGGGTTCCAAACCCGAAGTGCTTCATTTACCACCTTTTCCCTGAACATCTAAATACCATTAATTTACTTATTAAATTAGGTTTGTCTTTTCTCTTGACATACTCTTTTTTACCCATATATTTATCTCAGAGGTTGGAAAAAGGTTGGAAATGATGACCATCGGGTTAGAGAGAAACGACCACCGGGTAAGGAGAGCAAGTTCCCATGAAGCGCCATAAGACCACCTATCCAGGGATTTTTTATCGTGAAGCCGAGCGCATCGGTGGCAAGGGTATTGAAAAGGTCTATTACATCGTGTTTAAGCAAGGCGGCAAGGTCTATGAGGAAAAGGTAGGGCGTCAATTTAAAGATGACATGACCCCGGCCCGAGCGGCCCTAATCAGGGCGGAGCGCATTGAAGGCAGGCGGCAATCCCGCAAAGAGATTCGAGAGGCGGCCGCGGTTACAAAATGGACGGTTGACCGGCTATGGCAGGAGTATATCGGACCTAAGCCCGATACCATGGTTTTCAAGACAGATCGTTGCCGCTATCAGAAATTCTTACAAGCCACCTTGGGGGGCAAGGAACCCAGCGCCATTGCGCCGATAGATACCCACCGGTTGAGGATCACCCTTGCCAAGACACTGGCCCCCAAGACCGTAAAGAATGTTCTGGAATTGCTTGAACGGATTGCAAATTTTGGCGTCAAAAAGGGTTTATGTGCTGGCCTGGGGTTCAAACCGGAGCACCCGAGAGTGAATAACCTCAGAACAGAGGATTTAACCCCGGAGCAGCTTGCAAACCTCATGGCGGCCATAGATGAGGACCACCACATACAGGCGGCGAACTTAATGAGGATGGTCCTGGTAACTGGCATGAGGCGGGGTGAGCTATTCAAACTGGAATGGGATGACATTGACTTCGAGAAGAATTTTATCCATATCAGGCATGACCCCAAGGGCGGCAAAGACCAGACAATCCCGTTGAACCAAGCGGCCCGTGATATTTTTGAACATCACCCTCGAGATGCTTCAAGTCCTTACGTGTTCCCTGGACGTGGAGGAAAACAAAGAACCGATATTAAAACCCCTGTCAATCGAATCAAGGCAAAAGCGGGACTCCCCAAAGACTTCCGGCCCCTGCATGGCCTGAGGCACGCCTACGCCTCCATGCTGGCCTCAAGCGGCCAGGTGGACCTCTACACCCTGGGAAAGTTACTGACTCATAAGAGCACCGCCATGACGATGCGTTATGCCCACTTGAGGGATGAGACCCTACGCCGGGCGTCCGACTTGGCAGGGGATTTGATTGGGCAGGCGATGAACGGGGAGAAAGCCAAGGCCGAGGTGGCCAACCTGAAGGACCGGAAAGAATAGTCAGAATCTAAGCCGACTCGGGCCCAGTGACCAGAAACACAAGAGCTAACTATCCTCTGAAGCCCCCTAAAAAAAAACCAGGAACCCCACATTTTTTCTTGACAGGTAGACAATAATGTCTATCATAGTAGACATTAGATATTCAAAGGTGCTTTTCGCATGATGAACCACATTTTTAGTCAAGGGGATTTAACGAAAATATTCCCCGATGTATCACGCAAGACGTTTTTTGTTTGGGCCAAAGACGGGCTTTTTGAATGGATTGCTGAAAAGAGTGATGCCCGGGGAGTCCATAAAGAATATTCACTTTGGAACCTCTATCAAATCGGTATAGTGCGAGAACTTGCAGCGCTTAATGTCCCTCTTCTGATGATCAGGATCATTATGGATCGATATTTTAAGGATCATCTCCAAGAAGGATCAGTAATTGAAAAGCCACCTGAAGAACTCCATGTGAAAGCAAGTGAATCTGACAGAATGAGCAAGTATTTAATATTATTTAAAGATAAGAAACGAAGAGATTGGAAGTGGTTTGAGATGGTTGGGAATTTCCATTTGTTAGATATTCCAACAATAAAAACATTAGTTGAACTCAACCAAGATTTCTCAGCAGTTACAATACTATTTTTACCTGTCATCATTAGTTATGTTCAGTCCTGCATTAAGGAAGCTGACCTTTCCTAATTTTTTTGCAGTTTAATGTCTAATTGTATAGACATTGGGAGGAGTTGTCCGTGGCCAACTTGATTCTAAAGTCCGAGATCATTCGGCAGTATGGAACCCAACTGGCTTTTTCGAGAGCCTGTAAAGTTGTTGGGGAGTTGAGGCTGTCAAAGCTTATTCATGGCCGGGCCCGCCCCACAAATGAAGAGGTTGAAGTCATGGCCGAAATGCTTAAATTGCCTGCGGCCGATCTCTTTCCTAATGAGGAGGAGACAACGCAATGAAGGAAAAGGTCCAATACATCCCGGCTCCTGAGGCCGCTAAGATCCTCGGCCTGGCCCCCCAGACGCTCGCGAACCAGAGATTCCGGGGGGTTGGGCTTCCCTATCACAAGTTTGGCCGGGCCATTCGTTACCTGCTTGCAGATATTCTTAATTACGCGGAGAGTCACCGGATCGAACCCCGGGATGGCGCGTGAACCATGTCTAACCCAAACCTCGAAACGGCCTTGAATACCTTGAAATTTCTCCACCCGGACGGGGGGGTGTTTGAGCTATGCCTGATTAATCCCTTAGTACCTACTTCCCCCAACTGGAAAGGCAAGGCGTTCGGCAAAAAGCCGCTGGTGGCCGGCTGGTTCAGAGATCAGAGCAAGGCGGTCAACCTGGCAACGCGAAACGATGCAGAAGGAATATACACGACCTTAAATCAGGTCAATGAAGCTTTGCTTGCACGAGCTGACCACAAGCTTAAGGCCAATGTGGACCGAACAGCCGATGATCACATCGACCGCATCCAGAATCTTTTAGTTGACATCGACCCCATTAGACCTGCCGGCATAAGCAGCACCGACTCGGAGCACCAAGCGGCCCTGGATATGGCCCAGATCATCCGGGGCGACCTTGACAAGCAGGGATGGCCGGACCCCCTGGTCGGGGACTCAGGCAATGGGGCCCACTTGGTTTACCCCTTGGACCTGCCCCGCACCAACGAAACAAAAGCGCTATTGAAAGCTGTGTTGGCTGGCCTGGCCCGACGGTACGCTGACCAGCTATCCCACCTACACCTTGAACTGGACCAGGTGGTATTCAACCCGGCCCGGCTCACCAAACTTTACGGCACGATGACCAGGAAGGGGGACAGCACCGCTGACAGACCGCACAGGCTGGCCAGGATCATTTCCCTACCTGAAGTCAGGCTTCACGTCCCGGTCCATCTCCTAAAAAAGATTGCTCAGGAAGCCGGGGCAGAAAAGGCCCCCAGGCCCCTTACCTCCGAGAACGCACAAGGCCAGCTGGACGTGGCGGCGTATCTGGCGAACTACGGCGTGAACCTAGTCAATGTCAAACCACATGGCGACGGAACGCTCTACTGTCTGGAAGCGTGCGTTTTCGACCCTTCCCACAGCGGCGCCGAGTCGGCTATCGGCCAGGGTCTTGACGGTAAACTGTTCTATAAGTGCTTTCACAATTCTTGCTCAGGACGTACCTGGGCCGAGGCCAGGACCACAATAAGCGGTCAAGATAAGCTGACCGAGTTTATCATCGGCGCCGCCCATGTTAAGAAGAGCTCAACAGGACAGGCTTCGGAAATACCCCCCGCATCCCCCCCCCAAACGCCCTGGCAGGTGGCTGCTCAACTTTTCCCACGCATCCCCTTCCCCTGGGAAGTGCTGCCCGCCGACATTGCCGATAGTCTCCAAAAACTTGGCAGGGCTTGCGCTACTTCACCATACGCTCTCCCAGGGGCGGCTTTTTGCCTGGTAGGTTCTATCACAGGAATAGCACTGGCGGTCTCGCCCAAGGAAGGCTGGGAGGCTCCCTTAATCTTTTGGCATTTGGATATACGGGAATCAGGGGATGGCAAGACTCCGCCGGTGCGCTTGATGGCTCGCGCCCTCAACGAAGCGCAGCAAAGGGCAGAAAAACAATACAGGGAAGCAATGGCTGCCTATAATTGTTTGTCTCGGAAAGAGCGGGACCAACAACCACCCCCACCACCTCCCAGGGGATACTTCGTGTCGGACTTGACACTTGAGGGACTGCGAGATGACCTGGTGAACTCCCCCCACGGTGGACTTGTAGTGATCCAGGATGAAATCAGCGCCTTTCTCAGCGGGCAGAATCAGTACAAAGCGAAAGGCACCGATCGGGAAGCATGGCTATGCCTTTATGATGGAAATCCCACCAGGGTGGTACGCGTCGGCAGGGCTGTATACATCAGCGGGGCTCGGGTATCTATTTTTGGGGGAGTACAGCCCAAGGTTTTTAAGACTTTCTTTGGCGGAGAGGATGGGCTGTACCTTTCAGACGGCACCTTTTTTCGGTTCCTGGCAACCTGCGAGCCCCCGACTTACTACGATCTTACCCCAGAATCATGGGGAGAGCGGGACCGGGATACATGGGAGACGCTGCTCCATCGAGCAATGGACTGGGTGGATGAGAAAATCTGTGCCTATGAAGGACGAATCGAGAAACCAACCCGAATGATCTTTGACTCGGAGGCCCAAGAAAAATTCTTTGAATGGCGGAATCAACTGTACTCATACAAGGACCGACTTCCAGCACAACTCCGTGGGTTCCTACCCAAAGCTGTAGAGTACGTTCTACGTCTCACCGGGGTAATACATGTCATTCAGATGTTCTCTATAGGAAGGACCCCAAAGGCAATCCTATCCGTGGAAGACCTGGAGCGGGGCATTAAAACTGTCAGCTTCTACCTGGGTCAGATTCAAGGTGCCCTCCGGTTGATTGAGGAAGACGACTATGCCCCGCCGGAAATCTCAGAACGGTCCTTGTTGCTGGCCCAAACCCTGGACCAGTTGCGGCCACACCTGGAGAATGGGCGATTGTCCATTGGATTCATTCACGAGCGGTACAACATGATTGCCCCCCAGACCCAAGGGATTGGCAAGCCGCGAGGGATGGGGGCGGTGCTCCGAGCTGTAAATCTGACCATTTCTCCGGGCAAACATGATGCCAATGGCAGGCGGGCGGCAAGGTGTCTTGACTGGGATGGAAAAACAGAAGCTTTCATCAAACAATGTCTGCAATGTCTGCAACAGGCTGAAACCCAGGAATGGCAGGAGTTTGATGACGCAGACGTTGAAAAACCAATGTCTGCAATGTCTGCAACCTCATCTGAACCGTGTGGGGGTGTGCAGACATTGCAGACGTCTGGAAAACAATGTCTGCACCCTGAAACCTGCGTCAGTAGTGGACAAACAGACATTGCAGACGTTGCAGACGTGGGTGCGAGTGCCTCTGAACCATTTAGCCCTTCACCAAAATGGCAAGAAGTGCCGGAAGGTGTGATCATACCCCAAGGTGCTGACGTTCGTATGGACATAGCTACTGGAAAGAATTTCGCCAGATGGCCTGATGGTGCAGATACTGTTGGATTGAACCGCTCATCTGGCATAAGTGAGCCTGAGCCGGGGGACCCGGTTGGCAAGGACCCCGGTGAGTCGATTATGCATGCACATTATCTTGTTCAATGTGGATGGTGCCAGCATTTCAGTCCAAGCCCAGTCCAAGGCGGCGGAACCGGCAGTTGCCAACTTTACCCAAAGTCATCTTGGAATGGCAAACCATTCCAGTCCCCTGATAACATTCATCCTTGCCCCTCTTTCGAGGCCAAGGATTCGTTCAAGACTGAAGTCATATCTCAAAGGGTGGGGGAGGCATTTAAGCTGGGCAACAACCTTGATTTCAAGGATGTAGAAATCTAATGGAACCCCATCACGGCATCAAAGTCGAAGACTTCCTGAGAGTACGTCTGCAATGTCTGCAACCCCAGGAATGGCAAGGGGTAGCGGATGCAGACATTGAAAACTCAACGTCTGCAATGTCCGCGCCCTGTGCTCTCCGGACCCGAGGCAGACAGTTAGGGAGGTTTTAATGAAAACCAACCCCGGCATTGAAGCAGTACGGACGTTGGCCAGCCTGGGCTATCAGTTCACGCTGGCCGGGGAGACCATCAAGGCAAAGTATTATGGCAACGGTAAGCCCGACCCGGACACTGTACGGGCACTGCTTGAAACGGTGAAGGCGCACAAACCCGATGTGCTGACCTACCTAAGCAAACCGGCCCCCCAGGAGCGCATCTTGACCTGCGCAGACTGTCACAACTTCAAGCCCAACAATGGATCGAACCCCCGGCAAGGGTGGGGAAAGTGTCTAAAGCGAGCGCGAGGCCGGTTTGGCTGCGCGACGGCTTGCGCGGAAGCTTTCTCACAAGAAGAGGCATCACATGCTTACCCTCAACATTGACCACAGAGCTACACTTTTCCCGCTTGAGGTCCAGGTCCACCAGCAGCTGGTTGAGCAGATCGCCAGGCGGCTCACGTTTGAAAACCCGCAGTGGGCTGAAAACGAGAAGCGCGGATTTTCAAATTTTGACACGCCTGAGTGCATCTGCGGCTACGAGCTGTCCGGCGACCAGCTCATCGTGCCCCGGGGCTTTGCCAGGCAGCTGGTGGGCATTCTCCGGGGTGCTGGGGTGCAGTTCAAGCTTGACGACCAGCGGCGGACTCTGGCCCCGGTTAACTTCACCTTCACCGGTCAGCTTAAAGACTTTCAAGTGGAGGCAGTCGGCGTCATGGCCACCCGAGACTTCGGTGTTTTGGCGGCCCCCACCGGTAGCGGCAAAACGGTTGTGGCCTTGGCATTGATTGCTCGGCGGCAGCAACCGGCCTTGATTGTGGTGCACACGAAAGAACTCCTGGAGCAATGGGTTGACCGGATTGAAAAGTTCCTGGGCATCCAGGCCCGGGAGGTGGGAATCATCGGCAATGGAAAGAAACGGATTGGGGAAAAGATCTCGGTTGCCCTGGTGCAATCCCTTTACAAGTGCGCCGGCGAGGTGGCGTTACACATCGGCCACCTGGTTGTGGATGAGTGCCACCGGTGCCCCAGCCGTACGTTCTCGGAGGCGGTCACGGCCTTTGATTGCCGGTACATGACCGGCTTGAGTGCTACCCCCTGGCGGCGTGACCAGTTGAGCCGGCTGATTTGGTGGCATTTGGGGGATAAGGTCCATGAAGTTGACGCTGCGACTTTGGTGGAAGCCGGCCACGTGCTGCAAGCCGATGTGATATGGAGGGAGACGTCCTTTGAGCCCATCCATGACCCGAGCGAAGAATACTCCCGGATGCTCTCCGAACTTACCCAGGACCCCGAGCGCAACGGCTTAATTGCCGATGATGTGGCCCAGGAGGCCCAAGGTGAAGCATTGGGGGTGTGCCTGGTGCTTTCTGACAGGGTGGCCCATTGCCGGACGCTGGTGAATCTCCTGGAGGCCCGTGGAGTCAGCGCGGCGATGCTGACAGGTGACTTGCCAGCGGGGGACCGGCGCAAAGTTGTGGAGGCCCTGAATGCCGGCGAGGTGCGGGTCCTGGCGGCCACGGGGCAGCTCATCGGCGAGGGCTTCGATTGCCGGGACCTCTCAACCTTATTTTTGGCAACTCCTATCCGGTTCAATGGCCGTCTGCTCCAATACCTTGGCCGGGTGCTCCGGCCGGCACCCGGGAAGGAAAAGGCCAGGGTGTTCGACTACGTTGACATCCAAGTGGGCGTCCTGGAGAACGCGGCCCGGGCGCGGCGAAGTGTTTATGAGCATAGCTGAGCAGCCCCTTGGGGCGGTCCAGGGTCCCAAGGTAACTGAAGGCAAAAAAAGAGAATCTGATGTCCGTTCATCTCCAACGACAGGTTTTTAAAATTTTCCGAGTGGCGGAGTACTTCACCGTCAGGGAGTTGCAGACCCAGGGGGGCATCAGATCAGGCCATTACACCGGCCCTTTGTGAATACGAGAAGGTTTCAGAGAGGGGGGGCTCGCCACTCTTTAAACCATCGCCTGGGCCTCAGATGGTAAGGTCCTGAGGCAAACATGATCGAGAGAGGAGTGTTACCATGAATGACGACGGCAAAATTGTATCAATAACCGGCGGTCCAGTCGAACCCACCAGCAACACAACCTTCTTGCCCAGCATCAGCCAAAGGCGGCAGGCGAGGATTTTGGAGGTACAGAATTTATATTTTGGAGGGATGAAGGTTACTGAACTGGCGGCTTATTTTGGCCTCAGCCGAAAACAGGTATATGCCGACCTCCGGGATGCGAAGCTCCTCAGCCGAGCGTTGGTGGCAGAGTTTGATTCTGAGGAGACCCTGGGGCGGGAGATCAGTTTCCTTGAAGAGACCCGGCGCACGGCAATGCGAAACTTCTCCACAGCTCGGCAGGAGGGAGTTAAGCTCGGATTCTTGCGCCTGGCCCTCGAGACCACCAGCAAACTTGTCTCTCTGTTCCAAAGCACGGGGTTGATCACCGTCGTGGCCCGGAAGATCGAATTTGTAGAGTCGAATCCGTTCACTGATCCTCATTTCAGAAAGCGTTTCACAGCCCTATTGCTGGAGGCCCGGGAGGCTGGCGAGCCTATTCAAGGTCTGTAATCCGACGATCTCAAAAAATATGTCAAACCGGCTAGTTATAATTATGTCGGCCATTTCTTGCAAAATTGTCAATTACCCACCTGCCCAGCAAAAATCTGGGTGTAGGGGTAGTATCTCCCACATAGGTGCCACTTAGGTCCCACCGTTTTGGGAAAACCGGAGCGAAATGAGTAAATCCATACCAACTCTATATTTGCCGGGGCCGTGTAAGCCCCGTACGTTGACGAACACGACCCTACCTTACCCAATACCTTCGCCCCCAAAAAGACCGTATTCCCCCCTTACGGGGTGCGTATCCGGGAGATGCTTTTCGGGGCCAGGTAGAGCATTCCGAGGGCTTTGGCACACTGGTTGCTACCGTGCGAATGTCCTTTCAACGGCGCAACCCCTATGTCCTTAAATGGCGAGGAGCTTTCATACAACAAGAGCAGCTGAACCAAAATCTGCTTTAACTTTTATGGCCGACAAAATAACAATTCACCGACACGCTGATTTTCGCCATGCCGGCAAGACGGGAGACAGAGCATGAAGGCCGCGGCCGTTCCGGCCAGTTCCGTCGCATCGATTTCCCAAACGCTTGCTCAGTGGATTTCACATCACCAGGCTGAGGGGTTCGACAGCCCAGAGGAGCTGCTAACCTTCATTGAGGCCTTTTGGGGACTGCGGATTCCGCAGGTCCAGGTCTGCCCGGAGCACACCCCGCCGGCCGCATACATCGTGGACAGCTTCTTCGAAACGGTCCAGGACTCGGTGTGCTGGGCCAACCGAGGCGGCGGCAAGACCCTCCTGGGGGCCCTGTCAACCTGGCTGGATACGGTCTTCAAAAGCAACTGCGCGACAAAGATCCTGGGGGGCTCTTTGGAGCAGAGCAAGAAGATGTACCAACACCTGACCGGTGGAGGGGACGGCTGGGGCCTGGCAACCAAAAACTTTGGGCATCTGATCAAAGGGGAGATGCTGGCGGGGCAGACAACGCTGGTGAACAACTCCAGCATTAATATCTTGACCGCCTCCTCCAAGTCGGTGCGCGGCCCCCATCCCCAGAAACTCAAATTGGACGAGGTGGACGAAATGGACCCCGAGATTTATGAGGCGGCCCTGCTGATCCCTAAAACCAAGCGGGGCATCAAGGCCAGCGTCCAGATTTACTCCACCATGCATAAGGCTTACGGCTTGATGAACCAGGTCATCACTGAGGCGGGGCAAAGCGGCTACAAGGTCTATAAGTGGTGCGTCTTCGATGTCTTGGAACGGTGCGAGGGCCGGGATTGCGAGACTTGTGAGCTCTGGGAGGACTGCCAGGGCAAAGCGAAACACGCCGACGGCTTTTACAGCATCGAGGACGCCATCTCGGAAAAGCGCAAAGTTTCTCGGGATACCTGGCTCTGCGAGATGCTGTGTTTCCAGCCCAGCCAGGAGGGGCTCATTTACAAGGAGTTCGACATATCGCTGCACGTGGTTTGAAATCGCATCCAAAAGGAGAAGGTCATATGAGCTGGTCTGATGCCCTCCTAATCCACCGGGCCGCCGAGAACTACCAAGGTGTGGCCCTCATGGTCCGTGACCCCATACTTATGAGCCTGGCCGCGGCGTGGCCCAAGGTGAAGCGACAGCTCCCGGACGCCCCGCCCCCGGGCCAGGAGGTGGACCTGGAAGCCCTCTGGCAGAAAACCAAGGTAGACTTCCAGGGGTGGGCGGAACTGGCCCAGGTAGATGCTCTCCAGGTTATTAACGGCTGGCAAGTTTTGAAGGGTAACGGCGTCATCTTGCCAGATGGCACGCTGAACCACCTGGCCGACAACGTCTTGAAGAAACAAGCGGCCGGCACGCTTATGGGTGAGTTTGGGGTTAAGCCGGGGGATCTGAAGAAATGACACCCCCGAGACCCATGATAATCCCTGGGAATAGACAAAGGTTACCGCAATTCCAACGTCACCATTTTGGCCAGGTGCGGATACATGCCTGTGCATTTGAAAGAATCCATGATGAGAATACATGATTCCCTGGCGGGATCGAAACGCCAGCTAACGAAAGAATATCGCAACAATTTTTTTTGGCATGGCGTTGCGGATAGAGGGCAGTTAGTGCGCCACGAGCGCGCTTGGAGTTATAGGGATAGCGTGCGCAACTGCACGAGAGATGGGGGTAGGCCCCCCGGAGCCGGTTTGCAGGAGCAGGCTCCAAACCACCTTAAGCTGCGCTGGTTAAGAGCCAGGGTGGTGAGCGTTAAGGAAAAGTCATGGCTTAAGACTGTGACAGGTGAGGTTCAGGGAGACGAGCACCAGCGAACCACTGATGAGGTGTCGAAACTATAAAGATGACGTCAAAACTGGAGGCTATCTGTACTCCAGGATAAACCCAGGGGGAACCTGCTTACTGCCTGGGTGGCGTCCGGCATAAAGGTGGCGTGAACCTGAATCAGGCTCTTGGGCGGAACGTGGGAACCTGTCGTCCCGATGTGAAGGGAGAAACTCAAGTGGAGGACCCACGAGAGTGAGAGTACCGAGGCGGGGCACAGGGGCGGAACAACCCGTAGTAGCGAGGAAGTCCCGTAATGGGGATGGAGCGAAGGGGTTGTATCGATCGGCTTTATTGGATGGTCAACCAGAAATGGGAGGAGCCATTGAATAAGGCAAGGCCGTTTAGTATTGCCAAGCGAGTGGTATGGGAGGCCTATAAGCGGGTAAAGGCAAACCAGGGTGCTGCTGGGGTGGATGGAGAATCGATTGCAGAGTTCGAGAGGGACTTGAGCAATAACCTCTACAAACTTTGGAATCGGATGTCATCCGGGAGTTATTTTCCGCCTCCGGTGAGGACGGTAGAGATACCGAAGAGCGACGGCGGGAAACGGGCGTTGGGGATCCCCACGGTAACCGACCGTGTGGCCCAGATGGTGGTCAAGATGTACCTGGAACCCCTGGTGGAGCCTCACTTTCATCAGGATTCCTACGGGTACCGGCCTGGCA
>Ga0315271_10002312_pt1 | contig 11915 bp, 12 predicted proteins | sample C3_top_MG_FD_204664 | JGI IMG/M metagenome (GOLD analysis project Ga0315271, IMG submission 204664) | Sediment microbial communities from Yellowstone Lake, YNP, Wyoming, USA - C3_top | ecosystem: Environmental > Aquatic > Freshwater > Lake > Sediment | place: USA: Wyoming | collected 2017-08-01
TGAAAAGGGGCGTCATCCTCGTCAACACAGGCCGCGGGAAGGTCATCTCGGAGCCCGACATGGCCGACGCCCTGAAGTCGGGGCAGGTGGGCGCCTACGCCACGGATGTCTGGACGAGCGACCCGCCGCCCGCGGACTGCCCGCTCCTGACGGCACCCAACGTCCTCATGACCCCCCACATCGGGGCGTCCTCCAAGGAGAACCTGTTGCGTATCGGAGACATCGTCGTCGAGATATTGTCGCAGGAAGGCGCCTGAGCGCCCCGCCGGCGGGTGAAAGGAGTGTCGTCGATGGCTACCAAGAGGTGGATTTCAAGAGGAGTTCCCGCCCTTCTGGTTCTCGCGTTCCTTTTGGGGCTCGCGGTGGCACCCGTCGCCGCCGACCAGGAGACTCGCTACGCCTTCGTGATCAACCAGACCAACGATATTCTCGTCCTGCGCTACGACGAGATCATCTCGGGCAATAAGGCCATGAGCGCCGTCCAAATCTACATCGGTGAGACGAAGCGGATGGACGCGACCAAGATCGACGGCGATGTCTGCGCATGGGACGCGAGGGAAGGAAGTATGGAGCCGGCGAAGAAGCTGGAATGCCGGAGGCTGAGCCCCGGCGATCGCTGGGTCATCCACTAGAAGAGGGACTAACAAGGGAGATCGACCATGGCAAAACGCGTCATCAACTTCTACGCGGGCCCCGCGGGCCTGCCCCTGCCTGCCCTGGAGAGAGCGCAGGCGGAGCTCGTGGACTTCGAAAACACGGGCATGTCGGTGATGGAAATTTCCCACCGCGCCAAGGAGTACGAGGCGGTCCACAACGAGGCCATCGCGCTGACCAAGGAACTGCTGAACATCCCCGACAACTACAAGGTCCTGTTCCTCCAGGGCGGCGGACACCTGCAGTTCGGCATGCTCCCCATGAACCTGCTCTACAAGGGCCGCAAGGCCGACTACATCTGCACCGGTTCCTGGGCGGAGAAGGCCTACAAAGAGGCCAAAATCGTGGCGGGGGAGGACGTCCGCTGCATCGCCTCCACCAAGGAAGAGAAGTATGCGCGCCTGCCGCGGCCTGACGAGATCAAGGTCAACGCCGACAGCGTCTACGTGCATTTCACCACGAACAACACGGTGGAGGGAACGCAGTTCAAGGCCTTCCCCGAGACGGGCGGAATCCCGCTGGCCTGCGACATGTCCTCGGACTTCATGTGGAAGCCCTTCGACGTCAAGCCCTACGGCATGATCTACGCAGGCGCCCAGAAGAACCTGGGGCCTTCGGGCGTCACCGTGGTCATCATCCGGGACGACGTGCTCGCCCAGTGCCTCGACAAGGAACTCGTGAGCTACCTGCGGTACCGCATCCACGCCGAGAAGAACAGCCTCTACAACACGCCTCCCACCTTCGGCATCTACATCCTGCGCAATGTCCTGGCCTACAACAAGTCCATCGGCGGCGTGGAGGCCATCTACAGGAACAACCTCAAGAAGGGCGAGCTGCTCTACGGCTGCATCGACAGGCACGACGGGTTCTACAACGGCTTCGTCAAGGTGAAGGACGACCGCTCCCTCATGAACGCGGACTTTTTCCTTCCCACCGAAGACCTGACCGCCGCCTTCGTTTCGGAGGCCAAGAAGGCCGGCATGGTGGGCGTGAAGGGCTACCGCGACATCGGCGGCATCCGCATCTCCATGTACAACGCCGTGACCGTGGCGAACATCGAGACGCTCGTGGGCTTCATGGAAGAGTTCGTCAAGAAGAACGGGTGAGCTATAGGCGAGACGCGAGAAGCTGGACGCTAGACGCTAGACGCTAGACGCTAGACGCTGGACGCGAGACGCTAGACGCTGGACGCGAGACGCTAGACGCTAGACGCGAGACGCGATGAGGGAAAACTCGGAAGCCCTCAGTATGACGTCATGAAGATGTAGGGGGAACCTTGGAAAAAGTCATCTATCTCGACAACGGGGCCACTTCGTTTCCCAAGCCCGAAGAAGTCTACCTGGCCATGGACCACTTCTACAGGAACTACGGGGTGAACCCGGGCCGATCGGGCTACGACCTCTGCATGGAGTCGGGGGCCATGGTGGACAAGACGCGGGCGCTCTTGTGCACCTTTTTCGGCGGTGCCGATCCGGAGCGGTTGGTCTTTTCCTACAACTCCACGGATGCCTTGAACCTGGCCATCTTCGGCATGCTTCGACCGGGCGACCACGCCATCACCACGGCGCTGGAGCACAATTCCGTCCTTCGCCCCCTCTACCATCTCCAGGAAAAGGGCGTGGAGGTGGACCACATCCCCTTCGATGCCAAAGGTTTCGTGGACCCCGATGAGTTCAAGCGCCGCTTCAAGAAAAACACGCGCCTGGTGGTGGTGAACCACGGTTCCAACGTCATCGGCACCCTCCAGCCCCTCGCGCAGATCGGCGCGCTCTGCCGTCAGAACGGGATCCGCTTCCTGGTGGATGCCTCCCAGACCGCCGGCAAGGTCCCCATCGACATGCAGGCACAAAACATAGATGTGGTGGCCTTCACGGGGCACAAGTCGCTCCTGGGTCCCACGGGAATCGGGGGCCTGTGCGTCGGTGAAGATGTGGAAATCGCCTTCACGAGGGCCGGAGGCACGGGGGTCCGCTCGGCGCAGCACCTCCACTTGGCGGAATATCCCTTCCGGCTGGAATACGGCACCATCAACCTCGTGGGTGTGGCGGGGCTGAGCGCGGGCGTCAAGTGGATCCAGCAGAGGGGGCTCGAGGCGATCCACGCGCACGAAATGGCCCTCATCACGAGGCTCCGCGACGGGCTCAGGGGGGTTGATGGGGTCACCCTATACTGCCAGGAGGATTTGACCGGGCACATCAGCGTGTTCCTCTTCAACGTGGACGGGCTCGATGCGGCGGACACGGGCGTCATGCTTGACGTGAATCACGAGATCGCCTGCCGGACGGGACTCCACTGCGCGCCCCTGGTTCACGAACAGATCGGCACCGACAAGGTTCACGGGGCCGTGCGCTTCGGCGTGGGGCCGTTCAATACGGAGGCCCACATCGACTGCGCGGTGGAGGCCGTGCGGGAGATCGCAGAAAGCCGACGCAAGAGAGGCAAGGGATAGGGGGGCGCCGGCAGGAAGAAAGGTCGGCGCCGCCCGGTTGGGGGGGGGGATTGAACTTTTCGTCGATACGGCAGCGGAGCACGGGCAAACGTCATCCCTGATCGCGAGGAGCCACGACCATGAACGTCCTCATCGTTTACAGCCATCCCAATCCCAAGAGCTTCAACCACGCTCTTCTTCTTGCCGTGCAGGACGGCCTGAAGTCCGCCGGTCACGCCGTTAAGGTCCGCGACCTTTACGCCGAACCGTTCAAAGCCACCCTCGATGCCGCGGACTTCGGCCAGATCATGAGTGGCACCACGCCCCCGGACATCAAGGCGGAGCAGGATCTCATCACCTGGGCCGAGGGGCTCGTCTTCATCTATCCCGTATGGTGGTTCGGTCTGCCCGCGGCCCTGAAGGGTTGGATCGACAGAGTATTTCTCCAGGGCTTCGCCTTCGCGGTGACCCCGCTCGGCCTCAAGGGCCTCCTGAATCACAAGAAGGCCCTGGTGCTCAACACCACCGGGGGGCCCGAGGGGAACTACGACGCGGGCAACACCAAAGAGATCTACATCCGTCCCATGACCGACGGCACCCTGAAGTTCTGCGGAATCCCCGATGTCCGGCACAAGACCTTCTTCGCGGTTCCCTACATTCCCCAGGAGGCCCGCGAGGCCATGCTGAGGGAGGCCGCGGAGTTGGGCAGGAACTTCTGAGTTCCAAGGTCGAGCCCTCATCCGTCGCTTGAAGGCCTTCTCCTCCCCCTGCTAAAATCCTCTCAATTTCCAGGAGGGGGCTCTCATGCCTAACAATTCTAGGTTTGGTTCCGTCGCGTTCCGATTCGCGGTGCTGGCCCTCGTCGCCTCCCTCGTGCCGTGGACGGGCCTGCGTGCGGATCCGGATCCTGGCCCAGATGGGACTGGGATAGCGGGAGTGGTTCGGAGCCCGGACGGTGCGGGGATCACGGGGGCGGAGGTGGTCGCCGTGGCGGGTTCGGCCGGCGGGAGCCGCAGGGTCGTGAGCGGAGAGCACGGGGTCTACCACCTGGCTGGCCTGGCCGCGGGCGAATACACCATCGAAGTCTGGCTCGCCGGGTCGAAGCGGCTCGTTCAGGGGCCCTTCAGTATCGGGTCCGGAGAAACTCGCCTCCAGGACTTCGAACTCCGGCTCGACGTGGAGGGGGATACGCTGGAGGTGGCCGCGGAGACGAACCGGGACCAGGTCATGGGTACCGAGCTGAGGGAGGCCGGGGCGAGGGACGTGGCCGAGGCGCTCACCGTTCTGCCAGGCGTGTGGAAGTTGCGCAAAGGAGGTATTGCCAACGACGTGGTGCTCCGCGGTTACCAGGGCGAGAACCTGAATGTCCTGATCGACGGCGTCCGCGTCCAGGGGGCCTGCCCCAACAACATGGACCCGGGCGTTTTTCACGTGGACCTGGCCGAGGTCGACCGGGTGGAGGTCTCGCGTGGGCCCTTCGATGTGAAAAATGTGGGCAGCCTGGGCGGCGTCGTGAACGTGGTGACCAAAGCCCCGCAAAAGGGGTTTCAAGGCGAGGTCACCGCGTCGGGAGGGTCCTTCGGCTACTTCAACCCCATGGGGACGGTGTCCTACGGCGGCGACAAGGTTTCGGCCCTGGCGGGAGCCAGCTACCGCAGCTCCGACCCATACAAAGACGGCGATGGCGCCGCCTTCACCGAAGTGGCCGACTACAAGCCGTCGACCACGGACACGGCGGCCTTCCGGGTGACGGCGGGCTGGGCGGGTCTCTATCTGTCTCCCACGGAAAAGAATCACTTTCGCTTTGCCTATTCGGGCCAGCAAGCCGACCACGTCCTCTACCCGTACCTCCTCATGGATGGCGTCTACGACAACACGGACCGCTTCCAGGCAGGATACGAGAGGATTTCCGCCGGTGCCGGCATGAAGGCGCTGAGGATTCAAGGGTATTACACCCACGTGGCCCACTGGATGACGGACGAGCTCAGGAACTCCTCCAACATGGCACCCAGGCCTTACGGCATGGGCACCTACGCCCAGACCAGCGCCTCCGGTGGGCGGGTTGAGGCCGAATGGACCGCGCTCACCCTGGGGATGGAGATCACACGCCGACAGTGGAACGCCAAGACGATGATGGCGGGGATGATGTACATGCCTCAATACAGCATCCCCGATGTGACGGCCACGACGGTGGGCCTCTACGGACTCTATGACCAACCCCTGTTCCAGGGCCTCGCCCTCAAGGCGGGGGCACGGATCGACCGGTTCAGGAGCGTCGCGGATGCCCGGCTTGCCAGCACCTCCCTCTACTACGCGTTCCATGACACGAGGAACACCGCCAACGACTACAACGGCGCTTCGGGCAACCTTCGTCTCCTGTGGACTCCGACCCCGGCGCTCGAGGTCGCCGCAGGGGTGGGGAGCACGCTCCGAGGTCCCGATCCGCAAGAATTCTACATCGCGCTCAAGAGGATGGGAGCGGACTGGGTGGGCAACCCGGACCTCAATCCAGCCAGGAATACGGGCCTCAATCTGGACGTCGCCTACCGGCGCGACGGGTACTCTCTGAGGGCCACGGTGTACAGGGACAGCGTCCACGACTTCATCACCGTCTACGACCAGGTGAGGCTCCACATGGTGCCCGGGGTCATGAGTCCCGTGGCCAAGAGCTACGCCAACGTGGACGCCGTCCTCTACGGAGGAGAGCTGAGCGCCACGGCGGTTTTGGGCCAGCGGTTTTTCCTGTCCGCGGACGCGGCCGCGGTGCGGGGAACGAAGGACCCGAGGCGCGACCTGGGAATGGCCTCGGAGAACCTGTCCGAGATCCCACCCTTCACGGGCCGGGTCGCCGGGCGCTACGACGACGGGAAGTACTTCGCCGAATTGGAGGGCGTTTTCTCGGCGGCTCAGGACGAAGTAGACGGGGACTTGCAGGAGACTCCCACTCCGGGATGGGGTATCTGCAACCTCCGGCTGGGGGCCAAGTGGAAAGGGCTCAGCCTGACCGTCGCGGCGAATAACCTTTTCGACAGGTATTATGCCGAATATCTGTCCTACCAGAGGGACCCGTACCGGTCGGGCGTGAGAATTCCCGAGCCGGGACGGAACCTCACGCTCACGCTCGGCTGGAGATTTTAAATGCGTGAAGGGCGGGCCGCGGGGCCCGCCCTCTCATGGCCTTAATTAGGAACCTGTCGAGCGCGAGACAGGGGCTAATCCCCGGGCTCACCCTCTCCGTCAGCTTCCTCGTAGTCCTCATCGGAGAAGATGGAAGGCGTGTGCGGCCCGAAATGGACCACCGCGTCGAAGTGCTCGATCTTCGCGGCCTCCGCTGCGTCGGCCACATCGTCCATGGCCATGGCTACGGCCTCGTCCTCGGTGGCATCCTCTTCGTAAGCCCCGCACCAGGTGTCCGTGAGGGGTTCTACGAGCTCCCACTCGAACTTGCCCAGCTCCGAGGTGAAGACGTCCCACTGGCTCTCGGTAACTTCTCGTCCCACCTGGACGGTCAAAACTGCGATCAACGGCATGCGAGCCTCCTATGGGTGCGTTGCCCGGACCCGAAGTGTATCATGTGCGCCCCATGCAAGTTGCCTAGCCGCCCGCTTGGCGCTCGAGGATGTGAAGCTTGAGGTAGAGCTCTCGGCCGACCCAGGCGTCGGTGGCCGCGTAGGTGATTTGAGCTTCTGAGAGGGGCTCGCGCTCCCAATTGGAGGTCTTGGGGCCCTTGGAGATACGGAAGCCGAGCAGGTTGGCCGCAAGGTTACGCAGGCCGGCGGACTTGAAGCCCAAGGGGGCGGAAATCTCCGTGAGGTCCAGGAATCCCCCGGGCTCGAATGCGTCGAGCAACTGGAGCTGCTTGACATCGTAGGCCAGGCTCACGCCCACCTTGAGGATGGCTTCGTCTTCCAGGAGCGCCCAGAGGTCGTTGGGGTATTCGATGCGGCGGAGGTGAAAGAGCCAGACCGCCTCCGCCGAAGCCATCTGCACCAGAGCCGGGAGATAGGATTGCCCTCTTTGAAAGGCGGGCCGGGTCTCCGTGTCGAACCCCAGAACCCGGTCTCGCCGCAGCCGCCTCACCGCATCGTGGACCTGCTTGGGGTTGTCCACGACGTGGACCTGCCCGGTGTAGGCGCGGATGGGGAGGGCGTTGATGTCCTCCTTGGGCATGTCCCTGGAGGGAGGGGGAGTCGGGGTGGCGTGATCGCTGTCGCTGCCGTGCACGGGTCCTCCGAGCCTCCGGGCTGCGGCCCCGGACGGCGCACACGCATTGTATCTCAATTCCGGTCCCCATCGTTGCCCCTGAGGCGCGGCGGGGCTATGCTTCTTCCGTGGGAATCCGGGAGGAGGCGAAGTCGTGAGAAAACTGCTGGTGGTCGTTGGGCTCCTCATCGCGGCGCTCGGCCCCGCCGCACAGTCGCGGTTCGGAGCCGCCATGGCCGCCGCGCCATACAGCGAGGCGAAGGACTTCGTCTACCTGCTGGCGTCGGGGAGCTTCGGCCGGGCTGAGCAGATGGTGGCTACGGATCGTCAGGCGTCCTGCGGTGCGGAGGCCCTCGAAGCAGGTTGGATGGCACTTCTGGAGAAATACGGGCGCTTTCAGGCGCTGGAGGTTTCCGGTGCCGACCTTTCGGGCGACCGGTGGACGATTCACGTGGTGTGCACCTTCGATCTCGCCCGGGTGGATGCGGCGCTGGGTTTCAGTTCGACCACCGATCAGGGGAAGGTGCTCGGGGTGACCTACTCGAAGCTGGGAAAGAACGAGCGGCGATAGGAGAACACGTGACCAGGAGACGGGGGACCCGCGTGACTATGGGACTATGGGACTAGGGGACTAGGGGACTAGGGGACTAGGGGACTAGGAAGACCCCACCCGATCGGTGCTGACCTCTTCCTGCGGGATCCCCGATCACCTGATCACCCGATCACTCGATCACCCTTTTGCTTCTCGCGTCTCGCGTTTCGCTTCAGTAAAGGGGGAACCATGAAATGTGTTCTGGCATTTCTACTGCTCACCTCCTGCTGGGCCGCCTGGGCCCAGCGGCAACCGGTGTCGTTTGATCAGTCCTATCCCGGGGCACCCGTGTCCGAGGCGGACGATTTCGTGGGCCAGATGGTGGAGGGCAGATACGACTTGGCCTCTGATGCCATGACCGACTGCGCGGCCGCTGAGTTCACGCCGCCCATCCTCCAGCGACACTGGGAAAGCCTTCTGGCGAGCCTGGGGGTCTATCAGAATCGCAGCGTCCAGGCCGCAGATCTGGACGGGATCCTCTGGCACATTCACGTTTTGTGCTCATTCCGGCGAGGCGACGCGGATGTGATCGTGGACTTCTCAACCTTCGAAGATATGGACCAACCCACGGGCATTCGCTTCGTGGACGCACCCGAAGGACGTCTTCCCGATCCCTCACTGGCCGCCCCGTGACATGAGAATCCCATGAACTGGTTCGACAACCCGCAGACGAGAGCCGCGCTGATCTGGGCCGCCGTGGGCGCTCTGATGACCCTTGGCGCCGTCGTGCCCTTCTTCGTCATGGACGGGATGAACGGCGGGTTCGCGCTGTCTTGCGGGTTCGGGTTTCTGGCCATTCTGTGCGGAGTGGGCACGCTGATGTATCTCTACCGCGCCTACACTCTGGGCAAGATTCTCCGCGGAGAGGAACTCGTGGCGCGGTGGACCTACAGCGCCGGGGAGTGGGCCCGGTTCGCCGAAGCCGAGCACGGTCGGGACAAGGCGGGGAAGATCATCCTGTTCTTTATCATCTCCGGGTTCGCCCTCTTCTTCGGTATCCTGTTCCTAATTTTCGGCGGCAGGCCGGGACTCATTGTGTTTCTGGCCATGCTCGGCCTCATCGCGCTCATGGGCGGCGTGGCCTTCCTGAGCATTCTTCTCTCCTATAGAGCCAACAAGACCCGCACGGGAGAGGTGTTCATCGCCCGCACGGGCGTTTACCTCAACAGGGCCCTCCACAACTGGAACATGTTCGGGGCGAGCCTGGACGATGTGCGTCTCATTCGGGAGGAATCCCTGCTCGTGGAGTTCGTCTACTCCTACCCCGCCCGTCACGGCCGCCAGGGCGCAGAGGTCCGCGTCCCGGTTCCCGCGGGTAAGGAGGAGGAGGCCGAACGCGTCGTCGGTCTCTTCACCGGGGGCCTGCCCATGGAGAGGGAGTGAATGGCCGCATGGGAGGCTTGAGAGGCTTCGAAGGAGAGGTGCCATGAATCCGAATGACGACCTTCTGCGAATACTGGCCGTTTTCCATTTTGTCATCGCCGGAATGGCAACCATGATATCTCTCTTTCCGCTCGTTCACCTCATCGTGGGTATCGGGCTGGTTTCGGGTGTCTTCACAAACCCCCGAGACCCGTTTCCCTTCGCGCTCATCGGCTGGATATTTGTCCTCTTCGCCTCATGCTGGATTCTGTGCGGGCTTCTCTTTGCTGCGTTCATGGCCGTGGCCGGCCGCATGCTTCTTAAGAGGCGCCGATATTTCTTTTGCCTGGCCATGGCAGGCTTGGCATGTATGTTCATGCCCTTCGGGACCATTCTGGGCGCTTTCACGATCATGACCTTGATGAAAGCAGATGTCAGAGCGCAGTTCCAGCCGTCACCCTGTTAGAGCCATCTGGGGAAACCAAGAGCGCATGCAGTCCGCCATGGGCCGGCTCGTCTCTCGGCGGTCATATCATCTCATCGCGATTTCACGGGCTGGCTGCCGCGCGATCTTATGGAGCTAACCCCAGCAAGAGCAGGAGGGCGATGGCCAAGAAGACGACCCAGGAAAGATGACGGCCCCGGCTACCAACCAGAGCGAGAAGGGCGCTCGCGGCGAAGGTGGCCGAGAGAACGAGGACCACGGGCTGGGGCACCCGGGCCGCGGGCAGAAGGGCCAGGGCGGCCATGAGCCCCCCCAGTCCCAGCCAGGCGAGGGTGGTCAGGTGCCAGGCGAAACGCAAGGTCCGCTTCGTGAAGTCGTCGCCGCCCAAGAGGCGCGGGAGATCCTGCCGTCTGAGGAGCCGCCCTATCAGGTAGCGCTCGCCCAGCCAGGAGTGGGCGAAGCCGATCAGGATCGTCAGGACTGAAGCTGCGAGAAACCACCGGTTCATAGGTTACCCCCCATGCTGGGGCCTTTCCGGGACGCGCGCTCCTCGTTCGTGCTTGCAGGACAGCGGCCTGGAAGGTGAAGCGGTGAATGGTAATCAGGGGTCAAGAATCTCAACGCACCCGCTCTCTCGGTCGCCCTATCACCTGATCACCTGATCACTTGATCACCCGATCACTTCTTTTTCCCGAGGATGGCCTCCATCTGGTCCATGGTGGTGTTCATCTCGTCCATGGCGGCGGTGAAGGGCGCGCCGGTGGTCATGTCCACGCCCACCCCTTTCAGGAGGTCGATGGGGTACTTGGAGGAGCCCGAGGCGAGCAGGCCGAGGTAGGCGTCGCGGGTCTTGGTGACGGGGGGCGTGCGGGCTTCCTCGTCGAGCATGGCCTTGCTGATGGCCGTGCTCGCCGTGAGGCTGGTGGCGTACTGGAAGACGTAGAAGTCGTAAGCGAGGAAGTGGTGGATGGCCATCCATTCTGCGCCGCAGGTGTCGTCCACGGCGCAGACGCCCGCTGCGCTGCCGTAGTAGTCACGCAGCATGCCCAGGTAGAGTTTCGTGAGGGCGTCGCCCGTGACCGGCTCTCCGCGCTCGGCCATCTGGTGGGCCTTGAGCTCGAACTCGGCGAAGAGGGTCTGGCGGAACAGCGTCTGGCGGAAGCCGTCCAGCCGGGCGCTGAGGAGAAAGAGCCGCGTGTCGTCGTCCTTGGCGGTCGCCATCATGTGCCGGAAGAGGAGCGACTCGTTGAGCGTGGAGGCCACCTCGGCGACGAAGATGGCGTGCTCGGAGGTGACGTAGGGCTGGTGGTGGTTGCTCAGGTAGTAGTGCATGGAGTGCCCGGACTCGTGAGCGAGGGTGGACACGTCCGCGTACCGGCCGTTGAAGTTCAGGAGCTGGTACGGATGGACGTCGTAGGCCGCGCCCTCGCTGTAAGCCCCGCTTCGCTTGCCCGGCGTCGGGTACCAGTCCACCCACCGGCTGCCGTAGCCCCGCTTGAGGGTGTCCACGTAGTCGGTCCCGAGAGGCGCGAAGGCCTTGAGGGTGAGGTCCATGGCCTGTTCGGGCGTGTAGTTCATCTCCACGCTCTTCACCATGGGTGCGTAGAGGTCCTCGTAGCGGAGACGATCCAGCCCCATCATCCTCTGCCGGAGCTTCAAATAGCGGTGGAGGGTGGGGAGGTTCTCGTGGGTGCTCCTGATGAGCGCCTCGTAGACGGCCACGGGGACCGCGTTCTGATCCAGGGCCTCCTCGAGGCAGGAGGCGTAGCCCCGGGCGTTTTTGACGAACATGTGCTGCACGATCTGGCCGTACATCATGCTCCCCACGGTGCCCTGGTAGGACGCGAAGGCGGCGAAAAATTTGCTGAACGCGGCGTAGCGGTCCTCCTTCACGAGGGAGGCCCGCACCTTGGCAAACCCGGAGGGCGTCAGGGTGACCTTCTCCCCGCTGGCCAGCGTCATCTCGGGGTACGGGAAATCGGCACCCGTGAAGGTGCCGTAAACATTGTCGGGCGTAGCCCGCATGTTTCCCGTCTGGGCCAGGAGCTTCTCCACCTCGGGGCTGCGCGTGTGGGCCTTCAGGCGGAGGATGTTGGCGAGGTAAGGCCGGTAAGGCTCGAGCCCGGGCTCCTCCTTGAAGTACGCCTCGACCCTCGCCGGATCCTGCGCCAGGATCTCGGGCTGGAGGAACGCCGTGGCTGAATAGTAGGCCGTCATGAGTTGCTCGGCCT
>Ga0315271_10002313_pt1 | contig 11914 bp, 10 predicted proteins | sample C3_top_MG_FD_204664 | JGI IMG/M metagenome (GOLD analysis project Ga0315271, IMG submission 204664) | Sediment microbial communities from Yellowstone Lake, YNP, Wyoming, USA - C3_top | ecosystem: Environmental > Aquatic > Freshwater > Lake > Sediment | place: USA: Wyoming | collected 2017-08-01
TCCGATCAGATCGTCGCGCACGATGACAATAGTCAAGCCTGCCGGGCCAATGTTTTTCTGCGCGCCAGCGTAGATCAGGCCGAACTTCCATACATCCACAGGACGCGACAGAATATTGGACGACATATCCGCCACCAGCGGGACAGTGCCCGTATTGGGCGTCCAGTTGAACTCGACGCCGCCTATGGTTTCGTTCGGCGTGTAGTGCACATACGCGGCATCCTTGTCCAGCTTCCAGGTATCGAAGGCAGGCACGTAGGTGCAATTCTTGTCGGAGTTGTTCGCCACCACATTCACGTTGCAAAATTTCTTCGCCTCGCCGATGGCCTTCTTCGACCAATCGCCGGTGTTCACGTAATCGGCGGAAGTCTTGCCGCGCAACAGGTTGAAAGGAATCATCGAAAACTGCAGATGCGCGCCGCCTTGCAAAAACAGCACCTTGTAGTTGGCGGGGATGCCCATCAGCTCGCGCAGATCGGCTTCGGCCTGGGCGTGGATGCCCATGTATTCCTTGCCGCGATGGGACATCTCCATCACCGACATGCCGCTGCCATGCCAGTCGGACAATTCCGCCTGTGCCTGCTGCAAAACTTCCTTCGGCAAAACTGCCGGACCTGCGCTGAAATTATAGATAGTCATGTGTGGCTTCCTCTATGAAGAAAAATATTCTGGAAAAAATTTTACAGGAAAATTATTCCGCTACATCATCCGCAGAATCTTCCGCAGAGTCATCGGATACACCTTCTTCCAGCGACTCTTCTTCCGGCTCGGCAATACGGCTCAACCCGGCCAGCTTATCCCCCTTACCGAGGTTGATCAGCGTGACGCCCTGTGTGGCACGGCTCATCTCGCGGATCTCCCTGACGCGGGTACGTATCAGTACGCCATTGGTGCCAATCAGCATGATCTCATCTTCCTGGTTCACCAGCGTCGCCGCCACCACCTTGCCATTGCGCTCGGTAGTCTGGATCGCGATGATGCCCTGCGTGCCGCGCCCGTGACGGGTGTATTCCGCGATCGGGGTGCGCTTGCCATAACCGTTTTCGGTCGCAGTCAACACGGTCTGCGACTCGTCACCGGCCACCAGCAGCGCGATCACATGCTGGCCTTGCGCCAACCTCATGCCGCGCACGCCGCGTGACACACGGCCCATCGAACGCACACCATCCTCGTCGAAGCGTACTGCCTTGCCTCCATCCGAGAACAGCATCACATCATGCTTGCCGTCGGTCAGCGCCACGCCTATCAGGTAATCACCCTCATCCAGATTGATCGCGATGATGCCGGCCTTGCGCGGATTGGCGAAATCAGACAGCGGCGTCTTTTTCACCGTACCGTTGGCAGTGGCGAAAAATATAAATTGGTTTTCGGAGAAAATCTTGACCGGCAAAATCGCGTTGATCTTCTCGCCTTCTTCCAGCGGCAGCAGATTGATGATCGGTTTGCCACGGCTGGCGCGCGAGCCCTGCGGTACGTCATACACCTTGATCCAGTACACCTGACCACGGCTGGAGAAACACAGGATGTAATCGTGCGTGTTGGCGATGAACAGGTTGTCGACAAAATCGTCTTCCTTGGTGCTGGCCGCCTGCTTGCCGCGCCCACCGCGCTTCTGCGCGCTGTATTCGTCCAGTTTCTGTGCCTTCATGTAGCCGCCGTGTGACAGCGTCACGACCACGTCTTCCGGCGCGATCAGATCTTCCATGCTCATGTCATGCGTGTGCGTGATGATCTCGCTGCGGCGCTTGTCGCCATATTGCGTTTTGATCGCGACCAGTTCGTCGCCGATGATCTGGGTGATGCGCTCGGGTTTCGCCAGGATGTCGAGCAGGTCGGCAATCTTGTCCATCACCTCGCGGTATTCGCCGACGATCTTGTCTTGCTCAAGCCCGGTCAGACGCTGCAAACGCAGCTCCAGTATGGCTTGCGCCTGCACGTCAGACAGCCGGTAAGCGCGCTGCTCGCCCTGACCCAGCATGCCGAATTCGGCCGACAGGGTTTCCGGACGCGACGCATCGCTCACCCGGCTCAGCATCTCTTCCACCAGTGCCGAGCGCCATGACTTGGCCATCAATCCCTGCTTGGCTATCGCCGGAGTGGCCGCCGCCTTGATCAGCGCGATGATTTCGTCGACGTTGGACAACGCCACCGCCAATCCTTCCAGGATATGCCCGCGATCTCGCGCCTTGCGCAATTCGAACACGGTGCGGCGCGTCACCACCTCGCGCCGGTGGCGCAAGAAGGCATCGATAAATTGCTTCAAATTCAGCAGCTGCGGGCGACCGTCGAGCAAGGCCACCATGTTCATGCCGAAACTGTCCTGCAGCTGGGTTTCCTTGTACAGCTGATTCAGTATCACCTCGGGCACTTCGTTGCGCTTGAGCTCGATCACCGCGCGCATGCCGGACTTGTCCGACTCATCGCGAATTTCCGAGATGCCTTCGATGCGCTTTTCGCGCACCAGCTCGCCGATTTTGATCAGCAGGTTGGCCTTGTTCACCTGATAGGGCAGCTCGTCGATGATGATGGCCTGACGGCCGCCAACTTTGTCGACATCCTCAAAATGGCAGCGTGCGCGCATCACCACGCGTCCGCGGCCGGTGCGGTAACCTTCCTTGACGCCGGACGTGCCATAGATGAAACCGGCAGTCGGAAAGTCCGGTGCAGGTACCATTTCGATCAACTGTTCGATATCCATTTCTGGATCTTTCAGCAACGCCAGGCAGGCGTCCACCACTTCGCCCATATTGTGCGGCGGAATATTGGTCGCCATGCCCACTGCAATACCGGATGAACCGTTCACCAGCAGATTGGGGAAACGCGCCGGGAACACCAGCGGCTCATGCTCGGAACCGTCGTAGTTGGGACCAAAATCCACGGTCTCCTTGTCGAGGTCAGCCAGCAACTCGTGCGCGATGCGCGCCATGCGGATTTCGGTGTAACGCATTGCCGCTGCGTTGTCGCCGTCCACTGAACCGAAGTTACCCTGACCGTCGATCAGCGGGTAGCGCAACGAGAAATCCTGCGCCATACGCACGATGGTGTCATACACCGCGGTGTCGCCGTGCGGGTGGTATTTACCGATCACATCGCCGACGATACGCGCCGATTTCTTGTAAGCCTTGTTCCAGTCGTTGGACAGTTCGTGCATGGAAAACAGCGCACGGCGATGCACCGGCTTCAGACCGTCGCGCACATCAGGCAACGCGCGCCCGACGATTACACTCATCGCGTAGTCGAGATACGACTTACGCATTTCCCCTTCGATGCTGACCAGCAGGGTTTCTTTTGCAAATTGTTCCATGTATGGCGCGCCCTAAAAAATGCTTACAAAACAGCCCGTGAGTTTAACATACCGGCCTTGTTAGAGACAAAGCATTAATCTGCAAAAGATACTCTCCAAATCAGTCCGATTTATCTCACCTAATTCAGGGTGCTCGCAAGATTGTTTTGATCGTTAATGGAATCAGCGATACACAGGGTATAACTTGCGAAAATCTTCTTTGAGAGGCTTCTGCGGCAGGCACTTAAGCGAAGCATGCTGGCGTGACTACTGGGGCGAATGGGAATGTACTTTGCGACACAATTACGGCGCAGTGCTGAAATAGAAAAAGGCCTGCATCGCTGCAAGCCTTCACTTGATTGGTGGGCTGTGTGTGATTCGAACACACGACCAACGGATTAAGAGTCCGCTGCTCTACCAGCTGAGCTAACAACCCCTGCAGATAAATCTCAGGTGCGGATTTTATGCATATTGACCAAATTGTCAAATTTATATGCCTGAATATTCCCTGAATATTTATTGAAAGCAGTCGGCATTAATGATACCTGCGCAATCCCGTGCTGCTGTTTGGCGGCCAACTATTTTGTAATCAGTTCGGGCAAGCTTTTATTCTGCTTGCACGCCAGCGTTCGCTCTCTGAGTGATGCGTAGCAGGCCGTGCAAATGCCAAATGGCTCGAGCTTGCACGTCTCAATGCAGCTTGCATAATCACTGGCAGCCTGCCGGGCGCAAGGATCATCTGAATTTCCGGCTGAGGGTGGCGCAGGTGTTGGTGCAGTTCCGGGCTGGGCGTTATTTTGCGGCGGCGTCACAGGCACGGTAAAAGTGCTACCGGCGACAACTGGCGTAGCGGGGACGGCTGGCGATGCGCTAGCGGAGCTATTCGTCGGCTTATAGACAAATGCCCAACCCGCATACGTTACCGCATCGGAGAAACCCTGCCTGCCCTCGCCTGTAAATACTTTCATCAGCGGGCCCGTTTCCGATTTGCTGTAGACGCCGACGATACGTTGCTGTTCCTTCAGCAACCCCCAATCGGCGTTTCCTGTCACCGGATCCGGATATATTCTGCGCAAGTGCCGCTGCATTTCCGGAAAGCGCGAATCATGCAGCAAGTCTTCCAGCGAGGGTGGGTACTGCTTGATCCCGGCGGGTGTGTTTTCATAATAGCTGCCGATGGCTTGGCGGAATTGTTCGCCGATGAACAGCAATTCCTTTTCCTTTTCGCGCTGCACTTCGGTCTGCCAGACCATTCCTGCTGCCGCCAAACCGATGCCGATGACAACGATCAGGAACATCAATCCCATATAAGTAAACCCGCGTTGCGCACAGCGCAGCCCTGGAACCACAGGGCTACCAGTCAGCATAGCGGGAGCCGTCTGCGGCCGTTCCCGGTGCACCGCTCCTGACATCATAGACTCCAGGTTCGGACGCGGAATCGGCATTGACAACGACCCAGGTGGACGCATCGTCGGTAATGGGATCGGGCGGGATCGCGCGCAGATATTTGCGGGAAACGAGCTCCTCGAGCGATCCCGGATAGTGGCCGTTGTCGCCGTGATATTTGTCGATCGCGTCGCGCATGGTAGCCAAGTCCTGGTGCAACGTGGCCTCGCGTGCCTTGTCCAGGCTATGGAAGTAGCGCGGCACCGCCAGGGACAGCAACAAGGCAATGATGGTCATTACCACCATCAATTCGATCAACGTGAAGCCCTTGACGAAATATGCCCTTATATGATTTTCAGTAGGATGGGTAGAGCGAAGCGTAACCCATCGTTTCGACTTCGATGGGTTACGGCCTAAGGCCTTCACCCATCCTACAATAGAGCGCGTGTTCATCATTTCACTACCATGTACTGTAAGGACGGCCATTCAGTCCTTTGCGCGCGCTCAATGAGTAGACGTCAAACACATCATCACCGGCATGCGGCTCATTCGCTTCGCTGGCATAACTGCGCAGCCCCCAGGTTTGCTCCGCAGGAATAGTCGGATCGAGACTCATCGGGTCAGCCGGAATCTTGCGCAGAAAACGTAGCTTGTGCTTCTCCGGATCTTTCTCGTCTTGTACACCGTCCACTAGCGTGGCCAGGCTCGGCGGATAGCCCGATTGCCCCGGCGATTTTCTGATTCGCTTGTCGTCGAATGCCTTTTTGTAGGAGTCTATCGCTTCGCGCATATTGCGCAGACTGGCGCGCAATTCCTTTTCCTTTTCACGCTGCGCCACCAGTTTCGCCACAGGCAAAATCCCGCTCGCTAAAATGGCGATGATGGCCACCGTCACCACCAGCTCTATCAGCGTGAATCCTCGTAGCTTCATATCAGCTTCTTATTGCTCGGGGGGCGGGGACGGCACGAACTCCTGCATCATCGGCGGAACCGGCGCTAACGGGGATGTCGGCACAACTTCGGGTAGTGTGGGCGGCGTCACATTTGTGCCGTCATCTTCAGAACCGGCAAAGTGGGATAAAGTCGACGCAGCAGCGACTGTGCCCTTGGATTTTCCGGGGACGGCATCGCTGATACTGGTTTCGGTACCCGACCACATTTCCAGAATGTCCGCACCAGGGCGCTGCAGGTTGTTAATCACATGCGGCGTGATGGCCAGCACGATTTCGGTCTTGGTGTGATTGTCGGAATGGTCAGAGAACAATCTGCCCAGCAGCGGAATATCTCCCAAGCCCGGCACCTTATTGGCATTGCGCCGGTCTTCGTCGTTGATCAGTCCGGCCAGCACTTGTGTTTCACCATCCTTGAGGCGCAGCAGCGTGGTGGCGTTGCGCGTGCCGATCTGGTACACCACCGAGCCATTTTTGGTGGTGGTCTGGGTGCCTATGGTGCCAACCTCCAGCGCCACTTTTATCGTAACGTGGTCGTCCAGCGTGACCACAGGCTCTACTTCCAGCTTGAGGCCGACATCCAGATACTGCACGCTGTCCGACACGGTAGCGGCAGTGGTGGAGATATTCGCGGTGACGATAGGCACGCGATCGCCGATCTGCACCTTGGCTTTCTCACGGCTCTTGACCCGGATGCGGGGATTCGCGAGCAAATTGACGAGGCCTTCTGTCTGCTGAAAATTGATCGCGGGGTTGGGCGATACCGTGATGCCGGTGCCATTCAGGTGCTTCAGTGCATCCAGCGTGAGCGCCGAGAATGACCCAGACGTGCTTATGCTGCCCGCGGTGAGATTGGTCGGATAGGTGATGCCGATATCGCTCATTTTACTGCGCTTCACCTCCAGTATTTCAACATCCAGCATTACTTCCGGCTCCGCCACATCCTGCAGTGCCACCAGCTTCTCTGCCAGACGCACCACGGCAGGGGTGTCGCGCAGCACCAGCAGATTGAGGCGTTCGTCGATATGTAAACTCTTCACCTTGAGCGCGGTGCGCAGCAGCGCGGCGGTCTGTTTGACATCCGCATTGGTCAGGTAAAAGCTCTTGATGACCAGCTCGCGGTATTCATTGTTTTTCTGCGCCGTATTGGGGTAGATCAACACCGTCGAATCGTCCAGAACCTTTTTCTCCAGCTGGTTGGTGTTGATGATCGCGGTAATGGCTGCATCCAGCGATACATTTTTGACGAATACCGTAGCGCGTGCATCGGGCCTGATGTCCTTATCCAACACGAAATTAACGCCCGAAGTGCGCGACAGTCCCTCGAACACCATTTTTAGATTGGCCTCACGGAATTCAAGCGTGATCTGCCTGCCAGGCTGACGCGGCATGAGCTCGGGAGCCATCATGCTTTGGCTGGATTTGGCATCTATTTTTGCTTGCAACTCGCGCGCGGGCGCATACGCAGGGGCTTCCACAAAAATCTGGTGCAGCTTGTTCTGCGCACCTTCGATATTGCCCTGAGCAAACATTTCACCTGCATCCGCAACCAGGCGGGTGTAGCGGCGCTCCGCTTCTATCGCCGCCAGCTTGTTTTGCGCAACCTGATTTTTTTCGTCCAGCCCCAGCACACGTTGATACAACAACACCGCATCCTCCCACTTGCCTGCATCATGACGCTTAGCTGCGGCAGCCAGCAGCTCAAGCACGGCACGCTCGCGCTGGCGCAGGAAATTCGCCTTATAGGATGCCTGTTCAGGATGTGAATGCGATGCCTGCTCTGCGTCCTGCACCCGTCCTTCTGGAGAAGAATCCTTGGGCTCGACACCTTTGAACTCGGCCCCCTTGGGAGGCAAATGAGTACAGGCCGCAAGCAGACTGGAGAACAACACTGTATAGGCGAAGATGCGCGAACCGCCAGTTAAACTGAACATCAGGAAGCTCCTTTTATTGCCAAGGTTTGTTTGGCATTCAACGGCAAATAAATAAATTCGATGCGGCCCTGGCCCGCATCCTCCAGACGGTACTGGCGGCCATCAAATACTTCGCCCTTGCGTACGGTGTACAAACGCTGTTCCTTGGCCAGGAAAAATACGGTGCGCCCGTTTTCCTGCACGGTACCCAAATAAGTAAATGGCAACGGCGGCGGCACCGGAGCGGGCGGTGCCTGCTCCGGAATCGGAGCAGCTGGCACAATAGCAACGGCCTGCCCATGGCCGGAAGGAGGCGGGGCAACATACCAGTTACGGGATTTGAAAATATCATCACCCTGCGGTTCGCTTTCATCCGTTGCTCGCACCTTAGCCAGAACCGGCAGTGCAGGTTCAACGCGTAGCGGTGCTGCAACCCGTTTGCTGGCGGTGGATTTCGCGACAGGCGATTTTGTAGCCTCAACAACATCAGCCCCGTCTTCCGGTTTGTCCATGCCCAACCATGCGCTGAGAGCCAGCGTCAGCAGCAGCGCGCCCCCCAGCATCAGTCGTTTGTTTTTTTCGGAAAGCGCCATGATCAGTTTTCCGACAGATAAAGAATAAAACCGAGCTTGGCCTGCACCATGTTTTCCCCCACCGCTTCGCGTTTGAGGCTGATTTCATTCAGGCCCATGGTTGGCAACTTACCTGCGGCCTCGTCGATGAAGCTGTGCAGCTGAGGGTAACTGCACTTCACCGGCAGCGTGATTTCATAACGCAACAATTTATCGCCTTCTGCACTGACTAATTTGAAATCCCCCCGGGGTAACACGATGCCGTGTTTATGTGCCAACGCATGCAGCGTGTTCAGCTGTTCCGGCAGATGATCCATGCCCGGAAACTGCCCGTAGAATTCGGCCAGCGCGGCACTGTCTCCCCTGCGCGACGGTTCCGCCACCGCAGTGCTCTCCGGGTGCATGCGCAAATTATGCAATTGCACCGCACCCGCTTGCACCTGCCGTTCTGCCGGCAGCACGCTAAACACGTACATCGCCAATGCGATGACAGCCACAGCGATTCCGGCCAGCCCGAAAAATCCAAGGCGATAGCGCAGGCGATAAAGATTCAACAGCACGGCATTCACGATGGCAGCCTCCAAGCGGCTTCTACGGTAAACCGCAACGGATGCTGCGCATCTTCTTCGCGCACTTCATAACGCAGCAAGCGCACCGACTTCAGTTGCGGGGCACTGCCCAGCCGCTTCAAATACCCAGTAAGCGTGTCAAAATCGCGTGCTTCGGCGGTGATGCGAAGCTGACGTTTTTTGTGATCAGGCTCAATCGACAGCAGCGCGACATCATTTTTCGAGGTGCTTTCCAGCGCGGCAAATAGATCGCGCCACGGCAATAGCAGCAATGATGCAACTTCGCGCGCGCGCCGGTCTTCGGCTTCGAGCTCTGCGGACGAAAGCGTCGATGGCTGCTGTGCAGAATACAATTTCTTACCCGCCACACTCAGTTGCGCCAGCTCACTCTGCATTGCCTGCTTGCGTTCACTTACAGCCATATATTGCTGATAGCCGAGCAAGGCAAACAACAGCGCCGCAGCCAGCACGAGCATTCCCGGCCAGGCAGGCACGGGCGATTTTATCAGATCGAGATTGAGCCGCTGCATCATCTCACCCCGCTCAAGGCCATCGCATAGGCCGCATCTTGCTGTGCAGAATATCCTTCTACAGATCGCGCTGAAACACGTTGCAGCTGCCAGCGCTGCTTATCCTGCTTGGTGATTTTATCGGTAACTTCTGGAGCATGCAGAAAGACAGCCGGACTCAAATTTTCCCAACCGGCAAGCAGAATTTCGCGCTCGATATGTGCCGGCAGCTCTTCTTGCCAGCGCGGCGTGGCAGCGACCGCGCGCAACCCCAGCCAACTCTTGTCGCGCATCGTGCCCAGCATGATGCGCCCAGGCTCCGCTTGCACAAAGCAGGCGGGTGCACCGGCTATGCTGCGGCAGGCGACATTGAAACCGTTCATGAAATACGGCTGCGCAGATGTCAGCCTGAGACCCGACTTCACAGCAGCAGCCTTGAGCCCTTCCATTAGTGCTCGGTCCACCGCGCAGGCCACCACATCGCCGCGATCCGGCATGGGGTTGGCGCGGATATGCCAGCCGTCAGCGACATCGCCATAAGTCTCGCGGAAGCAATGCAGCATCAACGCCTGTACGCCCTCACTTGGCATCGACAACGGCGGTGCCGGAACCAGTCGATAGCGCGTGTAATGATTGGAGATGACGATGCTCAGCGGCAAGCCGCGCCGCGCTTTACTCAACAGACCTTCGAGCAAGCCCAGTTCGGCCAGCCAGGGCGAACCTGCCGCTTTGTCCTCAGTCTCTGCCTGAGCCATGCTCTTGTGCATGACGGCAGGATGCCAGCCACGCCGCATGTGCAGCAGGGCTGCACTGCCTGGCGCAATGCTGGCACAGTAATAGTCAGTCAATGAAAGTGACACGATTGATTTCTTCCAGTGTAGTTTCGCCGTTGGCCACGGCTTCGATGGCGCTTTCGCGCAGCACGCGCAGACCGTTGCGTCGCGCCGCTTCCTTGAGCTTGCGTATTGGGTCGCGCGCGACAATCATTTCGCGCATTTCGTCGTCGAGAATGAGCAGCTCGGTGACCGCTTTGCGCCCTTTGTAACCGGTGCCCCGACAGTGTCCGCAGCCTCGACCGACCATGAAGCGCATGCTTTTTGCAGCGTCTACAGTGATTGCGGAGTCGGCCAGCAGCTTGGCATCCGGCTGAGAGGGAACGGCGCAATTGGGACAAACAAGGCGCACCAAACGTTGCGCGAGTATGCCGTTCAGCGCGGCCACGAAGCTGTAGGTGTCGACTTCCATGTTGATGAAGCGGCCGATCACGTCGAACACGTTGTTGGCATGCACCGTGGTGAACACAAGGTGGCCGGTCAGCGCGGCCTGCACGGCGATCTGCGCGGTTTCCGAATCGCGGATTTCACCCACCATGATCTTGTCCGGGTCGTGCCGCAGGATGGAGCGCAGGCCGCGTGCAAAGGTCAGGCCCTTCTTTTCATTCACGGGGATTTGCAATATGCCCGGCAGATGGTATTCGACCGGATCTTCGATGGTGATGATCTTGTCCTTACCGCTGTTTACTTCCGAAATCGCCGCATACAGCGTGGTGGTCTTGCCGCTGCCGGTCGGGCCGGTCACCAGCACCATGCCGTAAGGCTCGCGCGCGAGGTGGCGGAACTGTTCGCGTGTGCGCTCGTCGAGGCCGACATTCTCCAGCGTCAACCCGCGCGATTGATCGGTCAGCGCCTTGCGATCCAACACACGCAGCACGGCGTCTTCACCGAACACGCTGGGCATGATGGACACGCGGAAGTCCACTTCGCGATTCTGCGCCTGCACTTTGAAGCGCCCGTCCTGTGGAATACGCCGTTCGGCGATGTCCAGCTCGGCGACAACCTTAATGCGCGAGATGATCTGCTCGGCCATTTCCGTACCCTGTATCGCGCCGACTGTATCCAGCACGCCGTCGATGCGATAGCGGATGGTCAGCCCGCTGCCGGTGCTTTCCAGGTGCACATCGCTGGCACCACTTTTCAATGCATCGTACAGCGTGGAATTGACCAGCCTGACCACTGGGCTACTATCTTCCGAAATACTTTTCAGCGAGAGCTGCTCACCGCCACCTGCATGTTCATCCACGCCCTGCTCTTCACCCAGCAGCATGCCGTCCATGGCTTTGAGCGTTTCTTCGTGGCGCGACAGGAACGCGGCGATGTCGGCATGGTGGGCCAGACGCAAGGCGAACGGCTCGCGGATTTTTTCCAGGGCCCAGTCACCGAAGCCTTCGGCAAATGGATCAGAGAATACGATCAGCAAGCCCTCGTCCGGATCGCGCAAGGGGATGCATTCATGTTTGAGCGCTTCGCGGAACGACAGCACCTCAAAGTCGGGCTCAAAGCGGTGGATCTCATTGATGCCGACTACGGGGTAATGGAATGCGGCTCCGAGCGCCAGCGTAAAATCTGCCGCTGACAGACCTGCCTGATCTTCCAGTACCTCGATGATGCGCCGCTGCGATTGGCGCGCCAGTTGTCGCGCTTGGGCAATGTTGGTTGGGGTAAGTGCGCTCACTGTATGCTCCCCGCCAGATCAAAAATCGGCATGTACAGCAGCAACACCACCAAACCGATTACCAGGCCGATCACCAGCATCAGCAGAGGTTCAAATAATTTGGTGAACCATTCGATCCAGCGCGCGGTTTCCTCGTCGTAAAATCCCGCGATGCGCTCCATCATTTCGCCCATGCGGCCGCTGCGTTCGCCCACGCGCAACATGCGCAACGCAATCGGCGT
>Ga0315271_10002315_pt1 | contig 11911 bp, 21 predicted proteins | sample C3_top_MG_FD_204664 | JGI IMG/M metagenome (GOLD analysis project Ga0315271, IMG submission 204664) | Sediment microbial communities from Yellowstone Lake, YNP, Wyoming, USA - C3_top | ecosystem: Environmental > Aquatic > Freshwater > Lake > Sediment | place: USA: Wyoming | collected 2017-08-01
CTTGTGAAGAAAGTCAAGAAATAAGTGCTTGATTTTATAGATATTTACGGTGGGATAGTGCCAGACCACATCAAAGCAAACATAATTGCATCTTCTTCTTTTGAAAAAATAAAGATTGTACCTGATTGATCATATGGTTTATTACATATATCCCAGGTCACGTGTCTCTTGCCTATCTTTTCCTCACACCAAATAATGCGCGGAGATACGCCGCCTTTCCACCAACCCGGCACCGTGATCGTGTATTTCATAGCCACCTCAACGTGAATAACACCGCATCCCCTGGTTTGCGAAATTGAACATACATTTTCGATGTTCGATACCACCTGGCATTTCTATCGCAATTTTCAATATTATCGCGCAACCAAATAACCATCTCGAGATATGTTTCATGATTGCATGATACCGCAACGTTTGTCCATCCATATAGATAGACAGGATCATATTCTTCGATCACAACCACCTCAACGTGAACAACACCGCATCTGCATCATCTCTGAATTTGTAAAACTGCGAGCCGAATGCATACGACACACTCCATCGCTGGGTGTCGTCGTCAGAGTGCTTGGTCAAGCGTGATGTAGGCCCAAAATATTCTGTACACCAATCGCGCATTTCGTCGATGTGCCTGTAATAATTTCTATTTAAAATCACCGTTGTCATTTTTATTATAAATCGAGCACAAACCCGCGTGTTCTTTAGATCCGCGGTAGTTCACATAGTACTTGGTTCACACCCACCTCAACGTAAACATAAGCGCATCTTGTTCCTTTTCAAAATAATAATGTCGACCGATGGAATAATATGAAAAGTTCGAAGGATAGTTGGCGCACCACTCTCTTGGTAAAAGATACTGTCGCGGTGCAGTTTTTGAAAAATGCTGTAACTGACTTGCATAGGTAAGTCTGACACGGAACCAGTCAACCATAATATCGCGCTGTGTTAGCGGATGAGTGGCGGCATTAAATCGTTTCATGTTATTTAACAAAGGGCATTTGAAAATGTGTCACTGCGTTCTTCTCGCGATCAAATTTATGAAAACCAAACTTTAGCCAAGTTGAAAAACTAATCGCTTTCTTATTTTTGGCTGCGCTTCTTGCCAAATAATCCACTCTACAGTTATTAACATCATAATTGTGCGCTTTTGTCCAATGCATTTGGGTACCGACCAGCCATCGTATCATTCTCATTGCCACGTGCTTATGTGTGGGGTAAAACATCTTTTGAAATAGTTGCAATCTCTTAAAGATTGCAATTTTTTGTCCGCTATAATTTTGTTTGAAAAGATGAAACCCGCTGTCTGTAATAAAGTCACAGTCAGAATAAATGCTAACTTCTTCTGGCACAAGCCCAAGTTTCTCTGCATAACAGATCGTATTATAAAATGCCAATAATTCAAAAAATCCGCGCATCTTTGCTTCTTTTAAACCATGTTCTATACATCCGCGTATCTCGTTGGTTTGTCCAACAGTATGCAGCGCAAGAATGCCCCATCCCTGACGGATTGTGTTTTCCCCCGTTTCTACTTCGCTCCCGTCAATATAACAAGTTAATTTTGACATGTGTTTCCTTTTTAGAATATCTAATATAAGTATTATACACTCTTTTATCGGAAAGTCAAGCAAAAAGAACCCCTGTTAAATCAAGTACTTAACAAGGGCAAAGTCACAACTCGTAACTGTTAATGGTAGTGAAAGTGCTTGCGCTTCCTCAAAAAATGCTGCAATTTAGCAATTTCTTCTTGCTCTTCTTTTGGTAGATTTTGCTGCTTATCTATGGGCAATAACTGCAAAGACATGTCGTTTGAAAACTCGAGTATAGATGTACAATTAATGCACACAGAAAAATCTCCTGGGGCAGGAATCTCAAAGCCATGCGCCCCAGTTGCTGCATCTAATGTATATCCGCACTGCGGACAACAATCTTTACTCAGATGAGTAACTCCTTCAGCTAAATCAAAATGCATAATAGTTCATCTCTTTTCTAATTTTGGTAAAGATTACTGTTGCCCCGTCTTTGTTAGTATAGCTCAAAGTTCCGTTATCTGCATCAACTTTCTTCAGATGATCGCAAGTGAAGTGGAAAGCATTGCGATCCCCGCCGATGCGAATGGGTGTTCCTGCAAGAGCTGACTCGACGGTATTTCCAGGTACCGTATCATTCTCGTCATAGTCATCGTCATCGTCATTATCGTTTGCTGGCACCCGTCTAATATTAAATTTTTCTGAAGAAAGTGGGTTGCCATGCCATTCGCGGGGACTGGTTTCATTTTCAGGAATTGCTTTGCCGCTAACTTTCAATGTGACCTTATATCGACCATCGGTGCTGTGTTGTGGTTTGGCGTTGAGCAGTTTGAGTGCATCGTGTGCAGATTCGCCGTAACGATTCATTTCCTCGACCAGTGCCTTGAGCAAGTCAAAGTTAAATTCAGGGAACATCGCGCTTGCTCGCCGAACATTCTCAACCTGGTTTTGATCATTGAGATTTTCGTTGCAATACTCAGTGATAAATTTAATGTCAAGGCCACGGAAATCGAGCATGTAGAAAATTCGTCCTGGACGATTTTTCATGTGTTCATCAACGCGCCATTTGTTATTGCAAGTTAGCACGAACAATTTCTTTGATGGAAATACACCGTCAAGCAAGGTAAGAATTGCCTCCTGCTCTCTAGAGTCATACACTTTTTCAAATTCATCAAACAAGATCATGCAGGGTTGATTGATTGACTGGATAAGAGCATTAAATGTGTCACCGTGCCAATTGGTGTTGATGATAATTGTTGGTATGCCCTGTTCTGCACATTTGACTGCAAGTTTTTTGGCGAGCAGCGTTTTCCCAGAACCCTTTTCTCCTGTGAGCAAAATGCCGGTAGAGTTTGGGCGATCGTGAAATGTTTGCATCATACGATCTGCATTGCGAATAGTGTCTCCATAAATTTTATGAGAAAACTCAAACGAATCTACTTTTTCAAAATAGAAATTTTTGAATTGATCTTGTTTGATGGTATAGTTCCCTGGCGGCAGGGTATTATGAAGGTCGAGCATTTCTTCATTGACTGCTCTAAACGTATTTCCATTCTTTAGGAACTGTGCCATTTATTTCTTTCTATAATAAGTAAGTTGAGTAACTATACAACATATCTATGTAAAATGCAAGCATTTCGGTTACCTGAAATTGTCATCGTCGAGTTCTACTGCCATAAGAGAAAACAAAGTTAAATCAGGTGCATACCGAAACCAAATATAGCCGCTAACAGTTTCAAGTCCCCATCTTCCGTGAATATTTCTTTAACCGTTTCCCGATTGCGACGGTATGTTTTATTTGATCTGAAACCTTTATTCGTTTTGTTCTATGTTGAGTTCTAAATAAGGCAGCCATTCTTCTGCGAATGAACAATTTTTTGGGTTGCAATCCTTAAACATTGGTGCTATATCTTTGTTATCATATCCAGCTAAAAAACATCCAATCCGAGTAACAAAAAAAGTTTTTTCTGGATGTTCGTTCGCAACGACAATAAACATCTTAATATATCCGCGTATTATTTCAATGTCTAATGTTTTTATTTGTGCATCTTTGGTTGGAATCGCGTAAGAGTTACCAGAAAATCCGGCATTTACATAGCGACTAGCACCAAAGTTTTTCGCTGCTTCTTTAGCTGCGCCTGCTCCATGTATGGCGGATAAATTTGAACCAAAGACAAAAATCTCCCCGTTAATCGGGGTAGTGCCGTCTTTATGATATTTAAATTTCATTTATTTCCTTTTGCATTGCAACACATGCCGGATAAAGCAAAAGTGCTGCCTGATTACCAAGTAATCCCAACATCTGCACATGCTCTGGCTTTTCGTCAAGCAAGTAAGCACAATCGTCATAAGCAATGAGCGCAAGAATTGCTCCCCTTGCGACAGTCCTTGCGTCAGCACTTGCGGCATTCCATGCGGCATACCTTTCGGCATCCCATGTGGCATCACTTGCGGTATCACTTGCGGCATTCCTTACGGCATTCCATGCAACATTCCATGCGTCATCCCTTGCGGCAGTCCTTGCGGCAGTCCTTGCGGCATTCCATGCGGCATTCCTTGCGTCATTCTTTGTGGCATTCCTTGCGTCATACCCTGCGTCAGACCAGTTGTCAGGATTCTTTTTCAAATCATCCAATAAGCGGGCTATGTGTTTCGCATTTGGTAAATCAGCCCACGCAGTTTGTTTCATGCCATTTCCTTTTGCATTGCAACACATGCCGGATAAAGCAAAAGTGCTGCCTGATTACCAAGTAATCCCAACATCTGCACATATTCTGGCTTTTCATCGAGCAAGTAAGCGCAGTCATCATAAGCAATAAGTGCCGATATGGCATCCCTTGCGTCATACCTTGCGTCATACCTTGCGGCAGACCATGCGGCATCCCTTGCGGCATACCATGCGGCATTCCTTTCGGCAGACCATGCGGCATCCCTTGCGGCAGTCATTGCGTCATTCTTTGTGGCATTCCTTGTGGCAGACCAGTTGTCAGGATTCTTTTTCAAATCATCCAATAAGCGGGCTATGTGTTTCGCATTTGGTAAATCAGCCCACGCAGTTTGTTTCATGCCATTTCCTTTTGCATTGCAACACATGCCTGATATAAGAGCAGTGCTTTTTCGTTACCAAGTAATCCCAACATCTGCACATGTTCTGGCTTTTCATCGAGCAAGTAAGCGCAGTCATCATAAGCAATGAGCGCAAGAATTGCTCCCCTTGCGGCAGTCCTTGCGGCAGTCCATGCGGCATCACTTGCGGCACTCCTTGTGGCATCCCTTGTGGCATCCCATACGGCATCCCATGCGGCAGTCCATGCGGCATCCCATGCGGCACCCCTTGCGGCATCCCATGCGGCACCCCTTGCGGCATCCCATGCGGCATTCCATTTGTCAGGGTTCTTTTTCAAATCAGCCAGTATCCGGTCGATATGTTTTGCGTTTGGTAAATCAGCCCAAGCAGTTGGTGTCATGCCATTTCCTTTTGCATTGCAACACATGCCTGATATAAGAGCAGTGCTTTTTCGTTACCAAGCAATGCCAACATCTGCACATGTTCTGGCTTTTCATCGAGCAAGTAAGCGCAGTCATCATAAGCAACGAGCGCAAGAATTGCTCCCCTTGCGGCAGTCCTTGCGGCATTGATTGCGGCATTCCATGCGGCACCCCTTGCGGCATCCCGTACGGCATCCCATGCGGCAGTCTCTGCGGCATTCCATGCGGCATTCCTTGCGTCATTCCTTACGGCATTCCTTGCGGCATTCCATGCGGCATTCCTTGCGTCATACCAGTTGTCAGGATTCTTTTTCAAATCAGCCAGTATCCGGTCGATGTGTTTTGCGTTTGGTAAATCAGCCCAAGCAGTTTGTGTCATACTATTTCCTTTTGCAATGCCAAACAGGCCTGATATAAGAGCAGTGCTTTTTCGTTACCAAGCAATGCCAACATCTGCACATGCTCTGGCTTTTCATCGAGCAAGTAAGCGCAGTCATCATAAGCAATAAGTGCCGATATGGCATCCCTTGCGTCAGCCCTTGCGTCAGCCCTTGCGGCATACCATGCGGCATTCCTTGCGTCATTCCTTGCGGCATCACTTGCGGCATTCCATGCGGCATTCCATGCGGCATACCTTGCGTCATTCTTTGTGGCATTCCTTGCGGCACCCCTTGCGTCAGACCAGTTGTCAGGATTCTTTTTCAAATCATCCAGTATGCGGTCGATATGCTTCGCGTTTGGTAAATCAGCCCAAGCAGTTGGTGTCATGTTAGTTATCTTGATTCATAAATTTCCCAGACGAAGAAATAAACTCTTCGTCTATAAGCTCGCCCACATCTTTTCCTTCAGGATTGAAAAAACGCTGCGCCAAGTGTAATTTCATGTTAAGCATACTAACATTATACACTCTTTTGTCAAAATGTCAAGCTGATTTTTGGTCGAACTCTGCCTGTATCGCCTGTAACGATGCGATTTTGTCGGATAGGTGTAAGTAGAATGAGTCCAACTCTGAACCAAATTTCCCCCTAACGTGAGGAAGACCAAACAGGACCGTGTCATAGTCTTGGCGATTCCACGCCTCTACTATTGCGAGATGCAGTTCTTTCAATCTTGGTAAATCAGATACTTCGTCTACTGGTATAGATTCTGGCTGGACAACACAATATGCAGTTCGCTGTTCTCCGTTGATAGAAAGTGTCTCAAGTTGCAAGACTAAATATTTCTTTCTTGCCTCCTCAATTGATTGGTCATTACCAAATATGATATGCATGATTATTTCCTGTGGAGTGAATTAAATTTATCCATAAACAGTTTGTATGATGTTAGCGAATCAAGCGGCTCACTAAACTGTTGTAATCTTTCTAATGTTACCTCTGGTAAATTTTCCCAATGCTTCCCGCGAGACATCATGAATGCGTGTGCTTCAATTTTTTGTGCAATGCGATCCGCCTGCTTGATAATTTCTTGTTCTTCTTTTGTTGGTGCAACAATGTTGAGAGAAGTATAAAGTGCCGCCATCAACCCGTCCTCGATTGATATAATGATCGGTCGAAGTTTTGGCAAATGTTTTACTGGAGACGGAAGATCTCCAGTATATGCTTCTGCCGCATCATGTAGTAATGCCTTTAGCACGATATCGCTATGTCTGTGTGGCGGAAGTTGACTATTACTGTTTTTAATAATATCCTCGACTTCATTTGCCACAAACAAAGAATGCTGTGCAACGTTATAGGCCACTGCGGTTACGGTCTGTCCGCAGAATCGAGACATACGAGATAGACCCCAAGCAATATCCTCTATGCTAATTGTCGCAGGGTCTGGATTGCTTACGTTGACCAGTTGCCCAGTAACTGTTTCTAACTCACGCATACCTATCTCCCTAATATAATTCGCATTTCTTCCCTGCGCGAGCCAATTTCTTTCGAGACTTCATCTGTAATCTGTAAGCAGTTACTCCGTCGTCTACGTATTTGATATCAATTTTGCTTGGTTCAAATTTTGTAATTTCATATCCAATCGTTACACCCTCTTTATTATGAACAGGTTTTTTGTTTTCAACGATCTTCCCCAACGCCTGAACTTGTGCTTTTTCGAGAAGTCTTGTTTTTCTTGATCTGCGCCCCATGCTTTTCAAATCACCCTTAATGACATTTAGCATCAGTGTTACTGCTAACACATCTGGCAAATCTATCGAGTCATACTCCGTGCTCGGGCAATGCAGCATATTGTATGCGACGCGGTCCACACGTTCGTTCAGAATCTCTACCATGCTACTGAACGTATGAGTAGAAATGTTACCAGCACGTTTGGCTTCAAATAATTCAAATAGCGTAGTGCGAAAATTGCGAATCACGTTCCCTATTTTACGTGAGAATTTTTTGTTGTTGAGTTGATTAAGCCGATTTGCCAAATATAGTGCGGCGGGAGTATTTCCAAAAGTATTTTTGTCTAGCATGTTACTTCTCCTTTTTAATTGGTGCAAATGTGCGGCACAAGCAACATTGTAGCAGTAGCGATTCCTGTAACAAACTGGTAGATAGCTTTTCTTGTTTCTTCTCTCTCAGACTTTGATGGTAGCCATTCATTGATATTCATGATGTTTCCTTATGGTCGAGTTAAAATATCCCATACATGTTCTTGGTTCAGCTTGAGTTCTAATTTTTCTAATTCTTCCCGCCACGTATTTTCTGTCCAGCATTCACAAAGAGAATGTTCTCGATCTGAAAAAGTTATATTTGGGAAAAACTCAGGACACGCGCACCCATAACCTATTACTGTTCGCACACTCCCTTTAGTAAACGGGTCTTTGTTCCAAGGATGAGCGGTAATCGGTCGTTGGTATTCGCATGAGCAACAGCATCTGCCGCCTGATGAGAAGCCATTTATATCATTTAGCGAACACGGTTCTTTCATTATTTCTTTTTAATACCAAGCTGTTTGTAAATTGATTGAACGCCCAATGCTTGAAAATATGAGTCTGCGAGAGAATTATGTGCAGATGCATTATTTTTCTTAACTGAATCATCTCCGAGATCAAGTATAGTTCTCGAGTCACGCACTTTCCAATATTCCCACGGTATTGGTCTGCCCATCATGCGATAAAGATTTTCTAATAGGCAAATATCAAATGTTGTCCCCTGCGCCCAGATTTTATCTGCACCAACAATATATCTGTTGAGTTGCGTGGCAAAGTCTTCTAATGACACGCGATCTAGTTCTGAAAAGGCTTCATCTTGAGCAGCTTGATCTTGCTTTCCCCACCACGCAAGTGTATCTGGGTTGATTGTTCTTCCCATCGCAGTTTGTTCGTCTATCTCAAGCCGCAGATAAAGTGGTTTGGTTGGCTCTTCATCTGAAAACGGATCAAACATTACTGCACCAAAAGTTAAGATGACAGAATCTGGGCTTGTACCCATCGTTTCTGTATCAAGCATAATTGATGGCATTTAGGTTACTTGTTCCAAGCGAACTAAAAGAGGGAATCCCTGATTTCTGGCGAGAACAGTAACTTCCACGCCCTTTTGCTCTGCAATTTCATACGGTAAAATAGCGACAACGGCCGAACCGTCTGTGTGAACTTTAGTACACAAATTCATGGCATCATCGTCTGAATGACCAAAAACTTCCATCAAGCTCGCTACTACGAACTCCATTGTGGTCACTTCATCGTTAACGTAAATAACCGAATACATTGGTGGCGGAGATAAATCTGTTTTCGGTTTGATTTTCTCTCTGAGATCCGGGGCTGCTGTTGGCATGGTGTTCCTTTCTTTAAATAGATAATGTTACTATGAATGATAGTAGCACAGGTTCATGAATAAGTCAAGTGTTTTGGTTGAGAGCTACAGTGGGAGTTAACCCACTGTATTTGTTACTCTTTGAGAAGATTGTTTTGATACTCAATCTTAATTTTACGAGGTTTTGCCTCATCTGGTACCTCAACTGCGAGTTTGACTAGCAGTACGCCGTTGGTGTATTCTGCACCAGATACCACCACGTGTTCGGCCAAAGTAAAGGTTCGATTGAAGGATTTTGCACTCAATCCTTGGAAAAGATACTCTCGCTCTTCGCGATTTTCCTGGCTCCCAGATACTGTTAGAATGTTATTTTCTAAAGTAACATCGAGCTCTTCTTCTCTGAAACCTGCCACTGCCAATTCAATAACATATGACGTATCTGTATACTTTACAATGTTATACGGCGGGTAGGTTTGTGATGGTGTTGATACACGGTGCAAGTCATCAAACATTCGATCGTATCCAATCGACGAACGATGGATGTTGGATAACAGAGTTGGTAAATCTAGTGCGGTAAAACGTGCGAGTTGATTCATGATTTTTTCTCCTTATATTAAGCAAGAATCTAATGTAAGTCCCGACCATCGGCAACTTACATTTGTATTTATACACGAAGAGAAAGGGAAAATAAAGGTTTTCGGTAAAAGTTAACCAAAATTTACAGAACAAAAAAGCCCCATTAGGGCTTTTTCTATTGATGCGATCTGACGCGGATATTACATCCCGCCGCCGCCACCCATACCACCCGCTCCCATACCACCCGCTCCCATACCACCCGCTGGTGCTGCTCCCATGCCGCCTGCTGCTCCGCCTGCTCCGCCCATAATAAGCTCCTTTTAATAGTGAATATGTTCAATAGAAAAGTCAACCATTGACTGTTCTGCACATCACATTTATATCCTAACAAAAAATAGCAAAAATGTCTACTATTTCGGTTACTTAAAATAGTTTTTTTGGTAAAGTGTCAGAAGAAAGTCTTTTCTTATGGCGGCTTTTTGCTGCGGCCATTTTCTCTTTTCGTCGAGTAGTGGGTTTGACGTATGCTTCCCGATCTCTCAGATCAAGCAAGAGACCAGAATCCCTAACCTTATTTTTGAATTTTCTGAGGGCCTGATCAAACTTCCCGTCCCTAACTTCTACCGTATTTCCGGTGCAGATTACTGCTTCATTATTTCTGTATGCCATTGTTGTCCTTTAATTATTATATTTATGTGTGTATTTTATACACGAATTATTTTGGGTGTTGATTAAGGTATTGTGCCACCTGTTCGCGCTCTTGATCGCTTAGGTCATCAACCGAATATTCACCTGATTCTAGCTTACTAATCAACAACTTAATATATTCTTCGTTGTATGCATACGCATCGGTTACTGTTTTATCTATCTCAACCCATTTGGTTCCTAGCCACTTAAATAAAATACTCGGCATGTAATCTACTCTGAGGAACAAATCACCGTTGCTCGGGTTTGTTGGAAAAGAAATACCAAACCCTGCATTGCCGCCAGATGGTAAATTATCAGCAGTTGCTAATATATTTGGTTGAGCAACTCGCGTCCCTGCTGCTTGAATAAGTACATTCTTTTCAGTTATTTCTTGGTGTAACGCCGTCTGTAAACTTTGAATAGTATTATCTTTATATGTGTTTTCTTGTTGCAACGATACTTGTTGAGCAGCAAATATAGATTTGATGTTTTCTATTTCATTATTTTTTTCTACTATTTCATTTTGTAGATCTATCATACTTGTTTTTATTGTATCTATTTCAGTTGCTTTATTCAGTATTTCTCGCTGTAACTCGCCAGTCTGATCATCGTGTAATTCTGCAGATGAATCCGTTACTGCTTGTTCTAATGCAAGCTTTTCATCAAGCAGCGCATCATAATTTTCAATCAATAAAGATAGTTGTTCTTTGAGTTCCTTATCTTGCGACATAAGTGCAGCGCAATCTTCTTCAAGAGTGATTATGGTAGGTACAAGTGTATTGAAATCTTCTGTCACTTTCTTTAGCATAGTTGTTACTTCTGCAAGTTCTACTTCTACTGCCGTTTTCTCAGAGCAGCTCTGCAAAAGTGCTGTATATCTTTCTTGCTCCTTTGCAGATAGGAGATTAATTTCATCTTGATGCATTGTGTTAATCTCGTTTTTTACTTTTGCTACGGCATCATTGATTAATTGTTGGTGTTCTTCTTCTGTGCAAGTGGTAACAGGTATTGCAACTGAATCAACAATAGGTTCATCTGCTTTAGCTGGTTCATCTGCTTTAGCTGGTTCATCTGCTTTAGCTGGTTCATCAGATTCTTTTTTCTTTCTCGCCCAGTCAAGAGATGATGTTGCTGCTAATAACATTACTATTGCAAGCGGATCAAAGACTAACACAATAATGATGATAACCCATCTTACTGCGGCTTCGAGCATGTCATCGTTGGTTTTGTCTCCGTAAATTAATGCGGCGATATATTTGATAGGGCCTACATCCGCGACAATTTGTCGATATTTGCTTGCTATTGGGGCACGAGCTTCTTGAATTTGTGCTATTTGTTTTTGTGCGAGCTCAATATTTTTTTGTAATTTTGCTCGCTCTTTTCGTTGAGCATTGCGTAATTTTGATGCTTTATCGGCGCCATTTTCATCTATTGTTCTCGATAATGTTTGGTCTACTGCGTTGTCCATCTGAACAAGTGCTTTTCTGTCTGCTTCAATGTTATCTCGTTCTGTTTTTATTTTTTCATCATATAACGCCACCTGAGATTGAATATCATCTGAGGGAACAGTTTGAGCCAAGTGAGCTTTTGCGAGATACCCATATGTCCCCATGCTCGTAATAACCATTAACATTATAACCGATGGGACAAGATAAAGTTTTAGTTTTATGGGCGCCACCTCCCAATAAGTATGGCACCATAACGTAACCATGATTTTTGATAACTCTAACACCACACCCATTATAGTAATTGGTATGACTGCGGCAGCAAAGATTGCAGTAAGACCTACAATTGAATAATATGCCGACACTGCTGATAGACATAGTGCAGTAAATAACATTAAAATTGAAAATTTCATCTCATCTCACTCAAATAGAACCAATAACCAATATTTATCTG
>Ga0315271_10002316_pt1 | contig 11910 bp, 8 predicted proteins | sample C3_top_MG_FD_204664 | JGI IMG/M metagenome (GOLD analysis project Ga0315271, IMG submission 204664) | Sediment microbial communities from Yellowstone Lake, YNP, Wyoming, USA - C3_top | ecosystem: Environmental > Aquatic > Freshwater > Lake > Sediment | place: USA: Wyoming | collected 2017-08-01
AAGCAGGGGGGCCGCCCTGCACGCGGACGCCGCATCAGCCCCCCGCGCCGCTCAGGCGAGGGCCCGCGAAGGCGGAGCCGAGCACCGGAGCGAGCGGACCCGAGGTGCGTGAGCGAGCACCACAGGCGACAACGCATGCGGACGCCGCATCAGCGGCGCGGTCATTCGTTGTAGAGGCGCTCCTCGATGAGCTTCTCCTGCACCGTCCGCCCGTTCGGGTCGAAGCAGGAGAACTCGAAGTGCTTCTCGTACTCGAGGTCGACGCTGTCCTGACCGCCCCGGTTCTTCTCCACCGAGAGGATCACCCAGTCGCGGAAGCGCTGGGCCTGGTACGGGTTGAACTCGATGTTGACCTTGGCGACGATGTGGTACTTCTCGTTGAGGATGACGATGATGTCGGCCTCGTAGTTGATCGCCGACGAGCCGCGCAGGTGGTGGTTGCGCAGCCGGGAGGCCTTGAGGCCCTCCTTGTCCGCGGCCACGATCGCGACCATGCCCACCTGCTCGGCGAGCGCGATGTCCTTGAGGCCGTTGACCACGAAGGTCACCTTCTCGGTCTCGGTGGTCGGCTCCGGGTACTGCGGCACCTTCTGGAGATAGTCGACCATCACCACGAGCTGGCGACCGCCGGAGAGCTCCTTGTGCTGCTGGACCAGCGTCCGGATGTTGTCGACGGTGCTTGCCGTCTGGGTCCCGCGCATGAGGAACAGGTTCTGGCCGTAGCGGCCGATGCGGTCCAGGCTGGGCCGGAGGCGCGGGTTCGATGCGAGCTGCGGCCCGGTCCCGCCCTCTCCGTCGGCGACCCACGAGCCGAGGATCTCGCGGCGCACGTCCTGGATCTTGATGGCCCCCGTCTTGTGCGGGAGGTGGGCCAGGGCCGATTCCATGGCGATGAGACGGTTGAGGAGGTAGTGCTCCTCGTGCTCGAAGCAGATGTAGAGGACGTTCGCCTGGCCGCCCGAGGCGACGTTGCGCGCCATCTGGAGGGCCATCGTCGTCTTGCCGGTCCCCTGCGCGCCGCCGATCAGGAAGAGCTCGCCCGGACGAAGGCCGCTGCCGATGGTCTTGTCGAGCGGGGTGAAACCCAGCGGGATCGCCTGGTAGTCGGAGAGGTTGCCGGAGGTGATCCTGTCGTTCAGGTCCACGAGGACGTCGAGGGCGGACCGGGGCACCAGGCTCCCTGTGTCCGCGTCAAGGCGCCACTGCGGCTTGGGCCCGCGGGCGGCGGGCTGCTCGATCTCGGTGCTCACGCGTGCACTCGCTCCCCTGGCGTAGCGGACAGCGGGGCAAGCCCCCGTGCCGGAATCCTAGCACCCGCACCCAGCCTGAACACCCTACCGGAGTACCATCCCGGATCCCTGCGACCCGATCAGGCCCCGGGGGCCGCGTAGATCTCGAAGAAGCGCACCAGGGCCCTGATCCCGCCCTCGAAGTTGGCGAGGTCCATCCACTCGTTCGGAGCGTGGAAGTTGCCGTCCGGCGGCATGAAGCCCATCACGGTCACCGGCAGGCCCACGATCGAGGCGAAGCTGGCGGCCACCGGGATCGAGCCCCCCTCGCGGACGAAGAGCGGGGCTTGTCCGAACGTCTCTTCGAGGGCCCGCGCGAAGGCGCGGGTGGCCAGGTGGTCCTTCGGCGCCAGGAGCGGGCGGCCCCCACCGAGCGAGACGACCTCGACACGAACGCCCGGCGGGGCGATCGCCAGCACGTGGTCGCGCAGGAGGCCGAAGATCCGGTCGGGGTCCTGGTCGGCGACGAGCCGGCAGGTGACCTTCGCGTGGGCTCGGCCGGGGATGATCGTCTTGCTGCCCTCGCCAGCGAAGCCACCCCAGATCCCGTTGACGTCGAAGGTCGGGCGGGCGCCGCGTCGCTCCAGGGTGGTCCATCCCGTCTCGCCGGCGAGGGCCGGCACGTCGAGGCCGGCGCGATAGCGCTCCTCGTCGAACGGCAGGGCGGCGAAATCCGCCCGGTCGGCCTCGGTGAGGGCGACCACGTCGTCGTAGAAGCCGGGGATCCGGATCCGGCCGTCGGGGCCCTTGAGCGCCGCGATGATCGTCGCCAGCGCGTTGATCGGGTTGTCGATCGCGCCGCCGTGCTGTCCGGAATGGACGTCCTGGACCGGCCCGCGAACGTGGATCTCGGCCGCGCAGATGCCCCGCAGCCCCACCGTGATGGCGGGGAGGTTGCCCTCGAAGAACCCTCCGTCGGCGACGAGCGCCACGTCGGCGGCCAGGCGGCCGGCGTTCGCCTCGAGCCAGGGGTCGAGGTGGACGGAGCTGGATTCCTCCTCGCCCTCGAACACCAGCTTGAGGTTGACTGGCAGGGCCCCGCGGGTGGCAAGGAGCGCCTCGGCGGCTGCGATCGCGATCGAGATGTTCGACTTGTCGTCGGAGGCGCCGCGGGCGAGGATCCGGCCGTCCCGGACCACCGGCTCGAAGGGGGTCGCCTCCCACTCGTCGAGCGGATCGACCGGCTGCACGTCGTAGTGGCCGTAGAGGAGGACCGTGGGCGCCCCGGCCACCTCGAGCCAGTCGGCGTAGACGATCGGATGGCCGCCGGTCTCGGCCACCTCGACGTGGTCCAGGCCCGCGGCCTCGAGATGGCCCGCCAGCAGCGCCGCCGCCCGCCGGCAGTCGAGGGCGTGCTCCGGGATCCCGCTGATGCTCGGAATCCGCAGGAAGTCGACGAAGCGGGCGAGGCGGCGCTCCGCGGTCGCGGCGAGGTACGCCTCGAGGTCGGCGGGGAAGTTCGACACGGATGGCCTCCGCTGCAGGATCACGGCCCGGGGTTCCCGGGGATTATCCGTCGCCGGACGCGACGAGGGGGCGAGCCGTGGCCCGCCCCCTCGGGCAGTGCGAGGTGCGCGCCGCCGTCAGGCGGGCTGCGCGGAAGGCTCGGCCGGCGGTGTGGGGGCCGCCTCGGGGGCCGCCTCGGCCAGCTTCGGGACGACGCCGTGGAGCGGCGCCTTGGGCGGGAGGTCGGCGAAGAGGGCCTCGAAGGCCTCCGCGTCGAGCGTCTCCTTCTCGACGAGCGTCGCGGCGAGCAGGTCGAGCCTGGCCCGGTGCTGCGTCAGGACCTCCGACGCCCGCGTGTAGGCCTTCTCGATGAGCAGGCGGACTTCCTCGTCGATCTGCTTCGCGACGTCGTCCGAGTAGTTGCGCTGCTCCCCGAAGTCCCGGCCCAGGAAGACCATCTCGTCGCGCTTGCCGAAGGCCCGGGGGCCAAGGCGATCGCTCATGCCGAACTCGGTGACCATGCGCCGGGCGAGGCCCGTCGCCTTCTCGATGTCGTTCGAGGCGCCCGTGGTCGTGTCGCCGAAGATCAGGCGCTCCGCGGCATTGCCGCCGAGCATGCCGGCGAGCTTGTCCTCGAACTCGGTCTTGCTCTGGAGGTAGCGGTCCTCCTGCGGGAGGGCCATCGTGTAGCCGAGGGCCATGCCGCGACTGATGATCGTGACCTTGCTCACGGGGTCGCACTTGGGGAGGATCCGCTGGACGACCGCATGGCCACCCTCGTGGTAGGCGATCACCAGCTTCTCGGCATCCGAGATGACCCGGCTCTTGCGCTCCGGCCCGGCCACGATCCGCTCCAGGGCCTCCTGGAACTCGGACATCCCGATGAGCTTCTTGTTGCGCCGGGCGGCCAGGATCGCCGCCTCATTCACGAGATTGGCGAGGTCGGCGCCGGAGAAGCCGGGCGACTGCTTGGCGACGTCCTCGATGGCGATCAGCTTGTCGAGCGGCTTGCCCTTGATGTGCACCCGCAGGATCTCGACGCGGCCTTTCATGTCGGGGCGGTCGAGGATGACCTGGCGGTCGAAGCGGCCCGGCCGCAGGAGGGCGGGGTCCAGGACGTCGGGGCGGTTCGTGGCCGCGACGACGATCACGTTGGTGTTCGTGTCGAAGCCGTCCATCTCGACGAGGATCTGGTTGAGCGTCTGCTCGCGCTCGTCGTGGCTGCCGCCGAGGCCCGCGCCGCGCTGGCGACCGACCGCGTCGATCTCGTCGACGAAGACGATGCAGGGTGCGTTGCGCTTCGCCTGGTCGAAGAGGTCGCGGACGCGGCTGGCGCCGACGCCGACGAACATCTCCACGAACTCGGAGCCGGAGATGCTGAAGAAGGGCACGCCTGCCTCGCCGGCCACGGCCCGGGCCATGAGGGTCTTGCCGGTTCCCGGCGGGCCCACCAGGAGGACGCCGCGCGGGATGCGCGCCCCGAGCGAGTTGAACTTCTCGGGGTATTTGAGGAACTCCACGACCTCCTGGAGCTCCATCTTCGCCTCGTCCACACCCGCCACGTCGGCGAAGGTCACGACCGTCTTGTTGCCGAGGAACATCCGGGCGCGGCTCTTGCCGAAGCTCATCGCCTGGTTGTTGGTCCCCTGGGCCTGGCGCATCATGAAGAAGAGGAAGCCGCCGATCAGCATGACCGGCAGGATCGCGCCCACGAGCAGGCTGATCCACTGCCCGCCCTGCGAGGCTTCCTTGCCCGCGAACGTGATCGACGTCCCCGCAGGCGTGGCTTTCTGAACGTCGCCGAAGACGTCCGTGAAGCCGACACCCGGCACGATGACGACGTACGTCTCCTCCGGTGTCTTGCCCGTCACCGTGAGGCGCAGGTCCTGCTGGACGACCTCCGTGACCGCACCGTTGCCCACGTTCGTGAGGAACTGGGAGTACGCCACTTCCTGGTCGCTCGGCGACGAGATGAGGAACGTGTAGAGCAGCGCGACCGTGCCCACCACGAGGACGAGCATGACGACGCCGTTGCGCATGAACTTGCCGTTCAACCTGGCCTCCGGGTCAGCGGAGCCGGCGCCAGAGGGCCGACTTCGCGAACGAGTATAGAGCGGTGGGCCCGTGGCCCCTCCCGGACGGCCCGGGAGGGCGGACGCGCCGATGATCGGCGGGACGTGACGCCGGCCACGCGGTCGCCGGAGTCGAAGAGACCGGTACCCGGGAGCCCGGGCGCCGGTCTCGGACGGTCGGGGTGGTAGCAGGGACAGGATTCGAACCTGTGACCTAGCGATTATGAGCCGCTTGCTCTGCCGCTGAGCTACCCTGCCAGGGCGGCCATTATAGGGCACGGCCCCGGCCAGGCCGACAAGCTCGACGGCCCGCCCGCCCGCGCGGGTGCGTCAGCCGCCCGGCGCGGGCCCGAAGAGGACCTCCAGCCAGCCGTCGAGCGGCGACGGCTGCTTCGTGTCCGCGCCGAGGCGTCGAGTCGGCGAGCCCGGGGCGTCGGCAGCCAGGTCCGGGGCGCCCGGGGCCAGCGCGAACGGCCGCTCGGCGCGCGAGCCGAGGCGATACGCCCGCGCCTGCTGGAGGACCCAGCGCTCCTGGGTGACGAGGCCGAGCTCCTCGCGCAATGCCTCGGTCTGGGCCGCGACCTCCGTGTTCTGGACCCGCTCCTCGACGACGCGCGTCGTCGCCCGGGCAGCCTCGGCGGCCTGGCCGGCGAACCCGACCACGATGACGACGGCCACGACGGTCAGCCCGATCCACGCCACGCGGCGCCGCGAGACCCCGGCGATCCCCAGCGCCGCCAGCGATGGCGTCCCCGCGGGAGTGCCTTGGGGCAGCGGGGCCGGGTCCGTCAGCGGTCCCTCACCGGGGCTCGGGGGGACGTCGGGGCGGCGGGGTGAGGTGCGCGACTGCCGCAGCATGCCCGAAGGGTAGCTGCGCACTGACGGAGTGTCAAACCGCTCGCGTGCCGTACAAGCTGGCACCGGGGCCGGTCATCGTGCGGCGAACCGGCGTCCGGACCGGGTGGTAGACTCCGCACACTTTCGCACACCTGTTCGCTTTTGGAGCTGGCCGCCATGCGCACGTACGCTCCGGCCGACGTCATGTCGGTCCTCGCCGGGATCCTCGACGAGCCGTCCCTCGCCCGGGGCGTCCTCCACCATGCCGTGGAGCCTGCTCGCGATGCCGTGACCGTGCCCTTCCCCGCCTGGCTCGATCCCCGCCTCGGCACGGCCCTCGAGCAGCAGGGGATCCGGTCGCTCTACACCCACCAGGCCGAGGCGCTCGCCGCCGTCCGCGCGGGCCGGGACGTGTGCGTGGTGACCCCGACGGCCTCCGGGAAGAGCCTCTGCTACGAGCTGCCGGTTCTCCAGGCCCTGGCCGACGATCCCTCTGCCCGGGCACTCTGGCTCTTCCCCACCAAGGCCCTCGGGCATGACCAGGTGGTCGCCTTCCGGGCGCTCGCCGCGGCGGCGGGACTGCCCGTGTCGGCCGCCACCTACGACGGCGACACGCCGGCCCCGATCCGCTCGACGATCCGGGCCGCGGGCCAGGTCGTGGTCACGAACCCGGACATGCTCCACGCGGCGATCCTCCCCCACCACACGAAGTGGTTCCAGCTGTTCGAGCAGCTGCAGGTCATCGTGATCGACGAGCTGCACACCTACCGCGGCCTGTTCGGCAGCCACGTCGCGAACGTCCTGCGCCGCCTGCTGCGCCTCTGCGCGCACTACGGCTCCCATCCCGTCATCGTCACCTGCTCGGCCACGATCGCGAACCCCGGCCAGCTCGCGACGCTCCTCACGGGGCGCGCCCCGCTGGTCGTCGACCGCAGCGGAGCCCCGTCCGGCGAGCGCCACCTTCTGTTCGTGGACCCGCCGGTCGTCGACGCCGCCTCCGGGGCCCGCGGCTCGTCGCTGACGCTCGCCCAGCGCTGGGCGCTGCCCTTCCTGCGGGCCGGGCGCCAGACGATCGTCTTCGGCCGCTCTCGCACCGCCGTGGAGCTCATCCTCACCGGCCTCCGGGAGAGCCTTCGCGAGCACGCCGGGCCCCGCTCGCGGGTGCGCGGCTACCGGGGAGGCTACCTGCCCTCCGAGCGCCGGGCCATCGAGGAGGGGCTGCGCGACGGCGAGGTCCTGGGCGTCGTCTCGACGAATGCCCTCGAGCTCGGAGTCGACATCGGACGCCTCGACGCCGCCATCCTCGCCGGCTACCCGGGCTCCATCGCCGCCACCCGCCAGCAGGCGGGCCGGGCCGGGAGGCGCCTCGGCACGAGCGTCGCGGTCCTCGTGGCCTCGGCGGCGCCGGTCGACCAGTACGTGGTCCACCACCCCGAGTTCATCCTCGACCATCCGCCCGAGGAGGCCCGGGTCGACCCGGACAACCTCCACCTCCTCCTCGCCCACCTGAAGGCCGCCGTGTTCGAGCTGCCGTTCGCCCCCGGCGAGCTCTTCGGGCCGGGCGCCGCCGACGACCTCCTCGCCTTCCTGGCCGAGGATGGGCACGTCCACCAGGGCGACGACGGGCGCTGGTACTGGTCGTCCGAGAACTTCCCGGCCTCGGCCATCTCCCTGCGCACCGCCGCCGAAGAGAACGTCGTGATCATCGACACGACCCCGGATCGCCCGCGGGCCATTGGCGAGCTCGACCTCTTCTCGGCCCAGACGCTCGTCCATGAGGACGCCATCTACCTCCACGAGACCGCCCAGTTCCACGTCGACCGCCTCGACTGGGACGAGCGCAAGGCCTACGTCCGGCGCGTGGACGTCGATCACTACACCCAGGCAGACCGGGCGGTGACGCTCAAGCCACTCGACGTCTTCGGGATCGCCGCCGCTCCTGGCGGCACCCGCCGGCACGGCGAGGTCATGGTCGCGAGCCGGGCCACCCTGTTCAAGAAGCTCAAGCTCGTCACGAACGAGAACCTGGGTTGGGGACCCATCCACCTGCCCGAGATCGAGCTGCAGACCACGGCCTACTGGCTCACGGCCGAGGATGCCGCAGCCGGCTGGCGGCGGGCCGAGCTCGACGTGGCGCTGGCGGGAGCGGGCCGGGCATTGCAGGCCGTCGCGAGCGTCCTGCTCATGGTGGACCCGCGCGACCTCGGCCTGGTTGCCCAGGTCCGCTCGCCGCACGACGGCGCCCCCACCGTCTACCTCTACGAGGCGGTGCCCGGCGGGGTGGGCCTCGCCGAGCGTCTCTGGCAGCGCCATGCCGAACTCGTCGACGGCGCGGCCGACCTCGTGGCCTCGTGCGGCTGCGACGGTGGCTGCCCGTCGTGCACCGGGCCGAGACCCGCCGGCGGCGAGGCGGAGCTCGATGCCCGGTCGCTCGCCCTGCGCCTCCTCGACGGGCTCGGCGCGCGCCGGGTCACGCCGGCGCCGGCGTGACGATGGGCGACGCCGCAACGCTCCAGCGGCGCCTGGCGCGGTTCCGCGCGGCGCGCGCCCCGGCGTTGGTCACCGGCCGATCGGCACCGGTGGCACGGGGCCGGGAGATGGCGATCCGCCTCGCGGCCGCCCTCGACGGCGAGGTGGTGGGCGGCCCCGACGGCATCGTGGTCCGGGTCGAGCCGCCCTCGATCGCCGTCCCGCTCGTCCGCGAGCGGCTGGCGCGCCTCCCGGGGCAGCCCGGGCCGGAGGCCCGGCTGGTCTGCCTCGACACGGAGACGACCGGGCTGGGAACGGCCGCCGGCACGCTGGCCTTCCTGGTCGGCCTCGGCTGGTGGGAGGGCGATCGGTTCCGGCGGCTCCAGCTGGTCTGCCCGGATCACGGCGAGGAGCCGGCGCTGCTGGCGGCGCTCGAGCGGGCGCTCGCCGACGACGCATGGCTCGTCACCTACAACGGCCGGGGCTTCGACTGGCCGCTCCTCGTGACCCGCTTTCGGCTCCACCGCCGGGCGGCGCCCGTCCATGCCGGCATGCTCGACCTGCTGCCCGGCGTGCGCCGCCTCTTCCGCCACCGGATCGGGGACGCCCGCCTGGCGACGGTCGAACGCGAGCTGCTGGGGATTCGGCGCCACGACGACGTCGGCGGCTGGGAGATCCCCGGGCGGTATCTCGACTTCGTCCGCGGCGGTCCGGCCGACCCGCTTGCCGCAGTCCTTGCGCACAACGCCGAGGATGTCGCCTCGCTGGCGCGGCTCCTCGCCCATCTCGATGCGCGGTATGCCGACCCCGATCGCCGCTCCCTCGCCCCGGCGGGTGACCTCGTCGCCCTCGCCCGGGCCTACACCCGCGAGCGCCGCCACCAGGATGCTCTCGGCTGCCTCGACGACGCAGAGGCCGGATTGCGGCCGCCGCCCCTCGGCTCCCCGTCCCGCTCGTACGGCGTGCCGGCCCCGCCTGCCGTCTCGCGCGACCGCGTCCGGGCCGAGCGGGCGCGCACCCTGCGCAGGCTCGGGCGCCCGGGCGAGGCACTGCTCGCGTGGGAGGCCCTCGCCGCGGAGGGCGGACCGATCTCCGCGCAAGCCTGGGTCGAGGCCGCCAAGGTCCGCGAGCACGCCCTTCGCGACCCGGCGGGCGCCCTTCGCGCGGCCGAGGCCGCCGCCCGCGCCTCCGAGCGAGCGCGCCTCCGCCGGATGGGCGACCCGGAGTTCGAGGTCAACCTCGCGGCCCGGCTCCGGCGTCTCCGGCGCCGGAACGGGGGCGGCATCAGCCCGGCGCCGACCGCCTGAGGGCGTCGCGAACCTGGTGGAGCCTCGGCGTGCCGGCGAGGCCGAGCCCGCCGACGTGGACCGCGGCCACCGCGGCGGCGAAGCGGAGCGCGGCCGCCAGGTGCGGTTGCCGGCCGGCAAGCGCCGGCGCAATCCTCGCCGCGAGGAGCGCCGCGAGGAAGGCGTCGCCCGCCCCGGTCGTGTCGACCTCGCCCCCGCTCGGCAGCGCCGGGAAGAGCCGCATGCGGGGAGACCCCGGCCGCACCGTGAACGCGATCCCTCCCCGCGCACCCCGGGTCAGGGTGCAGAGCGTCCCGGTCCGGAGGAGCCGGAGCAGCGCCCGCACGTCGTTGGCCGGGTCCAGGTCCTCGGTGCTGACGGAGACGAGATCCGCACGTCGGAGCAGGGCCCGCGGCCCGGCCGGGCGTGGGCGCACCGGCGCGCCCCGTTCGAGGGTCCGAAGCATGCCCTGCCACCCGACCGCCACGACCGCCCCGGGAGGGATCGCGGCCCACCCGTCGGGGAGCTCGTCGGCGACGGGTGCGAGGTACCAGGCCGCTGCCGCCCGCCAGGCCCGCGGCAGCGCGGCGACCGGGAGGGGGCCGCCCGGGTCCTCGCAACGGACGGTCCGGCCGGCGCTCGAATAGGTGAGCTCGAAGGTGGGGCCCGAAGGCAGGCGGACCAGGTGGAGCTCCGCGCCCGCGGCGCGCAGGAGCTCGAGCTCGTGTGCTTCCGCCGCCGGCCCGTCGACGCCCAGGACCACGCCCACGTGGAGCCCGAGGCGTGCGAGGACCAGCGCACCGTAGGTTGCCCCTCCCCCGAGCCGCCACCCGCGCGGGTCGGACGGGTCCAGGTCGCGCGACGCCGACCCGACCACCACGACGGTCGGAGCCGGGCCGTCGGCGGCGGCGCGGCGTGGTTCGGCGGCGTGCGGCTCCGCGGCCGGGGCGGCCGGGGCAGCAGTGCCGGACACGTGCAGGTCCGCGCCGGCGCGGGCCGCGAGCGCCGGGATCGAGGCCGGCGGTCCGTATACTGGCCCGGCCGGGACCGCAGTCGAGGTGACGACGTGTACTTCTACGAGCTCCACGAGGGCGACGACGACCTCTATTCGGACGTCCTCCTGGCCCGCGAGGAGGAGATCGAGCCGGAGGACTTCTTCGATCTCGTCCAGTCGATCCGCCGGCGGGTCCTGGACGGCTTCGCGGAAGATACCCTCATCGAGGCGATCGCCGTCGAGCTGGAGCGCAGCTACGGGTTCGTCTACGTCTCCGACGAGCGCCTGACGGCAGCCGTCAACGTCGCCGTGGTCGAGAGCGAGAACTTCCTGATCGCCACGAGCGACGACGAGCTCGAGGCGGTCGGTGGTCGGGCCGACTACCGCGGCGTCTTCGCCGAGTACGTCGACGACGACGACGCCCGCAAGAACTGACGTCGCACCCGGCGGCAGGGACGACCCGGGCTACTTCGAGAAGAGGATCTCGAGGACATCCCCGTCCCGGACGCGGTAGGTCTTCCCCTCGGAACGCAGCTTGCCGTGCTTGCGCGCCTCCGCCGTGGAGCCGAGTGCCACGAGATCCTCGTAGGCGACCGTCTCGGCCCGGATGAAGCCCCGTGCGAGGTCGGTGTGGATCGCGCCCGCGGCGTCGACCGCCGTCGCCCCGTCGGGCACCGGCCAGGCGCGAACCTCGTCCGGCCCGGCGGTCAGGAAGCTCACCAGCCCGAGGAGCCGGTAGGAGAGGGCGATGACCCGGTCCAGGCTGCTCTCGGTGATGCCCAGCTCGGCGCCGAACACCGCGGCTTCCTCGGGGTCCAGCTGTCCGAGCTCCATCTCGATCCGGGCCGAGAGCGCGTCGACGAGCGCGTGGCGATGGTCGTAGCGGGCGGCAACGTCCGCCACCAGCTCGCCCGACCGGGCCAGCTCCGTCTCGCCCACGTTGAGGAGCAGCAGGACGGGCTTCTGGGTGAGAAATCGGAAGCCTCGCAGCGCCTTCTCGTCGTCCGGATCGAGCCCCGCGTCCCGGATGGGGTCGCCTTCGACGAGGCTGACCCGGACCCGCTCCAGGATCACGCCCTCGCGCTCGTTCGCCTCGCGTTCGGCCGGCGTGCCGTGGCGGCCGGACCCGCGGAGTCGCTCGAGGCGCCGGTCGACCATCGCGAGGTCGGCCAGGACGAACTCGAGGTCGAGTTGCTCGAGATCCCGCCAGGCGTCCACGGATCCGGCCGGATGCGGATGGTGCGGGTCGTCCCAGGCCCGCACGACGTGCAGGAGCGCGTCGGCGTCGCGGAGCCGTCCCAGGTGCTCCGCCGGCAGCTCCTCGGTCCCGACGCGCCCCTCGGACGATGCGGGCGGAGCGGGGAGGTCGATGTAGGTGACATCGGCGTGCACGATCTTCTTCGGACGGAAGATCTCGGCAAGACGGTCGAGGCGCTGGTCCGGGACCTTGACGACACCGACATGGAGCTCCATCCCGCCGAAGCCGCCCGTCTGCACGTCGCCGCGCGTGAGGGTGT
>Ga0315271_10002318_pt1 | contig 11908 bp, 10 predicted proteins | sample C3_top_MG_FD_204664 | JGI IMG/M metagenome (GOLD analysis project Ga0315271, IMG submission 204664) | Sediment microbial communities from Yellowstone Lake, YNP, Wyoming, USA - C3_top | ecosystem: Environmental > Aquatic > Freshwater > Lake > Sediment | place: USA: Wyoming | collected 2017-08-01
GCGAGCATGTCCGTGGCGCCGAGTTGCTCCGACAGGCCAGGACCCGGCGCCGCGGGGTCCACGATGGCGTCCAGCCGGATCTCGCGGACGCGCTTGCGGATCCGCAACTGGGCCCGGCAGGCATTGACGAGGATGCGCCGCAGCCAGGCGTCGAACGCCTCCGGGTCGCGCAGGCGCGGCAGCTCGCGCCAGGCCGAGACGAATGCGTCCTGCGCGGCATCCCTCGCCTCCGACTCGTCGCCCAAGATCGCCCGCGCGATGCGGAACGCCCCGTCGGCTCGAGTCGCCATCAGTCGCTCGAAGGCGAGCGCGTCGCCGCCGGCGGCACGGCGAACGAGTTCGGTCTGGCCCGAGACGGGCAGCGCCTCCACGGCCACGGCCATCGGTTCCACCTAGCTCTCGGGAGCCACGCGGGGCCGGGCGATCGGCTGGCGTCGGGCGGTCATGCCACCAATGATGATTCGGCGGACCGGATGGTTGGGTCTATCTTGCCCGACGACGACGCCTACTTGGTGAACGTGATCACGAAGTCGCCGTACTGGTAGGTACTGTCGGCCGGGCTCTGGACCGTGCCCGTCGCGCCGAGGAACTCGCCCGTACCGCCGATGATCGGCCATGCCTCCTGGACCGCACCGGTGACGAAGCGAAGTGTCTCGGTGAACACGATCTGCCCGCGGTCGGCCAGCGTGATCGTGTTCGCGGGACAGCTGTACAGGCTCTCAGCGGGGTCCATGAGGAGGCAGTTGACCAGGAACGTTCCGACCTCCTTCCGTGTCGTCGCATCGAGCATCCGGGAGCGCCCGATCAGGGTGTCACCCTGGCAGTCGGCCTTGCTGCACCCAGTGAGCGAACCGACCTTGACGTCGCTGAACTCGATCGGGTCCTCGAGGACGTGGATCGTCTGCGACTGGCTCGCAACGGCCGGTGACGGACTGGCGACAGGGGGCGCCCCCGGAGTGCCCGTCGGCGCCACGGTGGGGGCGACCGTCGGTGCGCTCGCCGACTGACTGGCAGCGACGGCGGCGACCGACGCGGCGGGGCTCGCCTTGACGCCAGCGCAGCCAGCGAGCAGGAGGACCGCGACGAACGGCGCGAGCGCCGCCTGATGCCTGGTTCGCGCGAAGCCTGGAAGGTGGGCCATGGAAACCTCAGAGGGGTGTCGGATGGCGCATGGCCGCCTACTTCACGTGGACGACCGTGTGCATCTCCAGCGGGATGACCCGGCAGGTGATGTCGTAGTCGCCCGGGTGGTAGAAGGTCACGACGACGCTCATCGGGCCGACATCCGATCCGATGACCTTGTCGATGCACGGGCTCTCGGCCGGCTGCCCGTTCGTCCATTCGGTCACCGTGGGCGCGGACCCGATAGTGACAAAGGCCACCGCCTGGCCAGCCTTGATCGTGGGCTCTGCTCCCATGGGCACACCCCTACTCCATTGGACTGTCGCGCTCGGCGCGGCGTTCGGGGTCTCGGCGCAGCGGGCTGCTGCTACCGGGCTGACGGGCACCGCTGTGGGCGTCGGGGCGGATGTGACGGCGGGTGCCGGTGGTGCGGTGGGCGTGGCCGCCGCGGCGACCGGCGGCGCGGTCGTCGACACCGGCGTCGACGTGGCCACCGATGTTGCGGTGCCGCTGCCGGTACAGCCGGCCGCGAGGACCAGGATCGCAAGGCCGGCCAATGACCGGCGGCCAGGGTTTCGTGAACGCATATCTTGTCCCTCCGTTGGAGCGCGTGGTCGGCAGTGTGGGCCGGCGCCTGGCGGAACCGGCCCAACGGGCTGCGGGTGAGCTCACTCCCAGGGCTTGGATCCGCGCAGGATGTCGATCGTGCCCACGAAGCACTTGTGGTCGGCTGCCGGGGAGGCAGGACACGTGGTCTGCGTGTACTCGCCACGCACGTCGTTGTCCTTCAGCCACCCGTCCGTGACACGTCCGGTGATCACGGCCGTCAGGCCCGTTTGCACGACATGGACGTTCGCCGTGAAGGAGTGTCGTGAGCCGCTGAAGTGGTAGACCGCATCGATCACGGCGCCGGTGGCGGTCAGCGTCTTGGTCATGACCTCTCCGGCGAACGCGCCCTCACCGACATCGCCCCCGACGACGCCTGCCATGTTCGCGAGAACGGGAGCCACGCCAGGGCCGGTCACCCACTTGGTGAATGTGTTCTCCGCGTTGCGGTGATCCCGGCCGTCGGCGGCCGAGACCACGCCGGCCCCCAGGGACAGGGTCACGAGCATCACGAGGGCGGTGAGGGCAAGTGCCCTATTTCGAATCGAACGCATCATCAGTCTCCTTCGCTTCATGGCGGCCGCCCGGCCGCGCCTGCGTTGTCCCGGGACCTCATCGGGCATGGCTCTCCTTCCAGGGATGGAGTGGGGCAGAGGGCGGTCAGCCGCCCATGCCGCCCGGGCTGAACGTGCCGGTCTTCGGGTCGTAGATCTCGGCGTTGGCGAGCGTGGTCAGCGCGTTGTCGACGACGCCGGCGGCGACCAGGACCCGGCCGTCAGCGAGCACGTTGGCCGTCTGAGCCACACGCCGGTCGGACATCGGGCCGGTCGCGCTGAACGTGCCGCTCGTCGGGTCATACAACTCCGCGGAGGCGAGAAACTGGGGGTTGTCCGCGTACGCCCGGCCGTGCTCCAGGCCACCGGCGATCAGGACGCGACCGTCGGCGAGCAGGGTTGCGGTCTGGTAGACACGCGCGGAAATCATCGAGCCGGTCGCGCTGAACGTGCCGGTTCTCGGGTCGTACAGCTCGGCCGAGGCGAGGCTGGGGGCGGGGCTGCCGTTGGTGACTCCGCCGGTGATGAGGACGCGACCGTCGTCAAGGACGGTCGCTGTGTGCAGTTCGCGCCCGACGCTCATCGGGCCGGTCGCACTGAAGGTGCCGGTCTTCGGGTCGTAGATCTCGGCTGACGCGATGAAGGGGCCGGAGGTCGTCCACGCGGATGGGTCCCCGCCAGTGATCAGGACGCGACCGTCGGTGAGCAGGGTGGCGGTGTGGAAGGTGCGCGCGGAAGTCATCGAGCCGGTCGCGCTGAATGTGCCGGTCCTCGGGTCGTACAGCTCGGCCGAGGCGACCCCATGGCCGTCTGTGTCGTTGCCGCCGGCGATGAGGACTCGACCGTTGGCGAGCAGGGTCGCCGTGTGGCCAGTCCGACGGCTCGTCATCGAGCCGGTAGGGCTGAACGTGCCGGTCGTCGGGTCGAAGAGCTCGGCTGAGGCGAGGAACGGGCCCTGCCCGGTCGCCCAGCTCGGGGGCCCGCCACCGGCGATCAGGACACGCTCGTCGGCGAGCAGGGTCGCGGTGTGCCAGCCACGAGCCTCGGCCAGGGAGCCCGTCGGGCTGAACGCGTTCTTCGTCGGGTCGAAGATGACTGCGGAGGCGAGAGCGCCGTCCCTGTCGTCGAAGCCGCCGGCGACGAGAACACGGCCGTCGGCCAGGGTCGTGGCGGTGTGGATCTGTCGCCCGACGACGAGCGGGCCTGTCAAGCCGGCCTGCGCGGTCGGGGTCGGGGTAGGCGTTGGGCTGGCGGTCGGGGCCGGGGTCACGGTCGGGGTCACGGTCGGGGCGGCGGTGGCAGTCGTGCCCGGCCCGCCGACAACGGCTGTCTGTCCGGGTCTGAGCAGGAAGAACGCGCCGCCGACCGCCACGATGCCGAAGACGGCGACCGCAGCGACGCGAGTGAGCATGGGCAGGGTTCCGAGCCGCCGCGGCATGCGCGTCGTGCGCCGCTGTCGGATGTGGTCGATCTGGTCGAGGGCGGCGTCGATCACCCGGTCGGCCAGCTCGTTGGTGCCGTCGGCGAAGAAAGCACCGAGGAGGCGGTCGAGTTCACGCTGGTCCGTCATCGGGATCGCCCTCCGGCCGCCGCGACGGGGCGCTCATCGGCCTCGATGGCCGCGCGCATCGCCCGGTGGGCGTAATGGAGTCGGGAACGGGCCGTGCCCACCGGGATCCCGAGTCGCTCGGCGATCTCGGTCGGGCTCAGGCCCAGGTAGTAGGTGAAGACGAGGATTGCCCGCTGATCGGGCGGGAGCCGTCGGAAGCCGCGTTCCAGGCGGTCGCGATCATCGAACGACATCGACTCATCCGGTGCAGCCGGGCCCTCGAGCGGGAGGACCCGGACGTTCACGTTCCAGGCATGCGCCCGGCGCGCCTCGGCGTAGCTTGCGTTGACCAGGAGGCGCTGTATCCAGGCGTCGAAGCGGTCCGGATCGCGGAGGCTGGGCAGTTCTCGCCAGGCGATCACCAGCGTCTGCTGCACGGCATCCTCGGCCCGTCCGGCATCCCGCAGGATCCGCTGGGCGATCGCCATGAGTCGGTCGCCGTGCGTGCGGGCAAGGATGGCGAATGCCTCCCGGTCACCGCGCTGGGCCTGCTCGACGAGGTCGCGGTCCAACCTATCGTCCTCCGTGACACCCATCGGGGATGCCTGTTGACAGTACTGAGTCGCGGGGGGCCTCGCGCGTTCAATCTTTGAGATGCGGGGCGTCCCACGGACGCCCCGCGAATGGCGGTGCCGCGTCCGACCATCTCGCCCAGTCGATCCACGACTGCTTACCGCGCCGGCGGACGGGGCGGCATCCCCGATGCCAGACACCATCCTCAGGCTGGCTGGGCCGCGGCTCACTAGCAGGGCCGCGGCTCAGTCGTCGCGTGGCTGCTGGCCTCAGTGGCCGCCACCGAACCAGTACGTCCCGTCCCAGTACCAGATGCTGTTGGGATCGTTCGGGTCGTCAGCGCTGACGTCCACCCTGAGGTGGAACTGGGTCAGCCGTCCGGTCCCGGTGCTGAACGTGCAAACGGCGAGCACCTTCCCGACAGGATGGTTCCAGTCGCAGACGCCAGTCGTGCTGCCATGCCGGATCTTGATGGTCGGGTAGGCAAGGCCGTCCGATCCATCGCCGTTGTACGTGTACGTGATGTCCGTACCGCCCGGGATCCATTTGAAGCTGTCCGTCTGGACCGTGCACAGGAAGTTGCTCGCGCACGTCTTGGTCAGGTGGAAGTCCTTCGGCGATGGCCCGCCATCGGCAGAGGCCACCCCTGCGCCCAGCGAGAGGGCCACGAGCGCTCCGGCCGCCATGAGCGCAAGGACACGAGTGCGGATGCCCTTGACCCTGGTTGTCGTATCGATTCGAATCGGGTTCATCCCGTGTCTCCCATCTCCCGTTGCATCTGTGGGTCGGGTTCGCCACCGGCTCGCCCCGTCGGCTTCGTGGCTATCGTCCGCCCGCATTTGTCAGGTCTGATCGGACATGGCCCTCCTTCGACGTGGTGGGTGCGTGCCTGATGACGGCGCCTGGACCCTACGGTTGGTACAGCACGGCCGATGTAAGTGCGCCGCTGCCGTCGTCACTGATGTAGGAGCCCCCCGCGATGAGGACCCGGCCGTCGTTGAGGAGCGTCGCGCCGTGGCTGGAGCGGAGATCGCCCATCGAGCCGATCATGGTGAACTTCCCGGTGCCCGGGTCGTACAGTTCCGTCGAGGAGAGCGTCTGCCCCCGGCTTCCGCTGTCCTTCTGTTCGTAGCCTCCGGCGATCAGGACGCGGCCATCGGGGAGCAGGGTCGCCGTGTGTTGCTGTCGACCCGTCTTCATGGAGCCGGCGGCGCTGAACTGGCCGGAGCTGGAGTCATAGATCTCGGCGTTGCTGTAGGTCGTATCGTTCGGAGATCTGCCTCCGGCGATGAGGACGCGGCCGTCCGAAAGCAGCGTGGCGGTGTGCAGCCAGCGGCCGCTCTTGAGGGAACCCGTCCGGCTGAACGTGCCTGTCGCGGGGTCATAGAGCTCGACCGACGTGCGACTGGCGTACCCCTCGCCGCCACCTCCGACGACCAGGACCCGGCCGTCCTTGAGCAGCGTCGCGGTGAAACGATGACGGAAGTCGCGCATCGAGCCGGTGGGGCTGAACATGCCGGTCGCAGGGTCATACAGCTCCGCGGTGGCGAGCACATCTTCGACGCCGGTGGCGGCGGTCCGGTACGAGGCGAGCGTGACGGACCCGGAGCTCGCGGTGTTCCGGTTTGTCTGGCCCCCGACGACGAGGACACGCCCATCCTCGAGGAGCGTCGCCGCGTGGGACGAACGCGGCGTGCCCATCGAGCCAGTCGGGCTGAAGGTGCCCGTCGTCGGGTCGTACAGCTCGGCTGAAGCCAGGATCACCGGATCGGAGGCGCCGCAGTCGTAGCCGCCTGTGATCAGCACGCGGCCGTCTCGCAACAGGGTTGCGGTCTTGCTGCCGCGCGTCGCTGTCAGGGAACCGGTCGAGCTGAACGTGCCGGTCGCCGGGTCATACAGGTCTGCCGCCTTGCTGCAGTCCCTGGTGACCAGCACTCGCCCATCGGCGAGCAACGTGGCCGTGTCACCTGCGTGGTCGCCGTCCGCGACGGGCAGCGAGCCGGTCCAGGCAAAGCCGGACGCCAGGGCCGGGGCTGGCGTCGGGGCCGGTGTAGGCGGTGGCGGCCCGGCCGGGGTCGCCGGTGCGGGATTCCATGGCGGAGGCACGATGGCCGGTCCCCCGGCCGGCTGCCACACAGGCAACGACCCGGGCCACTCACTCCCCGCTAGCACTGGCGGCATGAGCCGGGCGGCGTTACTCCCATCGGCGTCCATCGTCCAGAAGCCCGGCTCGCCGCCGTCCGGAACGAAGCCAGTACCTCGGCTGAACAGGATCCGCCCATCCGGCGTCCAGGTCGCCTGGTTCGAAGTCCCGTCCGTCGTCAACTGGCGCAGATCGGTCCCGTCGGGATGGATCGTGTAGATGTCCTGGTGATAGTCGCCAAACCACTCCTTCTGTCGAGCGACCGGCGGATCATAGGACGTGAAGACGATCTGTGAGCCGTCGGGTGACCATCCCGGCGACCCGGCCTGGGGCTTCTCGGGGCTGATCCGGCGGAGGTTCTGGCCATCCGCGTCGACGACGAAGACGGCAGACTTGCCCTTCCCCCAGGACCGGGAGAAGACGATCTTCGTTCCATCGGGGGACCACTCGGGTTGCCCGCCGCCGGTCGGCGCGGTCGAGCTCAGCTCCGAGACCTGACCGCTGGCAAGGTCCATCGTCGCGATGGCTGAGGAACCGATGTACCCGGCAGCATCCAGTGAGGTCCGCCCGAGGACGAGATGCATGCCGTCGCTCGAGAATGCGACGTCGCTGTCCCCTGCGCAGGGCGCGACACAGCCGGTGTCCACCAGCTGGGGCTCGCTGCCGCTGGTGTCGGTCATATAGAGCTTGCCATCGTCTGTGTACAGCAGGCGGGTCCCGTCGGGCGACCAGGCGGGACTTCCCTGGCTCCCCAGGCCATCCGGGAACAGCTCGTGAGCGTTGCGCCCGTCGGATCCGACCAGCCACAACCGAGCGACCGGGCACGTTGGTTTCGGGCCGTAGCACCTGGCACTCACCTTGTCGGTGTTGCGGATGAAGGCGATCTGGTCGCCCGCCTTGGGGGTGGCGGTCGGGGGCGGCGTCTCGGACGGCGTCGGCGACGGCAACGTCGAGGGCGCGATCGATGGTGAGTCGGATGGTCCTGCAACCAGCGCCGGCGAGAGCTTGAGGAACAGGCCCGCCCCGGCCGCCACCACGACGACGGCCATCGCGACGGCCAGCAGGCGGCCGGTCCGGGCGCGCGTCAGCACTGCGCGTCCCGCCGCCCGCGGCGACCTCCCGCGATCCCGGACCAGCCAGCCGGGCCGCTGGCGGGTGACGTCGACACGTGAGAGGCTGCGTTCCTGGAGTCCATCGGGCGCGAGGTGGGTTGCTCGCTCTTCGAGCCACCAGGCGAGCTGTCGATCCAGGTCCTGATCGGCGGTCATCGGACGGTCTCCACGGCTACCCGGTCGACGCTTCTTGCGTCGGCCTCCAGCTCGGCGCGCAGCGCGGACGTCGCGCGGTTGAGCCTCGACTTGATGGTCCCGGCGGGAACGGACAGGGCATCGGCCGCTTCGTCATCGGAGAAGCCGAGGTAGTGATGGAGAACGAGCACGGCTCGATGCTCCGGACGAAGCCGGCAGAATCCTCGATCGAGCGTGTCGCGATCCTCGACGTCGCGGGCCGGATCCGGGTAGCCCGCGATCTCCCGGACCTGGACCGTTCGCGCGGAACGGCGTCGTTCGCGGTTCGCCTCGCGATAGACGGACCGGATCAGGACCCGGTGAAGCCAGGCATCGAACCCGTCGAGATCGCGCAGGCCGCGCAGGTCGCGCCAGGCGAGGACGAGGGTCTCCTGGACCGCATCGTCGGCGAGGTCACGGTCGTGCAGCATGAGCTGGGCGATGTTGAACAAGCGGGCGATCGACACCTCGGCAAGGGCCGCGAACGCCTCGCGATCTCCTCCTCGTGCTCTCTCGACCAAGTCTCGCCGCACGGGCTGGTCCCTCGTCGCCGGCATCATGCGCCGGTATTGCCCTATAGGGAATGGGCGCGGGCCATTCGTTCCATCTTCGTGGCAGACCCCGGGTCCTGAAGGACGGCGCCTCGGACCTACGGCTGGTAGATCACCGCCGAGGTGAGGCCGAAGCTGCCCGAGTTACCAATGCCAGAGCCTCCCGCGATGAGGACCCGTCCGTCGCGGAGGAGCGTCGCGGCGTGTTCCATGCGCGTGTCGCCCATCGAGCCGATCGGGGTGAAGGTCCCGGTCCCCGGGTCGTACAGCTCCGTGGAGGAGAGCACGTCCCAATGCTGTCCATCGCTCTGGTAGCCTCCGGCGATGAGGACGCGGCCATCAGGGAGCAGGGTCGCCGTGTGCTGCTGTCGACCCGCCTTCATCGAACCGGCGGGGCTGAACGTGCCGGACCCCGGGTCGTAGACCTCGGCGGTGCGGTAGGTCGAATCCTTGGGAGACCTGCCGCCGGCGATGAGGACGCGGCCGTCCGAGAGCAGCGTGGCGGTGTGCAGCCAGCGGCCGGTCTTCAAAGACCCGGTCCGGCTGAAGGTGCCGGTCGTGGGGTCGTACAGCTCGACCTGGGTACGGCTGGCGTACCCCTCGCCGCCTCCCCCGACGACGAGGACGCGACCGTCCTCCAGCAGGGTGGCGGTGTGGTGATCGCGGAAGCTGCTCATCGAGTCGGTCCGGGTGAAGGTGCCGGTCGCCGGGTCGTACAACTCCGCGGAGGCGAGCACGTTGGAAGACGTTTCCGCGGTGATCGCGCCCTCGTACGAGGCGAGTACGACAGATATGGAGGCGACCGGGCTCTCCCCCGTGATCCCTCCTGCGATCAGCACTCGACCATCTGGCAGAAGGGTCGCGGTGTGGAACTCGCGAGGCCTGCTCATCGAGCCGGTCGGGCTGAATGTGCCCGTCGCCGGGTCATACAGCTCGGCTGACGCCCAGGTCCCCGCGTGCGCTGCGTCCGCGCAGTTGTAGCCACCGGTGATGAGCACCCGGCCGTCGAGGAGCTGGGTGGCGGTCTTGCCGTAGCGCGTCTCCGCCAGGGAACCCGTCGGGCTGAAGGTGCCGGTCACCGGGTCATATAGCTGCACTGTCGTGCTGCATCCCAGGGTGACCAGGACGCGCCCGTCCTGGAGTGGCGTGGCCGTGTCGCCGCTGGGGACGAAGGGCGCGCTGGAGTTGCCCTCGGTGACGGGCATGGAACCGGTCCAGGCAAAGCCAGGCGACAGGGCCGGGGTCGGCGTCGCGTCCGGCGTGGGCGGCGGCGGTCCGACCGAGGTGGCCGTTGAGGGGGTCCAGGGCGGAGGCAGGATGGCCGGTCCCCCGATCGGCTGCCAGACGGGCCCCTGCGTCCAGGCGGGATCCTCATTCCCGGCCATCGTCGCTGGGATGAGCTCGGTGGCGTTGCCCCCGTCGGCGTCCATCGTCCAGAAGCCCGGCGCGTCACCGCTGCCCGCGGCGCCCAGGCCGTGCAGGAAGAGGATCCGTCCGTCCGGCGTCCAGGTCGCCCCGTAGGAGATCCCGTCCGTCGTCAGCGGGACCAGACCGGTCCCGTCGGGGTGGATCGCATAGATGTTCGCCTGCCCGCCGTCAGGTGAGGTGAAGACGATCCGTGAGCCGTCCGGCGACCATCCGGCGAACTGGGCGGCGACCGTCGTGGGGCTGACCTGGCGAAGGTTCTGGCCATCCGCATCGACGACGAACACGGCAGCCTTCACGGGAGCGATCGGGCCGCCCGTGTCCTTCTCCCCGTAGCGGAAGAAGACGATCTGCTTCCCGTCGGGGGACCACCTGGGATGCTGACCGCCGGCGGGCGCCGTCGAGCTCAGCTCTGCGATCCGACCACTGGCGAGATCCATCGTCGCGATGGCCCCGGGCCCCGAGTACCCGGCAGCATCGGTCGAGTTCCGCAGGAAGACGATCTTCGAGCCGTCGCTCGAGAATGCGGCGTCGCTGTCGCCCGCGCAGGGCGCGACGCAACCGGTGTCGACCAGCTGGGGCTCGCTGCCGGTGGCGTCGGTCAGGTAGAACTTGCCGTCGTCCGGGTAGAGCAGGCGGGTGCCGTCGGGCGACCAGGCCACACCGCCCTGTGGGGTCACTCCATCCGAAAACAGCTCGTGAGCGTTGCTCCCGTCCGAGCCGACGATCCACAATCGAAAAGTCGGGCACGTGGGACCGTTCGTGTAGCACATGAGGAGGTTTGGATCCGCGGCGCTGTGGCTCGGCTTGTCGGTCATCCGGACGTAGGCGATCAGCGCACCCGCCTGGGGGGCAGCGGTCGGAGACGCGGAAGGTGTGCCGGACGGCGAAGGGGTCGGGACGACCGCCAACGAGGGCGCCGGTTGCGGCGGTACCGGCGACGGCACCTGGAGCAGGCCGGCCCCCGCCGCCGCCGCACCACCGACGAGCAACAGGGCCGCGGCCGCCAGAAGCGTCAAGCCGCGGCTCGCGCCGAACCGTCGGTCAGAACGCGACGGCGCCCGTGGGATCGCGACGACATCGCTCCGCAGCGTCGACGACGCGGTCTCATCCTCACCGACTTCGGCGCGGTACCACGCCCGCAGGCGCCCTTCGAGTTCTCGGTCGGTCATCGGAGGGGTGGTCATCGCAGGTTCCCTTTGCTATCGGCGGCATCGATCGCCTCGTGCAACCGCTTCAGTGCGTAGTGCAGGCGCGACTGGACCGTCCCCGATGGGATGCCCAGCCGGCTCGCGATGTCGTCGATGGTCAGATCCCGGTAGAAGCGCAATGCCACGACGACCTGGTGGTCGGGTGACAGCGCGGCGATGGCGGCGCCCAGAGCGTCCCGGTCGTGGGTCTGGCCGAACGGATCGCCTGTCGCGGCCGCGACCTCGGCCGAGATATCCGTGGTCCGCCGGCTGGGCGCCCGGAGGCGATCGCGGCAGGTGTTGACGAGGATTCGGTCGAACCACTGTTCGAAGCGCGCCTGATCGCGCAGCGTCTCCCACTTGCGCCAGGCCTGGACGAACGCGTCATGCGTCGCATCCTGTGCCTCGACCGAATCGCGCAGGATCGCCCGGGCCAGGCCGTACGCCTTGTCGAGGTGCTCGTCGGCCAGGCGGACGAAGGCGGCGGCGCGAGCGCTGCTCTCGCCGGCCACGACGGACGGGCGATCTGCCAAATCGATGACCTCGGTCGAAGTCCTCACGATGACATGACGATCCAGCGAGGCAGAACCTTCAGATGACTCGATGGACGGCCATCGGTCTCCCGGCTGCGCGGTCGACCTCGCCTCGCCGGCAGCATGCGCCGGTTTCGCCCTGGAGGGAACGGGGGAGGTTTCACCGAACGTCCGGCGCCGAATCCCGATCGGCTCCCGGCTAGACTCGGTGGATGCCACCGGTCGCCGTTCGCATCCTTCACCCGCTGCCCGATGCCGACGCCGGACCGCTCGTCCGATGGGTCGCGGAGGCACGCGCTTCACTCGCCGAGCGCCACCGACGCGGCTTCGAAGTAGTCGGCGCCGGCGACGTCGCGATCGTCGAGGGATCGGCAGA
>Ga0315271_10002320_pt1 | contig 11904 bp, 10 predicted proteins | sample C3_top_MG_FD_204664 | JGI IMG/M metagenome (GOLD analysis project Ga0315271, IMG submission 204664) | Sediment microbial communities from Yellowstone Lake, YNP, Wyoming, USA - C3_top | ecosystem: Environmental > Aquatic > Freshwater > Lake > Sediment | place: USA: Wyoming | collected 2017-08-01
GTTGTCCTTTGCTTCGATCACGGCCAGCGGGATGCTGGTCTTGTGGAACAGCACGTAGTCGGCCCGCAGGATCGACTTCTTGTCGCGGCTGGCCTGCTTGCCGCGCACGACCACGCGGCCAGGGCGCAAGGTGTATTCGCGATAGATGTGCTCCACCTCATCCCAGCCGGCCTGGTTCAGGGCCGGGGTGATGAACTTGGCGCAGATGTCGGCTTCGGAGAGGTTCTTCTTGTGCACGGCTCACGGCGCTCCAGTGGCGAGGATCGTAGCAAGCGGGTTCATCAGGCAACCTTCGTGCTGCGCACTGCGGTGTATGAGCCCTTCGGGCGGCCGTGCGGGCTCACGCGTCGTACACCGCCCCGAGCGAGTCGAAGCCCTTGACCTCGATCGGGTTGCCCGACGGGTCGCGGAAGAACATCGTCCACTGCTCGCCGGGCTGGCCTTCGAAACGCAACTGCGGCTCCATCACGAAGGAAACGCCATGCTCGCGCAGGCGCTGCGCCAGGGCCTGCCAGTCGGCGGTTTGCAGCACGACGCCGAAGTGCGGCATCGGCACCAGATGCTCGCCGACCTGGCCGGTGGCGGTGGTGACAAACGGCGCGCCCAGGTGCATCGAGATCTGGTGGCCGAAGAAGTCGAAGTCGACCCAGGTGGCGGTGCTGCGGCCTTCCGTGCAGCCGAGCACGCCGCCGTAGAAGGCGCGCGCGGCGGCCAGGTCGTGGACGTGGAACGCGAGGTGGAACAGGCTGCGCATGGTTCGCCTTCGGGTGCGGTGCGGGTGGTCTGAATTTCGTGGCATGGTACGGGCATGAACAACGATTTGCCGCGCACCTTCAAGCTCGTCACGGTCTGGCTGCTGCTGGGGTTGCTGGTGTTCCTGGGCATCCAGTGGTGGCAGCACCGCGCCGAGCAGACGCGCTTCCAGCAGCTGGGTGACGCGATCGAGATCCGCCGTGGCGCCGACGGCCACTACCACTGGCCCGGCCGCATCAACGGCCGTGCGGTCGACTTCCTCGTCGACACCGGTGCCACCGGCACGGCGATCTCGACGGCGCTGGCGAGCGAGTTGGGTTTGGAGGCCATCGGCTCGCAGCAGTCGAACACGGCCGGCGGCGTGGTCACAGGCCAGGTGATGCGCGCCGATGTGGAACTGCAAGGCGGTGTGAGCGCGCAGCGCCTGCGCGTGGTGGCACTGCGCGCGCTCGGCGCGAACCCGCTGCTCGGCATGGACGTGCTCGGCCGCCTGCGCTGGCAGCAGCGCGACGGCGTGCTGCGCATCGAGGCCGGGGCGATGCGATGAGGCATGCGTTGATGCGTGCGCTGATGCGTGCGCTGATGCGTGCACTGCGCACTCGCTACGCTATGGCCATGACCGCGCTCCCCGCTCGTCGCCTGCTTCTTCGACTGCTTCTTCGACTGCTTCCTCGCCTGCTTCGCCGCTGCCTGCGGGGCCTTGGCCTGCTGCCACTCGCTCTGGCGTGCAGCATGGCCGCCGCCGCGCAGCCCGCCCCCGAGTGCCCGCCCGCCGCACAAAGCCCGGACACCGAACAGGTCCAGGCCGGCATGCGCGCCGCGCGCGACCACGGCTACCTGTGGCGCATCAGCAAGGGCGGGCGCAGCTCGTACCTGTACGGAACGCTGCACGTGGCCAAGCTGGCGTGGATGTACCCCGGCCCGCGCACGGCGCAGGCGCTGGCGGCCAGCGACACGATCGCGCTCGAACTCGACCTGCTCGACCCGGACGTGATGCGCCGCCTCGCCGAGGGCATGGCGGCGCTGCCCGGCGCCGCGCTGCCGCCGCCGCTCGCCCGGCGCATGGCCGGCCTGGCCGCCGCTGAATGCCTGCCGCCGCAGGCCCTCGCGGCGCTCGCGCCCGAACTGCAGGTGGCCACGCTGATGTCGCTGGTGGCGCGCCGCGACGGGCTCGACCCGGCCTACGGCATCGACGCCTTCCTCGCCGGCTTTGGCCGCTCCACCGGCAAGAAGATGGTGTCGCTCGAAACACCCGAGCTGCAGCTGCGCCTGCTGCAGATGGACGATGCGGCCGAGCGCCTCGAATTCGTCGAACAGTCCCTGGCCGAACTGGAAAGCGGCCGCGCCCGGCCGCAACTCGTGCACATGGCGCAGGTCTGGGCCGACGGCGACCTGGACACGCTGACGCGCTACGAAGACTGGTGCGATTGCCTGAAGACGAAGAGCGACCGCGACGCCATGGTGCGCCTGCTCGACGAGCGCAACCCGGCCCTGGCCGAGGGCATCGACGCGCTGCATCGGAGCGGCCGGCAGGTGTTCGCCGCCGTCGGCAGCCTGCACATGATCGGGCGGCACGGCCTGCCCGCCTTGCTGGCGCAGCGGGGCTATCGCGTCGAACGGCTCAGCGGCGCGCCATGAAGATGCGCCGCGACGCCGGGATGAATGCAAAATCAGGCGCACGCCCCCAGAACAACTTCGAGGAGACACGATGAGCGACGCATCCGGCTTCACCAAACTCGTCCCCGGCTTCGACTTCCTGCAAAGCCTGGTCAAGAACGCCGGCGCGGCCTTGCCGGGCATCGGCCAGTGGGTGGCGCCCACCCTCGACCCGGCCGAGCTCGAGAAGCGCATCGAGGAGCTGCGCACGGTGCAGTTCTGGCTCGAACAGAACGCCCGCATGCTGGGCGCCACGATCCAGGCACTCGAAGTGCAGCGCATGACCTTGTCGACGCTGAAGACGATGAACGTGCAGATGGACGACCTGCGCGAGTCGATGCAGATCCGCATGCCGACCGCTCCCGCACCCTCTCCCGCGCCTGCACCGAAGGCGGCTGTCGAGCCCGAACCCGAACCCGAGCCGGCACCCGAACCGGCCGAGGCGGCGGCCTCCGCGGCACCGGCCGCGCCCGGCGTGGTCGACCCGATGCAATGGTGGGGCGCACTCACGAAGCAGTTCACCGAACTCGCGACGACCGCGATGAAAGACACCGGCGCCGACGCCGCCCGGACGATGGCCGGCGCGATGGTCAAGCAAACACTCGACGCTGCAGGCCAGGCCGCGCAGGCCGTGGGTGGCGCCACCCCATCCGCAGCCGGCACGGCCGCGAAGAAGAAGGCGCCCGCGCGCAAGTCAGCCTCGAAGGCCGCGCCCCGCAAGAGCCCCGCGGCGCGCCGCTGACCCCCGCCGCTCGTCGCAGCAGCGCCGGCCCCATGAACCTGTTCCTGCACGGCCACGCCACGCACCCGGACGGTCGCATCGCGCTCGCGCTCGCGGCGGCGCAGGTCGAGGCCCAGCGGCATCAGCGCACGCCGCCGTGCGAGCCGACGCTGGGCTGGGTCTACCTCAGCGACCACTTCGCGGCGCAGGCCGATGGCCTGCTCGCCGAGTTGCGCCAGCGCTGGCCCTTGGTGTCGTGGGTGGGCGCCACCGGTGTGGGCATTGCCGCCAGCGGCGTCGAATACTTCGACGAGCCCGCGCTGGCGCTGATGCTTTGCGACATGCCGCGTCAGCACTTCCGCGTCTTTTCGGGCGCGCGGCCGCTGGGCGGCTTCGCGGCGCACACCGCCCAGGTCCATGCCGACCCGGGCACCGCCGACCTGACCGAGCTGATCCAGGACATGAGCGCGCGCACCGCCGCGGGCTATGTGTTCGGTGGCGTCGCGTCGGGGCGCGGGCAAAGCCTGCACATTGCCGACGGCGTGCTCAGCGGTGGCCTGTCGGGCGTGGCTTTCGATGCCGGCGTGGCGGTGCTGTCGCGCGTCACGCAGGGCTGCCAGCCGGTCGGGCCGCTGCGCCGCGTGACCGGCGCCGAGCGCAACCTCGTCACCCTGCTCGATGGCGAACCGGCGCTCGACTGCCTGCTGCGCGACCTGCAGCTCGAAGGTGTCGAGTTGCGCGCCGCACTGCCCCGGTTGCGGCAGATCCTGGTGGGCCTGAACGACACGCCGGCGCCGGTCGAAGGCGCCCCCGCGGCCCTGCCCCGCCACGCCTTCGACAGCCTGACGCGGCGCGGCGCGTTCGGCGCCGACACCCGCGTGCGGCACCTGGTCGGGCTCGACGCGGCAGGGCGCGGTGTGGCCATCGGCGACCATGTCGAGGCCGGCATGCAGCTCGCGTTCTGCGCCCGCAACGTCGAGGCCGCGCGGCGCGACCTGACGCGCATCTGCGCCGAGTTGCGCGAAGAAGTCGAGCCCGAAGACCTGCCCGAAGCCGCGGCGGCGGCCTTGAAGGAAGCGCTGAAGGCGGCGCACTCGGGCGCCCTGCCCGGCGCGCCCGCCACCGCCGCACCGGGCGGCATCGCCGGCGCCATCTACGTCAGCTGCACCGGGCGCGGCGGGCCGCACTTTGGCGCGCCGTCGGCCGAGCTTGCCATCATTCGCCACGCGCTGGGCGATGTGCCGCTGGTGGGCTTCTTCGCCGCGGGCGAGATCGCCCACCGCCACCTGTACGGCTACACCGGTGTGCTGACGGTGTTCCCGCGCGGCGCCTGAGCGCCACGCCCCCACGCACCCACCCGATGGCTGGCCAGCGCATCCCGCCGATCCAGTGCCTTCTCAGCTTCGAGGCGCTCGCGCGGCTGCGCAGCGTGAGCCAGGCGGCCGAGGAAATGAGCGTCACGCCGAGCGCCGTCAGCCACCGCATCCGGCAGCTCGAAACCCAGCTGCGGCGCAAGCTGTTCGCGCGTGCCGACTTCAGCCTCACCGCCGAGGGCGCCGCCTACCTGGCCCAGGTGCGGCCGGCGTTGAAGGCGCTGGCACAGGTGCCGGGCCAGAACGACGACCCCGGCGTGACCAAGCTGCGCCTCGCGGTCACGCCCACGTTCTCGCGCCAGATCCTGCTGCCGCGGCTGGCGATGTTCCGTCATGCCTACCCGGAGGTCGAGCTGATCCTGCAGGTGTCGATCCCGCTGCTGAACGTGACGGCCGAAGACGCCGACCTCGAGATCCGCTTCGGTGCCGGCGGCTACCCCGGCGTGGACGAACTGCGCATCCTGTCCGATGACGTGTTCCCGGTCTGCAGCCCCGAGTACCTGCACGAGTTCGGCCCGTTCGACGGCTTCGACAGCGCCGAGTCGGTGGCCCGCGCGCGGTTGATCCGCAGCCCGCTGGAGCCGTGGCGCACCTGGTTCAACGCCTGCCGCATCGACCTGCCCGAACCCCGCGAAGGTTCGCAGTTCGGCGATGTGGGCCTGATGCTCGACGCCGCGGTGGCCGGCTTCGGCGTCACGCTGACGCGCTCGAAGCTGGGGCTGGCCTGGATCGACAGCGGCCGGTTGATCCGCCTCTCGCCACGCGCCGTGCCCTCGCCGCACCACCACTTCATCTGCTGGAAGCCCGGCACGCTGGAGCGCTGGGAATGCGCGGCCTTCGTCGAGTGGCTGCGGCTGGCCCTGCAGTAGCGAGTGGCTCGGCGCGGCAACCGAGGGTGAACCCGCGGTTGTGAAAAACCTTCACGCGACACGCGGCGAAGTTTCACGCCGCGCCACACCGGCCACTTCTACAGTCGCCCAGCACTGACGAGACCGGCCGACCACAGGCCAGGCTCCCGGTGATCTCGTCGACCAAGAAACTTCAGGAGACACGCCATGACCTGGCAGCAAATCTACGATCCGTTCGGCAACATGATCATCTCCACCATGCTGGCGGCCATCCCCGTCGTGGTGATGCTGGCGGCGCTGGGGTTCTTCCACATCAAGGCGCACATCGCTGCCGGCATGGGGTTGCTGGCCGCCGTGTTGGTGGCCGTGTTCGCGTATGGCATGCCGGCGGGCATGGCAGGCAAGGCCGCGATGTACGGCGGCTTCACCGGCCTGCTGCCGATCGGCTGGATCGTGCTCAACATCATCTTCCTGCAGCAACTGGCCGAGAAGAACGGCAGCTTCAAGATCCTGCAGGACTCGCTCTCGGGCATCACCGAAGACCGGCGCCTGCAACTGCTGCTGATCGCCTTCTGCTTCGGCGCCTTCTTCGAGGGCGCGGCCGGCTTCGGCACGCCGGTGGCGGTGACGGCCGGCATCCTGATCGGCCTGGGCTTTTCGCCGCTCGCGGCCTCGGGCCTGAGCCTGATCGCCAACACCGCGCCGGTCGCGTTCGGCGCGCTCGGCACGCCGGTCATCACACTGGCCAAGGTGCACGGCTACGACCTGATGGAAGTCACCGCGATGATCGGGCGGCAGCTGCCGTTCTTCTCGCTGCTCGTGCCGTTCTGGCTGATCTGGGCATTCGCGGGCCGGAAGGCGATGATGGAAATCTGGCCGGCGATCCTGGTCACCGGGCTGTCGTTCGCGATCCCGCAATACCTGGTGTCGAACTTCATCGGGCCGGAGCTGGTGGACATCATCGCCGCGCTCGTCTCGATGGTCTCGCTGATCCTGTTCCTGCGCGTCTGGCAGCCCAAGAAGTTGTGGACCTCGCCCACCATGCGCGGCAAGGACGTGAGCGCCTCGGAAGCCAAGCCGCCGCAGCCCGTCGTCCGGCACTCGCGGGCCGAACTGATCCGCGCGTGGACGCCGTGGGTCATCCTGTCGGTGTTCGTGTTCGTCTGGGGCCTGCCTGATTTCAAGAACTACCTCAACGGCATCTTCTCGCCCAAGTTCCCGATCGACGGCCTGCACAACCTCATCATGAAGGTGCCGCCCGTGGTGCCCAAGATGCACCCCGAGTCCGCCGTGTACACGCTGAACCTGTTGTCGGCCACCGGCACCGGCATCCTGCTGTCGGCCATCGTCGGCGCGCTGGTGATGAAGTACAACCCGATCGAGATCGTCGGCAACTACCTGAAGACCTTCTGGCTGGTGCGCTACTCGCTGCTGACCATCGTGCTGATGCTGGCGCTGGGCACGCTCACGCGCTATTCCGGCACCGACACCACGCTCGGCCTGGCGTTCGCCAACACCGGCGTGTTCTACCCCTTCTTCGGCACGCTGATGGGCTGGATCGGCGTGGCGATGACGGGCTCCGACACCGCCTCGAACGTGCTCTTCGGCGGCATGCAAAAGGTGGCTGCCGAGCAGCTCGGCCTGAGCCCGAACCTGATGGGCGCGGCGAACAGTTCGGGCGGCGTGATGGGCAAGATGATCGACGCCCAATCGATCGTCGTGGCCAGCACCGCGACGCGCTGGTTCAACCACGAAGGCGACATCCTGCGCTATGTGTTCTTCCACTCGATCGCGCTGGCCTGCCTGGTCGGCCTGTTCGTGACGATGCAGGCGTACGTGTGGCCGTTCACCCTGATGGTGGTGCACTGATCTCCTGACCCCGCCACCGCGGGTCACGCGCGCCGCTACAGTGCTGCGCGTGACCCGCCGAACCCGCGCGAAAGGAACTTCATCATGAATGCCCCGTTGCCCGCCAGCGCTGCCCTGGACCCGGCCGACGCCGCCGCTGAAATCGAACGGCGCAACGCCCGCCAGCGCGAGGTCGTCGCCGCGCTCGCGCCGCTCGTGCCGGCGCACGCGCTGCTCTGGCACCGCGAAGACACCGTGCCCTACGAATGCGATGGCCTGACCGCCTACCGCGAGCAGCCGCTCGTGGTCGCGCTGCCGGAGACCGAGGCGCAGGTGGCCGCGCTGCTGCGCGCCTGCCACGCGCTCGACGTGCCCGTGGTGGCGCGCGGTGCGGGCACCGGCTTGTCGGGCGGCGCGCTGCCGAACAAGCTCGGCGTGACGCTGAGCCTGGCCAAGTTCAACAAGATCGTGACGGTGGACGCCGTGGCGCGCACCGCCACCGTTCAATGCGGTGTGCGCAACCTCGCCATCAGCGAAGCCGCCGCGAAGCACGGCCTGTACTACGCACCCGACCCGAGCAGCCAGATCGCCTGCACGATCGGCGGCAACGTGGCCGAGAACTCGGGCGGCGTGCACTGCCTGAAGTACGGCCTGACCTTGCACAACGTGCTGCGCGTGCGCGGCTTCACGGTCGAAGGCGAGGCGGTCGACTTCGGCTCCGAGGCGCTCGACTGCGCCGGCCTCGACCTCATGAGCGTGCTGGTCGGCAGCGAAGGCATGCTCGCCGTCACGATCGAAGTGACCGTGAAGCTCATCCCCAAGCCGCTGCTGGCGCGCTGCATCATGGCCAGCTTCGACGACGTGCGCAAGGCCGGCGATGCGGTCGCGAACGTGATCGCCGCGGGCATCATCCCGGCCGGCCTGGAGATGATGGACAAGCCGATGACGGCCGCCGTCGAAGACTATGTGCACGCCGGCTACGACCTGAGCGCGGTGGCCATCCTGCTGTGCGAAAGCGATGGCACGCCCGAAGAAGTGGCCGAAGAGATCGGCCGCATGGAAGCGGTGCTCGCGGCCAGTGGCGCCACGCGCATCGAGGTCAGCCAGAGCGAGGCCCAGCGCCTGAAGTTCTGGAGCGGGCGCAAGAACGCCTTCCCCGCCACCGGACGGCTGAGCCCCGACTACATGTGCATGGATTCCACCATCCCGCGGAATCGCCTCTCGGACATCCTGCTCGCCATCGAGGCGATGGAGAAGAAGTACCGGCTGCGCTGCCTGAACGTGTTCCATGCCGGCGACGGCAACCTGCACCCGCTGATCATGTTCGACGCCAACGACCCGGATGAATTCCACCGCTGCGAATTGTTCGGCGCGGACATCCTGGAAACCAGCGTCGCGATGGGCGGCACGGTGTCGGGCGAGCATGGCGTGGGCATCGAGAAGCTGTCGGCCATGTGCGTGCAGTTCGCGCCGGCCGAGCGCGAGCAGATGCTGGCGCTGAAGCGCGCGTTCGACCCGAAGGCGCTGCTCAATCCCGGCAAGGTGATCCCGTCGCTGGCGCGCTGCGCCGAGTACGGAAAGATGCACGTGAAGCGCGGGCTGTTGCCCTTCCCCGATCTGCCCCGTTTTTGATCACGCTTTCTGACGACGCCTCGACGATGAACCCGAACGATCCCGAACTTCAAGGCCTGGTCGACCGCGTGCAGGCGGCGCATGCCGCAGGCACCACGCTGTGCATCCGCGGCGGCGGCAGCAAGGCCTTCTATGGCGAAGCGGCGCAAGGTGAACTGCTCGACACGCGCGTGCTGCGCGGCACGTCGAGCTACGAGCCGACCGAACTGGTCGTCACCACGCGCTGCGGCACGCCGCTGGCCGAACTCGAAGCGCTGCTCGCGACAAAAGGCCAGTGCCTGCCGTTCGAGCCGCCGCACTTCGGTGCCGCAGGCACGAACGTGGCCGAACGTGGCGCCACCGTGGGCGGCATGGTCGCGGCGGGCCTGGCCGGGCCGTCGCGCGCGGCGGCCGGTTCGGTGCGCGACTACGTGCTCGGCGCGACCCTGCTGAACGGCCGCGGCGAGCTGCTGACCTTCGGCGGCCAGGTGATGAAGAACGTGGCTGGCTACGACGTCTCGCGCCTGCTCGCGGGTTCGCTCGGCACGCTCGGCGTGATCCTCGAAGTCTCGCTGAAGGTGCTGCCGGTGGCGCCCGCCACGCTGACGCTGGCGCTGGAAATGGATGAGGTCACCGCACTGGCGAGCCTCAACGCCTGGGGCGGGCAGCCGCTGCCGGTGAACGCGAGCGCGTGGTGGAATGGCAGCCTGCTGCTGCGGCTGAGCGGTGCCGTCGCGGCCGTGCATGCGGCGCGCGCGCGGATCGGCGGCGAAGCTGTCGAAGCTGATGCAGCCGCAGCGTTCTGGGACGGCCTGCGCAACCACCACGACGAATACTTCGTGAAGGCGCAAGCAGAAGTGCAAGCTGGCGCTGCGCTGTGGCGCCTGTCGGTACCGCAGACCGCGCCGCCGATGGCCTTGGACGGCGACCTGCTCATCGAATGGGGTGGCGCGCAGAGCTGGCTGTGCAGCACCCTGCCCGCCGCTGCGGTGCGCGAGGCTGCAACCGGCGTCGGTGGCCACGCCACGCTGTTCATGGCCCAAGACAAATCGGCGGGCGTGTTCGCACCGCTGAGTGCGCCGCTGGCACGAATCCACCGCGAGCTGAAAAAGTCATTCGATCCGTCGGGCGTGTTCAACCCCGGCCGCCTTTACCCCGGGCTCTGAAGTCAACCATGCAAACCAACCTCGCCCCGGAATTCAAAGGCACGGCCGACGGCATCGCTGCCGAAGCGATCCTGCGCAAGTGCGTGCACTGCGGCTTCTGCACCGCCACCTGCCCGACCTACCAGCTGCTCGGCGACGAACTCGACGGCCCGCGTGGCCGCATCTACTTGATGAAGCAGGTGCTCGAAGGGGCACCCGTCACGCGCAGCACGCAGCAGCACCTCGACCGCTGCCTGACCTGCCGCAACTGCGAGAGCACCTGTCCGTCGGGCGTGGAGTACGGCCACCTGGTGGACATCGGCCGCAAGATCGTCGAAGAACGGGTCGAGCGGCCAGCGGGCGAGAAAGCGGTGCGCTGGCTGCTCAAGGAAGGCCTGACCTCGCCGTTGTTCGCGCCGGCGATGAAGGTTGGCCAGTTGATGCGCCCGCTGCTGCCCGCGTCGTTGCAGAACAAGGTGCCCGCCAAAGCGCCGGCGAATGCGAACCGCTGGCCGACGCGCGCCCACCCGCGCAAGGTGCTGATGCTGATGGGCTGCGTGCAGCCTGCCATGGCGCCCAACATCAACAGCGCCACCGCACGCGTGCTCGACGCCGCCGGCATTCAAACCCTGGTGGCCGACGACGCCGGCTGCTGCGGTGCGATCCGCGCCCACCTCGGCGACCCTGCCGGCGGGCTCGACGACATGCGGCGCAACATCGACGCCTGGTGGCCGCTGGTGTCGGGCGCGACGAGCGATGGTGCCGTCGAGGCGATCGTGATGAACGCGTCGGGCTGCGGCGTGACCGTGAAGGAATACGGCCACGCACTGGCCACTGACCCGGCCTATGCCGACAAGGCGCGCCGCGTCAGCGAACTGACGCGTGACCTGAGCGAGTTGCTGCCCGACCTGGTGCCGGCCCTGCGCGGCAAGGTCGGGCCGGGCCAGGTCACGCAACTGGCCTTCCACCCGCCATGCACCCTGCAGCACGGCCAGCAGTTGCGCGGTGGCGTCGAGACGCACCTGAATGCGCTTGGCTTCGTGGTGCAGGTGGCGGGCAACGAATCGCACCTGTGCTGCGGCTCGGCCGGCACTTATTCGGTGCTGCAACCGAAGCTGGCCTATCAACTGCGCGACCGCAAGCTCGAGAACCTGGCACCACTGGAACCGCAGGTCATCGTGTCGGCCAACATCGGCTGCATCCAGCACCTGCAAAGCGGCACGACCACACCGGTCAGGCACTGGGTCGAGGTGCTGGACGACGCGCTCGCCTGACGCGGCGGTCGGGCGCCGTCAGATGCAGCGCCCGCCGTCGACCTCCATCGCCACGCCGGTGATCATCGAAGCCTCGTCGCTGCACAGGAAGCAAGCGGCGTTGCCCAAGTCTGCGGGCGTCGAGAAGCGGCCGATCGGGATCGTGGCGAGGAACTTGGCGCGCATCTCGGGCGTGTCTTCGCCCATGAAGGTCTTGAGCAGCGGCGTCTCGCCGGCCACCGGGTTCAGCGCCACGACGCGGATGCCGAAGGGCGCCAGTTCCACGGCCATCGACCGCGTCGCGGTGATCACCCAGCCCTTGCTCGCGTTGTACCAGGTGAGGCGCGGCCGTGGGCTCACGCCGGCGGTGCTGGCGATGTTCAGGATCACGCCCGCCTTCTGTACCTTGAAGCGTGGAACAACCTCCTTCGCAGCCAGATAAATCGCCTTCACGTTGATCGCCAGAATGCGGTCGAAGTCGTCTTCCGTCACGCCTTCGAGCGGCTGCGGCGTGTGCGACACACCGGCGTTGTTGACGAGAATGTGCAGGCCGCCGAAGTGGTCCTGAGCGGCGTCGAGCATGGTCTTCACATCGGCCGCGTTCGCGACATCGACGCGCACGAAGCGCGCGTTCGCGCCGAGCGCCTTCGCGACGCGTTCGCCGCCCACCGCGTCGCGGTCGGCAATCACCACCTT
>Ga0315271_10002321_pt1 | contig 11903 bp, 12 predicted proteins | sample C3_top_MG_FD_204664 | JGI IMG/M metagenome (GOLD analysis project Ga0315271, IMG submission 204664) | Sediment microbial communities from Yellowstone Lake, YNP, Wyoming, USA - C3_top | ecosystem: Environmental > Aquatic > Freshwater > Lake > Sediment | place: USA: Wyoming | collected 2017-08-01
CGAAAGATTGCCACAGCCAGCCCGCCAGGCCACTGGCGATCAGCAGTGCCACGCCGCTGAGCAGGTTGAAAAAACCGTAGGCGGTGCCGCGCAAATCGGCCGGTGCGGTGTCGGCCACCATGGCGGCCAGCAGGCCCTGCGTCATGGCCATGTGCAAGCCCCACAACGCCACACCCAGCCAAAACACCCAGCCGCTGTTGCTGGTGGCCAATAGCGCGTCGGCGGCGATCAACAGCAGCAGGCCCCAGCCCAACAAAGTCGTGTGGCGCATTTTGTCGGCCAGCTTGCCAAACGGGTAGGCGCAGGCGGCATAGACGATGTTCATGCTGATCAGCACCACCGGTGTCCATGCCAGCGCCAGACCGCCTTGCTGAGCGCGCAGCACCAGAAAAGCTTCACTGAAACGCGCCAGCGTGAAGACAGCACCCACGCCCACCACCCACCAGTAGGCCGGGCTCAAGCGGGCCAGGTTGGCGCGGCTGATCGGGTTGATGCGCTTGGCCGTGAGGGGCCGGTCCGGCTCGTGCACGCCCCATACCAAGAGCGCCACGCACATGAAAGCCGGCACGGTGGCCACCCAAAACACGGCGCGAAAGTCGTCCTGCCAGAGCAACATGAAGCCGATGGCAAGCATCGGCCCCAAAAAAGCGCCCACGGTGTCAAGCGACTGGCGCAGGCCAAAGGCGGCACCGCGCAACTCGGGTGGCGCGATGTCGGCCACCAGCGCATCACGCGGCGCACCGCGAATGCCTTTGCCCACGCGGTCGGCCAGCCGGGCGGTGATGATCCAGCCCGCTGAGGTGGCCAGCGCAAACAGCGGTTTGGTAAAGGCGCCCAGCGCGTAGCCCAGCACCGCCAGCGGCTTGCGTTTGCCCCAGTAGTCGCTCAGGGCGCCAGAGAACACCTTGACGATCAAAGCGGTGGCCTCGGCGGCGCCCTCGATCAGTCCGACCACGAAAACGCTGATGCCCAGCGTGGTGACCATGAAGACCGGCAGCAAACTGTGGATCAGCTCGCTCGACACATCCATCAGCAGGCTGACAAAGCCCAGCGCCCAGATGCCGGCCGGGATTTTGCGCAAGGGCAGGGATGGTGGGGACATGGTTAGACTACTACACCAATTTGGCTGTCATTGCTTGAACGTGGTCCTGTCACTGCGAGCGTAGCGTGGCAGTCCATGCAGTCGGAAGACATGGATCGCCGCACTTTGCTCGCGATGACGATTCAGGTTCATGCTCGGGAATCAGCGCACCAGCACGGCTGCTGTGTCGCCGCGCGTGGCAATCACGCCAATCTCATACACGGTTTCACCTGCAGCGCACAGCGTGGCGGCGCAGGCCTGGGCGTTGGCGGCGTCGATGACCACCACCATGCCGATGCCATTGTTGAAAGTGCGGTTCATCTCGATGTCGTCAATACCGGCGGTGGCCTGCAGCCAGGCAAACAGCTCGGATTGCGGCCAGCTGCCTTTCACCAGATGGGCGGCCATGCCGTCGGGCAGCACGCGCGGAATGTTCTCCAGCAAGCCGCCACCGGTGATGTGCGCCAGCGCCTTGATGGGGTGCGCCGCCAAGGCGGCCAGCACGTTTTTGACATACAGGTGGGTGGGTTCCATCAGCGCTTGCTTGAAGGGTTTGCCGTCCAGTGTGGCCGGTGCTGACGCGCCTGCGCGCTCAATGCATTTGCGCACCAGGCTGAAGCCGTTGGAGTGCACGCCGCTGCTGGCCAGGCCCAGCACCACGTCGCCCGGTTTGACCTCTGCGCCGGTCAAAATTTTGGATTTTTCCACCGCGCCCACGGCAAAACCGGCCAGGTCGTATTCGCCCGCTGGGTACATGCCGGGCATTTCAGCGGTTTCGCCACCAATCAGCGCGCAGCCAGACAGCTCGCAACCTTTGGCGATGCCACCCACCACGGCGGCGGCAGTATCTACGTCGAGCTTGCCGCAGGCAAAGTAATCCAAAAAGAACAGCGGTTCCGCGCCTTGCACCAGCACGTCGTTCACGCTCATGGCCACCAGGTCGATGCCCACGGTGTCGTGCATGTTCCACTCAAAAGCCAGTTTCAGCTTGGTGCCGACGCCGTCGGTGCCGCTCACCAGCACTGGCTCTTTGTAGCGTTTGGGCACTTCAAACAGCGCGCCAAAGCCGCCAATGCCAGCCAGCACGCCGTCACGCATGGTTTTTTTGGCCAAGGGCTTGATGCGCTCAACCAGCGCGTCGCCAGCGTCAATGTCAACGCCAGCAGCTTTGTAAGACAGGGGGGTAGGGGATGTGCTCATGATGATGGGAAAGGGTAGAAGCTGACGCGGAGCCGATCCACAACAAGTGGTCGGGAAGGATGGCGGCGATTTTAGGGGATGCCCTATTCGTGCCGCGCCAGATGCCGAACAGCCACGTTGCTGGCGCGCACAGCTCTGAGCGCGCATCAGCAATCGCTACGGTCTTCAAGCAGCTTCACCGCCGCCCACAGCAGCCGGTTGACGGGCGTGGGCACGCCAAGCAGCTCGCCCCGGCGCACGATGTGGCCGTTCAAAAAATCAATTTCGGTGGGCTTGCCACGGCGCAGGTCGTGCGCGGTGGACGACATCTGGGTGGCCATGCTGTGGGCAATGGCTCGCACTGACACTTCCAGATCATCCGGCAACACCACACCGTCGGCAGCGGCCACGGCGCGGCACTCGGCCACCAGGTCTTGCAGCACCTGGGGCAAACCGGGCCGCTGCAGCAGTGCGCCATAGGCGATTTGGCCGATGGCAGACAGGCCGTTGTAAGCGCAGTTGATCACCAGCTTGGCCCACAGCACGTTGCGCACCTCGGCACTGATTTGCGTGGGCACACCAGCGGCTTGCAGGGCTTGTGCCAGCGCGGCGCTGCGTGGGCTGGGTTCAATGATGAGTTCACCGCGTCCGTGGTGGCGCAGGTGGCCGGGGCCGGCCATCTCGGTGGCCACATACACCGCCGCGGCGGCCACGTCCACGCCGGGCAACACCGCACGCAGCCGCTCGGCGTTGTCAACACCATTTTGCAGGCACAGCACCAGCGCGCCGGGCTGCAGGTGGGGGCGGATTTGCAGGCCAGCCGCCTCGGTGTCGGTGGACTTGACGGCAAACAACACCACGTTGGCATCCGCCACCGCGCTGGGCAGTTCACTGGCCTGCGGGTGCACCACTTCGTCAAACGACAAGGTTTGCAGGCGCAGCCCCTGGCTATGGATGGCTTGCACATGCGCGGTGCGGCCGATCAGCGTGACGGGCAAACCAGCGCGCGCGAGCATGCCGCCGTAAAAGCAGCCCACAGCACCCGCGCCCATGACGGCGAAGGAAAGCGGGGGAGGGTTGGATGGGGTCATGGTGTTGTTCAATGAAGTGATCGATTGAAGGTGGATTGTGCCAACGGTGGCTGAATTGTTGCCAACATGAACAGGTATGATCTGAGCCTCACAACGGGGGAGAAGCTTGCAATCCCCCTATCACCACCGCTTGAGCAGGCTGCTCAGTCCAACATGGTTTATCCACCGCGCGAGGTGTCTATGGTTTTTACACGCATTGCAGCGCGGCGGATAAACGCTGATCGTTCGGCGTCTCAACTCCTAGCCTACCGATGACAACTCGAACAGAACGTCGCGATGCGAAGCTTGAAGAGCAGTGCGCCGTGGTCGCCGCTCTGATCGTGGCAATGCGGCCGGTATATGAAGCAGCCACTATTCAGCAGCGTGCGTTACTCGAAACAATCATCGGCGCAGCAATCTGGTACATACCAAAGCCATCTTGTGCATGGACAGGCCGCATTTCAGTTGGCGCTCTCCGAACGTTTCACCCGGCCAGCGGCATTGAAAAGCCGCGACTCAGCGAGGAGCATGTCTATCCGCGCAAGGTCACCGCGCGACTCCTTCTCGAAGATGCGTCCTTGAGTGGTTCGTCCCTTGCCACGCTGTTTCGAGAGAAGTACGGGCGGGTTCACTTCATTACTGCGGAAGAAAACAAAGCCGTACAGCCGTTTCAGCGTGTGGGAGTCTTCACCTCCCCAGACGACGCCTACTCCAAGGCAGGTATCGTCCTGGTAGAACTGGCGGAGGAAGAGCTCCGCCGAGTAAAGCGAAGGCACCTCGAAACCATTGACCGTCACTTGGGCGTACAGCCGCAAGATTTATTGCACCGCCAAGAAGACGCCGAACCCATCATTTCACCGGACGCTGCGCGATGAAGCCGCGCAGCGCTGGTGAATTCAAACGTTATCCATCAGAGGTAAGGGATGACTAGCCTGACTCCTGACCGAAACGCTTTCGTCGAAGACTCGCTTAGCTTTGTCGCGTTGCCTAGGTACAAAAGAGAGCTTGCCAAATTTGTTGCGACGGGTACCGGAAAGTAATGCCATGACCACGTTGCCAAATCGCCCCAAAGACAATCCGTGGAAGCTGAAGACGCCACCGGGCACCTCTGATTACACGATGCACACCGACGAAAAGGACGGCAAGCAGATCATCGTCTGCACGGTGGGAAGTACGGTGCTGCATTACGATGCGCGGTGTATCAATGACCTGCACGCCATGCTCAAGAGGGTTGGCGACTGGGTTGAACTGGGTGGCGCTGATGAGCAGAAACCTGCGAAGGAAGGAACGGTGGAGGCCTGGGGGCGTTCTGAAGCGAATCCAGTTGGCAGCTGGTATGGCCTGAAGAAGGGTCTGCGCGGCCGCTTTGGTGTTTATATGCCTCCGCTCATGGAGGCGCTCGGGCTATGTGAGCTTGAGCACAACGCCAAGAACAACAGAATACGCGCCAAGTGAAGCCAAACCGTTTGGCGACATGGACATTGTGACTGTTACGCAGCTTTGACCTTAGACCACTGGCTCATGCACGTCACCCGCCTCCAGCTTTCAGATGTGCAGCCGTACCGCGCGCTCATGCTGCAGGCCTACGAACTCGCTGCCGACGCGTTCACTTCCACTGCAGAGGAAAGGGCGGCAGAACCAGAATCGTATTGGGTCAAGCGTATCAAAGACCCTTCTGGCCTGAGCGTGGCGTTTGGCGCTTTTGAGGGGGCTCAACTTGTGGGCGCTGTCACACTGGAGTTTTCAGCAAAGCCAAAAACGAGGCACAAGGCACACGTCATCGGCCTGTATGTTGTGCCGCAGGCCAGAGGAACCGGTGCCGGTCGTGCCCTCATTGATGCCGCTGTCGATGGTGCCAGATCCAAGGACGGCGTTTGCATGCTCACCCTGACCGTCACAGAAGGCAATGCGCCAGCGATCAAGCTCTATAGCGCAGCTGGCTTTCAGGTCTTGGGTGTCGAGCCCATGGCCATCCTCACGCCAACCGGCTTCAAGGCCAAGGTTCACATGGGGTTGGCGCTGGCGCGGACAAGCCTGGGCTCAGGCTAACTGCTTCGTCTGGCGGTCGCCGATAGAATGCAGGTTCAATTTTGCTGCGGCAGCAGCCTCTATGTGACCCCGCATTTGCAGTTTTTTCGATGCCATTGACCCCCACCCAAAAAAGAGCTTTTTCCTGGCTGGCGCTGCTGCTGGGGCTTTGGGCTGTGCTGTGGTTGCTGGCGCCGGTGCTGACACCGTTTGTGGTGGCGGCTATTCTGGCCTACGCGCTGACACCGGTGGTGGACAAGCTGGCCGCGCTGGGCTTGACTGTGTCGTTGGACGTGGCCAGTATCCGCACTTTTTTAGCTGAGCACTTGAGCGCCAACCTGGAAAACAGTGTGGGTCAATTGCTGGCCTCAGCCCGGATGGGCGGCAGTGTGGCGCTATCACTTTTGGGTAACGCGGTGTTGATTCCGGTGGTGTTGTTTTACTTGCTGATGGAGTGGAAACGCTTCATGGCGCTGCTGTTGGTGCTGGTGCCGCCGCGCCTGCGCCCCGCAGTGGACAGCTTTACCGTGGAGGCCGACAGTGTGCTGGGCCAATACCTGCGCGGCCAGTTGCTGGTGATGGTGGCGGTGGTGTATGGCCTGGGCCAGTGGGTGGAGAGTTTCTTTCTGACCCCGTATCTGGTCGGTGAGCGCATCGGCCTGCACCCGGTGGCGGTTATTTTTGCCTTGCTGGCGTTCGGCCATCTGCTGGGCTTTGTCGGCGTGCTGATTGCCCTGCCACTGAGCGCTGTGCTGCTGGTGGCCATTCGCCGGATACGCACGGCTTATCTCGACAGCACGCTGTACCGCGACACATGATGCAACAACTGGTGCTGGACATGGGCCTGGCCACCGGGCCCAGCCTGAAGAACTACTGCGCTGGCGCCAACGAGGCAGCTTTGGCGCACCTGAAACTGTGGCTGGGCCATGCCGGCAACGCGCTGCGTTCACCCGTGTCCACCTACCTTTGGGGCGAAAGTGGCAGCGGCAAAACCCATTTGCTCAAGGCCTTGCGCGCGGCGCTGCAAGAGCAGGGCGCCGCAGTCGGCTGGCTCGATGCCGATGTCCTGGTGCCGCCGGATTTCGATGAATCCTGGGCCTGTGTGCTGATGGACGACGTGCACGCCTACAGCAGCGCGCAGCAGCAAGTCGCGTTCAACTGGTTTGTCCACGCGCAAACCTTGCAAATTGCGGTGCTGGCCAGCGCCAGCCTGCCGCCCGCCGACCTGGCACTGCGCGACGACCTGCGCACCCGCCTCGGTGGCGGCCATGTCTTTGCGCTGCAGGCCCTGAGCGAGACCGAACGGCGCGGCGTGTTGCGCCAGGCCGCCGATGACCGCGGCATCTTTTTGAGCGACGAGGTGATGGACTTCATGCTGACGCGTTTCAGCCGCGACCTTGGCAGCCTGATGGAACTGCTCGACCTGATGGACGGCTACGCCCTGCAAACCCGGCGCGCCATCACCATTCCCCTGATCAAAGCCATGATGGACAACGCATGACAACAAAACTGGCCCTGTTCGACCTCGATCACACCCTGCTCCCGCTGGATTCCGATTACGAGTGGAACGTCTTTACCACCACGCTGGGATGGCACGACCCGGTTGAATTCAACCGGCAAAACGACGCTTTTTATGCCCAGTACCAGGCCGGCACGCTCGACATTCATGCGTATGTGCGCTTTGCCACGGCTGCCCTGTGTGCGCAAGGCGCAGCCAATTCGGCGGCGGCGCATGCCCAATTCATGAAATCCGTGGTGCAACCCGCCATCCGGCCCCAGGCCCTGTCGCTGCTGCAAAAGCACCAGGCGGCGGGCGATGCGGTGGTGATCGTGACCGCCACCAATGAATTCGTCACGCGCCCCATTGCCGGCGCCTTTGGCGTGCCCGAGCTGATTGCCGTCAACCTGGTGCGAGACCCGGTCAGCGGATGGTTCAGCGGCGAAATTGCCGGCACGCCGTCATTTCGCGAAGGCAAGGTGGCGCGGGTGGAACAATGGCTGGCCGAGCGGGGCTTGTCCTGGGCCACGGTGGAAAGCACCTTTTACAGCGACTCCATGAACGACCTGCCGCTGCTCGAAAAAGTGACCCGCCCGGTCGCCACCAATCCCGAAGACCGGCTGCGTGCGCTGGCACTGGAGCGCGGCTGGCGCATACTTGAACTTTTTTAAAATAATTAAAACACCATCAACAATGATCAAAAAATTCATCAACAAACTTCTGGGCAAGGCCGCCCCGGCCGACAAGCACCCCTTCGGCAAGCGCATGGAGATTGGCCCGCAGGAGCACGGCATCAACCCCAGGCTGGTGGACGAGCGCGCCATAAACGTGGTGCGCACGCTCAAGCAGGCCGGTTTCGAGGCCTACATCGTCGGCGGCGCCGTGCGCGACCTGATGCTGGGCCTGGCGCCCAAAGACTTCGACGTGGCCACCAACGCCACGCCCGAGCAGGTCAAGGGGCTGTTCCGGCGCGCCTTCATCATTGGCCGGCGCTTTCGCATCGTGCATGTGGTCTATGGCCGCGGCCGCGAGCACGAGGTGATCGAGGTCTCAACGTTTCGCGCCTACCTGGACAACGTGGCCGCCGAGCAGGTGGCCGGCAACGAGAAAACCAGCAAGAGCGAGCTGGCCGGCATGAAGCACGCGGTGGACAGCACTGGCAGGGTGCTGCGCGACAACGTCTGGGGCCCGCAGGAAGAAGACGCGGTGCGCCGCGACTTCACCATCAACGCCATGTATTACGACCCCGAGACGCAGATTGTGGTGGACTATCACCACGGCATCAAGGACTCCAAAAACCGCGTCATCCGCATGATTGGCGACGCCGCCGCACGCTACCGCGAAGACCCGGTGCGCATCATCCGCGCCATCCGTTTTGCCGCCAAGCTCCATGGCCTGGGCTTCAAGCTCGAGCCCAAAACGGCGACACCGCTGGTCAAATCCAAAGCCCTGCTGCTGGAGGTGCCGCAAAGCCGCCTGTTCGACGAAATGCTCAAGCTGCTGCAAACCGGCCACGCGCTGGCTTCCATCGAGCAGCTCAAGGAACTGGGTATGGCGCACGGTATTTACCCGCTGCTCGATGTGGTGGTGGAGCGCGCCGAAACACCCTTTGTCAAGTCGGCGCTGCTTGACACCGACCGCCGTGTCGGTGAGGGCAAGCCGGTGGCGCCGAGCTTTTTGCTGGCCTGCGTGCTGTGGGCCGATGTGCGCGATGGCTGGGCTGCGCGCGTCAAGGCGCAGCAACCTTCGCACCCGGCCTTGCAGGACGCCATCGAGGACGTGTTCAGCGCGCGCATTGGCGACGTGTCGGGCCGCGGCAAGCTGGCCGGTGACATGCGCGAGATTTGGCTGATGCAGCCGCGCTTTGAAAAACGCGTGGGCAGCGCGCCCTTTGGCCTGGTCGAGCAGCCGCGCTTTCGGGCCGCTTTTGATTTCATGCGGCTGCGCGCCGAGAACGGCGAGCTCGACATGGTGTTGTCAGACTGGTGGGAAGCTTTCAGCACGGCCAGCGACGACCTGCGCGGTGACATGGTCGATGAAGTCAAGCTCGAACAACAGCAGCGCGCCCGCCCGGCACGCTCGCCGCGCGCACCTCGGGCGCAGCAGGCGAGCGGCCGCCCCATGGATGACATTGTTTCGCAGGCTGTGGCTGGTGATGCCGCACCAGATCGCTCGGCTTGGCCCGCGGATGCGCCAGCCGGTGACAGCACCGAAGCCCCCAAAAAACGCCGCCGTCGTCGCCGTTCATCGGGTCGCGGCACGGGTGACGCGCCGGCCCAAGAACCGCAAGCGTGAAAACCTGACATGGCCAGCACCGAACGACCTGACGTGCTGGCCTACATTGCGCTGGGCGCCAACCTGGGTGATGCGCGGTCCACGGTGCTGGCCGCCATTCAGGGCATTGCCGCCTTGCCGCAAACGCGGCTCATCGCCGCTTCCAGCCTGTACCGCACGGCTCCGGTGGATGCCACCGGCCCCGACTTCATCAACGCGGTGATGGCCGTGTCAACCCGGTTGAATGCCCCGGAACTGCTGCTGCACTTGCAGCGTCTTGAAACCGGGGCAGGGCGCGAGCGCCCGTACCGCAATGCACCGCGCACGTTGGATCTGGATGTTTTGCTGTACGGCGAAGCCAGCATTGCCAGCCCCACGCTGGTGGTGCCGCATCCGCGCATGTTGGAGCGTGCTTTTGTGCTGGTGCCGCTGGCCGAGATTGCGCCGGCAAAAGTCGGCAGCGCGCAATTGCAAGCGGTGGTATCTCAAAAGATTGAACGCCTGGCGTGACCGGCGCCGTCACGCGGCTCAGGCCACTTCGGCAATCATCTCGATTTCGACGCAGGCCCCGAGCGGGATTTGCGCCACGCCAAACGCGCTGCGGGCATGGGCGCCCCTGGCGCCAAAGACCTCGCCGATCAACTCGCTGGCGCCGTTGGTCACCAGATGCTGCTCGGTGAAGTCGCCGGTGGAGTTGACCAAAGACATCAACTTGACGATGCGCGTGACGCGGTTCAGGTCGCCCACCGCGGCGTGCAGCGTGCCCATCAGGTCGATGGCCGCCGCGCGGGCAGCGGCCTTGCCGTCTTCGGTGCTGATGTTGTTGCCGAATTGACCGACCCACACCTTGCCGTCCTTCTTGGCCAGGTGGCCGCTCAAAAAGACCAGCTTGCCGCTTTGGACAAAAGGCACATAAGCGGCAGCGGGGGCGGCCACCGGGGGCAGGGTGATGCCGAGTTCGGCGAGTTTGGCGTAAATGCTCATGGTGAATTCCTTTGTTGGTGCCTACAGGCTGAAAAATCTGCCTGATTTTAGGAGCTGCTGCGGGTCTGATTTTGCGACTGTGACTGCGATTGCGACTGTGTCTGCGATTGCGATTGCGATTGCGTTGACCCAGTGCCGCTGGATGGCGCCATCGGCTCCACCGTGACGCCCACTTTGAGCGTGTGGCTGGCACCACCGTGGATCACGCCGCGGATCGGCGACACGTCAGAAAAGTCACGGCCGATGGCCAGCGTCACATAGTCTTCGCCGGGCGAGGGCCAACCGGCGCGGTCGTTGGTGGGGTCCAGGTCGATCCATTGTTCATCCTCGGGCAAATCGGGCACATAAACCGAAGCCCAGGCGTGCGAAGCGTCGCTGCCCCTGAGCTTGACCGTGCCGGGTGCCGGCTGGGTGAGCAAATAACCACTGACATAACGCGCCGGCAGGCCCATGCTGCGCAGGCAGGCCACCAGAATATGGGCAAAGTCCTGGCACACGCCCTTGCGCTGCGCCAGTGCCTCCAGCGCCGGGGTGTTGACCTGGGTGCTTTGGCTCTCGTAGGTGAAGTCGCGGTAAATGCGGTGCATCAGGTCGAGCGCGGCCAGCAGCAGACTTTCCCCGGCCGTGAAACTGGGGCGGGCATAGGCGGCAAAATCAGCGTGGTGCGGCGCCATTGGCGAGGCAAAGACAAATTCGTTGGCGGCATCAAAGGTGGCGCTGGCCTGGTAACGAAAACGCTCGCGCACGGTCTCCCAAGCGAGGTCGCTGCCGGGCAGGCGCACGGCCAGCGTGCTGACCTGGCTGATGGCCAGCACCCGGAGCTGGGTGTGCGGCATTTGCAGCGAGAAAAAACTGCGCGTGTTGCCAAACACATCCTGCGTGCTGCTGATCTGCGCCGGCTCGGGGATCACTTGCAGGCTGTGGCTGAGCAGCGACTGGCAGGCGTTGTGCCGGGGTGACAGATACGCCATGTGCTGTGCGGTTTCCACCGCGGGCGCGTAGTCGTAAACCGTTTCGTGGGTGATCTGCAGCCTCATGACGTCCCCAGGCTTTGGTTGGCCAGGCCGCTGTGCGTGAAATAGGTGGTGCTGATGTCGTCAGAGACCAGAAAACTGGCGTTGACGCATTCTTTCAGCACATCTTTGAGCAGCGCGTAGCGCGGGCTGGGCTCGCCTGTGGCGGACTCGCTGCTGGCGGCGTGCGCTGGCGTCACCAGGTCGGGCGCGTTGTCACACAACTGCGCCAGCCCCCAGGCGCCGGGGTTGGGCACCTTGAGCGACAGGGCGCAGAGCTGGTTGGGCTCGCTGCCCGCCAGTCGGGCCAGGCGTCCGCGCAACGTGTGGGCGATCCAGGAAATCGAGCGCGGGTTGTCGCGGTCGATCACCAGCAAATCGACCAGCGCCGTGATGTCGCGGCTTTGCTGGAACTGGGCGTGAAAAGTGAGCGCGCTGTCGAACAATTCGACCATGGCGTCGAAACCGCCGTCGGTGTGCAGGCTGCCGGCATCGAGGCCGCGCAGCAGGGCCGACGACATGAAGCCGAGCCGCTCGATGTGGCGCCCGATGCTGAGCAGGCGCCAGCCGTCGTCGCGCGTCATGCGGTCGGTCTGGGCGCCGGTGATGGCGGCCATGTGGTCGCTGGTGTCCTTGAGAATCTGCAGCGCTTGCAGCGCAGAAAAATCAGCGCGCCGGCGCTGTGCCGCGCAGCGCTCGAACAGCTCTTCTTCACAGCGGATGATGATGCGCCAGTGCTCTTGCGACAAGCGCTCGCGCACGCTGGAGCCGACCAT
>Ga0315271_10002322_pt1 | contig 11902 bp, 10 predicted proteins | sample C3_top_MG_FD_204664 | JGI IMG/M metagenome (GOLD analysis project Ga0315271, IMG submission 204664) | Sediment microbial communities from Yellowstone Lake, YNP, Wyoming, USA - C3_top | ecosystem: Environmental > Aquatic > Freshwater > Lake > Sediment | place: USA: Wyoming | collected 2017-08-01
GTTAAGCTTGCAGTCCTTTTTTTGTTTTTGACAGATGACCCGTGGCAGAAGATTTTTGCTTTGCCGTCGCCCCGTTTGACGAACTCAGCGCAACCGAACAGGCGCTGGTGCGCGAGACCGCGCTCTGCGTGCATTTGGCGCCAGGCGATGTCCTGTTCACGCCTACAGCCGTGCCGCAACACCTTTGGCTGCTGCTCTCGGGCCATGTGCAGCTCGAAGAAAACACACAAAGTTTGCTGCTCGGCGCCGGCGAGACGACCGGCTGGCGCGCCCTGCTGACCGAGCGCTGCCATGCCACGGCGACGGCGCTCGATGCAGTGCAAGCCTGGCGCCTGCCCCGAGCCGCGGTATTGGAACTGCTGGCCGGCAACGCCCGCTTCAGCGCCCGTGTCTTTGCCGGCCTGTCGCGCCAGCTCTCGGACGAGGAGGACGTCAACCACAATCGTGAGCTGCTCTCGCTGATGCTGGTGCGGGTGCGCGACATTCCCCTGCACCCGCCCTTCTATGTCGACGGCGCGCTCGATCTGGTCTCGGTCTGCCGGTTGATGTTCGAACACAAACGCACCAGCGCGCTGGTGCGCGATGTCGAGGCCGGCGTGCCGCGCCTGGGCTTTTTCACCACCACCGACCTGCGCGATGCGATGCTGCGGCCGCAACCGCTGGCGGTGCGCGAGGTGGCACACTTTACGCTGATCACGCTGCCACCCGAGGCCGAGCTGTTCGATGCCCTGCTCACCATGCTGCGGCACCGCGTGCATCGCATCCTGGTCAAGCAGGACGGTGAAATCCTGGGCGTGCTGAGCCAGCTCGACCTGATGGGCTTTGTATCGAACCACTCACACCTGATTACCCTGGCGGTCGACCAGGCGCGCACGCCGGACGAGCTCAGGGTGGCAGCGCGGCAGGTGGACGAAACCATCGCGCTGCTGGTACGCGGCGGCGTGCGCATCGACATCGTCTCGCGCCTGGTCAGCGGTCTCAATGCGAAGATATTTGCGCGCCTGTGGGCGCTGCTGGCACCGCCCGAACTGGTGCAAAACAGCTGCCTGCTGGTGATGGGCAGCGAAGGGCGCGGCGAACAGATTCTCAAGACCGACCAGGACAACGCCTTGCTGCTGCGTGAGGGTTACCACTGCGACGGCCTGGCCAACATCGTTGCGCGTTTCAGCACCGAGCTGCTCGCCTTTGGCTACCCGCCTTGTCCGGGCAACATCATGGTCACCAACCCGCTGTGGTGCCAGCCGGTCTCGCGCTTCAACGAGACCATCAAGCAGTGGTTGTTCGGCAGCGACCCCGATGGCACGATGAACCTGGCGATCTTTCTCGATGCCCACGCGGTATCTGGCGACGCCGCTTTGCTCAGTGCCGTGCGCAAAGAGGCCTTGAACCTGATCACGGGCAACGATATATTCATTGCCCGTCTGGCTGACGCCGTCAATCTGTTCAAAGAGCCCGGCACCGGCTGGTGGAGTCGTCTGACCCAGTTGCGCGGTGGCGCCGCGCAGACCTTCGACCTCAAAAAACTTGGAACTTTCCCGATCGTGCATGGTGCGCGCGCGCTGGCGCTCGAACACCGGCTGGACGCCTTGGGCACGGTCGAGCGCTTGCGCGCGCTGGCCGACCAGCAGGTCCTGTCGCAAGAACTCGCGCGCGATCTGGCCGAGACGCTGCACTTCATGATGACGCTCAAGCTGCGCAACAACCTGCACCAGATCGCGCTCGGTCAGCCTGTTAGCAACCTCGTGAAACTGGGCGACTTGAGCACGCTGGACCGCGATCTGCTCAACGATTCACAGGCCATCATCAGGCAGTTTCGTCTGCACCTGCAGCTGCATTTCCATCTGCAGGCTTGAAACCCGGTTCGTCTGCGTCAAGTCACCCGCGCTCGGGTGATGCCGATCTTCACCCTTGACGCCGCGTCCCACGCGTCGCCTTCAAACCAGGCGTCGCCCGATACATAGTCGCGCAACATCGGCAGGGCATCGAGGCCCCAGAACAGCTTGTCATCGACGGCAAAAGTGGGGACGCCAAAGACACCGCGTGCAATGGCCTCATCGGTGTGGGCCTTCAACTGAGCCTTGACGCCCTCGCCACTCGCCGCCCGGCTCGGGTTCAGACTCTGCGTCAGCGCCTGCAAACGGGTGTCGTCACCGGCTTCGGCGCCGCCGCGCCAGACGTGGCGCAACACAGTCTCGCAAACATAGCGATTGGGCAATCCATGGCTTTCGCAGGCCACGGCGAGCCGCAACAGCGCCAGCGGGTTGAAGGGATGACTCGTCGGCAACTGCATCTCGATGCCATGCTGGTGTGCCAGCCACAGCACCTGGCGATAGGTCCAGTCGCGCTTCGATGGCATCTCGGCCGGACCGAGCTGTCCATGGTGCTTGAGCAGGGCGGCAAACAGCACCGGTTTGTAGCTCACGCTGTAGCTGTGCCCCATCAGGGCGACCGGCAATCTTTCAAACGCCAGGTAAGCGTAGGGTGAAATGAAGTCGAGATAAAAGGTGATGTGCTTCATGAAGGCTCCGCCGTGCGCCGTTGCGCTATGCGCGCCAAGATGGCTCGCTTGCCCTGATCGTCCGCGCTGCCCCACTCGATGATCTCTTCGATCGTGCGCTGGCAACCCTCGCACAGCTTGCTGGCCTCACTCATGCGGCAGATCGAAACACAGGGCGAACGCACGACGTCTCCGGGCGGCCCCTGCACCACATCGGCCACCGGCCCATCGGACAGGCGACACAGGTCCTGCGGCCGCAGCTTGAATACGCAGTGCGGATGACCGGCCGCCGCCCAGATTTCCTCAAAACGGAACAACTCCTGGTCGATCAGCGTGACCGAGGCCGTCGCATGGGCCAGCGGTGGCACGCCACCGATCGAAAAGCCGGTTTGTTCCTTGACGAAAACAGCATCGGCGCGACCGATCGCTCCGACCAGCCGTTCGACCTTCTTCTCATCGACACGCTTGTCGCCCGAAGTCACGACCAGCACCGCGACCTCGTCGGAGCGGCGGCGAAAGATGATGCTCTTGGCGATCTGGCCGAGCGCGACGCCCAAGGCATCGGCGGCCTGCTGCGCCGTGCGTGCCGCGTCGTCGAGCCGCACCGGCGCATGCGGATGGCCGGCCTGCCGCAGCACCGAGGCGACGCGCTGCACGCCCTCGGGAAGATGGTCGGGCGTGCCTGCCGGCACGTGTGGGGATGAATTTGCCGAAGTGTCCATCAGTTCTGTCTCTTGTTCAGCAATGCGGTGGCGGCGCGCGAGTTGGGCTTGCGGCCCAGGAAATCGCTGATGAACTTGCCGGCGTCCACCAGGAGTTCCAGATCGACGCCGCACGCGATGCCCATGCCATCGAGCATGAACACCACGTCTTCGGTGGCCACATTGCCGGTCGCGCCCCTGGCATAGGGACAGCCGCCGAGCCCGGCGACCGAGGTGTCAAACTGCCAGACGCCGATCTGCAGCGCCGCCAACGTGTTGGCCAGGGCCTGGCCGTAGGTGTCGTGAAAATGGCCCGAGATCGCGTCGATCTCGAAATGCTGCAGCGTGGCCTCGATCGCGCGCTGCACTTTGAGCGGCGTGCCGACGCCGATGGTGTCGGCGACGCCAACGTGCTGCACGCCAATCCCCTTCATCAAGCCCGCCAGATAGCCGACCCGCTCCGGCGCAACATCGCCCTCGTACGGACAGCCCACGGCGCAGGACATGGCGCCGCGCACGTAGATGCCAGCGGCACGCGCCGCCTGCACCACGGGCGCGAAACGTTCGATGCTCTGGGCGATGCTGCAGTTGATGTTCTTCTGGCTGAAGGCCTCGCTGGCGGCGCCGAACACCACAATCTCGTCGGGCTTGCACTGCAACGCCGCCTCGAAGCCCTGCAGGTTCGGCGTCAACACCGAATAGCGCACGCCGGGCAGGCGCCGGATACCGGCCATGACCTCGGCGTTGTCGGCCATCTGCGGCACCCACTTCGGCGAGACAAAACTCGTAACTTCAAGCTCATTCAGGCCCGCTTGCTGCAAGCGGTGCACGAGCTCGATCTTGACGGTCGCCGGCACCGCCTGCTTTTCATTTTGCAGTCCATCGCGCGGCCCGACTTCGACCAGCTTGACACGGGGGGGCAGATTCATCCTGGTCTCCTCAATAGCCGCGCGCAAGGTCTACGATGCCGGCAATCGGCAACCCTGCTTGCAGCGCCCGGATTTTGCCTGCAATCTGCGCAATGCTCTCATCGCGCAGGGTGCGCGCCGAAGTGTGCGGCGTGATCGTGATCTTGGGATGCTGCCAAAACGGATGCCCGGCGGGCAGCGGCTCGCTGCGGAACACATCGAGCATGGCGCCCGCGAGGTGCCCGCTGTCGAGCAGCGCCAGCAGGTCCTCGTCGACCAGGTGCGCACCGCGCGCGACGTTGATCACATAGCCGCCAGGCTCCAGTTTCGACAGGGTCTCGCGCCGCATGATGTCGCGGGTTTCATCGGTCAGCGGCAGCAGGTTGACCAGCACTTTGGTCGCACGCAGAAAATCGTTGAACTGCGCGACGCCGGCAAAGCAGTGCACCCCCGCGATGACCTTGGGCGAACGGCTCCAACCCATGACCGGGAACTCGAACTGCGCCAGTGCTTTGGCGACCCGCTCGCCGAGCACGCCCAGGCCCATGACACCGATCGCAAAATCCTTGCGTTCGCCGGGCTTGCGATACGACCATCTGCCGGCGCGCACATCGCTCTCGTAGCCATCGAACTCGCGGAAATGCCGGATCACGGCGTGACAGACATACTCCGCCATCTGCACCGACATGCCGGCGTCATCGAGTCGCACCACGGTGGCCTGCGCGGGCAGGCGCAACTTCAGCAGCGCATCGACGCCGGCACCGATATTGAAGACGCCCTTGAGCTGCGGCTGTTCGTCGAAGAACTGCTGCGGCGGCGCCCAGACAACGGCATGGTCGGCCGCCGGGGCGCCGGGCTGCCACACCTCCACCTCGGCACCGGGCAGCGCTGCGCGCAGGCCCAGCAACCAGGGCTCGGGCTTGGTACCGGTACAGCAAAAAGTGATCTTCATCAAACCACCAGCTTGAGCAGCTCGGCGCCCTCGGGCACCTGATCGCCGGGGGCATAGAGCAACTCGGCGACGACGCCGTCGATCGGCGCAGCGATGGTGTGCTCCATCTTCATGGCATCGAGCACGGCCAGCGCCTGGCCGATCTTCACCGGGTCGCCGGCTTTCACTGCAAACGACACCACCTTGCCTGGCATCGGCGCCGTCAGACGCCCTCCCTCGATCACGTTGTCACCGGCATGCGCCAGTGCATCGATGATCGTGATCTGCGTTGCGCCTTGCGCCGAGAAGACATGGACAGTCGCGCCATGGCGGTAGACATGGAGTATCTGGCGCCGGTTCCCCAGGCGCACATCGATGCCATGTGTGACCGCGGTGAACGCGAAGATGCCGACTTCGCCCGCCACATCGAGCTGCAGCGCACCGTCGTGCAGCGTCGTCATCTGCACCAGCTGCACGGCACCGGCAAATTCAAAATCGAAACGGCGTGTGCTGGGACCGTGGGAACGCCAGCCATCGCGCCGCACCCAGGGATCGAGCCAGGCGGCCTGGTCAGCCAGACCGGCTTCGTACGCCTGTTCCTGCAACAGCGTGTCGGCGATGGCGCCCGCCCCCGCCAGCGCCAGCCCGACTTTTTCCTGCCTGAACAGGACTGCCTCTTCACGCGGGATCAGCGCCGTGTCCAGATCGGCCTGCACGAAGGAGCGGCTTTGCACGACGTTGCGCAGAAACTGGACATTGGTGTTGAGGCCGACGATGTGCGTCTGCGCCAGCGCCACGTCCAGGCGCGCCAGGGCCTGGGCCCGGCTATCGCCATGCACGATCAACTTGGCGACCATCGAGTCGTAAAACGGCGAGATCGGGTCGCCCTGGCGCACACCCGAGTCGACACGCACCACCGCGCTGGAACCCAGGTTGCCGCGCTCGAAGGTCACGCACACAGGCAACTCGTAGACGTGCAGCGTGCCTGTGGCCGGCATGAAATTCTTGTCGGGGGTTTCAGCGCAGATGCGGGCCTCGATGGCGTGACCGCTGATCTTGAGTTGATCTTGCCGCAGCGGCAAAGCTTGGCCCGATGCCACGCGCAATTGCCACTCAACCAGGTCCTGTCCGGTGATGGCTTCGGTGATCGGATGCTCGACCTGCAGCCGAGTATTCATCTCCATAAAGTAGAAAGCCCCCACGCTTGCCACTTCGTGTGCTGCGCTGCCCCCCGAGGGGGCTAATTTTCCTTGGGGCGGCCCGGCGGAAAATTGTCCGTTGCCGTCGTCTGGAAAAAGCGTCTCAACAATGAACTCGACGGTGCCGGCGCCCACGTAGTTCACGGCACGGGCGGCGGCCACGGCAGCGGCGCCCATCTGCTGGCGCAGCTCGGGCGTCATGCCCGGCGCCGGCGCTTCTTCCAGCACTTTTTGATGGCGGCGCTGCACCGAGCAGTCGCGCTCGAACAGGTAGACGTAATTGCCCTGGCTGTCGCCGAACACCTGGATTTCTATATGGCGCGGGCGTTGCACGTATTTCTCGACCAACACCGCATCGTCGCCAAAGCTGTTGATCGCTTCGCGCTTGCAACTGGCCAGCGCGGCGGCGAAGTCCTCGGCCTTGTCGACGGAGCGCATGCCCTTGCCGCCGCCGCCGGCGCTGGCCTTGATCAGCACCGGATAGCCTATGGCATCGGCCTCGCGCTGCAGCAGCGCTGCATCCTGGTTCGCGCCGTGGTAACCCGGCACCAGAGGGACACCGGCCAAACCCATCAGGCGCTTGGATTCGGCCTTGAGCCCCATGGCCTTGATGGCCGACGCCGGCGGGCCGATGAACACCAGACCGGCATCGGAGCAGGCCTGGGCGAACTCCTCGTTTTCGCTCAAAAAGCCATAGCCGGGGTGGATCGCCTGCGCTCCCGTCATCTGCGCCGCCTCGATGATTTTTTCCCAGCGCAAATAACTGTCCTTGGGCGCGCTGCCGCCGATGTGCACGGCCTCGTCGCAGACGCTCACGTGCTTGGCGTTGGCGTCGGCATCCGAATAGACCGCGACCGTCTTGATCGCCATGCGGCGCGCGGTGGCTGCCACACGACAGGCGATCTCGCCGCGATTGGCGATAAGTATTTTGCTGAACATATCCATCTCCACAAATCTTATGGGAATCCAAATGAATTTGTCATTGCGAGCGACGCGCAGTGCCAATCACATTCTGAACACGCCGAACTGGGTTTCGGGGATCGGCGCGTTGAACGCGGCGCTGAGCCCGAGCGCCAGCACGCGGCGCGTGTCGGCCGGGTCGATGATGCCGTCGTCCCAGAGACGGGCGGTCGCGAAATAGGGGTGGCCCTGGCTCTCGTACTGCTCGCGGATCGGCGCCCGAAAAGCCTCTTCCTCCTCCTTGCTCCAGCTGCCGCCGCGCTCCTCGATGCCATCGCGCCGGACCGTTGCCAGCACACTGGCGGCCTGCTCGCCGCCCATGACCGAGATGCGCGCGTTCGGCCACATCCACAGGAAACGCGGGCTGTAGGCGCGGCCGCACATGCCGTAATTGCCGGCGCCAAAGCTGCCGCCGATGATGATGGTGAATTTGGGAACCTGCGCGGTGGCAACGGCCGTCACCATCTTGGCGCCGTTGCGCGCAATGCCCTCGTTCTCGTACTTGCGCCCGACCATGAAGCCGGTGATGTTCTGCAGGAACACCAGCGCAATCTTGCGCTGGCAACACAGCTCGATGAAGTGCGCCCCCTTCAAGGCCGATTCGCTGAACAGGATGCCGTTGTTGGCGATGATGCCGACCGGCATGCCCTCGATGTGGGCAAAGCCCGTGACCAGCGTCGTGCCATAGCGCGGCTTGAACTCGTGGAACTCGCTGCCATCGACGACGCGCGCAATGATCTCGCGCACGTCGTAGGGCTTGCGCGTGTCGGTCGGAATGACGCCGTAAAGTTCCTCGGCGGCAAGTTGGGGCGCGACGGGCGCCCGCACCGCGGTCGAAATTTGCTTCTTGTGATTCAGGTGTGCCACCGCCTGGCGCGCCAGCGCCAGCGCATGCAAATCGTTTTGCGCCAGATGGTCGGCCACGCCCGACAGGCGCGTGTGCACATCGCCGCCGCCGAGGTCTTCGGCCGTGACCACCTCGCCGGTGGCCGCTTTCACGAGCGGCGGTCCGCCCAGAAAGATCGTGCCCTGGTTCCTGACGATGATGGCCTCGTCGCTCATCGCCGGCACGTAGGCGCCGCCGGCGGTGCAACTGCCCATGACCACGGCAATCTGCGCAATGCCCAGCGCGCTCATGTTGGCCTGATTGAAGAAGATGCGGCCGAAGTGCTCGCGGTCCGGAAACACCTCGTCCTGCGTGGGCAGGTTGGCGCCGCCCGAATCGACCAGATAGATGCAGGGCAGGCGGTTCTGCTGCGCAATCTCCTGCGCGCGCAAATGCTTCTTGACCGTCATCGGGAAATAGCTGCCGCCCTTCACGGTGGCATCGTTGCACACGATCATGCAGTCGACGCCCTCGACACGGCCGATGCCGCACACCACGCCGGCACTCGGTGCGCTGTCGCTGCCGTCGCGATCCCGGTACAGACCCATCGCCGCCAGCGGCGACAGTTCCAGAAAAGGTGTGCCGGGGTCCAGCAGCATCTGGATGCGGTCCCGTGGCAGCAGCTTGCCGCGCCCGGTGTGTTTGGCCCGGGCTGCTTCGCCGCCCCCGAGCGCCGCCTTGGCGATCTGCGCATTGAGGTCCTGCACCAGCGCGCGCATGGCGGCGACATTGGCCTGGAAATCGGCGGAACGGGGTTTTAGTTTGGTCTCCAGAACGGGCATGGTGTTCTCTCTCAAGGTCAAAAACTTCGACGACTGCAGGCGCCATTGTCTACCGCCCCGAGCATAGAGGAGCAATCACTTTGTCGTCGGTCATGCAGGTTGCAAATCCTGCCACATCAATGCATACTCAGCGCCATGCCCTCTGCACCGCGCCCGGTCACCCTGCCCGTCCCTCTGCGCCAGACGGCAGCGGTGACGCCGATTGCTTTTGTCAACGCGATCGTGGAAGCCTATGCGCGCCGCGGCATGTCTGCGGCCAAGGCCCTGAAACTGGCACAAATCACGCCAACAAGCCTGCTCGACCCGGCGTCCCGCATCAGCGCCGCGCAAATGGAGTGCGTCTCGGGTGCCGCGATGCAGGAACTCGACGATGAGGCCCTGGGCTGGTTTAGCCGGCGCCTGCCCTGGGGCAGCTACGGCATGCTGGCGCGCGCCTCCCTCAGTGCCGGCAATTTGGGCGTGGCGCTCAAGCGCTGGTGCCGGCACCACGGCCTGATCGCCGACGACGTCACGCTGCAGCTGAGCAGCACGGGCGACGCGGCAACCCTGGCCATCACCGAGCAGCGGGACCTCGGCGCCCTGCGCGAGTTCTGTCTGGTTTCGGTGCTGCGCAATATTCATGGCCTGGGCTGCTGGCTGATCGACTCGCGCATACCGCTGCAAGGCGCGCAATTCCCCTTTGGCGCGCCGGCGCACGCCGACGTCTATCGCGTGCTGTTCGCCGGTCCGACGCAATTCGACGCCAGCCCGGCGTGCATCCGTTTCGACGCACGCTACCTGGCGCTGCCCTTGCGGCGCGATGAGCAGGCGCTGAATCAGATGCTGCAGCGCGCCTTGCCGCTCACCGTGCTGCAGTACCGGCGCGACCGCCTGCTGCTGACGCGCGTTCGCCAGCTGCTTGCAACACAGGCGGCGCAAAGCCACAGTGCCGAGAATCTGGCTGAACTGCTGCATCTCTCGCCGCGCACGCTGCACCGCCAGTTGAAGGAAAAGGGCGCTTCGCTGCAGTCATTGAAAGATGAGGTCCGTCAAAGCCGCGCCCGCGACCTTTTGCTGCGCACCTCGCGCCCGATCAAGCAAGTGGCCGAAGCCACCGGTTTCCAGAATGAGAAGAGCTTTATCCGCGCCTTCAAGGCCTGGTCGGGGCAATCGCCGGCGGCGTTCCGTCGCTCCGCACCAATCCCACCTATTTGAATTCGTAGGACACCGCGATATAGGCGTGATTCTGCGTCTTGACGTTGACCAAAGGGCTGTTTCGAATCGCGTCATCCAGCCATTTGTAACGCCACTGCATGCTGAGCACCCACTGATCCGCAAGCGGTATCTTGGTTGCAATGCCCAACCAGGGCATGGTGGAAGCGCCTGCCGAATAGGCGGAAAAAGCGCTGGCTTGCGCTTCGGCGGCGGACACGCCGTACAGGTGATTCACGTACTTGACGCTGCGCCATTCGAGGCCCAGTTCCGGATACAGCGGCACGGACCCGAGCTTGAACTTCCCAATATAGACAGACTCCAGCAAAGAGCCGCCCGATGTCGTGTCATAGAACGCATTGAGCATGACGGCACCGAGCGGCGTCTCCTGGAAAGTCCCGATGCCAACCGGCCACGGATTGCCGCGATCATTGATGCCTCTGAGCTCAGCCGTGTCTACGTTGAAGCCTTCAAGGCTGACGCGCGCCACCAGTTCCAGATGGCCATAAGCCAGCGGCACCGTCTTGACCCCGAGCGTCTCGACCCTGGCAAAGAAACGCCCATAGTCCAGCAGGGCGTAGGGCAGCGGTGCGATCGAGTTGCTCTTCGAGACCACCACGCTTTGGGTCGCATAGACCGCCCCGCCCAATAAACCGACGAGGTGATCGGGCGGGTTTGTCTGCGCCTGCGCGCCGCTCGCCCACAGGGCTGGCACGGCCAGGCCGATGGCAAGACGACGACACGCGGTGGTAAGCCGATGGGTCTGGGAGATGCAGGTGTGATTCATCCTTCAACTGTAAACCCGCTTTGCTTGTCAGTCGGTCAACAACAAGCCGGGCAAGTCTGCCATGTGGACCAGCAAACGGCTGGCTCCAGCCTGAAGCAGCGCCGGTCCCTGCTCTGGCAGCGGGCAATAGGCCCAAACCGTTGCACCCGCTGCAGCTCCAGCCATCACGCCGGGCGTTGAATCCTCGATCACCAAGCATTGTTGCGGCGCCGCCTGCAAGTGCCGCGCGGCTGCCAGATAGACATCGGGCGCCGGCTTGGAGCGCGCCATTTCATGACCGCTGAAGATGCAGCCCTCGAAGTAGTCGATCAACCCAACCTTGGCCAGTTGCATCTGCACCTTGAAACGATCGGCACCTGATGCACAGGCAATGCGCTGCCCGGTATGGGCATGCGCCGCCGCTACCGCCTTGTGCGCGCCGGCAACGATCTCCAGGCGTTCCTCCAGCGCACGGTTGCGACGCTGGTAGAACTGGTCCAGCCACTCCTGCGTCAAAGGTCGCCCGGTGCGCGCCTCGATCGTGACGCGTTCTTCACGCACGGTTTTGCCGACAAAGTACTGCAGGCACTCCTGCGCCGTCATTGTCCATCCGCTTTCGGCCAGCAAGTCGCGCAGAACGCCGTTGGTGATCGGTTCGCTGTCGACCAGCACGCCGTCGCAGTCGAACAGAACCGCTTTAAATCTCATGTTTCGATGCGCGCGCTGCTGGACCCAAGTAGTCGATAGCCTTTGGTGACGGGCGCATTCTTCTCCTCGGACGATCGAAACCGGCAGGCCGGACCATGCTCCTGCAACCTGCTACTGCAACAGCAGCCTGATGTCGGCCGCGAGCAGCGCAGCACCGCTGTCGTAGCGCGTATACAGACGCACCTTGCCTTGCGGATCATAGACATAGCTGCCGGCCGAATGGTCCATCGAATAACTGGTGGGCGTCGGCCCGTCGACCTTTTTGAAATACACCTTGAATTCCTTGGCAAGCGCTTCGAGTTTGGCCGGTGTCGTGTACAGCGCCAGAAAGCTCGGGTCGAAGTTGGCCATGTAGGCTTTCAGCACCTCGGGC
>Ga0315271_10002323_pt1 | contig 11898 bp, 8 predicted proteins | sample C3_top_MG_FD_204664 | JGI IMG/M metagenome (GOLD analysis project Ga0315271, IMG submission 204664) | Sediment microbial communities from Yellowstone Lake, YNP, Wyoming, USA - C3_top | ecosystem: Environmental > Aquatic > Freshwater > Lake > Sediment | place: USA: Wyoming | collected 2017-08-01
ATCTCCCAGACTGTAAAGTCTCTGAAGGCTCCTGGAAGACTACCAGGTGATAGGCCAGGTGTGTAAGGGTGGTGACATCCTAAGCTTACTGGTACTAATCAGCCGTGAGGCTTGACCATTATCTTCATTTACATTTGCTGCGTGCTTCAGGCAGGCACTATCCTCTGCAGGATGTTCAGTTGTTCTTGTTCTTTGTCAATTTCAGCCGCCGACGCGTAGCCGCCCCTGCCCCGGAGAAGATACCCGGGCTCCTCGAGCTGGCGACGCGACGGGCCGCGCCGGTATACGGCGTCGGCTGATCCATATTCCCGGTGGTCATAGGAGAAGGGTCACACCCGTTCCCATTCCGAACACGGTAGTTAAGCCTTCTTCCGCCGATGGTACTGCATGGGCAACTGTGTGGGAGAGTAGGTCGCTGCCGGGTGTATCTCGAAGGCCCAGCGCTGAAAAGCGCTGGGCCTTCTCTACGTACGGCGCCGCGCCACGCTTCGCACCCCGCCGTCGAGAAAGCAGTCCTACTCATGGAATGGTAGAATGCCGACATCGCTGCCATGCGCCTGCCAGCGCGACGGCCCACGACATGCGCCAGCCGACGCGACCTGATTCTCGAAAGGAACTGATCTGATGTCTCTCCTGACCCGTGCGGTGCGAGGGCGCGTCGCGCTCCTCACGGCCGTGAGTCTCGTGCTGTCCCAGAATGCCGGACTCGTCCTGGCCCAGACGCCGGCCGCGAAGCCCGCCTCGCCGGCCGCAACAGCAAAGCCGACCGCCGCGCCCGCCGCGAAACCCGCAACGCCTGCCGCCAACCCCGCGGTCCCGATCGACGGCGGCTGGCCGCGCTCGTATACGACCAACAGCGGCGCGGCCCTGGTGATCTACCAGCCGCAGGTCGCGACGTGGGACAAGCAGAAGCTGATGACGGCGTACGCGGCGGCGTCCTACACGCCGCCCGGCGCGGCGAAACCGGCGCTTGGCACCTTCCAACTCGAGGCCGATACTGACGTGTCGGTGGCCGAGCGGCTGGTCAGCTTCTCGAAGTACCGCGTCCTCGAAGCGAACTTCCCCACGCTGGACAAGGACCAGCTCCGCACGGTCGTCGCGGAGATCACCACCACGGTGCCGCCGAAGGAGCGGGTGCTTGGGCTCGACCGCGTGCTGGCCGCCCTCGACAAGAGCCAGATCATCCCGAAGAACGTCGAAGGCGTGAAGGCCGACCCGCCCCCGATCTTCTTCAGCGATAAGCCGGCGATTCTCGTCAACATCGACGGCGATCCGATCTGGAGCCCGATCAAAGAGAACGACCTCAAGTTCGCCGTCAACACGAACTGGGACCTGTTCCAGCACGAGCCGAGCAAGACGTTCTACCTGCTCAACAACGATTCGTGGCTGAAGGCCGCCGACGTGAAGGGGCCCTGGGAGCCGGCCGGCAAGCTGCCGGAGAGCTTCAAGAAGCTGCCCGCCGACGACAACTGGAAGGAGGTCAAGGCGAACCTCCCCGGGAAGAAGGGCAAGCCGACGGCGGTGTACGTGAGCACGACGCCGGCGGAGCTCATCCTGCTCGACAAGGCGCCGAACTACGTGCTCGTGCAGGGCACCAGCGATCTGCTGTGGGTCAGCAACACCGAGAGCGACGTGTTCCGCATGGGCAAGAGCGGGCCGGTCTACTACCTCGTCGCCGGGCGGTGGTTCACCGCGCCGGGGTTCACCGGGCCGTGGACGTTCGCGACGCCGACCCTGCCGGCCGCCTTCAAGCAGATTCCACTCGAGCACGAGCGATCGCGTGTGCTGGCGTCCGTGCCGGGCACCGATGCGGCCGTCGAGGCCATCCTGCTGGCGTCGATTCCGCAGACCGCGACCGTCAGCCGGAAGGACGTGACGGCCCCGGCCGTCGCCTATCAGGGCGACCCGAAGTTCGAGCCGATCCCTACGACGACGGTCGCGCGCGCCGTCAACACCGACAAGGACATCATCAAGGTCGGTGACCTCTACTACATGTGCTACGAGGGCGTGTGGTTCCTGGCGAAGGCGCCCACGGGCCCCTGGACCGTCGCCGACTCGATCCCGAAGGCGATCTACGAGATCCCCGTCAGCTCGCCGTCCTACAACGTGACCTACGTCACGGTGCAGGAATCGAACAACGACGCGGTGGTGTTTGCCACGGCCGCCGCCTTCACCGGCGTGATGGTCGCGTGGGGCTGCGTGGTGTGGGGCACCGGCTACTACCATCCGCCGTACTATGGCTGGTACGGCGGTTACCCCTACTACTACCCGCACTATCCCGTCTACGGCTATGGGGCCACGTACAACCCGTGGACCGGCGCCTACGGCCGCGGGGTGGTGGCGTACGGGCCCTACGGCGGCGCCGGCGTGGGCGCCCGCTACAACCCGCGCACGGGCACGTATGCGCGCGGCGCCGTGGCGTACGGGCCCTACGGTGCGCGCGGCGCCGCCCAGGCGTACAACCCGCGGACGGGCACGTACGCGCAGACGCGCCAGGGCTCGAGCGTGTATGGAAGCTGGGGCTCGACGGGCGTCGCGCGCGGCGACAACTGGGCGCAGACTTCGCGCGTGACCAACAACGTTACCGGCAACACGACGCGCGTGACGCAGGGCAGCGGCGGCGGCACCGCCGTGTCGCGCAACCCGGCCGGGGCTGGCGGCGGCGGCACGGTCGCGCGCTCGGGCAGCGGCGACGTGTATGCCGGCAAGGACGGCAACGTCTACAAGAACGACGGCGGCGGCTGGCAGAAGTACGACAGCGGCGGCGGATGGAGCGACGTGCCGCAGCCGACCCAGGCGCAGAAGGACCAGGCCAAGGCCGGGGCGCAGACACGCGCAGGACAGACGGCTGGGGCGTCGCAGACGTCCACGCGCTCCGGGCAGGCATCCGGCTCGAGCCCGACAGTGAACCAGCTGAACAGCGACCGCGCAGCGCGCAGCGAAGGCGCGGCGCGGACCGGCGCGTACAGCGGCTACCAGCGCGGAACGTCGAGCGCCAGCAGCTATCGGGGAGGCGGCGGCGCGAGCCGATCGGGCGGGGGCGCCCGGCGGAGGTAGCGCTCGGCGCCAGTTCTAAAGGACGGCCCCTCGGACGCCGCGTGCGTCCGAGGGGCCGCCTGGTCATTTCGCGGTCTCGATCCTCTTCGCGGCGTCGGCGCCCGACTTCGCGGCCTCGGCCTTCACCCCTGCGCCCGTCTACTTCACCTCCACCGTGACCTTGATGATCTTCCCGGCGAACTTGTTGTCGTTCGCCTTGTAGTCCTTGGAGACCGGAGTCTCCCCATCCACGCCCACGTCCGCGCCTTCGTCGCCGGAGAAGGCGTAGGGCTCCGTCTTGGGGACGTGCCCCTCGGCGACCTGCTTCCCGTCGACCATGAGGATCGACTTGCCGCCGGCGCCCGGCTTGGCTTCATCGGGGATGAACTCGTAGACGATCGTGTGCTTGCCGGGCGCGAGCGCCGACGCCGACGCTACGTTGGTGCGTTCCAGCCCGAACCAGTTGTACTCGTGGTGCACCACGCCGCCCTTCATGTAGAGCGTCCAGCCGCCGAAGAAGCCGGCCTGCGCGATGATCACGCCGTCCGTCTTCGCGTCGGGCACCACGACCTCGGCGGTGATGCGATGGTAGACGCTCTTCACGTTGATGAAGGCGTTCTCCATCATCCCCGTCATGCCTTCGTAGACGGTCAGCGACTTGCGCCCGCCCATCAGATCCGGACGGCCGGCGATCGCCGGGTTGAAGCGCTCCACGCGGCGATCGTCGATCGGCAGCACGCGGTTGCGCTCCCCCTCCTTCATGAAGAGGTCCTGCAACTCCTTGAGCTTCGCCGGATTCTGGGCCGCGAGGTCATTGGCTTCGCTGAAGTCCTCCGCCACGTGGTACAGCTCCCACGTGTCGTCCTTCAGCGGCGGCAGCGGCACCGCCAGCCAGGGGATCGAGTGGCGCGCGGCGGCGACCCAGCCGTCGTGGTAGATCGCGCGGTTGCCGAACATCTCGAAGTACTGCGTCGTGCGCCGATCCGCGGCCTTGGAATCGTCCACGCTGTAGAGGATGGACACGCCGTCCATGGGTCGCTGATCCACGCCGTTCACCCGCTTGGGCTCCGGCAGCTTCGCGGCCTCGAGCACGGTCGGCGCGACGTCGATCACGTGGGAGAACTGGCTCCGGATCTCGCCCTTGGCCTTGATCCCCTTCGGCCAGTGCAGGACCATCCCGTTGCGGGTGCCGCCGAAGTGGCTGGCCACCTGCTTGGTCCACTGGAACGGGGTGTCGCCCGCCCAGGCCCAGCCGATGGCGAAGTGCGGGTAGGTCGTGGGTCCGCCCCAGTCGTCGATATGGTCCATCATCTGGTCGGCTTTCCCGACGATGCCGTTGAGCGCCATCATCTCGTTGTAGGTGCCCTCGGGCCCGCCCTCGGCGCTCGAGCCGTTGTCGCCGACGATGTAGAAGAAGATCGTGTTGTCCAGTTCGCCGATCGCCTCCAGTTGCTCGACCAGCCGGCCCACCTCGTAGTCCGTCTGCTCGGCGAACCCCGCGAAGGTCTCCATCTGGCGCTCGAACAGGCGCTTCTGGTTGGCGCTCATGTCGGCCCAGGCCGGGATCTCCTTGGGCCGCAGCGTCAGCTTCGTGTCCGGCGGGATGATCCCCATCTTCAGCTGGCGGGCGTACGTTTCCTCGCGGAGCTTGTCCCAGCCGCCGCTGAACTGGCCCTTGTACTTGGCGATCCACTCCTTCGGCACGTGGTGCGGCGCGTGCGTGGCGCCGGGGGCGAAGTACATGTAGAACGGCTTGTCCGGCGTCAGCGACTGCTGGGCGCTCACCCACTTGATGGCCTGGTCGGTCATGTCCGTCGTGAAGTGATAGCCCGGCGTCTGCGTGTGCTCGACGCGCGTGACCCCGTCGTAAATCGCGGGCGCCCACTGGTTGGTCTCGCCCCCGATGAAGCCGTAGAACTTGTCGAAGCCCGAGCCCGTGGGCCAGCGATCGTACGGGCCGGAGGTCGACACCTCCCACGGCGGCGTCTCGTGGTACTTGCCGAAGGCGGCCGTGCTGTAGCCGTTCAGGCGCAGGATCTGGGCCAGCGTCGCCACGCTCGGCGGACGGATGCCGGTATTGCCTTCGAAGGCCGTGGCCAGCTCCATGATCGCGCCCGCGTTGTTCACATGGTGATTGCGTCCGGTGAGGAGGGCCGTGCGCGTCGGGCTGCAGAGCGCCGTCGTGTGGAAGCGGTTGTAGCGCAGTCCATTCGCGGCCAACTTCTCCAGCGTGGGCATGCGGATCGGCCCGCCGAAGGCGCTGCTGTGGCCGAAGCCAATGTCGTCGATGAGCACAATCACGACGTTTGGAGCGCCTGTCGGCGCCTTGACCTCGAAGCGCGGCGGCGCCGTGGCGTCGCGGGCGTCCAGCGTCGTGATCGTCGGTGGCACGGGCCCCTGGATCGGCAGCACCGTACGGTCGATCGCGCCGGCCTGGGCCGGTGTCGCAGGCGCAGCCGGTTCCGGCTTGGCCTGGCAGCCCCACGCGGCAGTCACAGCCGCGGTGAGGAGGGAAGCAATCAGCATTCTGCGCATAGGTCTGGAACCTCGAGAATGGACGGGTCCTGGGCCACGGTTGGGATCGACCAATTGTGACACAGACCGGCCTCGCGGGGCCCCTGAGGCTGCGCGGCGTGAGGCTGCGCGGAGCCCGGATACGGGGCTGGACCGCGGGGCGCGGCTGGAGTAGCGTGATCGGATGACCAAGTCCCGCAAGCCTCGGCCGCGCGCGAAGCCGGCGCCCGCCCGCGTCCGGCGATACCTCCCTCTTCTGGCGGGCATCGCGCTGGCGATCGGCCTCCTGGCGGCCGGTTACTGGTGGTGGGGCCACGCCAGGGCAGCCGACCCCCAGGCGATGTACCAGAAGCTGCAGGGGCGTTGGCAGCGAGCCGACGGCGGCTACATCATCGACATCAGCGGCGTCGACGCGGCCGGGATGCTCACGGCGCGCTACCTGAATCCAAACCCGATCAAGGTGGCGAAGGCCGAGGCGTCGATGCTGGGGGACACCCTCCGCGTGTTTCTCGAGCTGCGCGACGTGAACTACCCGGGCTCGACCTACCAGCTGACCTACGACCCCAAGGCCGACCTGCTCCAGGGCATCTACTACCAGGCCAAGCTTCGTGAGTCGTACGACGTCGAATTCACCCGGCTGAAGCCGTAGGATCCCGGGCTGGCCGTGCCGCGCGAGCAGTGGTACATGGCGCCGACAACGCCGGATGCAGTCCTGGCTCCCGAGTCCCGGAAGCAGGCGGTCTCAACACATTCGCATGAGCAGTGACTACAGCATGACATTCACCACGCGCACGACGGTATTGGCGGGCATGACGGTGGTGGCGGCCCTCGCGACTCTTGCCGCGCCGCACGCCCAGCTGCGGAAGATCGACGCCGAAAAGCTGCTGGCGGAACGGTTCGGGTTCACGGCGGCGGAGATCGGCCAGGCGCGGGCTGGCCAGGCCGTGACGAAACTGCTGCCCAGCCGCGAGGCGACGGAGGTCGGTGTGGCCGGGGCCGTGCGCATCAGCGGGAAGCCGGACCGCCTCGTCTACTGGCTGAAAGACATCAGCAGCTTCCGGAAGGGTGCGGAGCTCGGCGTGTCGAGGAAGCTGAGCACTCCGCCGCAGATCGGCGACTTCGCCGACCTCTCGCTCGGCGAAGAGGAACTCGCGGCCCTGAAGGCCTGCCGCCCGGGCAAGTGCGATCTCCGGCTGGGCGACAAGGGCCTCGCGCGCTTTCAGTCCGAGGTGGACTGGGCGGCGCCCGATGCCGCAAGGCGCGCCAGCCTGCTGATGCGCCAGATGATGCTCGGGCACGCGCAGGCGTACCTGAAGGGCGGCGACGCGGCGCTCGGCATTGCGCACAATGAGAAGACGCCCCGCGTGGCCGCCGACGAGTTCCACGCGCTGCTCTATCAATCGACGACCCTGTACGAGTTGGCACCCGCGTTCGCGGCGTATCTCGACCGGTTCCCGGCGGCGTCGCTCCCCGGGGCCGAGCAGTTCCTGTACTGGGCCAAGGGCGGGGCGGGGCCCGAGGCATCGATCTCGCTGCACCAAATCGTGATCTACAACGCTCCCGGCGGCGATGTGCTCGTCGCCGACAAGCAGATCTACGCAAGCCGGTACACCGACGCTGCCATCTTCATTCTCTCGCTCGCATCGGCGGCCGACAACACCGGCTACTACGCGCTGGTCGGTGCGCGGGCCAGGTCGACGATGCTCGGCGGGATGGCTGCGCGCATGCTGCGCGGCCGCGTCGAGAAGGAGACGGTCAGCACGTCGGCGATGTACCTGAACTGGATCCAGCAGAGCCTGTCGATGTCGCGATAAGGACCCACAGGCTCACCGGGCGACCTCGATGCAGTGACAGCGCCAGACGAGCCCGGACACCGTTGTGAGCGGCTATGGCCGCGGAGGCATGATGAGACGGTTCCACACAGCAGTGATTGTCGCGGTGCTCCTTGGCGGCGGTGCGGCGTCAGCGGCCCCGCAGGCGAGCGCGTCCGCGCAACCGGCGCCGAGCGCCGCGGGCGCGCCGAAGCGCACCGAAGTCGTGGTCTATCCGATCCTGGCGTGGCTGCCGATCTACGGAGCCCACGCCCTCCTGCCGTCGCGGCCCGAGCTGCCCGGTCTGCCTCCCGACGCCGGAGGAGGCGCGTCCGCCAGGACCAGTGGTTCGTTCAATGGCGCCGCTCTCGTGGGGGTGACGGTGGTCTCGCCGAGGTGGATGTTCCAGTTCGATCTGCTCTGGGCGGGTCTCTCGGGTGAGGCCCAGCGGCCCCACGCGAAGGCGACGGCCGACATTGTCTTCGGCGGCGTGTACGGCGGCCGCCAGATCGGCCACGGCGTGGCGGTGATGGGCGGTGTGCGCCGGATCGCGCTCAATCTCGGCGTCGAGATCGACACCCTTTCGAAGTTCGAGCGCAAGCCCGGCGTCTGGGATCCCCTGCTCGGCGTGGCGTGGCGCCGCGAACTGGGCCGCAAGTGGATCGCCACTGTCGACGTGATGGGCGGCGGGTTCGGCGTTGGTGCCGACGTCGATGCCTCCGCGCACGCGCGCCTGAACTGGGACGTGGCGAAGCATGTCCGCCTGACGTTCGGCTACGGGCTCCTCTACCTGGATCTGTCGGACGGCGACGGCGACAGGCGGTTCACGACGCAGCAGACGCTCTACGGCCCGGAGTTCGGCCTCGGCATCAAGTTCTGAAGCGTCTCGACAGCTCGCCGCCGGCCAGGCGCTTGCGCAATGGCCAGACTGCGGGTACAAAGGAAGAGAGGAACCGTCGTGACGCGTTCAGGAATGGCCATCATCGTCATCGTCGCGCTCTTCGCGGGCCAGACGACGCTCGAGGCGAAGGCCAAGAACATCACGGTGGTGATCCAGAACTCGGGGTTCAAGCCGGTGCAGCAGTAGCCCGCCGTGCGCGTGCGCGGCAGCGTGTGAAGGATTCATCATAAGGAGCAATCGATGTTCAAGAAAGCAATAGCGGTTTCAGCAGTGCTGGTGGCGATGTCGGCGACGTCCGCGATGGCGCAGTCGAAGGCGCAGGTCAGCATCTTCGGCGGGTATACGCTCTCCGACGGCGTGTCCGGGCAGTCCATCAAGGCCGGCGACGGCAACACCTACAACGCGGTCGACGTGAAGGACTCGGTCAACTGGGGCCTGTCGTTCGGCTTCAACGCGACGCCCAACGTGGAGGTCGGCTTCATGTTCGGGCAGCAGATGAGCACGATGACCCTCACGGGGACGGCCACCCGCGACGTCGGCGATTTCAAGGTCAATTCGTACTTCCCGTACGTGGCGTACAACATGGGCGACGAGGACGCCAAGACGCGCCCGTACGTCCTCCTGGGGATCGGCGCGACCAATTACGGCAGCGTGAACTACACGAAGACGGGCGGCGCGGCGGCGTCGACCGGCAGCAATACGCAGTTTGCCGGGACGATTGGCGCCGGCGTGCGGGTGTTCCCGTCGCCGAAGGTGGGCGTGCAGTTCGGGATCCAGTGGACGCCGACCTACATCAAGAGCGACCCGGGCGGCATGTGGTGCGATCCCTGGTTCGGCTGCTACGTCTACGGCGATCCGCAGTACTCGAACCAGTTCCAGTTCAACGGCGGCGTCGTATTCCGTTTCTAGGCCGTTCACGCCTGGACATCCCCCGGGCTCGCGACGGCGAGCCGGGGGGGCCAGGCATCCGCCGGCGCACGCCCGCGGGACACGACGCGCTTCAAGGACGACGTGCTGACGCAGGGACCCGTCGTGGGCTTCCGGTTCAAGTTCTGACGACGCGTGCCGGGCCATCGTCTGCGCAGGCACGCGGGCGGTGGCCGGGGCTGTGGCTCAGAACCGATAGACCGTCGAGATCGAATAGAGCCCGAGGCCCTTGCCGGCGATCGTCTTCTCGAGGAACCCGCCGGACTGCATGCGCATGACAGCGCCCGTGATCTGCACGTGGCGCGTCGCCTGCCACACCGTGAAGATGTTGAACGACGACCCGACGTAACGGCCGGTTCCCGCGGTCGGCCGGACCAGCAACTGCAGGTTGACGTTGTAGAGCCCGTCGCCCGTGGACGAGCGCCAGAAGTTCGGCTGCTCGAACCCGAGGATGAAGTTGGGCCGGGGGGTCACGGTGATCGACGGCGTCACGTCGGTCATGTTCGTCGGGCCGAACAGCCCGACGATGCCGGCGTAGCTGGCGCCGGGGAACAGCGGGTTGAACGACTGCAGGCGCGGATCCGCCGTGTCGTGATCGCCCGACGCCGCGTTGAAACGCACGCTGGCGCGCGGCGACCAGCGGGTCTTGCTGAAACGGTAGCCGGTTTCGGTCGACACCGCCCACGCCCTGGCGGCCGCGTCCTGGAACGACCCGGCCTGGTAGATCAGGTCGTAGTTGAGATCCATCTGGCGGCCCGATCCCCGCCAGGCGACGCCGAAGGTGTTCCGCAGATCGCGCCCCCGGCCCTGCGCGAACTGGGCGCTGGTGTTCTCGAGGCCCAGGTAGTAGAGGACGAGCAGCCCCTTCACCCAGCGCGGACTCGGCCGGGCCGCGGCCACGCCCCAGAACTTCACGCCCTTCAGGGGATCGTCGTCCAGCACGCCCTGGCTCATCTCCGTGAGGAGCGCGACGGCGCTCTCGACGGTCCATGAGCTCCTGCCGAACACGAGCCGCACGCCGTCGAAGCTGCGCTTGGTATTGAGGCCCGGGCTGGCGGAGATGAGCCGGCTGCTCCCGAGCGTCAGTTCCTGGCGGCCGATGCGGAGGTTCAACCGTGTGTCCTGGCCGGGTCGCCGCCGCCACTCGAAGAACGCCTGGTGGAGGTCGAACGTGTTCTGGTCCGTCGGGCGGGTTGCGCCGATCTTGCCGTTGATGATGCCGCTCTGGAACTCCGTGAAGAACCGCGCCCGCGGCGAAAAACGGACGTCCGCGCCGAACAGGTACCGCTGGAGGAAGTAGTTGTCGCTGACGTGCGGGATGGTGTCGCTGCCCTTGAGCCGGAAGCCCTCGGGGCGGAAGCGAATCTCTGACGACAGCGTGATGAACCCGTCACCCCCGCCGAAGGGGATGTACTTCGCCCAGTCCCAGATGTCAGTCCGGTTGGCCGGGTTCTTCAGTGCGCCCCAGTCTTCGTTGGCCGCATTGGGAAGATAGGGCGGCCGCTGTACCACTTTGAGCGGCGGGGCAGGTTGTTGCTGCGCTGGAGCCTGCGGCTGTGGCGTGGTCTGCGGCGGTGGCGCCTGCGCGCCCACTGGACTGGATTGGGACGCCGCATACCCGGGCGCTGCGAGCACCCACACCGTGGCGGCGACGAGGATCGATCCGAGTCGGATGGCACGAATACCCATAGCGAGCAGGCTCACCGGGAGTATGTCATGAGAACGCTGTCGAAGCACCGATCCGGCTCGACGATCCGGCTCGACGAGGCGGCGGCCGACGAAGGGCAGCTATACTCTCCTGGAATGTCCTCGGTCGATCCGCACGCACCGTCCGCCGACCCCCTCGGGCGCCGTTTCGAGTTCGAGACGCTGCTCGCGGAGCTGTCGTCGAGGTTCGTCAACCTGGCGCCTGCCGACGTGGACCGTGAGATCGAAGACGCGCTGCGCCGGGTCTCCGAGTCGATCGGCATCGACTTCGCGGTGCTCTGGCAGTGGTCGGCGACGGAACCGCCGGTCGTCAGGCCGACCCATTCGTACGATGTCAACAAGGCCTATCGGCCCACCGATCCGCTGCAGCAGGAGGACTATCCCTGGGTTGTGCGGCAGATGCTGGCAGGCCGAATGGTCGCGATCGGTACGCCCGACGACCTGCCGGCGGAGGCCGACGTCGACCGCAAGAGCGCCCGACGCACCGGCATCGTGTCGAATCTGACGCTCCCGCTCGCGATTGGAGGCGAGCCGCCGGTCGGAGCGCTCGCCCTCAACACGCTGGCGCGGGGCCGCGAGTGGCCCGACACGCTGGTGGCCAGGCTGCAACTGGTCGCGCAGGTCTTTACCAACGCGATCGCCAGGAAGCGCGCCGACCAGGCCCTGCGCGAGAGCGACGAGCGTCTGAGCCTGGCGGCGGACGCGGCCGACGCGGGGCTCTGGACGTTCGATGCCACCAACGGCGTTTTCTGGGCGACAGCGCGGGCGCGCGCGCTCTTCGGGTACTCGCCAGACGAGGTCATCAGCCTGGCGCGACTCCAGTCGTCCGTGCACCCGGACGACCGCGATGCTGTGCGAACGGCAATCGAGCGGTCCGTGCAAGCGGGCGATCCCGTCAATCTGGAGTACCGGATCGTCCTGCCCGACGGCAGCGTGCGGTGGATTGCCTCGCGTGGCCGGCGGCGGGTCGCGCCAACGGGGGGGGCGAATCACCTGATGGGT
>Ga0315271_10002325_pt1 | contig 11896 bp, 14 predicted proteins | sample C3_top_MG_FD_204664 | JGI IMG/M metagenome (GOLD analysis project Ga0315271, IMG submission 204664) | Sediment microbial communities from Yellowstone Lake, YNP, Wyoming, USA - C3_top | ecosystem: Environmental > Aquatic > Freshwater > Lake > Sediment | place: USA: Wyoming | collected 2017-08-01
GATGATGAAGAAGACCATCAAGAAGACCGGCGTCGCCGAGATCGGCGACCTGCGCAGCCTCTGCATCGAAGCCGGCGTGAACCTGATCGCGTGCCAGATGACCGTCGATCTCTTCGGCTACAAGCACAAGCAGTTCATTCCCGAGGTCAAGGAATTCTGCGGCGCGGCGACCTTTCTGCCGATGGCGAAGGACGCCGACGTCAGCCTGTTCATATGAAGCAACGTCCCGTCGAGCGCATCGCTTCCGGGACCTGAACTATCCACGAGGGGAGTCATAATGAAGAAGAGACTACTGGTTTTGGCGATGCTCGCCGCCGCACCGCTCGCTGCGCAGGCAACCGACGGATATTTCTCGAACGGCTATGGCATGAAGTCGAACGGCATGGGCGGCGCGGCAATCGCGGTGGCCATGGAGCCGTTCGGCGGCGCAGTCAACCCCGGCGCCATGTCGTTTCTCGACAATCAATGGCAGTTCGGCGTCGCGTGGTTCAGTCCGCATCGCAGCGCCTCGCGCACCGGGTCGGGCTTGGCCGGCATCGACGGCAGCGTCGACAGCGGTAGTACCAACTTCTTCATCCCCGAATTCGGCGTCAACTGGAAGTATTCGCCCGAGGTCGCGCTCGGCGTCACGGTCTATGGCAATGGCGGGATGAACACCGACTATCCGGGCGGGCAGATTTCCGCAGCGAGCGCCTGCGGCCAGTTCCGCGGCGGTCAGGGTGCGCCGTACAACATGCTGTGCGGCAGCGGCAATCTCGGGGTCGACCTGACACAATTGATCATCGCGCCGTATGCGTCGTGGCAATTCGTCAAGAATCATTCGATCGGCATTGCGCCCCTCATCGCCTATCAGCGGTTCAAGGCCGAGGGCCTGCAGGTGTTCGACAACCCGGCGTTCACCACCGCGCCGGGCAGCGTGACGAACAACGGCTACAGCGACTCCTGGGGCGTCGGCGCCCGCGTCGGCTACATGGGCCAGTTCACCGAGCAGTTTGCGGTCGGCGCCGCGTATTCGACCCGGATCAACATGGGCGACTTCAGCAAGTACAAGGGCCTCTTCGCGGAGCAGGGTCAGTTTGACCTGCCGTCGAATTTCACCGTCGGGATGGCTTTCCGGCCGACCAAGGAATGGCTGCTCGCACTCGACTTCGAGCGCATCTACTACAGCGATTCAGCTTCGGTCAGCAATCCCAGCGCCTCCATCGGTTACTGCGTCCCGCCGCAGCTGGGTGGGCTCGGCCAGCGCAATTACTGCCTCGGTGGCAGTGACGGCGCGGGTTTCGGCTGGCAGGACATCAACGTCTGGAAGGTCGGCGTGCAATACCAGCTGAATGACCAGTGGACATTCCGTGGCGGCTACAACTACTCCGACAATCCGATCCAGTCGAAGGATGTGACGTTCAACATCCTGGCCCCCGGCGTGGTCACGAACCAGTGGTCGCTGGGAACGACGTACCGGATCGACAAGGAGTCCGAGATCACCGGCGCATTCATGTACGCGCTGAACAACTCGGTGACCGGTCCCAGCCTCTTCATCGGCTTCGGCGCGCCGCCGACGACGACCGAGACGATCCAGATGAAGGAATATCTGCTCGGCATCGCCTACAGTCGCAAGTTCTGACATGACTTGCCCCGCGAGCCGCGGGGTGAGCAATGATCGATCGACGCGGCGGGCGCATTCGTGCCCGCCGCGTTTTTTCTCCGGGAGACATTTGATGCGCACTAACTCTTTGGCCATCGCACTGGTGGCAATTGCTTTCGTCGGGCCCGCCGCGGCTGCCCCTGTCCTGATGTCCGCCGACTGGGCAAAGGACGCCTGCGACGCGTGGAACAAGGACCCGGTGCTGACCGACAAACTGGTCGATAGCGGCTGGGTGGCCAATGACAAGGGACGGGGATTCAAGGTGATGCAGGTCTATCGCTCCGATTGCGGCGACAAGCCTACGGCCGAAATGAGGATCGCGCTGAAGGACGGCAAGGCGGCGTGCATCTATGGCGGCGCACCCGAAACCGCGAAATTGGACAGTGGCGCCGATTACGTGATGAAGGCCGAGACCGTCCGCTGGATCGAGATGGGCAAAGGTGAATACGGCCCGATGTCGGCGATGATGTTCGGACGCTTGGGATTCGACGGTCCGAAGATGGAGGCGATGGGCAACATGGGCCCGTTCGGCAATTTCCTGCTGCTCGTCGGCAAGGTGCCGTCGGAGTCCGCCGCGTGTCCGGCGAAATGAGCAACGGGCGGCTATAGCAGGGCAGTGCTGGCGGAGGACAGGGACTCGATATCGTCCTCCGCGTTGTCCCCGCCCGCGGCGTGCAGCTCCTGCACCTGCGCGCAGACTTCCAGCCAGTGCGGAACGCCGGCGGCGACGGCAGCGCGAAGCGCGACGCCGCCATCCCCCTCGCGCCAGCAGGCATAGGCGGCGGTAGCCTGCGGAAACAGCGCTTGCCGCATGCCGTGCAGATTCGCAAACCAGAAGTGCAGCGACGCCGCGGCGTCGCGCTCCAGCAGCGCCGGGAGGGTGACGAGGCAGTCCGCCAGGTGATCACGCAGCGCGCGCACGAACAATTCGGAGCGCCGGCGCGCAAGACTGCCGAGCATTTCCTCCCATTGCGGTCCGAGGCGGCGGCCAGCCTCGCACTCGCCTAATTCGTGCAGGATCAGTGTCTCGGTCTCCGCCTGTGTCATGCGGGCGATGGCTTGGCCCGGCGCGCCGGCGAAGCCGTAGGCGTCGAGCGCCGACTTGAGCGCGCCTTCGCCACGCTTGCCCATCCACGCTTCGGCGCGTTCCCAGAGCCAGCGCCGCAACGATTCCAGCCGCACGTAGATCGTGCCGTTGCGTGTAGCGGCTGGCGCAGCCGCCATGTCGCGCGCAAATTCGCGACCGGCAATGAGCACGCGCACGCCGCCGCGCCATTCCTCGCGGTCGAGCGACCCCAGGAAGAACTGCGGCTTGCCCAGGCGCCCGATGCCGGCGCCGTAAACGAGCCGCTGTCCGACCAGCACGTGATTGGCACGCTTGACGTCGAAAGGATCCACGTCCAATCCGTCGATCGGTACCGGCACGTGTGCCGCCCGTTCCAGCGACGACCACAGTTCCTCCCGCTGCGCCATCCAGGTACCGACCTCCGCTTGCGGCAGCGGCGCGCCGAGCGCGATGCCGCGCTCCCAGCGATACATCTCGCGCATTTCGAGCAGGTACGTGCACAGCGTCAGGTCGCGGCCGTGCTGCGCGTCCGAGATTTGGCAATTGGTGCGGACCGCGTCCTGCAGGCGGTCGAAATTCAGCGTCATCGCGGGAGATGATCGCCGCGGCCCCGCCACGCGACGCTATTCATCGCCGACGACGCCGGGAGCTGCCGCGCGGACCTGGCTCAGCAGGTCCTCGGCTTCAAGTTCGCTGTTGGCAAACACCATCCGGACAACGCAGTCTGCTGGAAGGTCCGGGCTCGCGCGCAGGAGCTTGGTGCGCGCCGATGCAGTGCGAAACGACTCCTCGCTTCCGGCAGACTCGAGACGCCTGATGGGAAAGGCGAAGGTGCGATAGATGTAATAGGGCACGACAGCGTCCTTTCAGGGATTCAGTCGATGTAGCGCTTGCGTGCGCGACGGCTGCCCGGGCGGCTTTTCTGGATCACGACGCCACGCACCTGCGACAGGTCGCCGAGGTGGGTCTCGGCATAGGCGGGATTGAGCGCCCGCAGCTTCCAGCCTCCGCCATCCGCGACGAGCTGGCGCATCGTCCATTCGCCGTCCACCTGCGCGACGACGAACGATCCGTCGCTGGCGAGTCCGTCCGGCTCGACAACGATGACCTCGCCCTCGACGAATTCCGGCGCCATGCTGTCGCCCAGCACCAGCAGCGCGAACGACTCGGCGCCGGTGCAATCGCCCGTGTCGGGCGCGGCGATGGCAATCGGTATCGTCTTGCGCGCCGTCATCGTATTGGTCCCAGGCGTCTTCCGCTGGTGGAAAGCGGAAACGGACACGCGCGCCTCATGCGACCGCCGCATGGATCTGTCCGGCGGGCACGCCGGCGGTTTGCAATGCCACCTCGGCCGCCGCGACGAACCCTTCAGGTCCCGCGACATAGACATCGCAGGCGGCCAGGGGCAGCGCCGCCGCCAGCTCGCCGACGAGCCGCGCTGCGCCTGCTGACGGCTCGTCCGACGTATGCGCGACGTAGCGGAACTGGTCGAACGCTTCGGCCCAGGCCCGGCACTGGTTGGCGAGATAGTGTCCGTCCGGGCGGGTTGCCAGCCACCCGAGCGCCAGCGATTCGGCCGCGTCGACGGCCATCGCGTGCTCGATGAGACTCTTGATCGGCGCGAAGCCCGTGTCGCACGCCAGGAACGCGAGAGGCCGCTCGCCCTCCCAGAGAATGAAATCGCCGACCGGACCGGCGAGGTTGATCGTGCTGCCTGCGGCGAGCGCGCCGTCGAACAGCAGCCCGGCGAACGCATCGTCGCCGCGGCGGCGGATGTGGAAGTGCAGGTTGCGCTCGTCGCACGGGCAACTGGCGATCGCGTACGTGGCCTGCGCCTCCCTGCCGCCGGCGGCGGCGCTCAGCGTGACGCTCTGCCCGGCGAGGAAGCGCAGCCTCGTGGTCCTGGGCGTTTGCAGGTGCAGATGCAGCGTATCCGGGGCGAGCGGCTGCACGCTGCGCAGCCGCACCGCGATTCTCTGGTCGGGAATGTCGCGCGGTCCGTGCGCCTCCAGCGTCTCCAGGACGATCTCGCTCGACGCAGCGGAATGCACGCACAGCAGCACGTGGCCTTGCAGCCGCTCGGCCTCGGACAGCGGATAGTCGTGCGGCGCGACCTTGGTCACCTCGCCGGAGACCACACGCGCCTTGCACAGGCCGCAGGTGCCGTTGCCGCATCCGTAGTTGAACTTGAGCCCCGCCTTGAGCGCGGCCTGCAGCAGCGTGTCGCGCCCTTCGACGAAGAAATCGTGGCCGCTGGGCCTGACGTCGACGTGGGCAGACACAATTTTGAGCATGTCATCCATGATGGCGATGGGATCTGCGGTTTCGGTGGCAAGCACGTCGGCGAGCCCGTTTTCGAGAAAGACACGGAGCTCGCGCAACGCGGCTTCGGGCGCGGCATCGGCGATGTCGTCGACGCGCTGCTGCATCGCGACCACGAGTTCATGGTAGCGCGACAGGTGCCGGCGCGTGTCGGCGAGTTCCTGGCTCTGGGCAAAAAGCCGCTGCGCCAGCACTTCCCGGCCCGGGAGCGCGCGTTCGAACACCCGTCGTCCGAATGCCTCCTCCCTTAAGCGCGCGACGCGCTCGAACGCGCCGGATTCCTCGAGCTTCAACTGCGGGTAGAGCGCCAGCAGCCCGGTGGTTGACACCATCCCGTCGTTCGCCGACAGCCGGCCGTCGCGGATCTCGCGCTGCAGCTCGCCGCGCGGCACGCCGATCAGGCGCGCCGCCCGCGAAAGCGTCAGCCATTGCGTCATCCGGTGTCGGCCAGGATGCGGTCGTAGTACCGCGCGCGATAGATGAGGCGCGGTCGCGAAGGATCGTCGACGAATGCCGACCGGTCGTGCAGCACATTGTTGCAGAGCAGCCCCATCCCCGGTTCCAGCGTCACGTGGTGGATGCTGGATGATGGCTCGGCGAGGAGGCGCTCGAGGCAGGCGGCGGCATCGCGCACCGCCTGGTCGTCCTTCCACTCGATGCTGCGGGTGCGCGCGGTATACCGCATGTGCAGCGCGCCACTGTTCGCGTCCACCGAAAACACCGGCCCCGTCTCGGCGGCGCGGACGACGCCGGCGTCGTCGGTGCGCGCGGGAATGGTCATGGCGTCAGGCTGCATGAGTGCCGCCACGAGGGCCGGATCGATATCCCGCAGCAGCAGGTAGGCGATCTCGTGATCGAGCAGCCTGGTCTCGCCGCCGACGGCCGCGTTGCTCACGCAGTGCAGGATCATGGCCCGGATGCGCCGGTCCGGCGGGTTGTAGTAGCCGTCGGTGTGCCAGCGGATCGCACGGTTCGTGTACGGTATGTAATCGCCGCGGCCCGCCTCGCCGGTGACGGTCACGCTGCTGATGCCGTCATCGTCGGCGAGCCAGTTGTGGTCGAGGCGGGTGACGCCGAACTGGCGCGCCAGCAGGCGCGGCAGGTCCTTGTCGGGGGTGGTGTCCGGACTGGCGTAGATCACCATGTTGGAGCGGGCGCAGCGGTCGGCGAGCGCTTGCCGTTCCTGTCGGGTCAGCGCGCGCGGATCGCGCACCTCCACGACGAGGTCGGACAGATTCGCCGGATAGCGCGCGAGCTTCCCGGCACGCCACGCCCGGTAGGCGCGCTCATTCCGCAGGTCGAACGGATCGTCCGGGCGATTGGCCGGTTCGCGCTGCCGGGCGACCTGAATCACCTCATTCACCGGTGGCTCGCGCGCCGCGCTCCCGCCGGCGGGGCGTTTGGTCGAGCAGACCGGCCATGCCGCGGTGCAGGTTGGCCGCGGCCTCGGGTGCCTCGACCTCGATGACCTGCGAGATGGCCCACGTCCGGTCCTGGTCGGTCATGATATCGGCGACGCGATGGCCAAGAAAGCACAGGAAAGCGTAGTCGGGGCCCTCCGCGGACCATTCGAAAGGCTCGCTTGCCTTCGCGCACGCGTTGACGATCGCGATGAACCGGCTCTTGACGTCGTCCGCGGACGTGGCGCCGAGGAGGTCGGACTCGTTTTCGGCGAGGATCCCTCCCACGCGATTGGCCAGGGTCGTCGTGAAAGCGACGCGCCAGGCCTCGTCGCCACGGCGGTGCGCGAACCGGTCCGCGCCAAGCGCAAGGAACGCCAGGAATTCCGCCATGAACGCGAAATAGCGCGGACCCGGCGGAAGATCGAAGCGTGCGGCGCGCATCGTCTTCAGGGAATTCTGCGCGATGCGCCAGACGATGAACGCCGCCGCGTCCGCGATCTCTTCGGCGGATTTCGGCTTGCCTTCCTTGAACCAGTGACTCTTGATCCGCATCAGGCCTTGCCGATGTAGAACTCGAACTCGCCCGGCCCGACCTCGTCCGTCTCGAGCAACCGGTAGCCGGTAGCCTTGACCCAGTCGGCGACATCGTCGGCAATGCCCGGGCAATTGCTGACGAGCTTCAGCGTTTCGCCTGCGCGCATGCTGCCCAGCAGCTTCTTCGCCTCCACAACCGGACCGGGGCACACGACGCCGCGAAGATCGAGCACGGCGTTGGGTGCCAGGTGCTGCGTGCGCCCGCGCCGGATGTAATAGGCGCTACTGCCATCGGCCCGGCGCTCGGTGCGCGCGATCTTGTTGTCCGTGTACCTGCTCCATGCGAACAGGTCGTCCTGCGTGCCGGGGCAGTCCGAGAGCAGCAGCAGCACTTCGCCGGGGCGCAGGTCGTCGACGATCTTCTTGGCGCCGAGCAGCGGAGCGGGGCAGCTCGTGCCGCACATGTCGAGGGTCACGGCGGGAACGGGAAGCGTGTCATCGGTCATGGTCGGTCTCCGGCCGCCGGCGCGGCTGCCTTCCACGCGCGGGCCATTCCATCAGTATCCACCCTTGCCGAATGGTTGGGGCAGCCCGGCGACCTTGGCGCCCTGCTTCGCGGGGCCGACCGGGAAGAGGTCGTACAGGAACTTGCTGTCCGTGTCCGGCCGCAGCGCCTGGAAGCCCTTCAGCATGTTGCGGAAGTTCGGCGAATGGCCGTGCTCCTGGTACTCGGCGCGCAGGAACCGGATGACTTCCCAATGCGCGTCAGTCAGGACAATGCCGTCGGCCGCGGCAATCGCCGCGGCCACTTCATCCCGGTAGTCGGGTTCGAGCAGGTAGCCGTCGCCATCTGTCTCAAGTTCGACGCCGTTGACCGTGTATCCCATCGCAAGCCTCCGTGCTTTTCAAATGTTCGGCCCCGGGTGTCCCGCGGCCACGATTCATTCCCGTATTCCGGCGATTGCCTTCGCCGGAACAAAGATTCCCCAGCCCAGCCGACGGTCCCCGCCCAGACCCTCGCACTGGATGCGCAACGAGTCGACCGCGCCCAGGCCATGCAGCGTCAGCGCGAACCCGGCGATTTCGCGACCGCCCGCGGTCCCCTGGCGGCGTCGACCTGAAATGAAACCGCAGTCGATGCCCATCCGCTGCAACGACCGTGCGACATCGGCTTCGAATGCGGCGTCGTCGCCGGCGTCGGTGGCCACCCGGTGAGCGGACAGCGTCGCGCTGGGTCGCAGCGTTCGCGCATTGCCTTGGCCGACCCGCAGTCCACTGCTGCCGACGTCGAAAGCGGCGTCCTGCAGGCGCAATGCGTCGGGCAATCGCGCCGCGGGCAGTCGCAGCACGAGCTTGGCGCGCTGTGCGAGGAGAGCGATGCCATAGGACGTTTGCACCGTGCGCAGCGGGTGGATGCCGGCCAACGCTTCGGCTGCGAACCACGGAAGCCGGCCCTCGACCGCGCGCAGCAGCGGCCAGTCATGGTCTGCGGGAACACTCGTCCCTTCGACGCTGAATGCCACGTCGACGACCGGCGCATGGATTTCTGGCACGGGCATTTCACCTTCGCGCGCGGCCGCGGCGTCAGGTGGCCAGGTCGGAAGCTGCGGACGACTGGGCATCGGCCCAAAGCTGCATCGCCGCGCCCCACTGCCGCGCGGTCTCCGCGTCGATGTCGAAGATCGTGAACCGCGTCCGCTCGCGGATCCGGACCCGCAGCAGGTTCATGCCGCCTCCTTCATACAATATGTCCTGCAATTCGATCGTCTGTCCGCCGAGCGGGACGCTGAACTTCTGGAGTGGAGTGATTTGCACGGTGACCCGATGGTTCGTTGCGCACGGCCTCGACGGCCATTACTTCTTGAGCTTCATGATGCCCAGCGCGTTCATCACCAGCTTTTCGAACAGAGGTTCCGTTGTTCCGGATTTCATCTTGCGCAGGAAGTATTTCTCGAATCCGACCTTGGCCATGTGCACCCACTTGCCCTCGGCAAACCAGTTAACGTTGCGGGGAGGGATCTGGGGCAGGGCGACGAAGGCGACGCCGGTATCGCCGAAGTCGGCGAGACATACGGCATTCCACGTGGCCCGCGTCGCCAGCTCGGCGCCGTCGAGCGCGGAGCGGATGTTGTGCGCGGTCGCGGTCACCATCGACTCGATCATGTAGCCGGTTTTCGGGGCGCCGGTGGGCACGGGCGTCACCTCGACGGGCGGGATGGCCACGCACACGCCCACTGCGTATATGTTCCTGAACTTGGGGTTGCGCTGGAACTCGTCGATCAGGATGAAGCCGCGCGGGTTGGTCAGTCCCTCGATCCCGAATACGGCGTCCACGCCCTTGAACGCCGGCAGCATCATCGAATAGCTGAAAGGCAGTTCGTGCTCCTTCTTCGGCTTGCCTTCCTCGTCGTGCTCGGTGACGAACATCTTGCCCGGCTCCACGCGCGTCGTCTTGGCATTGCAGATCCACTTGATGTGACGTTCGCGCATCGCCGACTCGAGCAGCCCCTTCGAATCGCCGACACCGCCCAGGCCCAGGTGGCCGACGTAGGGCTCGGCGGTGACGAATGTCATCGGCACCTTGTTGCGGATCTTGCGCCGCCGCAGGTCGGTATCCATGATCATCGCGAATTCGTACGCCGGGCCGTAGCACGATGCGCCCTGCACCGCGCCAACGACGATCGGCCCGGGATTCTTGACGAACTCCTGCCAGACCTTTTCGGCCTCGACTGCGTGGTCGACATGGCAGATCGACTGCGTGTGGCCGCCGGCCGCGGCTGGTCCGAGCCCGGGTATTTCATCGAAGGCCAGCTTGGGTCCGGTTGCGATGACGAGGTAGTCGTAGGCGATGCTGCTGCCGTTGTCGAGCTCGAGCCGGTTCTCGGCCGCGTGCAGGCGTTTGGCTCCTACCGGGATGAAATCGATTCCCTTGCGCTTGAGCGAAGTGCCGATGTCGAGCTCGATGTTTTCCCGGGTCCGCCAGTTCACGGCGACCCAGGGATTGCTCGGAACGAAGTGGAAGCGTGGATTGTTGGAGACGACGGTGACCTTGTCTTCCTTGCGCGCGAGCTCGCGCATCTCGTAGGCCATCGGCATACCGCCCAGGCCGGCTCCCAGGATGACGATATGTGCCATGCTTTCCTCCCGCCGCGCCGATGCGCGGTTCGTGATGGTCCCAAAGCGGAATGCGGCCGGCGGCCGCATGGCCGGACCATCGGTATAGACGGTGTATTGGGCGAGCTTTGGCCTCGCCCCGTCCATAGCCACGGCGAGCTATGGGCCAATACTCCCTCTGGGTGATTTCCAACCCACGCCATCGGGCTTATTCAGAGTAACCGGCCAGAGTGATGGCGCAGGCAGGCGCCTGCGCCCTAGTATCGTCGGCTACGTTCGGGTGATTTGCGTTGGCCGCGCCCGGGATGCGGCAGGTTTTGCGGAGGAGGAAGGTCTATGGCAAAGAAAGCGTATCCGACACCCATGCTCGACCAGCTCGAAGGCGGGCCGTGGCCGAGCTTCGTCACGGGACTGAAGCGCCTCGCCGAGGACAAGGATTACGTCGTCGACCTGCTGGGCCAGCTCGAACTGTCCTACAAGACCCGCAAGGGCTACTGGAAGGGCGGGACCGTCGGCGTGTTCGGCTACGGGGGCGGCGTCATTCCCCGCTTCACCGAGGCCAAGGACGAGAACAACAAGCCGCTGTTCCCGGCGGCCGCGGAGTTTCACACGCTGCGCGTAATGCCGCCCGCCGGCATGCACTACAACACGGACGTTCTGCGCAAGATGGCGGACATATGGGAAACGCACGGTTCCGGCCTCATCGCCTTTCACGGCCAGTCGGGCGACATCATGTTCCAGGGCGCGACCAGCGAGAACGTGCAGCCGGCGTTCGACGCCATCAACGAACTCGGCTTCGACTTGGGCGGCGCCGGCCCGGCCGTACGCACGTCGATGTCCTGCGTGGGCGCCGCGCGCTGCGAGCAGTCGTGCTACGACGAGGCCACCGCGCACCGCACGATCATCAACAGCTTCCTCGACGACATCCACCGGCCGTCGCTACCGTACAAGTTCAAGTTCAAGTTCTCGGGCTGCCCGAACGACTGCATGAACTCCATCCAGCGGGCCGACCTCGCGATCATCGGCACCTGGCGCGACAACATCCGCACCGACGAGGTCCTGGCGAAGAAGTGGTTTGCCAAGCACGGGATGAACGAGCTCGTGAACGACGTTGTCGCGCGCTGCCCGACCAAGGCGATCCAGCTGAAGGAGGTCAAGGACCTGAAGCCCGGCGGAACCGTGTCGGCCGTCGCAGTCAGCGATACGCACGGTCTCGAGATCGAGAATCGCGACTGTGTGCGCTGCATGCAATGCATCAACGTGATGACCGGCGCCCTCGCGCCGGGCAAGGACAAGGGCGCGACGATCCTGTGCGGCGGCAAGCGCACGCTCAAGATCGGCGACCTGATGGGCACCGTCGTCATACCGTTCATGAAGCTCGAGACCGACGAGGACCGGGAGAAGCTGGTCGAGCTCGGCCATCAAATCATCGACTTCTTCGCGGAGAACGCGCTCGAGCACGAACGCACCGGCGAGATGATCGAGCGCATCGGCATCGTCAACTTCCTCGAGGCGCTGGGCATCGACGTCGATCCGAACATGGTCTCGGCCCCGCGCACCAATCCCTACGTCCGGATGGACGGCTGGGACGAGGAAGTCGCCAAAATCAACGCCAAGAAAAAAGTTGCCTGAGGAAATGCCATCATGAGCCAACCCCAGATGCGGCGGGCAATCGAGAGTGGAGTGCCGGACAACCGGCAGTTCCTGCACCCGCTGCTCATCAAGAACTATGGCAACTGGAAGTACCACGACCGGCCGCGCCCCGGCGTGCTGCACCACGTCTCGCACTCCGGCGACGAGGTATGGACCGTGCGC
>Ga0315271_10002326_pt1 | contig 11893 bp, 7 predicted proteins | sample C3_top_MG_FD_204664 | JGI IMG/M metagenome (GOLD analysis project Ga0315271, IMG submission 204664) | Sediment microbial communities from Yellowstone Lake, YNP, Wyoming, USA - C3_top | ecosystem: Environmental > Aquatic > Freshwater > Lake > Sediment | place: USA: Wyoming | collected 2017-08-01
CCCCACCCTTCCCGCCCGTCACTCCCTTCCCGCGACCGAAGCTGAGCACCCCCATCGCACCGTGCGCGCCGGCCGGCTTGCCGTTCCATTCACAGCCCGAGCCTTGCGCTGCGTCCTCGATCACGATCGCGCCAAACCGCTTCGCCATCACCTGTACCGAGGCGAAATCCACCGGCACTCCATACAGGTGCGCGACGACCACGCAGCGCGCACCGGCCTCGAACGCCGCGCGAAGTGAAGGCAGGTCAGGCGACAGCGTCGCCGGGTCGATGTCGTAGAGGACGAACGGGGTTTCAGCTCCATCGGCCGCCGTGGCCATGTCGTAACAGCAATACGCTGGAAGCGCCACTGGGGCCTTGGTGATCGAGCGTGCCACCTGAAGCGCCAACGTCAGGGCCGACGTTCCGCTGTCGGTGAGGTAGAGCTCCTTCGGGGCATAGGCCGAGCGGAGCGCCTGATCAACTTTCCGCCTGGCACGCTCGCCGTTGCCGAGCCAGGCGGAGTGAAATCCGGTGAGAACCGCCCCAAGGGTGAGCGGCGACCAGGCGGGAAGTTGCCGGAACGGCCTCACGGGATGAGCCTCACGATCTGCGGTCCCAGCGCGGTGGCGACCGCCAGCGGCAATCGCTTCCAGATTCGCGGCCCCCAGCTGAACGCCCCCTGGTCCGGCGAAGGGGTGGCCGTCGGGGCCCCTCCAGGCGTGTGCTGATACCACCAGAGCGGCTCGTCGCGCCCGCCCCACTGGAGCTTGTAGCGATGCGTGCCGCTGCCTGGCGTGCACCGGCCAAAGTTGAATCGGGTGCATCCCTCGGTGATGGCCTGCTCCATGAACGCGCGATAGAGGCCCATGTTTGCCGAGGTGTGATTGAATTCGGAGAGGGCACTGGCCCACGTCATCTCGAATTCACCGCCCCAGCGGAAGCCGGCCCCGGCGGCGATCGGCCGGTCGCCGAGCCAGGCGCAACCGAACCTCGCGTCCATCGGAAAATTGTGGGCAATGGTCTCGAAGAGATGACGCCCCTGCGTCGGAGTACCGAGGTCGCGCATGTGTCGCGAGAAGACGGCAAAGAACGGAGCGACCTGGTCGGGCCCGAAGGCGTACCTCACCCCTTCCTTTTCCGGCCGGCGCACTTGGCTCCGTAGCTTGGCGGAAAAACTCTTCATGAGGGCGTCGCCGTCGGCCGGCAGGTCGAGGACGACAGTCACCTTGCGGTGCGAGACAGGAAGATTGATGGGGAGCTCCAGGGCGCTGCGGAGTTCGAGGAGTCTTGCCCCACTCGTGACGGACAGTCGGATCGCTTCCGCCGCGAGCGCCTGCACCGCGGCGGGCCCACCAAGCGGCCCGCCGTAGTTTAGAAAGGGCATCGAGACGAGGTAGTGCCCGAAGAGGGCGCTCCGGACCCGCACCAGCGGCAGTACACCCGTCAAGGCGACCCCGTGCCAGGCGGCGAGATAGATCGTCTCATGCCTCAGGGCAGTGCGCATGACGTCCCGCCATCCGTACAAGTGGAAGTGTGTCCACCCGCGCTGGCTCCGCACGAAGGCGTCCCACTCGGCAGGAGATCCGTCGAAGGGAACGACCCGTGTCACGTCGCGGCCGCCCCGTGAACCGCCTCGAAGCGGAATTCGCCCAAGAGCCGCTCGAGACGAGGGAGAGTCCGTTCCAGCCCGCGGTAGTGGCGAACCCGCGTGAGCCAGCCGCATTCGACCCGCGGCTGCCCCGGGTCCACCTCCCATGGATGGACGTAGAACATCCCCCCCTGCCCCTGTTTCTGGCGAACCTGGAAGGCACGGCGGATGATCCAGAATGGGAATTGCCGGAGATAACCACCGCCGGCCGCCGGAATCCGAAGGCCAAGGGCATCGAGGATGGTCATGGGATACTCGCGAAGCGTGCCGGCGGGGCGGACGATATCGTAGGGCGAGGTTGGTGCGCCCGGCCATCCGTAGCCCGGTCGGCGGATGGGAAAGACGCTCGAATCAAAGGTGTGGCCGGTCTCGAGGAGAATATCGAAGGCCCACTCCATACCCGGCAGGATCGAAAAGCTCGGAGCGCGGAACCCGTGAACCGGCTGTCCGGTGATGTCTTCCAGGCGCGCCTTGGCGCGGACCACGTCCTCGCGGAACTCGGCAGGGGTCAGGCTCGGCACCCGGCGATGCCACCAGCTATGGCTGGCGATCTCATGTCCCGCTGCGGCGATGCGGCGCACAAGCCCTGGCTTCCTGTCGGCCAGCCAGCCTACCACGAAGAAGGTGCCCGTTGCTCCGTGCCTGGCCAAGAGGTCCAGCAGCACTGCCGTGTTTGCCTCCACACGGCTGGGCACATGCTCCCAGTCGGCCCGGTCGATGTAGGGCTCGAAGGCGCTGACGTGGAAGTGCTCCTCCACGTCCACGGAAAACCAGTGCGGCTGGTTCAGGCGTCGCCCCCCTGGCAATTGGTGTCTGGTGAATCCGGCTCCTCAGAAGTTACTATCTATGCAGGGGTCGTGCCGGGGAGGCGCGGCCCGACTCCACCCGAGGTCACCATGCCCCGCCGCCAGCGCCTTTGCGGATACTTCTTCGTCGCCGCCGGCTTGGTATTTGTCGCGAGGTTGACCCTGGTACCAGGCCCGGATGCGGCTGCCGGCACCGCTCGAGTCCCTCTAACATGTATTGCGTGTGGAGAATTGGGCGGCGTCGACTTCTTCCTGAACATTCTGCTCTTCTTGCCTCTGGGACTCGGATTGGGACTGACAGGACTCACCTGGCGTCGGGCGCTGCTGCTGGCAGGGCTCCTCTCGTTTGCCATCGAACTGCTGCAGTTGGAGGTCATCACCGGACGGGATTCCAGCCTCGGGGACTTGGTGGCCAATTCCACCGGCGGAGGTATCGGCGCTCTGTTTGGGAACTACTGGCCGCAAGTCGTGTTCCCGGCGCCGCGCAGTGCCCGCCGATTGGCAATAGCATGGGCCGTTACCCTGGCATGCATCTGGGCCGGTACCGCCTGGGCACTGGGCCCGGAGTGGGAACCGGGCGGACGCTGGTACGGGGAGTGGGCGCCTGAGCTCGGCAACCACGAGCCATCCCTGGGCAGGCTCTTCGCGCTCGAGGCCGGAGGCAAAGCACTTCTCCCCGGGCGGACAAATGAAGAGGCAGGACTCAAAAGCACCGTGACCGCCCGCCCTTCGATGACCTTTCGCGCAGTTCTTGGCCCGCAGCCCGCACGAGAGCCGTATATCGGCGGCGCCATCATCGACAGCTCGGCATGGTCGGTGCTGTACCTCGGCCAGGACCACGAGGACCTCGAGTTCCGCCTCCGCATGCGGGCCAGCAGGCTCAAGCTCTGGACCCCGACCATCAACCTGCCCAACGGAATGCACGGCAACCAGGGTGATAGTGTCGAGGCCGAGGGCCAGTTGCTCGATGGCGCGTTCGTGGTGAGTTCACGAATCGGCGGGAAACGCCGCACATTGCATCTCCCCCTCAGCGCGAGTTGGGGATGGAGCCTTGTGACCCCATGGGTCTCCGACTTCGGCATCAACGTCCGCCGACCAACTGCGCTGTGGATCATCGGGCTCCTCGCGCTCCTGACCTATTGGAGCGCCATGGCTGGCGGTTCATCGCAAGCCATCGCCCCGATAACGACCGTGGTCCTCCTCGGCGTCATTCCCTACGCCGCCCATTTTCCCCCCGCGCATTGGAGCGAATGGGCGGCGGCAGTGGTCGGGATCGGGATGGGTGGGGCGCTAGCGGTGACGGGGCGCGGCGTGGTGACCCGGAGTGACACACAGGGCTGACCGGACGCTGGAACCGGAGTCGACGACGCCCGCAATGAGGCTGGGTTGTGACGGCCTGCCTCCCAGCCCTGACGGGCCGCTCTGGTGATGCCACAGGGAGCCCCGCGAGCTCCTCGCAGGCCTCTCCCAGCGGCTCAAGCGCCGCTGTTCGCGCGACCGACGCTGCGCGCCACTTCCCGAATGTATGCCAGCAGTTCCGCCCGGGCCGTCTCCAGGTACCGATGATTCCCAACAAAGCGACGCACGGCGAAGTCGCTCCTGGTGCCCGCCGCCCAGGCTTCAAGGTCGGACATCGCAACACTCGGATCTGCATCACCGCCGAGCGACACGATCGGCACGCCGAGCGGTTCGCCCATCACGAAATGATGCGTCTCGAGAGCACATAGATCCGCCCGAAGGACATCGAGGGCCCATTCGAGAACGTCCGGGAAGGCCTCCACCTCGGGCGGCATGCCTCCATACCGTCGCCGCACCGCGTCAAGCAAGTCCGCGGACGACAGGAGATGCTCGGGCTCCAGGTCTTCCGGGAGCCAAGGCGGGCGCAGCGCCGAAATGAAGAGTTTCATCGGCAAAGGGCGCCGTTGGTCTCGAAGGAATCGCACCACCTCGAACGCGACCAGCGCGCCCATGCTGTGCCCGAAGACGACAAAGGGCGTGTCCCGCCAGCCATCCATCGCTTCCGCGATTGCCTCAACATGGTCGACCAGCCGAGACGGCGCAGGCGTTGAGAGTCTGTGCTCCCTCCCCGGCGCCGCGACTGCCCAGACCTCGACCCACGAAGGCAACCCCGCGCTCCAGCTGTGGTAGAGCCCGGCGCCCATGCCAGCTGAGGGCACCGCGAGGAGTCGGAGTTGTGCATTGGGCCGCGGTGCACGGCAAACGAGCCACCCGTTGGCGGATGTCCGCGTGCCCGTGTCCATTCAGGGCACCACTACTGCGCCGAAGGTGGCATCGTACCACGTCACAATGCGCGCTTCAAGCTGCTGCTGAAACACCTCGCGGCTGAAGGTGTGGTCTGCCTGTGCGATGTACTCGAAGTCGACGTACGCACGGAGATTCAAACGCGGAAATGCGTCGAAGAACTGATCTCGATAGTTGTATCGCGCTTCGAGACCGCCCGTAAATACCCAGAGCATTCGAGCGTTGCGCGCCAGGAGCGCTCGGAGCCGAGCCTCGAAGACGTCGCGGGAGGGAGCCTTACTCGCCGAGAGATCGGCGGGGACTGCCGGTGCCCCCCCCGCGCGGCGCGGCATCATCTTCGACCACGCCGCACGCATCACAGTGCGAAGTAATGGAGACTGCCCGGTGATCGCGCGCCACCAGACGGCCGGCTGGAGGATCCGCGGTCCATAGTATGTCAGCAAATACCCCAGCGTCCGGAACGCGAATGGATCGAGCAGCACCGCGCCGGACACACGTTCGTCGCGCGCGATCGCCGCAAGTGAATTGTCCGCCCCAGAGCACAGCCCCGCCACGATCAGGGGACCAATGCCTTCACGCCGCATGAGCGCGAGCGCGTCGTCGATGTCCCGCTGCTCCAGCTCGGCGCGCGACACTTCGAGTTGGTCAGACGGTTGGCTGCTGTCGCCGATGCCGGACAGGTCGAAGCGGAGGGTGGCCGCACCCCGGCCCGCCAACGCGCGCGCCAGCCGGACGTAGATCCGATTCGCGCCGACTCGGTGGATGATCCCGGAATTGATGAAGAGGATTCCCGGAGGCGGCGCACCGGCCCCGGCCGGCGGCGTGGACAGCACACCCACCAGGTGTTGGGATCGGCCGAACACGACGGCGCGCTCCGGGAACGAGGCGTCCGTCACGTGGCCCACTCGACGATACGGCGCAACACACCAGCCGGAACCGCCCCGAGGCCGAAGGCCTCATCGTCGGTCCACGCACGCGGAGCGTCAATGCGATCGATCTCAACCCGTGCCCGCCGGGCCTCGAGGCTCGCCTGAAAGGTGGCCAGTGCCGCCGCCTCCTGCGTGACGACGACCCGGACGTCGGGCGGTACACGCCGCACCGCGCCCAGGTCCATCGAAGCGATCTCTCCACGAAGCGCGGGCCCGACCGGGAAGCCGCGCACCTCCCACTCGTCGCTCGTCGCATCGAGCGCATCTCGGGTCAGTTCGGCGATGTAGTCCCGGGCGTCGAGAATGGGATCCCACAGGATCACCCGGGCGATGGCAGGTACTTCGGCCAGGAGGGCGAGCGTGCCCCCCAGCCGCAGGCCAACCATGACCACACGGCGAACCGACGTGAACTCGCGCAGATGTTGGCTGGCCAACCGCACGTCGTCCAACCACACCGACGGCACGCCGTCACGCACCTCGCCCGCCGAATCGCCAGTGCCGTGGTAGTCGAACCGGAGCACGTCCTGGCCTGCCGCCGCGAGCTGATCGGCGAGCAACCGCAACGAGCGATAGGACCGCAGGGCCTCCTGGCCCATCGGCGGGCAAATGAGCACCCCCGTCTCCCCGAGCCCAGATGCGGAAGGCGTGTGGATGCCGAAGAGCGGGCGGGACGTGGATCCGAAATAGTGCGGCTTCACGACGCCACTGCCGGTGCCTTCTCGTCGAGAGTGCGCGTGGCGCCCGCGGCCACCTGCTCCAGCGTCTGGAAGAACAATGAACGCGGATCGATCCTGAGGCGCGCCTTCTCCTCAAGCTTGAGCGTCACCTGGACCGCCAGCAGCGAATGACCGCCGAGTTCGAAGAAATTGTCGGCCAGGCCGACGCGTTGCACGTTGAGCGCCTCCTTCCACGCATCGGCGACCGCGCGTTCATCGACCGACCGCGGTTCGGCGTGGCGTCGCGACGCCACGGCCTCCTTCAGCTGACTTGAAAGCCTGGCCTCGTCGATGGTGCCGTCGTCGTGCCGCGCCAACTCGCGCACTTCCACGATCGCGTCGGGCACCGAGGCCGCGCCGAGCCGCTCCTTCAACCGCGCGCGTATCTCAGCCGCTGCGATGGAAGTGCCAGTCTTCGGCACGGCGAACGCAGCGAGGCGGCGTTCGCCATCGATTCGCTGCACCGTTACGTATGCATCCTGAATCCCTGGCTCGAGCCGGATCGCCGCCTCGACATCCGCAAGGCCGACCCGCCGTCCGTCCAAGATTGCCTCCCGCAGGCCGTGCCCATCGGACACCAGCCGCCCTTCGGCGGTCCAGCGCACGCGCTCGCCCGTCCTGAACATTCGTCCGCGCGCTGCAAGCGGCGTGGCAAACCGCCCCCGGTCGTCGTCGGCTGCATCGGAGATCGCTTGAGCGACGGAGGGTCCGCCGATCCAGAGCTCGCCGGGCACGCCAACGGGCACTGCTTGACCGTAAGCGTCGGCGACATGCACGACTGTCCCTGGTGCCGGCCGGCCGAGCGCACCCGCGTCCAGGTCGGCCTGCTCGGCCAGGATGGCCCAGGTGCCGGCCTCGCTCATTCCCCATCCAGCGACAACGCGGTCTGCCCGTTCGCGGACGATGCCGCGAAGGCTCGCCGACATGAGCGGATCTCCGCACAGCACCGTCCCGACTCGCGACTGCCAGCCAGTCTCGGCCAATTGCTGCAGTGTCCTGGAGCCGGCAATGACCTGGTTCACTGCGCCGGAACTGACCAGATCCTCTAAGTCCCACCCGTCGGGCGGCAATGCCGGATCGGGCAACACGAGCGTCGCACCGCTTCCCAAGGCCGCCAGCGACGCCGAGCCGAACTGCTCCGGCGAGTCGCCGGGATACAGCATGACGCGGCTCGCGGGAGTGAGTCCGAGCGATTGGCGCAGGATGGCAGCATCGGAACGGATTGCGTCCCAAGTGCGATGGACTAGAACCCAACCACCGGAAAGGCTCGGCACCGGGACAAGCACCCCGCCCTGCTCTGCTCCCACGGCGGTCTGCTCCAGGCCGGCGGTCGCCGACGGCGAGAGCGAGAGCGAGAGCGAGAGACCAACGCGGCTGGTGCGCGCCCCTGCCAGCACAACCGCAGCGCTCGGCGGGGCCAACACGACTCGTGCACCGGTGCGAGCGCACAAATCGTCAATCGCCCCAGCGGACAATCCTGGCGTGAGAAGCAACGTCGCAATGTTTCGCTCGCTCAGGACAGCGAGCGCGAGCGCACTCTCAGGGGAACCATCGACCAGCAGGGCGACGGGACCGGACGAGGTACCTTGGCCGCCCACGCCTTGGTGAGACCCCTGTACGATGGCGGTGATGGCGTCCGCCGCTTCGCGTAACGCCTTGCCCTGCAATGGCTTGCCACCGACAATGAGCCCACACTCGGAGTGTAGTCTCGACGCCAGAGGCGCGAGCGCGCCGGGACCCGACGACCAGGCGGCAAGCTCCCGCTCCTCCCCGTCGGTGAGAATCTTCAGTTCGCCCACCGGCGTCTGCACATCACGCAACACCGACCCCAAGGCAGCCACGACGTGGCCGGCCATCCGCTTGATGCGCGCCTCGTCGAATAGGCCCGTCCGGAAGTCGAAGCCAAAATCCAAGTGGTTGGGATGCTCCCGAGCCCACATCACCAGATCCACCGCCACGTGCCGGATCCCGTGCCCGATCGAGGCGACGTTGACCTGCCCCATCTCCGTCACGCGCGCCGTGGCCTGCTGATAGATGAAGATCATCTCATACGGAGTCCGGCGGAGGCCTGCCTCCTCCATTGCTTCGATCACGAGGTCCGAAGGAGCGTCCTGATGCTGCACCGCCTCGAGACATGTGTCCCGGACGTTGTGCAACAGCGTACGAAACGACTGGTCCGGCTCCACGCGCGTTCGAAAGAAGAGCGTATTGACGAACAGGCCGATCAGGTTCTCCAGTTCGGGGTGCAATCGTCCCTGGAGCGGCGACGCGATCAGCACATCACGCGCTGCCGAGTACCGGTGGATCAGGGCATTCACGACCGCGAGGAGGACCATGTAGCTGGTCACGCCCTCGACCCTGGCCAGTTCACGGATCGACTCGAGCAGCGCGCCGTCCATGCGCGCCCGGACACGGGCGCCCTCGTACCCCACGCCGGGAGTGCGCTCGCGATCGGTTGGCAGGTCGAGCGCCGGGATGGGGCCCGCCAGCCGCCGTCGCCAGTACTCGAGATCGGCGTCGAACTCTCCCCGTTCGAGCCGTTGCGTCTGCCAGGCCGCGAAGTCCGTGAATTGAATCGGGAGCGGTGGAAGCGCTTCCGTACGCCCCTCGATCGCTGCCAGGTAGTGCGCGCTGAATTCATCCAACAGGAGGTCGAACGACCAGCCGTCCCATACGATCGAGTGGGGCATCCACAGGATCGCATGTTCGTCGGGCGCCAGCCGCATCATGATGGTCCGAAAGGGGGGCCCCACTTCGATGTCGGTCGGAATTTCGATCACGTCCTCGATGAATGCCCCCATCGCCGCCTCACGCTCGGCGACGGGCAAGTGCGAGAAATCCTTGAGGGGCATGTCGACCCGCACATCAGAGATCTCAAGTTCCGGGTGCCCGTCCCGCGTGATGAATCGTGAGCGGAGAACGTCATGGCGGTCCACCATCGCCTGGAGGGCGTCCCTGAACCGTGCAACGTCCAGCGGTCCCTTCAGCCGCCAGATGCCAGGCAGGTTGTAGATCGCCGATGCGGGATCAATGCGCTGCAGGTACCAGAACCGCCGCTGCGCCGGCGCCAGCGGCGGGTGAGCCGGGTCCGCGAGGCCCTTGAGCGAGGCGGGTGCCTGGGCCTTCGGTTGGGCCGTTGCCTCGCGCAACATGGCGAGCAATTCGGTCTTGTGGCGGCCAATGCGGTCCTTCAGCTCAGGAGTGAGAGCACCCGCCGCGGCCTGCACGACGAGCTGGTCGCCCTTCACACGAACGCGGACCCCTCTAGCCTGCAACTCCTTGACGAGCTCTACGACGCTCACAGGACCACTTCCTCCTCGAACACGACGCCCTCGCCGACATCGCGCAGCGCCGCCGCCGCAAGCAATCCATCGACTTCGTCCGCGAGCCCTGAAAGCGTCGGCGAGGTGAAGACCTTCCGCAACGGCAGCTGTACACCGAAATCACGCCGGATGCGGCTGACCACGCGTGTCGCCAGAATGGAGTGTCCGCCAAGGTCGAAGAAATCGTCGGCGGCGCCCACGCGCGGAATCGCGAGGACGTCCATCCAGATCGCAGCGAGCTTCTTCTCCACGTCGGTCGAAGGTTCCACGAACGCCCGCGGCGCCGAGGCGCCACGCTGCGGCGTCGGCAGCGCCTTCCGGTCCACTTTGCCGCTGGAGGTCAGCGGCATGTCGGGAATGACCATCCAATGCTGCGGCACCATGTAGTCGGGAAGCGACGCCGCGAGCGACGCCCGGATCGCGGACGTGTCCGGCGCCGTGCCATTGCTGCTCGTCAAGTACGCCACCAGGGCGTTGTCCCCCGGGGTCATCTCCCGCACGACGACGACGGCCTGACGAACGCCCTTCTGTTGTTCCAGCGCGGCCTCAATTTCACCCAGCTCGATGCGGAAGCCCCGCACCTTCACCTGATAGTCGAGGCGCCCCAGGTACTCGATCTGCCCGTCCGGGAGGAAGCGGCAGAGGTCGCCCGTTCGATACAGGCGGGTGGAGCCGTTCGCCCCGAACGGATCGGGTACGAAGCGCTCCGCCGTCAGCTCCGGTCGGTTGAGGTACCCGCGTGCCACCTGGACGCCCCCAATGAAGAGCTCACCCGGGACCCCGACGGGCAGGGGACGACGTTCCTCGTCGAGCACGTACAACTGGGTATTCGCGACAGGGCGCCCGATCGGTACGGTCCACGCCGGATCGCCCCGCACGCAGCGCGTCGCGCTGACGTCCACGGCGGCCTCGGTCGGGCCATAGAAGTTGTGCAGTTCGATATCGAGCACGCCCAGGAAACGGTCGCGCAGTACGGGGCTCAACGCCTCACCACTGCACACGACGCGACGCAACGACCTGCAAGACGCCAGTTCCGGCTCCCCCACGATGGCCTGCAGCATCGAGGGTACGAAGTGCGCGGTCGTGACACCATGTTCCTTGATCGCTCCGAGCAGGTACCCAGGATCCTTGTGCCCCTCGGGCCGTGCCATGACCAGCGTCGCGCCAGCCAGCAGCGGCGAGAAGAATTCCCAGACCGATACGTCGAAACTGTACGGCGTCTTCTGCAGGATGACGTCGTCCTGGGCGAGCCCGAGGTAGCCCTGCTGCCACAGAAGGCGGTTTACGATGGCGCGATGTTCGACCATCACGCCCTTGGGCGTTCCGGTGGAACCGGAAGTGTAGATGATGTACGCGATGCTGCCCGCATCGGCTCGAACTTCTGGCTTGCCGTCCGTGAGCTCGCCCCAGATCTCGTCGACGGCCAGAATGGTCGGCCCCTGGGCAAGCGTGCTCCGAAGAGCGCCCTGCGTGAGAATGACGCGAGCACCGCAGTCCTCGACCATGAACTGCCGTCGCTGCGCGGGATACCCGGGGTCGATCGGGACATACGCCCCGCCGCTCTTGAGGACGCCGAGCAGCGCCACGACCAGTTCGGCAGACCGCTCCATGCTGACCGCCACCGGCGTATCGCGACCAACGCCCAGCGCCTGAAGGCGTGCCGCAAGCGCATCCGCCCGGCGATTGAGGTCAGCGTACGTAAGCTTCGGAGCAACACCGACTTCCGCCACAACCGCCGTGCGCTTGGCAGCCTGCTTCGCCTGGGCCTCGATGAGCTCATGCAGCGTCGCGTCGCCCGGGAAGTCGGCGTGCGTGTCGTTCCATTCGACGACGACGCGGTTCCGCTCCTCGGCCGGCATCAGCTGCAACTGCGAGACCGGTGTGTCGGGATGCTTCGCCGCATCACCCAGCAGCGTCACAAACTCGCGCATCCTCAAGCGAGCCGTGTCCGCATCAAACAGATCCAGGTTGTACGTACACTGCAGCTCGATGCTGCCGTCGTCGAGCTGCACCAGGTTCACGAACAGCTCGTTGTTCTCGAACTGGCGTGGAATCGAATCCGAGACCACGTCGAGGTCATCGAAGTGGAGTCCGAGCGAAGACGGATCCAGGTTGAAGGAAACCGACACGAGCGGCTTCCGACTCGGATCCACCGGCACGCGGATCTTGCTGAGCAGCGACCCGTAGGTGTAGTGCTGGTTTTCCATGATGTCGAACAACTTGCCGCG
>Ga0315271_10002328_pt1 | contig 11888 bp, 8 predicted proteins | sample C3_top_MG_FD_204664 | JGI IMG/M metagenome (GOLD analysis project Ga0315271, IMG submission 204664) | Sediment microbial communities from Yellowstone Lake, YNP, Wyoming, USA - C3_top | ecosystem: Environmental > Aquatic > Freshwater > Lake > Sediment | place: USA: Wyoming | collected 2017-08-01
GTTTTGCTGGCTAACGGAACGATTACTGCCTTGCCCGCACTCACGGCTGGCAGGCTCAGACCGACCTTCTTGGTTGCCGGCGGATAGCAAATGCCTTTCTCCGCGCAGCCCTGATAACCAATCTCCAGCTCGATGTCGGAGGCGGATGTGTTCTTGCGTTCCAGCGGGATACGTATGCTGAGCTCGTCGTGGACCACTTCGGTTTTGCCGAGATAGGGGTCATCTTTCACCTGACCGCGCGCGATCTCCGGTTTGCCGAGTTTCACACCGTCGCCACGCACGAGCTTCACATTGGTCTTGTCGCGGTACAGGTAATAGCCTTGCGCGATGCGCACGCGCGCCGTAACCGTGTTCGCGTCAGTGACATCGGTCGCGAGCATGAATGCCTGATCGGGTGGCAGGAACTCCTGATTGCCGCTCGGCTCAATGAGTCCGACCAGATCCTTGAGCGACTTCACGCCACCGGATTTCGTTTCCGCCGCCGCAACCTTTAGCGGTGGCAGCGTGACACTGAGTTCTTTCACCAGTGGCGGATAGCACACCCCGACCGGCTCATTGCAGCCCTGGGCGGTGATGCGCAGTTTTACAGTTTGCGCACTGTTCGTGCGCTGCCCGATGGGCAACTGAATCGTGACCGTATTGATATAGGTTTCGACGGTACCGAAAGAGGGATCGGTCTTTTTCTTGCCGGCCGGTATCACCGCCGGCTTGAGTGCGAACGCCGGATCCAGCGACTCAAACTTGAACTTGTCGCGGTACATGTAATAACCCTTGGCGATTTTCCAGCTCGCCTCGAGCGTTTCGGCATCACGCACACGCAGACTGAGCGCGAACGCCTGCTCCGGTTCCAGCAGTTCCTGCGGATCGTTGATGGCAAAGGCCGGTGACAGGGCGACGGCGCACAGCAGCAAGGCAATGATTTTTTTCATGCGTATTATTCCGGGTGGTTGAGCCAGGCGAGGTATTCGGGCAGTCCGTCGGCGATTGGGACCGCGATGATCTCGGGAAGTTCGTACGGGTGCAAGCTGCGCAGTCGATCGCGGATGGCCGGGAAGCGCGCCCGCGTCGATTTGATGACCAGCAACTGTTCCGTGGCACCCTGGATTTCACCCTTCCACCGGTATATTGAACGCATTGGCGGCAGGATATTTACGCAGGCGGCCAGTCCCTCTTCCACCAATACCCTGGCGATACGCTCGGCGCAGGCCTCATCCGGGCAGGTGGTCAGGACAATCTGAAAAAGGTTCTGGTTCACAGGAACTCGCTGTCTTCGAGCCAGTCACATGAGGGGTCCGGATGCATTTCGTAGCTACGGACTCCTCCTTTATGTTTTGTGGGCAGCGGCCAGTCGGCCGCTGCCACTTTTTATCTCATTGATTCTACTGCTTTCTTTCCGGACGGCTCGCGAGGGTACGTTGGGACGTACTTTACCTTATTCCCGCTGCCAGGACAGGCAGAACGCTTGACATCGCTCCACTCGGGCATATCATTGGCACTCTCTTTCATCGAGTGCTAACAAGCCATCCCGTCGTGCCCGAATCAGTTCACGGGCCGTTGCGCGGCGGTGAACACTTGGAGAAGGAATGATCACAGGTTCGGGCCGCCGGCCCGCTTAAATCCAAGGAGAAACAACGAAATGAAGAAAATTCGCCCCCTGCACGACCGGGTTATCGTGCGTCGCCTCGAAGAGGAACGTAAATCCGCCGGCGGCATCGTGATTCCGGATAGCGCCAAAGAAAAGCCCGTCCAGGGCGAAGTGATCGCTGCCGGCACCGGCAAGATCCTCGAGGACGGCAAGGTCCGCCCGCTCGACGTCAAGGCCGGCGACAAAGTCTTGTTCGGCAAGTACTCCGGCACCGAGGTCAAGATCGGTGACGAAGAGCTTCTCGTGATGCGCGAAGAAGACATCATGGGCGTGGTCGAGGCGTAATCGCACCCATCCGCCGCAGAACTGAATACATTCATATAGAGGGAAACGAACATGGCAGCGAAAGACGTATTGTTTGGTGACTCCGCCCGCACGCGCATGCTGCGTGGCGTCAATATCCTGGCCGACGCGGTGAAGGTCACGCTCGGTCCGAAGGGCCGCAACGTGGTGCTGGAGAAATCTTTCGGCGCCCCGACCATCACCAAGGACGGCGTGTCCGTGGCGAAGGAAATCGAGCTTAAGGACAAGTACGAGAACATGGGTGCACAGATGGTGAAGGAAGTCGCAAGCCAGACTTCCGACATCGCCGGCGACGGCACCACCACCGCGACCGTGCTCGCCCAGGCAATGTTGCGCGAAGGCTTAAAGAGCGTCGCGGCCGGCATGAACCCGATGGACCTGAAGCGCGGTATCGACAAGGCAGTGATTGCCGCCGTCGAGGCGCTGAAGAAGATCTCGCGTCCCTGCTCTGACAACAAGGAAATCGCCCAGGTCGGCACGATCTCGGCGAACGCCGACGAGTCGATCGGCAAGATCATCGCCGAGGCGATGGACAAGGTCGGCAAGGAAGGCGTGATCACGGTGGAAGAAGGTTCCGGCCTGCAGAACGAGCTCGATCTGGTCGAGGGCATGCAGTTCGACCGCGGCTACCTGTCGCCGTACTTCGTGAACAAGCAGGAGACCATGAGCGCCGAGCTCGAAAACCCGGTCATCCTGATCAACGACAAGAAGATCTCCAACATCCGCGAGATGCTGCCGATCCTCGAAGGCGTTGCCAAGCAGGGTCGTCCGCTGCTGATCATCTCCGAGGACGTCGAGGGCGAAGCCCTGGCCACCCTGGTGGTGAACAACATTCGCGGCATCCTCAAGGTGTGCGCCGTGAAGGCCCCGGGCTTCGGTGATCGCCGCAAGGCCATGCTGCAGGACATTGCGATGCTGACGGCTGGCACCGTGGTTTCCGAAGAGCTGGGCATGAGCCTCGAGAAGGCCGAGGTCAGCGTGCTCGGCTCCGCCAAGCGCGTCGTCATCGACAAGGAAAACACCACCATCATCGACGGCGCCGGCAAGAAGGCCGACATCGAAGCGCGTATCAAGCAGATCAAGGCGCAAATCGAAGATGCCACCAGCGACTACGACAAGGAAAAGCTGCAAGAGCGCGTGGCCAAGCTGGCCGGCGGTGTGGCGGTCATCAAGGTTGGTGCGGCCACCGAAATGGAGATGAAGGAAAAGAAGGCGCGCGTGGAAGATGCGCTGCATGCTACCCGCGCTGCCGTGGAAGAAGGCGTGGTAGCGGGCGGCGGTACCGCACTGGTGCGTGCCATCCTGTCCATCCGCGCCAGCAAGCTCAAGGGCGATAACCACGACCAGGACATCGGCATCCAGATCGCGCTGCGCGCGATGGAAGAGCCGCTGCGTCAGATCGTGCAGAACGCCGGCATTGAAGGTTCGGTGGTGTACCACAAGGTTGCCGAAAGCAAGGACAACAACTATGGCTACAACGCCGCAACCGGCGAATACGGCGACATGCTGAAGATGGGCATTCTCGACCCGACCAAGGTGACGCGCACCGCATTGCAGAATGCAGCGTCGGTAGCCGGCCTGATGATCACCACCGAGGCCATGGTGGCCGAGCTCCCGAAGGACGAAGCACCGTCCGGCGGCGGCGGTGGTGGCATGGGTGGCATGGGTGGCATGGAAGGCATGATGTAAGCCGCCCGCTTCACCTTAGAAACCAGAAAGGCCCCGGAAACGGGGCCTTTCTTTTTGCGGGCAGAGAGAAACTGTTTCTATGAAATAAAATCAACGACTCTGGCGGGCGCGTCATATCCGACCGCACGCGCCGCATCCCCATCGCCTGCTTGTCAGTGACGACGCTCGACCGTTTTGGACTTGTGTGGGAAATGGCGTCTATGCTTAACCGCAGCCTTCAATACAATAAATTATGACGACACGCCTCGCTCCCTCTCAAGCCACGCGCAATGTGCATCTCGCTTTTCGCTTGATCCTGCTGGCCTGGCTCGGTTTCGTTGTGGCCTTTTCCTGGGTGTCGTGGCAGGTGGAAAAGCAGGAGGAGTCTCAGGCGCTGACTCTGGTCGCGGACCTGGCCGGGAAATCGATTCAAGGCTATTTCGCCCATTTTGAAACCGATCTGCAGTTCCTGAGCAATGACGTGCTAGAGGTAGACGGATCGATCAACCCTGGCCGTGCTCTCCGTTTGCTAAAACGATTCAAGGAGGCCAACCTCGATTTCGCCAACGCCAATCTCTCCGATCTCAATGGCCAGATCCTGGTCTCCGCAGTGGAGACGCCCGGCAAATCACTTCCGAACGTGGGCCAGCAGGAATCCTTTCTGCTGGCGCGTGAGTCTTTGCAAAAGGGCCAGCGGTTTCATATTGGCCGTCCGTACATCGGCCAGATCATTCAGCAATGGGGCATTCCACTGCGCTATGCGGTGTATGACAAACGCGGGCAGTGGCGCTACATATTGAATGCGACCATTCCTCTCGCCAAGCAGCAAAGCTATTGGCGGAGCCTGCCGCTTGCCGAAAACACCGTGTTCGGTATCTTGCGCGATGACGGCTACTTATTGAGCCGCTATCCAGTGCCGGCCCGAACCGACCTGGAAACCGTCTATGGCAAGCCACGTGTCGGTGGCCTGTTGGATTATCTGGACGCGCACCATTTTCCCGAGAACGGCATCACCATCGGCATGACCAGCCTGACCGGGTTCAGCAATATTTTTGCCTTCCGCCGCCTGTCGCCCTACCCGCTCACGTTTTTTGTTGCCAAACCGATACCGACGTTGCGCACTATCTGGTGGCAACGTACCCAGCCGTTTTATCTGCTGGTTTTCGTATTTCTGGCGAGTGGACTCGGTGTGTATTACTGGACGATCCGGCGTCAGACTCGACGCGAGATGGAAACACAACAGCAGGAAGAAAAGTTCCGTTCGATCTTTGAGGGCTCGCACGATGCGATCATGCTGCTTGCAGACGATGGCTATTTCGACTGCAATCAGCGCACGCTGGAAATATTTGGTTTACGCGACAAGGCTGAGTTCCTGACGCGTCACTCCTATGAGTTTTCTCCGCCCGTCCAGCCTGATGGGCAGGATTCCCGTACCGCTGCCAACGATAAAATTACCCGCGCACGGCAGCACGGGGCGACCCGGTTCGAATGGATGCATCAGCGTAAGAGCGGCGAGACGTTTCCGGCCGATGTTTTGCTTTCTGCGTTTACACATGGCGGCAAGCAGGTTCTGCAGGCGACGGTTCGCGACATCACCGAGCAAAAGGCGGCACAGAGGCAGGTGGAGTTCCTGGCCTACCACGATGCTCTGACCGGCTTGCCCAATCGCGTGCTGGCGAGAGACCACTTCCAGCTGGCGCGGTCTTATGCTGACCGTGAGCAGACCAAAATGGCACTGGTGTTTCTTGATCTCGACAATTTCAAGATCATCAACGATTCGCTCGGCCATGTGGTGGGTGATGCGCTGCTGCGAGCGGTGGCCGAGCGGCTCAAGCTGTGCGTGCGTGATACCGATACCCTGAGCCGTCTGGGCGGCGATGAATTCCTGATCGTGCTCGGTGGCCTGGACGACCTCGACACCACCGCTCATGTGGCGGTAAAGATACTGACGCAACTCGCCCAAAACATTCTGGTCGAAGGACATGAGTTGTCCACCTCACTGTCCATGGGCATAGCCGTCTATCCCGACGATGGACGTGACTACGACACCCTGCTCAAAAAGGCCGACACCGCCATGTATCAATCCAAAGAAGCGGGTCGCAACACTTACCGCTTCTACACCGAGCAGATGAACGTCGACGCGATGGAGCATCTGCAAATCCGGAACAATTTGCGCAAAGCGCTGGAACGCGCGGAGTTCGTGTTGCACTATCAACCGCAGCTCGATTTGAACACACTGAAGGTGATTGGCGCTGAGGCGCTGATTCGCTGGAACCACCCAGAATTCGGCATGGTGCTACCGGGTCGGTTTATCCCCGTTGCCGAAGACAGCGGCCTGATTGTTGAGATCGGTGACTGGGTATTGCGCGAGGCATGTCGTCAGGCCATGGCGTGGCGCCAGGAGGGTCTTCCGGAACTCGTGATCGCAGTGAATCTATCTGCCATGCAGTTCAAGCGCGGTGATCTGGAGCAAAGTATCATCCGCGCATTGTCCGAGTCCGGTCTCACACCGCCGCTGCTCGAGCTCGAGCTCACCGAATCGATATTGATCCAGGACACGGAACGGGTGCTGGCGATGGTGCAGCGCCTAAAGGCACTCGGCGTGAAATTGTCAATTGATGATTTCGGCACCGGCTATTCCAGTCTGTCCTATCTCAAGAGCTTCGCCGTGGACAAGCTGAAAATCGATCAGTCCTTTGTGCGCGATATGGCAGACGATCCCAGCGATGCGACGATTGTGCGCACCATCATCCAGATGGCCAAGAGCCTGAACCTGAAAACGGTTGCCGAGGGTGTGGAAACCGCACGCCATGCCGAACTGCTGCGCTTACAACGCTGCGACGAGGTGCAGGGTTATCACTTCGCCAAGCCGATGCCACCCGATGCATTCGCACGCTACCTCGCAGCAAGCCGGCCGGCCTGACATAAGCCAGTTGTTGTTAGCCCGAACCGGAGGGGACCCGCTACCGGGATTATATATTTTCTACCAGACAACTCGCCGTGTTGCCGATCTCCATTTATGATGATGCGGTTCATGGCCATCGAACCGCGGAAAATGAATATCGTCCTTCAATCTGCCTTTGAGAGCGGTCGCAACGCATTGCCGGTAGCCCTGCAGCCCGTGGCCACTGGTTACTGGGCGGAGCTGACATCGGTGCTGACTGGAGAGGACGAGACCGATGCGTTTTGGTCGGAATCGGCAGCGCGGGTACTGGCGTGCAGCGATTTTGTCAGCCGCGCCTGCAGCGCTCAGCCAGGCTTGCTGGCTGAGTTGTTGCACAGCGGCGATTTACGTCGTGGGTACACTGCCGGCGATCTGGCGGCACGGGTGCGGCAGGCGGTGGTGGGTTGTGTGGATGAAGCGGCACTTCAGAGTGCCTTGCGCAAGCTGCGCAAGCGCGAGATGGTGCGCATCGCCTGGCGCGATCTGGCCGGCTGGGCGAATCTGGAAGAAGTGGTGCGCACACTCTCGGCGCTGGCCGACGCTTGCCTCGATGCGGCGCTGGCCAAGCTCTACGACTGGGCCGTGGCGCGCGACGGCGTGCCCAGGGAGCAAGACACCGATAACGCTGCCAAGTTTGTCGTGCTGGGCATGGGCAAGCTCGGCGGCGAGGAACTCAACTTTTCCTCCGACATCGATCTCATCTTTGCCTACTCGGAGGAAGGCGACGTACAGGGACGTACTAGTGTCGCGGGAGGCAGGACGCCGAAAGCGACTGAAACTGACCAACGCGGTTTGAGCAACCATGAATTCTTCGTGCGTCTCGGTCAGCGGCTTATCCATATACTTAATGAGCAGACCGCGGACGGTTTTGTGTTTCGCGTGGACATGCGTCTGCGGCCGAACGGCGCGAGCGGGCCGTTGGCACTATCGTTCGACGCCATGGAGCAGTACTACCAGGTGCATGGTCGCATGTGGGAACGTTACGCGCTCATCAAGGCGCGGGTGGTGGCTGGCAATCAAAGCGCCGGCGCAGAGCTCATGCAACGCCTGCGGCCGTTCGTGTTTCGCAAGTATCTCGACTACACCGCAGTCGAGGAGATCCGCTCGCTCAAGGCCAGCATTCACCGCGAGTTGTTACGCAAGGGCATCGAGTCGAACATCAAGCTCGGGCCGGGCGGCATTCGCGAGGTCGAATTTATCGGCCAGGCCTTCCAGCTGATCCGCGGCGGGCGCGATGTGCGATTTCAGGAACGGCGCATTTTGCCGGTGCTCGCACATCTTGCCGACGAAGGTGATCTCACGTTGCAGGCAGTGAGCGACCTGTCGAATGCATATGAATTTCTGCGCAACACTGAACATCGCCTGCAAGAAATCCGCGATCAGCAAACTCAGGTTTTGCCAGCCAACGATCTTGATTGCTTGCGTGTGGCGGTCGGCATGGGTTTCAGCGACTGGCCGAGCTTTCTGACGGTGCTCACTCGTCACATGCAACGCGTGCACGAGCACTTCGATTCGGTATTTGCCGCGCCCCAGGGCGAGGCACCGGCCGCGGATGAGCTGGGTCTGCATGCACTGTGGGCCGGGACACTCGACGAGACCGCCGCGCACGAGCTATTGCAGGCAGCCGGTTTCGCCGATGCCAGGACAAGCCTCACTTTGCTGCAAGAGCTACGCGCGAGCGGCGCGTACAGTGCGCTCTCCGCCAATGGCCGCGAACGTCTCGACAAACTCATGCCACTGCTCGTCGGTGCCGCCGGTCTTACCCCGGACCCGCAGACCACACTCGCGCGTCTGGTCGCCTTCGTTGAAGCCATCGGCCGGCGTTCGGTGTATCTGGCGCTGTTGGTCGAGAATCCGCTGGCACTGTCGCAGCTCGTGAAGCTGTGCTCGGCGAGCGAGTGGATCGCTCGCTACCTCAACCAGCATCCGATTCTCTTGGATGAACTGATGGATGCCGTCAGCCTGTATGCGCCGCTGACGCGTGAGGCACTCGCCGCCGAATTGCAGAGCCGGCTGGCGCGTCTGCCAGGGGACGACCTGGAAGCGCAGATGGAAGCGTTGCGCGAATTCCGCAATGGACATGTGCTGCGCGTGGCGGCAGCCGATGTCGGTCCCGGGCTCACCCCGGATGAGATCGGCCGGCATCTCGGACACATCGCCGAGGTGATCGTGGCGCAGGCGCTCACGCTTGCACACGACGATCTGGTGCTCAAGCATGGCCATCCGACGATCGTGCGTGATGGCGAGACCGGCCACCCCGGCTTCGCGGTAATTGCCTACGGCAAGCTCGGTAGCCTGGAACTTGGCTACACCTCTGACCTCGACATGATTTTCCTGCACGCGGCCGAGCAGGAAGGCGGCGTTACGGATGGGACACGCTCAATAGCGAACGAGGTATTTTTCGCACGCTTGGGCCAGCGCCTCATCCATATCCTCACGGCCCGTACTGGCGGCGGTATTCTCTATGAAGTCGATACGCGCCTGCGCCCGAGCGGGGGCTCCGGCATGTTGGTAACCAGCCCGGCAGCGTTTCGCGACTATCAGGATTCACATGCCTGGGTGTGGGAACACCAGGCCTTGATTCGTGCCCGGCCGATTGCTGGGGATGCCGCCCTGGCTCAGATTTTCGAGGAAATTCGCGCCACCACCCTGTGCCGGCAACGTGATCCACAAACCCTGCGCGCCGAGGTGGCGGCCATGCGTGAGCGCATGCGCGCAGCGCAGACGCCGCACGCCCCCGATGAATTCAACCTCAAGCACGACCCGGGCGGTATGATTGATGTGGAATTTATGGTGCAATACGCCGTATTACGCTGGGCGCATGACCACCCGGAGCTAATTCAGCACCGCGGCAACATCCCACTTCTGGACGCGTTGCAAGCGCGCGGGTTGCTGGACCCCGCGCCGGCCGGCCTGTTGCGGGATGCCTATCATCGTTATCTCGGTGCCGAGCAGCGGCTCAAGCTCATGGAGCGCCGGCCGCTGGTGGCACCGCAGGAGCTGGGCGATTTTCCGCAACGGGTGCGAGCGCTGTGGCGGGCGTGGTTTGAATAATGAAGTAGGGTGCGTAGAACTCACCCTACTGCGAATGGCTTACTTAAATTGTAGTGGAGAACAACGATGTCGATGTCCGACCGAGACGGTGTCATCTGGTACGACGGCAAGCTCGTACAATGGCGCGATGCCACTACCCATGTGCTGACGCACACCTTGCATTACGGCATGGGTGTCTTCGAGGGCGTGCGTGCCTACGAAACGCCCAAGGGCACGGCCATTTTCCGCCTGCAGGCGCATACTGATCGACTGTTCCGTTCGGCGCATATTCTCGGCATGGCCATTCCTTTTAGTAAGGACGAGATCAACGCGGCGACGTGCGCCGCGGTGCGCGAGAACAAGCTGAAGTCAGCTTACATCCGTCCGATGTGTTTCTATGGCAGCGAGGGCATGGGCCTGCGCGCCGACAACCTGAAGGTGCATGCGATCGTGGCGGCCTGGACCTGGGGCGCCTATCTCGGCGAGGACGGCCAGAAGAACGGTATCCGCATACGCACCTCCAGCTACAACCGTCACCATGTGAACATCACCATGTGCCGCGCCAAAGCCAACGGCCAATACATGAACTCGATGTTGGCCCTGCGCGAGGCGTTGGCCTCCGGCTGTGACGAGGCCTTGCTGCTCGACACCGAGGGTTATGTTTCGGAGGGTAGCGGCGAGAACATTTTTATCGTGCGCGACGGTGTGCTGTATACGCCAGACATCACCTCGGCACTCGACGGCATCACGCGCGCCACAATCATGCAGCTCTGCACCGACCTCGGCATCAAGGTTGTGGAGAAGCGCATCACGCGTGACGAAGTATACATCGCCGATGAAGCGTTCTTCACCGGCACCGCTGCGGAAGTCACGCCGATTCGAGAACTCGACAATCGCAAGATCGGTTCGGGCACGCGCGGGCCGATCACCGAGAAACTGCAGGCCCTGTACTTCGATCTGGTGCATGGCCGTAGCAGCGCGTATCCGGAGTGGTTGACGCTCGTTAAATAGATGTAGGGTGCGTTACACGCACCATTCAGCTGATCGGTGCGTGTAACGCACCCTACAAAGGATGAAAACCATGGCCAGTACGCATGCAAAACCGACGAAAGAAATCCCCGCCAATGCCCAGAACCGTTACGAAATAACGCGTGCGGACCTGCCAGCTCATTGCCCGATGCCGGGCATGAGCCGGTGGAATTCGCACCCGCGCGTTTTCCTGCCAATCGAAGAAACGGGCGAGGCGCGTTGCCCGTACTGCGGGGCGATGTACGTGCTCAAGCGTGGCTGAACTCAGCACCCGTGCCGTTGTGGTCTGGGTGTTCACTGACGGCAAGACCGGTCACGAGAATCAGTCGCGCGGACTGCTCGCCGCACTGGCCCGACGTTACCCGGTGGATGCCCGTTGGGTTACTGTCCCTGCCTACGCATCGGTGCTCTCCAGCCTCATGACACGGCGCTTTCTGCCCGGTGTCGGCCTGCCGACACCCGACCTCCTGATCGGCGCCGGACATCGCACCCATCTGCCATTGATGGCTGCACGTCGCGCGCACGGTGGCCGCACGATTGTATTGATGAAGCCTTCGCTGCCGCGCGCGTGGTTTGACCTGTGCGTGATTCCGGAACATGACACTGTGTCCGGTGCGAATGTGCTCACGACGCGCGGTGCACTGAATCCCGTGGAACCGGGCAAGAAGAATGCGCGCGCCGGGTTGATTCTGATCGGCGGTCCGTCGCGTCACCATGGCTGGAATGAGAATGAAATTCTCAGCCAGGTCGAGACCATCATCGCCAGAGAGATCAACATAGACTGGATACTCACCACGTCGCGACGCACGCCGTCATCCACCACGGCGCGCCTGCGGTCGCTGACGCTCAAGAATCTCACGGTGGTGCCGGTCGCCGAGACCGGCCCGGGTTGGTTGTCGGAACGTCTGGCGAGCGCCGCGCAGGTCTGGGTCACGGAAGACAGCGTGTCCATGATGTACGAGGCACTGACCGCGAACGCCGCGACCGGCGCACTCACCGTACCGGTGAAGCGTGACTCGCGCGTCGCGCGCGGCATCGCCGCGCTCACTCGCGATGGTCTTGTGACGAGCTTTGCCGACTGGCAACGTGGCCGACAACTCGCGCCGCCGACTGCAGCGTTCAACGAAGCCACGCGCGTGGCAGCCTGGATTGGTGAAAAATGGCTAAGCGCCTGACTGTGGTGCAAATGTTGCCGGCGCTGGAATCGGGCGGCGTGGAGAAAGGCACGCTGGAGGTCGGGAAATATCTTGTTGACCACGGCCATCG
>Ga0315271_10002329_pt1 | contig 11887 bp, 6 predicted proteins | sample C3_top_MG_FD_204664 | JGI IMG/M metagenome (GOLD analysis project Ga0315271, IMG submission 204664) | Sediment microbial communities from Yellowstone Lake, YNP, Wyoming, USA - C3_top | ecosystem: Environmental > Aquatic > Freshwater > Lake > Sediment | place: USA: Wyoming | collected 2017-08-01
CCCCTCGTGCAGGCGGACCTGCGCCTCGAGAGCGGGCGCCTCAAAGGCACGGTGAAGAACGCGTCAGATCGGCCCCTGCTGAAGCCGGCGGTCGTCCTCGGCTCCACCGTCGCGGTCCTGAAGGACATGGCACCTGGTGAACAGGCAACGGTGGACGTGGCGATCCAGAGCCAGGCGGCCCAGTTCGGGCAACCGCTCTCCGATCTCGTCGTGGGCCAACTGTTCTTCGATGGTTCCGGAAGGGGCCAGGACACGACGCTACAGATCCGTCACGCCGTCGTCGACCAGCTCACGTTCGACCCGAACTTCGGCTCGACGAACCAGCTCCCGGCCGATGGTGCCGTGATCCTCGCGTGGGCCGAAGGCGACCTTCTGCCGGTGGAGGTCGTCGGCCAGGAGCCACGCCGGACCGGCAACACCCTCTACTACCTCCCGACTCCTGTCGCGGTCAGCGGCCTGACGACGTTCACCTCGGACCTGCTCCGGTCCACCGTCGTGGCCTCCGATGCGGCGTTCTTCAACAAGGACCCGTTCACGATGAATGTCGGCCGAGGCAGTGCGACGCTCGCCTATCGACCGATCGCCATGAGCGGCTCGATCGCGACCGACCGACTCATGATCGGCCTCAACTTCGGCGGAGACAACACCGTCGGCGTCGACTCGGCCCCGATCGAGCCGCTCGGCACGATCCCGATCCCGTGTGGGACCAGACCGGTCGAGGGCTGCGTCGGGCCGAACCTCGACGGGATCCCGGAGACCGAATTATTCGATCTGACCACCTCCACGTGGGTACGCCTGCCACACCTCACACCCGGCCCGCGCTACAGCGTGGCGGACCCCGGCCGCTATGTGGACCAGACCAATGGGACCGTCCTGATCCGGTTCGTCAACGACCAGAGCGACAGCGTCGGGTTCAGCGCGACCGTCGCCATACGGGGAACGGTTCGATGAGCGTGATCGTCCACACGGAGGGTCTTGTCAAGCGCTACGCCTCGACTGTCGCGGTGGCCGGGCTGGACCTGTCCGTGGAGGCCGGCGAGATCTTCGGCATCGTGGGGCCCAACGGCGCAGGCAAGTCCACCACGCTCAAGATCCTGGCCACGCTCCTCCAGCCGTCGTCCGGGGTCGCGGAGATCGCAGGCTGGTCCGTGACGCGGAACCCCGACCAGGTCCGGCACGTCCTTGGCTTCATGCCGGATGTGTTCGGGGTCTACGACGACATGAAGGTGTGGGAGTACCTGGACTTCTTCGGGCGATGCTACGGGCTGTCGGCCGCGGCGCGCCGACGGACCATCGCGGACCTGCTGGAGCTGGTCGACCTGGCCGACAGACGCGATGACTACGTCCAGACCCTCTCGCGCGGCATGGAGCAACGCCTGTGCCTCGCCCATGCCCTGGTGCACGATCCACAGGTCCTGCTCCTGGACGAACCGGCGTCCGGACTGGACCCGCGAGCCCGCGTGGAGCTCCGCGAGCTGCTCCGTGAGCTCCGGTCCCTGGGCAAGACGATCCTGATCAGCAGCCACATCCTCCCGGAGCTGGAGGAACTATGCACCGGTGTCGCGATCATCGATCGTGGCCAGGTCCTCGCCCAGGGTCGCGTGAGCGATATCGAGCGGCGACTCCGGTTCGGGGCCGTCCTGCGCGTCCGCGTGCTGGCAGTGGGTGAGGACCTGGAGGCGGCCCGCGTCCGATTCGCGGCCGATCCCGATGTCGCAAGTGCCGAGATCCTGGACGATGACACCATCGAGCTCGGCTTCCGCGGTGATGACGCCTCCTCGGCGCGATTGCTTGCACAAGCGGTCCGGGACGGCGTGCCCGTGGTCACCTTCGCCCGCGCAGCCAGCGACCTCGAGGAGCTCTTCCTCCAGGTGACCGCACCGGACCGCGTGTCCGTGGACGTCACGTGATGGCTCGGCCTCACCCGACGGCCGCCCTGCGGCGCACCGCCGGGGGGATAGCCGCCATCGGCGTCAAGGAGCTTCGAGGCCGGATGCGCGGCCGGCGCGCCTTTGCGATCCTGACCATCTACCTGCTCCTGCTCGCCGGGTTCGCCTGGATGGTCCAGTTGATGATGGCGCGCAGTTACTCGACAGGATTCGGGACCAGCGCGACGTATGCGACCGCGGCGATCGGACAGGGCATCTTTGTGGCGTTGATCATGCTTGAGACGCTGCTCGTCGTCTTCCTGTCGCCGATGGCGACTGTCGGATCGATCAGCCTCGAGCGCGAGAAGCAGACCCTTGAGATGCTGACCGCGACCCCGATCACGTCGTTTTCGATCGTGCTCGGCAAATTGCTGAGCGCCCTTGTCTACATCTGGCTCCTCATCGCCGCGTCCATCCCGCTGACGGCCGTGGTCTTCGTGTTCGGTGGGGTCGCCCCCGAGGACCTGGCGCGCAGTTATCTCGTCCTGATCGCCACGGCACTCGGGCTTGGCTCCTTCGGGCTGTGCTGCTCGAGCCTTGTGAAACGGACCCAGGCGGCGACCGCCCTGGCGATATTCGGCGTGCTTGCGGTGAGTCTGGGATCGCTCTTCCTGATCGTCTTCTGGCAATCCGTTGGCGAGACCGAGAACGACCGACAGGCGGGCCGGCGGGGATCCACGCCGGAGATCCTGACCTATCTCAATCCGTTCGTCGCACAAGCGGATATCGCCCCGGTCGACGCACTGTGCGTCTTCGACTCGTCGTTGTCGGAGTACTGCCGGTTCCGTTCCCGATTCGTCAGTGACGGTATCGGGATCTTCAACGGCGGGAAGGGAGACACCATCGGCGGGCCCGCTCCGGCGTTCAACACCGGGGGCGGTGCCGTTGTCCCTGTGGAGGTCCCGATCGCCCAGGCCGCACCGCTTGGCGCGATCGCCGACGTCATGGCTTTCGGGGCCGCCACTGACTCCATCTGGCAGAAGACCGTCACGAGCTGGCTCATCCTGTCGGTCGTCTTCCTGCTCATCTCCAGCCAGTTCGTGTCACCCACCCGTCGTTTGCACATCCGCCGACGGCGCACGCGCAAGCCCAGTCCGGAGGTGGCCTGATGTGGATCCTCCCTCGCCTGGTCCGTCATCGATCCGATCACGGGCCATCGACCCCAGCGGTCATCCCGTCCGATCCCCGGCATGTACTGGACGGTCCGCTTGACCCGGCGCTGACGAGCGTCATCGCAGCCCTCGGACCGCATCGCCAACGCCTCTGGATCCGTCGGATCGTGCGCCGCACCTGGCTGGCCCTGGCCGCGATCGCTGTGGCAGAACTCGTGCTCTGGACGGTCGCCCGGATCATCCCGTTGCCGCAGGCGCCACTCGCCGGCGTGGCCATCCCGCTGGCCGGGGCGCTCGGCCTCCTGGTCGCCGTCGTCCGCTGTCGGCCCGGCCTGGGCGAGACCGCACTCGCCGTCGATGGCGAGGGACATCTCGGCGACCGAGTCTCGAGCGCGCTGGAACTGGCAGTCGCCTTTCCGGCCTCCGCAGGGCCGATCGATCCCGGGGCACCCGCAGATCAGCCGGCCGACCTCGCGGAAGCGGATCGCTTCGTCCGCCGCCAGCGGACCGATGCGCTGCGCACCATCCGCTCCGCGCCCCAGGCCCTGTTCACGCCCCGGTTATCGCTCCGCCCGGCGGTCGCACTGGTTCTGTCCGGGTTGCTGCTCGCCCCCGTCCTGCTCATCCCGAACCCGCAGGACGCGGTCATCGCCCAGCAACGCCAGGTGGAGGCGGCTGCCGACCGGCAGGCGGACCGCCTGGACGACCTCGCCAGGGAACTCGAAGCCAAGAGCGCCGATACCGAGGATCCGAGGACGCGCCTGGCCGAGGAGCTGCGCCGACTGGCTCGCGAGCTCCGTGACAAGCCAGGTGACCTCGACGCGAACCTGGCCCGCCTGGGTGCCATCGAGGCGGATGTCCGAGCCCGGACGGATCCGGCCAACGAACAGCGAGCGGCGTCCCTGAACTCACTCAGCCGTTCGCTCTCGAGCGCCGCGACGGGCAAGCCGGAAGCGAACAAGGACGGCGACCCCAAGAAGACCCAGAAGGACCTCAAGGACCTCGGCGACAAGCTCGATGACATGACGGACGCCCAGAAAGCCGACCTGGCACGCCAGCTGGCGGAGATGCAGGCGACGGCATCGCAGGCCAGCGGGGCGGCGGCGACCGCGCTGCGCGACGCCGCCCAGAGCCTGGCGCAGGGAGACACGAAGGGCGCGAAGTCAGCGCTGGATCGCCTGGGCGAAGCGATGATCGGGGCCGAGCGGCAGGTTGCGACGAACCGGGACCTGTCGACTGCCGCTTCCCGTCTCCAGGATGCCCGTCACGACCTTGCGGACGCCGGTCGCCGGACCGCCGCACAGGGTCAGGCCCAGCCGGGCCAGGGTGCCGGGCAGAGTCCCGGTACCGGCCAAGGTCAGGGTGCGGGTCAGAGTCCCGGTGCGGGTCAGAGTCCCGGCGCGGGTCAGAGTCCCGGCGCGGGTCACGGAGCGGGTCAGAGTCCCGGCGCCGGTCAAGGTCAGGTTGCGGGTCAAGGCCAGGGCCAGGGGCAGGGGCAGGGGCAGGCCCAGGGGCAGGGCGCGATCGGAGGCGGCGGTTCCAACGCCCGCTCGCTTGGCAACGGTATGGGCGGCAACGGCAAGCCGGCCGGCCCGACCAACCCGAACCGTCCGTCGCAGCTCGGTGAGGACCTGCGCTCCGTCTTCGCCCCGTTCGATCGGCTCGGGCGACCCGGCGACCCGTCGTATGTCGCCGGGACCGGCGGGGACGGGCAGACCCAGCAGGGCAGCCAGACCGGGAGCGGGTCCGACAACGGCGCGCTGACCCCCTACGAGGACGTCTACACGGACTTCTTCCGATACGCCCAGACCTCCCTTGAGCGCGGTTACGTGCCGCTGTCCGTGAAGGACCTGGTCCGCGACTACTTCAGTTCCCTCGATCCAAGCAAGTGACGGCCCGACAGCCGGCGACAGCGCAGGAGACGCCATGAATACCCCCACCGTGCAACCGAATGGCGCAAAGCTCGCGCCCGAGGCCTTCGCCGAGCGGGCGCAGGCGATCGAGCGCGAGATCGGGCAGGTCATCGTCGGCCAGGCGGCGCTCGTCCGACAGACCCTGACGGGCCTCCTCGCCAACAGCCATGTCCTGCTGGAGGGCGTTCCCGGCCTGGGCAAGACCCTGCTCGTCCGGACCATCGCGGATGTCATCGATTGCAACTTCAGCCGGATCCAGTTCACGCCGGACCTGATGCCGGCCGACATCACCGGGACCAACATCCTGATCGAGGAGGGCGGCCAGCGGATCTTCAAGTTCCAGCCTGGCCCCATCTTCGCGAACCTCGTCCTGGCCGACGAGATCAACCGCGCGACCCCCAAGACCCAGTCGAGCCTGCTCGAGGCCATGCAGGAGCACCAGGTCACGGTCGCCCGTCAGCGCTTCCCCCTCGATGCCCCGTTCTTCGTCCTTGCGACCCAGAACCCGCTGGAGATGGAGGGTACCTACCCGCTGCCCGAGGCCCAGTTGGACCGGTTCATCTTCAAGGTCATGGTCCCGTTCCCGTCGGAGGAGGACCTGGTCGCGATCATGGACCGGACGACCGGCTCGGACTCGGTGACGGCATCGCGGGTGTGCACGGCTGCGGAGATCGTGGAGATGCAACGCCTGGCACGCGCCGTCCCGATCGCGCCGCACGTCACCGCCTATGCCGTCAGCGTGCTTGCCGCCACGCACCCGGATCAGCCGCGGGCGCCAGGGCTGGTCCGCGACTACGTCCGCTACGGGGGCTCGCCGCGCGGCGCCCAGGCGCTCGTGACCGGCGGCAAGATCTACGCCCTGCTGGATGGCCGGTTCAACGTATCCATCGACGACATCCGCGCCGTGGCCCTGCCGTCCCTGCGACACCGGATCATCCTGAACTTCGAGGGTGAGGCCGAAGGGATCACCAGCGAGACCGTCATCCGGTCCATCCTGGACGCGGTCGCCGCGCCGACGGTCGAGTAGCGTCACGACGTCCCACGGCGCGAGCGACCCCGCGATGGACGGTCCGTCCTCCCAGGCCACTCCCCTCCCCAGCGGGCCGGCTCCGGCTCCGGCTCGGGCGGGTACGCGGCAGGTCTTCCTGCCCAGCGAGGTGGACCCGACCGTCTTCGATGAGGCCTTTCTTCGTCAGTTGGACCGCCTGCTGTTACTCATGCGCTCGCCGGTGCGCGGCGGTCTGAAGGGCGGGCGGCGGAGCGTCAAGCGCGGTCAGTCGGTCGAGTTCGCGGACTATCGGGACTACACCCCCGGCGACGACCTGCGACAGCTGGATTGGAACGTCTACGCCCGCCTCGAGAAGCTCTTCGTGAAGCTGTTCATCGAAGAGGAGGACGTCACGATCAGCCTGCTCGTGGACGCGTCGGCTTCGATGACCTACGGAGCCCCGTCCAAGCTGCTGTTCGCGAAGCGGGCGGCGGCGGCCCTCGGCTACATCGGGCTGGCCAGTGAGGATCGCGTCCGGGTCGCCGCCCTGTCGGGCCGGATCGCCCGACGACGAACGGCACTGCGCGGATCCGGGCGGGTCTTCCGGCTCCTGGCGGACCTGTCCGCGATCGAGGCGGCAGACGGTCCGACGGACCTGCTGGCTGCCGCTCGTCATGCCGCCGCCCAGCTCCATGGACGCGGCATGGTCGTCCTGCTGTCGGACCTGCTGGACCCGGCCGCGGACCGCGTGATCCGGGAACTGGCCGCGACCGGCTCCGAGCTGATCATCCTGCACGTCCTCTCGCCGGACGAACTCGACCCGCCGCTCGAAGGCGACCTGCGCCTGATGGACGCGGAGACGGGCGAGGGCGTGGACGTGACGATCGACCTGGCGACGCTCGACGCCTACAAGGCCAGGCTGGCGGCGTGGAAGGCCGGCTTCGCGGACCTCTGTGCCAAGCGCCGTGCGACCTACGTGGACCTGCCGTCCGATTCGAACCTGTCCGAGCTGATGTTCGCCGAGTTGCGCCGGCGACGGGTCCTGGGCTGACCGATGCCGTTCACTAGCCCGCTCGCCCTGCTCGGCCTGCTGTTCATCCCGGCGGTGCTGGCCATGTACATGCTCAAGCTTCGGCGGGACGAGGCCGTCGTCCCCTCGACGCTGCTGTGGGACCGGCTGTTCTCCGACGTCGAGGCGAATGCCCCGTGGCAGCGGCTCCGGCGGAGCCTCCTGCTGCTGCTCCAGCTGCTGCTTGTCGTCGTCATCGCGCTGCTCGCGGCTCGACCGTTCCTGGAGCGGCCGGCCCGCCTGGCGCGCGACATCGTTCTGATCATGGACACGTCGGCCAGCATGGCCGCCACGGATGTCGCGCCAACCCGCCTGGCGGCTGCCAAGGTGGCCGCGATCGAGGCCCTCCGCGACCTGCCGACGGGAGGCAAGGTCAGCGTCATCGCCGCGGACCGGACTGCACGGATCGTGGTCAACGAGTCCTCCGACCTTGGCCGGGTCCGCCAGGCGATCAACGACCTCCAGCCATCCACGATGCCCGGCAACCTGGGCGACGCGCTCGAACTCGCATCCAAGCTGGCCGCCCGGGCCGGGGACGCCCAGATCCTGGTCGCGACCGATGCCTCCATCGCGTCCGTGCCCGACATGAAGGTCGATGCACCGGTGACCGTCCTGCCGGTCGGGCACGACCGCAAGAACCAGGCGATCGTGGCCCTCGCCGTCCGGACCGCGCCGTCTTCCGTGACCCGCTCCGTGTTCATCAGCGTCGCGAACCTGGACCTCGAGACGGCGCAGCGACGGATCGAGGTGTGGGGCGACGGAAGCCTGCTCGAGGCCCGGGACCTCCTGCTCGACCCGCAGGCACGCTCCGATGTCGTGATCGATGACGTTCCGAACGATGTCCGATCGGTCGAGATCCGCCTGGTCGGCGCCGATCCGGCTTCCACGGTGGCGCCGGACCACCTGGCCATCGACGACCGCGCCTGGGCGATCATCCCGGCCGACCGGACACGGCTGATCCTGTTGGTCGGCGAGGGCGACCCGTACCTGGAGACGGCCCTGTCGTTCCTCCCGAACGTGGAGCTGTACGGGAACACCCCGGCCGAGTACGGCCCGGCCTCCGCTCGCAAGGATGGGCGGCCGTGGGACCTCGTCATCTTCGAGGCGACCTTGCCGCCGACGCTGCCGGACAGCCCGATCCTGGCCATCGCGCCGCCGGCGACGAGTCCGCTCGGCCAGGTGGACGGTACGCTCAAGGACCCGGGGATCGGCACGCTGAGCCCGGATGAGCCGATCCTGCACTACGTCGACCTCTCCACCACCCACATCGCGCAGGCCGCCAAGCTGGTCCTGCCCGATTGGGCGAGGACCGTCATCCCGGGGCCCAAGGGCGCCCCGCTCCTGTACGCCGGGAATCGCGCCGGCCTGCCCACCGCCGTCCTGGCCTTCGAACCACGGCAGTCCGACCTGCCGCTCCAGGTCGCGTTCCCCATCCTGCTCGCGAACCTGACCGGAGAGCTGCTGGGAGGATCGACCGCCCCAAACGAGGCGCTCGCGCCAGGGACACCAGTCGTGCTGAGTATCCCGAGCGGTGCCACGGGTCTGACCGTGGCTCGCCCGGATGGCTCCACGATGGAGCTGGTCCCGCCCGCCACCGGCGGCGCCAGCGTCACGTTCGCCCGGACCGAACTGCTGGGCATCTACACGGTGACGCCGATCCTGGGCACGGGCGGGTCGGCGGACCCGGCGACCAGCACTCCCCCGCTGGTCGATCCGTACGCGCCGGTACGCTTCGCCGTCGACCTGTTCGATGTGGGTGAATCCACCATCGCCCCAGGCTCAGCTGCCAGGATCGAGGCGCTTGGGACAACCCCGGGCGCATCACCGCGTACATCCCCAGCACCCGGGATCGCCGCCGGGACCGGCACGCCGACCACCACTCGTGACGAGTTGTGGATCCCGATCGTGCTGCTCGTCCTGCTCGCATTGTGCGTGGAGTGGGCAGTCTACCACCGTGACGCGGTCATCCGGATCCGGCGCGGCCTGTCCGCCCGCTTCGGGCGACGACAAGCAGGCGGAAGCGCCTGATGGGCATCTCGTTCGACGTCCCGTTCGCGCTGCTGCTCCTCATACCGGCTCTCATCTTGACGGTCGGACTGCACGTCGCGGCGCGCCGACGGATGAGCGTCGGTCGACGGCGAGTCGCGCTCCTCGTGCGCACGCTGCTGCTGGCAGCCCTGGTCCTGGCCCTTGCGGGCTTCCAGCTCGTCCTGCCGGTGGATCGGCTGGCGACCGTCTTCGTGGTGGATCTCTCCGACTCGGTCGGCAATCCCGGACGCGAGAGCGCGCTGGCGTTCCTGCGTGAGACGCTGGCCGCGAAGCGCGACGACGATGTGGCCGGGATCGTCGCTTTCGGCAAGGACGCGCTCGTGGAGCGCCTTCCGTCCGGCCTCGAAGAGATCGACCGGATCGCCTCGACCCCGGTCAGGACGGCGACGGACATCGGCTCCGCGCTTCGATTGGCCTCGGCGCTGTTCCCGGACGATGCCCAGAAACGGATCGTGCTCCTGTCCGACGGTAACGACACGACCGGCGGCGGCCAGACGGAAGCCGCACTCGCAGCTGATCGTGGGATCCAGATCGAAACCAGTCGGATCGGGCTGGGGGCCATCGATGAGGTCGTCCTGGAGCGGCTGACGACCCCCTCCATCGCGAGGCTGGGCGAGTCGGTCCAGGCCGTGGCGGAGATCCGCTCATCGGTCGCCCAGACCGCCACGGTCCGTCTGTTCGCCGGCGGTGCGCTGGTCAAGACCCTGCCCGTCGACTTGCTGGCCGGTGTCACCCACGTGACCTTCGACCTGACCCCGGCCGAGGCCGGCTTCCACACCTTCCGGGCGGCGGTGGAGGCCGGACGCGACACATTCAGCCAAAACGATCGAGCCGACGCCTTCACCAGCGTCAAGGGCGAGCCGCGAACGCTGGTGGTGGCCGGCGATGACGCAGTGGCCGCCGAGCTGGTGGGCGCCCTCGGGAAACAACGCCAACTGGTAGACACGATCATCCCCGAGGCGCTCCCCACGGACTTCGCCAGCCTCGCCACGTACGACAGTGTCGTCCTGGTGGATGTCCCGCGCCTGCGTCTATCGGACCGCCAGCTGGCGGCCCTCCAGGTCTACGTGCGCGATCTGGGCAAGGGGCTGGTCATGGTCGGCGGGCCGCGCAGCTACGGCGCCGGCGGCTATGCGAAGACCGCGCTCGAGGAGACGCTGCCGGTCGACATGGGCGTGCGCGATCGAAACAAGGAGCCGGACGTCGCGCTCGTGATCGTGATCGACCAGTCAGGTTCCATGGCTGCCTGCCACTGCAATACGTTCAACCAGGGTGGTGGCGGCGGGATGGGCATCGGTGGCGTCCAGAAGGTGGATATCGGCAAGGAAGCCATCCTGCGCGCCGCCGCATCCCTGACCGCGCGGGACGAGCTGGGCGTCGTGGCCTTCAACGAGGCGGCGCACTGGGTGGTCAAGACACAGCCGCTGGGGGATGTCGGTGATCTCCAGGGCCAGATCGCCGGGATCCGGGCGGACGGCCAGACCAACATCTACGCGGGCCTGGACCAGGCCGTCCAGTCGCTGCAAGGCGTGACGGCCACTCGCCGCCACATCATCCTGCTCACCGACGGCTGGTCGTCGTCAGGCCAGTACGACGCGATCATGGCCAAGATGAAGGCGGCTGGGATCACCCTCTCGACCGTCGGAGCGGGAGGTGGTGCCAACCCCTTCCTCGAGCAGCTGGCGACCCAGGGCGGCGGTCGCTACTACGCGGCGGCCAACCCGGCCAGCATCCCGGACATCTTCCTCAAGGAGACGCAGCAGGTCTCCGGACAACAGATCGTGGAGGAGCCGTTCTTCGCGATCCTGACCTCGTCATCACCGATCGTGCGCGGACTCGATGCGGGGTTCCCGAGGTTGCTTGGGTACAACGGGACGACCGCCAAGGCGGCCGCCCAGACCGTCCTGGTCACCGGCCGCGACGATCCCTTGCTGGCGCAGTGGCAGTACGGCCTCGGTCGCTCCGTGGCCTGGACGTCCGATTCGACCGGCCGCTGGGCCAAGGACTGGCTGGCCTGGAAGGACTTCGCCCGGTTCTTCAGCCAGCTTGTCAGCTGGACGTTCCCGGGCGAGGAGTCGGGCGGGATCGAGGCGACCTTCGACAACGTGGGCGGGAAGACGACGCTGCACGTCGAGAGCGTCGATGCCGACGGTTCGGCGCGGGACTTCTACGCCACCAGCGCGGTCGTCGTAGGTTCGGACCCCGCGAAGGTGCAGCCCGTGAAGGTGGATCTCGTCCAGGTCGCGCCCGGCATCTACGAAGCGCCATTGGGGGAGGTGGACCCGGGCGCCTACGCCGTGCGGATCACCCAGATCAAGCCGGGGGCATCACCGCTCGGCAGGACCGTGGCCCTGGTGGCGCCCACATCGGCCGAGTACCGGCTGCTGGGCGGCAATGAGCCGTTCCTGGCGGCCCTGCGCAGCGCGACCGGCGGCAGTGAGATCCTGACGCCGGCCGATCCGTGGCGACGGGACCTCACGGCAACCAGCCGCTCCACTGACCTGTGGCCGCTCCTCCTGGTGCTGGCGCTGCTGTTGTGGCCACTGGACATCGCCCTGCGCCGCATCTCGATCGGCCGTCGCGAGTTCGGCGCGGCGCGCGCCTGGGCGACCAGCCTGGGCGGGCGCCGAGGGTGGAACGCTCCACGTACGGCCACCAACGAGAGCCTGCTGGCGGCACGGGGCCGGAGCAGCACCAGCGCGAGATCTGCCATGCGTGCCGATGGACCGACCGCGGCCCACGCGGCGAAACCCGTCACGTCCGGATCCAGGCCGGTGCTACCGGCCGCGTCAGCCGCCGAGGTGCCAGCCAGACCGGCTCCTGGTTCC
>Ga0315271_10002331_pt1 | contig 11882 bp, 10 predicted proteins | sample C3_top_MG_FD_204664 | JGI IMG/M metagenome (GOLD analysis project Ga0315271, IMG submission 204664) | Sediment microbial communities from Yellowstone Lake, YNP, Wyoming, USA - C3_top | ecosystem: Environmental > Aquatic > Freshwater > Lake > Sediment | place: USA: Wyoming | collected 2017-08-01
GGTGGTGATGAAGGCCTGGGCGGTAAACAGCTCGTCGATCACCTTGACCTGGTCGAGACGGATGCCACAGCGTTCGAAATGCGCCCGATACGGGCCGAAGTCCTGGCCGACCGTGGCCATCGGCACCGGTTCGCCGCCTAACAGGCGAAGGTTGTAGGCGATATTGCCGGCGCAACCACCGAACTCCCGGCGCATCTGCGGCACCAGGAAGGACACGTTCAGGATGTGCACCTTGTCCGGAAGAATGTGGTTCTTGAATTGGTCGGGAAACACCATGATGGTGTCGTAAGCGAGGGAGCCGCAGATCAGGGCAGCAGGCATGGTGACGTCCGGGGATGACTAGCCGGCCGATTGGCCGATGCTGGAATGGTAACCCAACGTCACGAAATTACTGCCCCAGACACGCCACGCGGACCCTTATTTACCTTGCTCGCACAAGGGGCGGTTGGTAACCTAGCAGGCTAATAAAACCCCACTTCCTGCAGGCTATCCCCCGATGTTCAAGTACTTGCGTGGCCTGTTCTCCAACGATCTGTCGATCGACCTGGGCACCGCCAACACCCTGATCTATGTCCGTGGCCAGGGCATCGTCCTGAATGAACCGTCGGTAGTGGCCGTACGCCACAGCAATGGTGTCAAGGAAGTTGCTGCGGTCGGCAGCGAAGCCAAGCGCATGCTCGGCCGTACTCCCGGCAACATCACCACGCATCGGCCGATGAAGGATGGCGTCATCGCCGACTTCACCCACACCGAGGAAATGCTCAAGCAGTTCATCCGCAAAGTGCACACCTCGCGCTTCCTGCGGCCGAGCCCGCGCGTGCTGATCTGCGTTCCCTGCGGTTCCACCCAGGTCGAACGCCGCGCGATCAAGGAATCGGCCGAAGAGGCCGGCGCGCGAGAGGTCTACCTGATCGAAGAACCGATGGCGGCGGCGATCGGTGCCGGCATCCCGGTGCACGAGGCGCGTGGCTCGATGGTGATTGATATCGGTGGCGGCACTTCGGAAGTGGCGGTGATCTCGCTCAACGGCATTGTCTATTCGCAATCGGTACGCATCGGCGGCGACCGCTTTGACGAAGCGATCATCAACTACGTCCGGCGCAGCCACGGCACCCTGATCGGTGAAACCACCGCCGAGAAGATCAAGATCGAAATCGGCAACGCCTTTCCGCAAGCGACCGTGCGCGAAATGGACGTTTCCGGGCGCAACCTCGCCGAAGGCGTGCCGCGGGTGATCACCATCAACACCAACGAAGTGCTGGAAGCTTTGCACGAACCGCTGGCTGGCATCATCAGCGCCATCAAGCATGCACTCGAGCAGACGCCGCCAGAGCTGTGTTCCGACGTCGCCGAGCGCGGCATCGTGCTTACCGGTGGCGGCGCCTTGCTCAAAGATCTTGATAAATTGATTTCCGAGGAAACCGGCCTGCACGTGCACGTGGCCGATGATCCGCTCACCTGCGTCGCCCGTGGTGGTGGTCGCGCACTCGAGTTGATCGATATGCACGGACACGGATTCTTCTCCGCGGAGTGAACCATGGCCTCCTACGGTGGCCGCGTTGGACATCGCCCTGCTGAGAGTGCGCTGGCAGCGTTGCCGCTGCTGTTCTACCTTGCCTTGTCCGCGACCTTGATTGGCTTCGACCAGCGCGATGGCATCGGCGCTGGCGTGCGCGCGCGGTTCGCGGTGATTATCGAACCGATGTGGTGGCTGGCCGGCTTGCCAGCGCGGACGACGCGAGCACTGCATGAAAATATCAGCCTGCACGGCAGCCTGATCGACGACAACCGCTTGCTTCGTCACGAACTGGAAGTATCCGCGGCGCGCATTCATCGCCTCAACGCGGTGGCCGATGAAAATGCCCGACTGCGCGCGTTGTTGGGTGGTATGCGCGGATATCAGCTAGAGGTTCATTTGGTCGAGATACTCGACGTTGACCTCGACCCCTATCGGCAGCGCTGGGTACTCAATGCCGGCCGTGACGACGGCGTGTTACCCGGCCAGGTACTGATCGATTCCGGCGGCGTGCTCGGCCAGGTCATCGAAGTGGGCAAACATCGTGCAACCGCCTTGCTGGTGACCGATCCCGACCACGCGGTGCCGGTGCAGGTTGCCCGTTCCGGCTTGCGCGCCATCGCGTATGGCACCGGCGAAGGTAATCACCTGCTACTGCCGAACATTCCGCAGAGCGCGGATCTTCGGGTGGGTGACCAACTGCTGACATCGGGCATCGGCGGCCGTTTTCCGGCTGGCTTTCCAGTAGGCGTCATAACCCGCTTGCAGCCGGACAAGATGCGCTTGTTCGTAGTCGCTGACGCGGCGCCGGCCGCGCACCTGGACCGTGGCAGCGAGGTCCTGCTGGTGCACAATTTGCCGGAAGCGATGGATGTCGGCCCGCCTGCGGCCAAGGCCAGGGCCGTGCCCGGAGCCGAGCCATGATCCGCGCTCCGACCAGTTGGCTGGTCTATGGCAGTTTCGCCCTTGGGTTGTTGTTTGCCATCCTGCCGTTGCCGGCAGCCGTGGCTCCCATGCGGCCATTCCTGTTGGCCATGCTGATGGCGTATTGGTCGATGGAAGTGCCGAACAAGATCGGGATTGGCAGCGCCTTCATCGTCGGCCTGCTCGCCGATCTGGTCACCGCCACGTTGCTTGGCGAACATGCCTTTCGATTGGTGGTGCTGGTGTTCCTGGTGCAGCGCTTTCGTGCTCGCCTGCGTTTTTTCCCGTTGTGGCAACAGGCTCTGGCCGTCGGCTTGCTGCTCGGCAACGATCAGGTACTCGTGGTCATCATCCATTGGTTGAGTGGTGCCGCGTCGCTGCCCTGGCTCAGCATGCTGTCGCCAGTGCTGGCGATGTTGCTCTGGCCATGGCTGTACGTGTTGCTGGACATGGCGCGCCTGCGCGCCCGCGAGCGCTGAGCCATGCGCAAGGGCCGCCGCCATGTAATGAAGAACCTGGCGGCGGAAGCGGACCAGTTCCAGCGCCGCGCCGCCATCGGATTCGCGGGCATCGGCATCCTGTTGCTTTCGCTTGCAGCAGGCTACTTCAAGCTGCAGGTGATCCAGCACGACCTTTACCAGACGCGCTCTGAAGCCAACCGCATCAAGCCGAAGCCGATCGTACCGGCGCGCGGTCTGATCTTCGACCGCAACGGCAAGTTGCTGGCCGACAACATCCCCGCCTATCGCCTTGAGATCGTGCCCGAACAAGCGGGCAAGCTGAAGGCGACCCTGGCGGGGCTGGGCGATCTGGTCGAATTGAGTCCAGACGACCTGCAGCAATTCGAGTTGGCACGCAGGGCCAGTCGGGGCTTCCGGCCGGTGGTGTTGAAGTTGCGCCTGAGCGAGGAAGAGCGCGCGCGGCTTGCCGTCAATCGCTACCGCTTTCCCGGCGTGGATGTAGTGCCCTACCTGACCCGACGCTATCCCTATGGCGAGTTGTTCGCGCATGTCGTCGGCTATGTTGGCCGCCTTGATGCCCATGACCTGGAGGCGCTTGGCGACAGTCGATTCAACGCGCTTACCCACATTGGCAAGTCCGGCCTGGAGCGCCAATACGAGCAGGGCCTGCGTGGAGAAATCGGTTACGAGAACGTCGAGCAGAACGTCGAGGGTCGGGTCTTGCGCGTGGTCGATCGCCAACCTTCGCAGCCCGGTGTCGACATGCAGCTGAGCATCGATGCCGACCTGCAACAAGCGGCGGTGACGGCTTTCGGCGAATACGACGGCGCCGCGGTTGCGGTGGACCCGCGCACGGGGGAAATCCTCGCGATGGTCAGCCTGCCGCTGTTCGACCCGAACCTGTTCGTCAATGGCATTTCCCGCGCCGACTATGCGCGACTGACCGACGATGTCTCGCGCCCGTTGTTCGACCGCAACCTGCATGGTGGTTCGCCGCCAGGCTCTACCGTCAAGCCGTTCATCGCCCTGGCCGGTCTCGAATCCGGCGTGCGCAAGCCGGAAGATCGCATCCTGTCCACGGGCGAGTTCCACATTCCCGGCGTCGCCCGCGGTTTTCGCGATGCCGAAGCCGGTGGCGTGGGTTGGGTCGACATGCGCGATGCGATCGCGTTGTCGGTGAACACGTATTTCTACCAACTCGCACTGGATCTCGGTATCCAGCGCTTCGACCACTACATGGCTCGCTATGGCTTCGGGCGTCCGACCGGCGTTGACCTGGCCGGAGAAACGGCGGGGATCCTGCCTTCGCCGGAATGGAAATTCGCGCGTTATCGCCAGCCTTGGTATCTGGGGGAAACGGTCAACTCGGGTATTGGCCAAGGCTATTGGAAGGTTACCGAACTGCAGCTGGCGCAGGCGGTGGCGAGTCTTGCCGCAGGTGGCGTGCGGCATCGCCTGCATCTGGCCCGGGCCACGCGCACGTCGTTCGATGCGGCCTGGCGACCCGTCGCGCTGCCGCCGGGCGAGTCGCTGGGTGCGAGCGCCGAACACCTGGAAGTGATTCGCGATGGCATGAAGGCCGTGGTGACACGAGGCACCGCTCGCGCCATGGGCACCACGGCGACCTACGTGATTGCCGGGAAAACCGGTACTGCGCAGATGGTCAGTCGCAAGGGCAACATAAGCATTGATCCGCGCAGCCTGCCGATGAACTTGCGCCATCAGGCCCTGTTCGTCGGCTATGCGCCGGCCGATGATCCGCGCATTGCCGTGGCGGTGCTGGTCGAGCACGGCGGTTTTGGTGCTTCGTCCGCAGCGCCGATTGCCCGCAAGATCATGGATGCCTGGTTGCTGCCCAGGGCATCGTCGGCAACGTTGCCGGAGAAGACACCATGATCGGCTGGTTGCGGGAAAAATTCCTGGATTGGATCGACAAGATCGATTGGCTCCTGTTGGCCGCGCTGATCGCGGTGATGGCAATGAGCCTGGTCGTGCAGTCCAGCGCCGGTGGCGCCAGTGGCCATGCCTTGTTTGCGCAAAGCGTGCGCTTCGCCGTCGGGCTTGCAGTGATGCTGTTGCTCAGCCATGTCACGCCCGCGCGCCTGCGCCTGTGGACGCCTCTGGTGTTCGGTTTGACCCTGGCATTGTTGCCGTTGGTGTTCGTACTGGGCTCCGGACGCAGCGCGCGGCTGTGGATCAACCTCGGTCTGTTCTACCTGCAGCCGGGCGAATTGCTCAAGCTCACCGTGCCGATGATGTGTGCCTGGTACCTGCACCGCGTGGTGTTGCCGCCGAGCTGGTGGACGTTGACCGTCTGCGCCGTCATCACCGGCGTGCCGGTGGCGCTGATCATCCTGCAACCCGATCTTGGCACGGCGATGCCGGTGGCAGCCTCGGGCGTGTTCACCTTGTTCCTCGCCGGGATTGCCTGGTGGCGGATCGGAATATTCGCAGGACTCGGCATTGGTTCATTGCCGGTGGCCTGGCATTTCCTGATGCCCTATCAGAAAGATCGCATCCTGACTTTCCTCAATCCGGAAACCGATCCACTTGGCACGGGTTGGAACATCATCCAGTCCAAGATCGCGATCGGCTCCGGTGGCTGGTTGGGCAAAGGCTGGGGGCAGGGCAGCCAGGCGCACCTGGACTTCCTCCCCGAGCACACCACCGATTTCGCGTTTTCGGTGTTGTCCGAGGAGTGGGGCTGGTTGGGTGTGTGCGTGATGTTCGCGCTGTACCTGTTCATCGTCGGCCGCTGCCTGTGGATCGCCGCCAATTCACGCGATGGCTATTCGCGGCTGCTCGCCGGCTCGCTGGCGATGACGTTTTCGGTCTACGTGCTGGTCAACGGCGGCATGGTTGCCGGCTTGTTGCCGGTGGTGGGCGTGCCCATGCCGCTGCTCAGTTATGGTGGCACCTCGGCAGTCTCGTTGCTCGCTGGTTTCGGCATGATCATGTCGGTACACGCGCACCGCAAGTTCATGTCATGAGGCAGGCGCTCGTGCAGCGTCGATCATGGTCCGCGCTCGCGCGGCGCTGGCGCTGACTTTTTCCCACTCGCCCGCTTGCAGCCAGGCGCGCGGCACCATCCATGAACCACCGATGCAGGCGACATTGGGCTGCGCGAGGTAGCCGGCGGCGTCGGCTTCGTTGATGCCGCCGGTGGGGCAGAGCATCAATGCCGGCAGCGGCCCGTGTAGTGCCTTGAGCATGGCGATGCCGCCCACGGCGGCGGCGGGGAACAACTTGGCGACGCAAAACCCATGCTCGATCAAATTGAGCAATTCGCTCGGTGTCGCGGCGCCAGGAACCACTGGCAGCGAGGATTCGGCCAGCGGCGACAGCATGGCGGCAGACACGCCGGGCGTGACCAGGAAATCCGCGCCCGCTTGTTCGGCTGCAGCGATCTGGTCGCGGGTCAACACAGTGCCGGCACCGACGACGATCTCGGGAAACTCGCGTTTAAGCGCGGTTATCGCCGCAAGGGCGACCGGTGTGCGCAGGGTCAGCTCGATGCTGTGCAAACCGCCGCGTTGCAGCGCTTCCGCCACGGCGCACGCCTGGTCGATGCTGTCCACGGTGACGATCGGCAGGATGCCGGCGGCGCGCAGCAGACTCAATGCGCGTTGCTGGCGTTGGCAAAGGGGCGAACTTGTGTCGGAATTCATTCAAGTGTTCCACAGGAAATTGACAGCGCGCCCTGATCCGCCGGTGTAACTACCAGGCGATTGCCGGCGAACAGATTGCGACCAAGATCATGGCTCGGTGGCGTGCTATCGGAAGATAGGCTACGCGCTTGCCACTCATCGGCAGTGACCAGAACTTCGAGAGTGCCGGCATCGCCGTCAAGACGAATGATGTCGCCTTCGCGTAATTTGGCCAGCGCGCCGCCCATGGCCGCTTCGGGCGTCACGTGAATCGCCGACAGAATTTTCCCCGATGCGCCGGACAGGCGGCCATCGGTAACCAGCGCCACGCGCCGACCTTGATTTTGCAACATGCCCAGCAACGGCGTCAGGCTGTGCATTTCCGGCATGCCATTGGCGCGGGGGCCCTGGAAGCGGACCACGGCGACGAAATCCCTCGGCAGCACGCCGGCCGCATGCAATTTGTTCAACGCCTGCGGATTGTCGACGACGACGGCGGGCGCTTCGATGCAGCGTTGCTCGGCCGAAATTGCCGAGAGCTTGATGATGGCGCGGCCGAGATTGCCGTTGAGCAAGCGCAATCCGCCACTGGCTTCGAAGGGATTCGCCACTGGCCGCACGACATCCGGATCGGCGCTTGTTTCAATGCCCGGCACTTGCCTGAGCGTGCCGTCGTGCAGTCGCGGTTCGGTGGTGTACGCGTGCATTCCATCACGGACGATGGTCGGCAAATCCGCATGCAGCCAGCCGGCAGCCAGCAATTCACGGAACACGAAAGCAGTTCCGCCGGCAGCGGCGAAACGGTTCACGTCGGCGGCGCCATTGGGATAAATTCGCGCCAGCAGCGGCACGCCCTGCGCGAGCTCGTCGATGTCGTCCCAGGTCAGGACGATGCCGGCCGCGCGTGCCACCGCGAGCCAATGAATGGTGTGATTGGTCGAGCCGCCAGTGGCGATCAAGGCGACGATCGCGTTGACGATGGCACGCTCGTCCACCAGCTTGCCGATCGGTCGGTAGTCGTCGCCGAGCGCGGTGATGTCCAGGGCACGCATCGTGGCCGCTTCGGTGAGTGCGGCGCGCAGCGGCGTGCCCGGATTGACGAACGAACTGCCGGGCAATTGCAGACCCATCGCTTCGAGCAGTACTTGATTGGAATTGGCGGTACCGTAGAACGTGCAAGTGCCCGGGCCGTGATACGAAGCGGATTCGGCTTCGAGCAATTCTTCGCGCATGGCCAGGCCGGCCGCAAAGCGTTCGCGCACGGCGGCTTTTTCGCGATTGGAGAGGCCCGGCGTCATCGGCCCGGCCGCAGCGAACACCACCGGCAAATGGCCGAAGGCGAGCGCGCCGATCAGCAGGCCGGGCACGATCTTGTCGCAGACGCCCAGGCAGAGCGCGGCGTCGAACATGTCGTGGCTCAATGCGATGGCCGTTGCCTGCGCGATCACATCGCGCGAGAACAGCGACAACTCCATGCCGGCGCGACCCTGTGTAACGCCGTCGCACATCGCCGGCACGCCGCCGGCCACTTGCGCCGTTGCGCCGTGCGCACGCGCGGCAGCGCGGATCAATTCCGGGTAGTTCTCGAATGGCTGGTGCGCAGAGAGCATGTCGTTGTAGGCGCTGACGATGCCGAGGTTTGCGCTGATGCTGCCTTTGAGTCGGGGCTTGTCATCACCGGACGCAGCGAAGGCATGGGCGAGGTTGCCGCAGCTGAGTCGGCGGCGCAACGGGCCCTCGCGCTGCGCGGCCGCGATGCCGTGCAGGTAGGCCGCGCGCGTGTGCCGGCTGCGTTCGCGAAGTCGTTCGGTAACGGTGACCACGCGGGATTGCAAAGCTATATTCATCACGGACACCAGTGGATAAGCAGCGGCGCGCCAGGCAAGGTCAAGGCGACGTGCACGGGCAATTCGTCCGGGGCAATATCGTGCAGCGCGTGCTCCACGATCTTGCGCTTTTGTTCGCCACGAATCAGCAGGATGCGTGTGCGCGCCCGCGCCATGCCCGCCGGCGTCAGGCTGATGCGTTGCGGCCATGGGCCAGCACCGGGGCATAGGCGCGCATCCACCGCCACATAATCGGCCGAACTGGCGAGCGCCGACATCAATTCAGGCATGCCGGGAAACAAGGACGCGGTATGTCCGTCCGCGCCCATGCCCAGCAGCAGGACACTGGCCGGGCCCGCCGAAGCATTGGCCGCGAATACGCTGTCAGCCAGGTTGCGGCCAAGCAACAGCAGCGGTTCGAATCGGGCCGCAGACGCGCGATCGATCAGCAAGTTTGATTCGATCAGCTGCGCATTGCTGTCGGGATCGCCCGGTGGCAGCCAACGTTCGTCAACCAATGCGACGTCGATGCGGGCCCAGTCCAACGGCTGCTCAGCCAACGCCCGGTAGACCGGTCCCGGCGTGCTACCGCCAGAAACCAGCAGGCGCGCGCGTTGGTTGGACAGCAAATCATTGGTCAGCGCGCCGGCGATATCGGCGACAGCGGCGGCCAACCAGTGTTCCTCATCCAGGTGCGCGTTGAAGATCATCGAAGCGATGGCAGGATTCGTGTTCATCATCCGTCTGTGTGCGAATTGATTACGTCGCCATGCGCGCGAACGCGGCGGCGCCGAGCAAGCCGGCATGCGGATGCACGACGGCCATGGTCGGAACGCGGGCCATCGCCGCAGCAAAAGGACCCTTGGCTTCGAAGCGTGAGCGAAAGGCGGAGTGTTGCAGTTCCGTCAGCAATTTCGGAACCAATCCGCCGGTCAGGAAGACGCCATCCCAAGCCCCCAGGGTCAGGGTCAGGTCGCCGGCGATCGCGCCGAAGACGGCGCAGAACACCTGTACGCTACGCTCGCAGCGAGCATCTCCGCGCACAGCGCCTGCAGTAATGTCTTGTGGCCGCATCGCCCGCGCCGGCTCACCGGTGATTTCGCACAAAGCACGGTGAATGTTGACCAAACCGCCGCCACTGACCAGGCGCTCGTCCGAAACGCGTCCGTAGTGACGAGACAGCCGATCGAGAATCGCCGATTCTTCGGGATTGCCGGCCGCGAAGCACACGTGCCCGCCTTCGGTCTCAAGCGCGATGCGTTGTTCGCCGCGAACAATCAGTGCGCTAACTCCGAGCCCGGTACCCGGGCCAAGCACCGCGTAAGTGCGATTGGGCGATGTAGATCGCGTCCAGGGCAAGCCGCCGATCACTGCCAGATCTTCATCGGCCAGCAATTCGATGGCCATGGCCTGCGCGGCAAAATCATTGACCAGGCGAAGCTTGTCCAGGCCAATCGCTGCCTGCGTGGCGGTGCGCGAGATGATCCAGGGGTGGTTGGTGATGCGTGCCTCGTCACCGTTGACACGGCCGGCAACGGCGAATACGCCATCGCGAACGGCGATCGCCTGGGCTGGGACGCCATCGAGATAATGTCGGGCTGCGTCGGCCAACGATGGGAAATCGACGACTTCAAACTGACGCACGCTATCAACAAGGAGCGGTGCTTGCAGTTGCGTGTCGGCCAGAGCAAAGCGGGCGTTGGTGCCGCCGATATCGGCAAGCAGGACGTAGTGATCGCTCATGGTTTCCTCATCGGGCGCATTTTATCCGGCACCGTAACCGGCAGGAAGTCCGACGCGTCCGCGGGACCCCAGGAGCCGGAAGGGTAGTTTTGTGTCGGCAGCGAAGCGGCGCGCCAGGATTCGCTGATGCTGTCGATCCACGACCAGGCCGCCTCGACTTCATCGCCAGTGACGAACAGCGCCTGGTTGCCATGCAACGCATCCAGCAGCAAACGCTCGTAGGCAATCCGCCGCTGTGGCGTGGCGGCCATCGACAGGTCCAGCGATAGCGGCTGCAGTTCGGTCGCGCCCCACTCGGGCGCGGCCAGGCTGCCCATCAAACCAAGGCCTATGTTTTCGTCCGGCTGCAGTTGCATCACCAGGCGATTGGGCACCGCGCCATCGCCCGGGGGACGATCGAAGATCCAGTGCGAAACCGGCTTGAATGAAACCACGACTTCGGTCGTGCGCTGCGCCAGGCGCTTGCCGGTGACCAGCCGGAACGGCACGCCAGCCCAGCGCCAGTTGTCGATTCGTGCGCGCAAGGCCACGAAGGTTTCGCAATCGCTTTCGTGATCGAAACCGGCTACCGCGCGACCATCCACCACGCCGGCCTGGTAGCGACCACGAACGCTGTCCACGACCACGTCGGCGGCGGTCATCGGCCGCAGCGAGCGCAGCACTTTGCGTTTTTCATCGCGCAGGCTGTTGGCATCGAGCGAATTCGGCGGCTCCATCGCGATCAACGCCAACAACTGCAGCATGTGGTTCTGGACCATGTCGCGCAAAGCGCCGTATTGCGCGTAATAACCTTCGCGCCCGTCCACACCGGCGGTTTCGGCCACCAGGATGTCCACCGATTCGATCCAGCGGTTGTGCCACACCGCTTCCATCAGCGTGTTGCCGAAGCGCAGCGCCAACAGGTTCTGTACCGGCGCCTTGCCCAGGTAATGATCGATGCGGAAGATCCGCGTTTCGTCCAGGAAGCTGCGCAGCGCGGCATTGATGGCGCGCGCGGAGGCCAGGTCATGACCGATCGGTTTTTCCAGCACCAGTCGCGATGGCGCGCCCAGCAGTCCGGCGTCCTGCAAGCCTTCGCAGGTGGGCACGAACAGATGCGGCGGAATTGCCAGGTAACTGACGCAGGGGCGGTCGGCATACCTGGACAGTAGCGACGCCAGGCTTGCGCGGTCGCCCAGGTCCACCGCCACGTATTCCGTGCGTGCCAGCAGATCGTTGAAGGCCTCGCGATGGCGGTTTGCCTCGTCCGGCAACTGGCTGTGCAGCCAGGCGCGGAATCCTTCCTGGTCATAGTCCTGCCGGCCAATGGCGATCAACCTGAAGCCGGTCGGTAGCAGCCGGTCCCGGAGCAGATGCATCAGCGAGGGAATCAGGTAGCGCCGCGACAGGTCGCCGGTCGCGCCGAACAACAGTAGGGTGTCGTGAACACTGGACATCATTGGTGGTTGAGCATGTCGGCTTCAGGTGGCGCCGAGTACACCGGAGCTTCGAAGTAGGCCTGATAATTGACAACGCTGTCAAATCGGGCGTAGTAATCTTCTCCGCAATTTGCCGAGACTGGGGCAATTGTGCAGGGATAAACAAGGCGAGGAGGTTTCGATGCATGCGAAAATTGCGAACCCGGAACCACGGCGAGACCCATTAGGGACAGTGTCGTGGTTACTGCTGGCTGCCAGTCTGACCTGCTGCCTCTACGCTGGGCGCGCCGCCACGGCGACCCTCCCATCGACCGCGCACCCGTCGCTGTGGCCTCAGCTGCACTCGC
>Ga0315271_10002332_pt1 | contig 11881 bp, 11 predicted proteins | sample C3_top_MG_FD_204664 | JGI IMG/M metagenome (GOLD analysis project Ga0315271, IMG submission 204664) | Sediment microbial communities from Yellowstone Lake, YNP, Wyoming, USA - C3_top | ecosystem: Environmental > Aquatic > Freshwater > Lake > Sediment | place: USA: Wyoming | collected 2017-08-01
CCTTCAAGGCGGAGGCAGGGCGCGCGACCACTTCGCCTGCGGCGATCTGGTCGGCGACAGCATCGGGGAGAATGGCGATTCGGCGTGACATGCCCGGAATCTACTTCGGGTCCACGGGAGCGACGGCGCCTGCCGGGACCCAGCCGAGGCGGCCCGACGGGTCCCGCACCAGGTTCCAGCCCCGCTGGCTGCCGACGCGAAGGAGCGCCTGCCCTTCGTCGAGCGCCGCCAGCGCGGAACCGCGCCCGTGGGGGCTCACCCGGAGTGGGACCGCCTGGAGCACGAGGTCCACCGGCTGCCGATATCGGTGCTCCAGTGCGACGGCGGCCGCGCCGAGCAGGAGCGCCGCGCCCCCCAGCCCACTCCACCGTATCGCATGCCGAGGCTGGAGAAAGCAGCCGAGCCAGGCGGCGAACCAGAGGAGGAGCGCCGCGAGGGCCAGTTCCGAGGACGTGAAGGGGGCGGTCCAGAGTCGGCTGGCGGAGACCGGGTCGGGTGGGGGCGTCAACTGCAGCGCCTGACGGATGGTGGCGTTTCTCGGGGACAGCCGGAGCGCGCGATGCCATTCCGCACTGGCCTGCACGGCGGCACCCAAGCGGTAGTCGGTGGCGCCGAGGTTGTACCAATGCGCGGCGACCTCCGGCTGCGCCTCGGCGCGGGCGGCGAACGCGGCGCGGGCCCCACCGAGCGCTCCGCTCTCATACAGGGACTCGGCGGACGCACCCTGTGCCCAGGCGCTGCCGGCCGTCAGGCAGCTGAGCGCGATCGCGGAGAGCAATCCGTGCGATACCCGGCGGCGGCGCCCGCCGCCCGCCAATTGCGAGCGGAGTGCGTCCCATCGGGCGACGATCGGTTCATCGTGCCCCTCCTGGGTCGGGGCATACCGGCGGGCCCGCAACATCGCCCGCAACTCGAGGAGCTGCTGGACGGTGTCGGGCTCGAGTCCGGCTGCGCGCAGAGCCGCGGCGAGGTCGGTGTCCTCGCCGGCGACGACCGCGGCGGGCGCCAGCCCGGTCATCAGGCCGTCCAGTTCGATTTCGACGGTGCGCGCGCTCAGCCGACGCGCACCGGATTCTCTGGCGGGGCGGCGGCGACGGCGGCGCACCAGGCCCAGCGCGAGCCAGGCCGCCGGCGGGCCGATCAGCACCACCAGCCACCCCAGTCGACCGGGCAAGTCGACCAGGTCCGGGGGGAGCAGCGCACCGCGCGCCTCGAGCAACGGCGGCGGAAGCGCGGCCTCGGCGAGCGCCGTCGGTTCGGCGACAGCCAGTGTCGTGGCGGTCACCCGCGCCACCCGAAAACTCCGGGTCCCGAGGTCATAGTAGGGATAGTCCACGGCCGGGAGCGCGAGTGTGCCGACGACGTCCGGCACGAGCGAGAAGCCGAAGCTCTTGGTGCCTAAGACTATGCCGTCCCGCGTGTCCGGCCGTTCCTCCACCAGATCGGGATAGGCGCGGGCGCCCGCGGGCCAGGTGACCTCCGGTGACGGCCAGAGCGTGACGTTTCCCTTCCCCGTCACGACGAACGACACGCGCACCGGCTCGCGCGCCCGTGCGGTGGCTGGGGTGAGGATGCGCTGCACCGACAGGTCGGTCCCGACCGCGCCGTTGAAGCCGCTGGGCCTTCCGTCCTCCGGGACCGGCCGGACCGAGATATTGCCGCTGTCGCTGGTGACGGAGAAGCGCTCTTCCTGGCTGAAGAACTGCAGCGCGAGCGGCACCGAGTACTGCATCTGCGCCGGGGAAATCGTCAGCTCGCCGCTACGAACGGGGAACGCGATCTGGTGGGCCACAAACAGATCGTACCACACGCCGCCCACCTGCCGACTCGCCGCGATGCCCACTGGCGCCGGCTGCGGATAGCTCCACATCCCCTCGACCGCTGGAGGGACGAGGGTCGGCGCCCGGCGGAGCCGCAAGCGGAGGTCGCGCGGGAACCAGGCCGCCGTCACGATGTCCACCTGCTCCCCGACGGTCGCCGTCGTGGCGGAGACGAGCAGCGACAGTCCGACCTCCCCGGGCGCGCTCGGCGGACGGGCCTGCTCCAGGAGCCGCTTGATCCGGGGATTGACCTGTGCCGCCACGGCAGCGCTTCCGGTATCGGTCACCTTGACCGTGAGGGCACCGACCTCGGCGATGGTGTCGCCCTGGCGCGCCTGGAACGGTCCCAGTTTCCACTGCCCGGCGCGAATAGCGCGGAGGCGCAACTCGATGGTCTTGGTGCGGGACACCGCGGCGTTTGGGTTGACGCTGGTCCCCTCGGTCCGCGACACCATCACGAAGCCATCCGCCGTGCCCAGCCGGAGCTCGATCGGCAACGGCGACGCGCTCCGGGTCCGGATGATGAGCAGCACTTCTTCGCCGACCGCCACCTGATCGCGGTCGAGGGTCACGGTGAGTTCCGGCGGCCGCGCCTGCTGCAGCGCGGCCAGGAGCAGGAGCGCGGCTACCAATCCTTGGCCCCTCCCATGCCGCCCGCGAGCCGGTCCAACTGGCGGTTCCGCGTGGCGCGCTCCTCGCGCTCCACCGAATTCAGGATCTGTTCGGCCTGTTCCCGGGTGAGTCCGCGGTTCGCGGTGTTCGACTTGTCGGGCGGTTTCGGCTGCTGCCCGCTCTGCGGGGGCGGGGGCTTCTGCCCTCCTCCACCCGACGGCGGCGGCGGGGGGCGCATCCGTTCCGCCAGCTCAAGGTTCCACTTGGCGCGCTCCGACCCCGGCTCGAGGAGCAGCGCCTCCCGGAGTTGGGCCGCAGCTTCACTGACCAGCGTATCACGCAAGGCCGAATCGGCCTGCGCCGCGCGGAGGTTGACCACGCCGAGGTTATAGAGCGCCCGGTAACGGAGCCCTGGATCGGTGGTCTTGGCGGCCTCGAGCAGGGCGCGACGGGCCACTTTGAAGTCTCCGCCACGGAGTGCGGCGGTGCCGGCGTTGTAGAACGCCGTGTCTTTCTGAGTTCCCTCGCGGGCTTCCTGCAGGAACGCCCCGGCCGCGCTGGTGGGGTCGCCGGACGACAGCGCCCGCTCGCCCGATGAAGGACGCTGCGCGTGCCCCACCGATGGCAGCCCCACCGCGAGGGCGAGTACCACCAGCGACGCGCCGCGGCGCAGGAGCGTCTGCCCAAGCAGCAGGAGCGCCCCGATCAGCAGGGGCACCCACCCCATCGGGCGCAGGTCGGCCGAACGGCTCTCGCTGCTCGGACTCCGCTTGAACGCTGCCACCAGCTCGCGCACGGCGCCCGCCTGGTCGGAGAGCGACGCCGGTACCACCGTCCCCCCGGCTGCCTCCGCCGTCGCCTGCAGGACCGATTCGTCCAGGCTGGTTTCCACTACCTGGCCGTCCTGGTCCAGCTTGTATTCGATCAGTTGGCCGGACGGATCGCGAATCGGGATCTTGACCGGAACCGGCGTCCCTTCTCCGACCAGGATGAGCCGGACACCCGCCTGCTTGATGGCCGCGCCCGCCTCCTCGACGGCTGACAACGAATCGTGGGTTTCGCCGTCGGTGAACACCACGAGCACCCGATCCGAGATTTCCGACGTGGCCTCGAGCAACTCGAGTCCCTGGTTGAGCGTGGCCGCGAGGTTGGTGCCTCCTTCGCTGGCCAGGTCGGGATCGAGTCCATCGAGGTACAGGGATACCGCCCCACCGTCGACCGTCAGCGGGGTGAGGATGTAGCTCCGGCCGGCGAACGCGAGCAGGCCCAGCCGGTCTCCGTCGAGGTCCTGCACCAGCCGGCGCGCCTCGCGCTTGGCGTGGCCGAGCCGGCTCGGCTGGACGTCCTCCGCGAGCATCGAGCGGCTGATGTCGACCGCGATGACCAGGCTGAGCGCGCGTGCCTCGGTCTTCACCGAGGCCCGGCCTCCGCGCGGGCCGGCCACCGCCACCGCACCACACAACACGGCGACCCCGATCACCCAGGGCGCAGTCCGACCGCGCAGCGCCGCTTGCGCCCCGAGACTCGGCGACCACGCGGTCGTCGCGGCAACCCGGCGCCGCCGTCCCCACCACGCCAGCGCGGCACCGCCGGCCGCGATCAGCGGGGCCAGCATGAGCAGCCACTTCGCGTCGACGATCATGGGACTCGCACCGCCACGGTCGCGCCCATCAGCAGTTCGAGGCCGAGCAACGCCAGGCCCGCCAGGGCCAGCGGCTTCGTCAGCTCCTCGTAGTGCAGGTAGCGCGTGATCTGCACCGGCGTCTTCTCCAGCCCGTCGATCTGCTTGAAGATGCGGGCGAGCGCCTCACTGTCGGTGGCACGGAAGTACCGGCCGCCGGTGGTCGCGGCGATCTCCTTCAGCAGCGGCTCGTCGATCCGCACGGGAAGCACCTCGTACCGGAATCCGGTGGCGCTTCGCCCGGTCGGAATGGGCGCCTCGCCCTCGGTGCCCACGCCAATGGTGTACACCTTGATGCCGAACGAGGCCGCCGTGGCGGCCGCCGTCCGCGGATCGATGAGCCCGCGGTTGTTCTCGCCATCGGTGAGCAGCAACACCACCTTGGATTTCTCTGGCGCGCGCCGGAGTCGATTGACTGCGGTGGCCAGCCCGCTACCGATGGCGGTGCCATCCTCCAGGCTGCCAATCCGCAGGTCCATAACCGCCTGTTCCAGCACCGGATAGTCCAGCGTCACCGGCACCTGCGTCAACGCCTCCGCGGCAAACGCGACCAGCCCGATACGGTCGGCGGTCCTCCCCCGAATGAAGTTGATGGCCTGTGCCTTGGCGACCTCCAACCGGTTCGACGGCGCAAAGTCTTCGGCGTACATGCTGCTGGATATGTCGATCGCGATGGCGATGGCGATCCCTTCCTTCTTCATCTCGATCCGGCTTCCCCCGACCCGCGGCCCGGCCGCACCGACGACGAAACAGCCCACCGCCAGGGTGCGCAGGATGGGCGGCAGGCGCAGCCACCAGGGGGGGCCGCCCAACGCCGCCGGGAGCGACACATCGCTGTAGAGCAGGCCCGGCGAAGGGCGACGCCGTGTCCACCACCACCAGAACAGGGGCAGCAGCAGCAGGAGCAGCAGCGGGCGGGCGAGGCTCATGCCGGCGGCGCTCCCTCGATCCGGTCGGCGAGCGCCACCGCTTCGGCCGCGCGGGGGAGCGTATCGAAGACATCTCCCGGGCCGAACAGCGCCTCATCGAGCGTTCGAAGCAGCTGGTCGGCCTCGGGCGAGGGGCGCAGCGCGGCCGCGGTTCGAAGTCGGGCCGTGACGGCGGCCAGCACCGCGCGCGGTTCACCCGCCGCGATCCAGGCGTCGAGCGGAAGCGCCGGTCGCGTGGAGGTTGCCTCCAGGGGCGGGGCGGCAATCGGGCGCCCGCGCTTCCGCCACCAGTAGTGGACCGGAATGAGCGTGAGCACGGCACCCAACAGCAGCACCAGCACCGGCACCGCTGTCTGGATCGGCCGGAGAATCGGGGCCGCCTCCGGCTGGGGAGGCGGGAGTGAATCGCCGGGAAGCGTAGGCAGCACGCTCCCGATCGTGACGGTCAGCGTCGTCGGCGGAAGGGAATCTGTCGTTCCATCGGGCGAGACGAGGACTGGGCCGGGGATTTCCACGGAGTGGGAACCGGGCAGCCAACCGACAGCCGGGTAGCGCACCTCCAGCGAGTCGCCCCGGCGAATGAGGATGCCGGGGCCGAGCGCCTCGACCGCCCCTTCGGGGTTCCACGGCGCCACCCGCGCCACCCGTCCCACTGGGGCCGGAATGGTGCGAACCAGCCAGATGGTGTCCCCAACCTGGGGGAGCGGCGCCTGGATCAGGGCCAGGAGGAGGAGGAGCGGCATCAGCGGTGCAGCCGCTTGGCGCGGAGCGCGAACGCGCGGCGCAGCGGCAGGGCGTAGTCCTGCCCCGTGATCAGGGCCACATGATCGACCCCGGCGGCGGCGAGGCTGCGGCGGCGCTCCTCCACCCGCCGCTCCGCGAGACTCGCCAGCTTGCCGCGCACGTCGCGATTTCCGGCGTCGATCATCACGCGGCGCCCCGTTTCGGCGTCCTCGAGATCGAGCCACCCCGACGCCGGCAACGCTCGCTCCCGCGGATCGTCCACCGTGACGGCCACCACCTCGTGGCGGCCGGCCAGCCGCTGCAGCGGACGCTCCCAGCTGGGGGCGAGGAAGTCGGAGAGGATGACGACGATGCTGCGGTGATTGAGCAGCCGCACGGCATAGGTGAGACTGGCGGCCAGATCGGTGCTCCGACCCGCGGACTTGAAGGCGACGAGATCCCGGATGACCCGCAGCGCATGCCGCCTGCCCTTCCTCGGCGGGATGACCTGCTCGACGCGGTCGGAGAAGAGGAGCGCGCCCACCCGGTCGCTCTGCCGGGCGGCGGCCAGCGCAAGCACCGCGGCGACCTCCGCCGCAAGGCCCGCCTTGGTGCGTGGCTCGCCGAACCGGGTGGAGCCGGAGTGGTCCACCACCAGGAGCACGGTGAGTTCGCGCTCTTCCGTGAACGTCTTGACGTAGGGGCTGCCCAGCCGCGCGGAGACGTTCCAGTCGATCGTGCGGTAGTCGTCGCCGATTTCGTAGGCCCGGACCTCGGCGAACTCCATGCCCTGCCCGCGGAACGTGGAGCGGTACTCGCCGGCAAAGAGCGACGAGACCAGCCCGCGGGTGCGGAGCTCGATGGTCTTGACCTGCTTGAGGACTTCCTGGGACACCAGGGTCATGTCGGGAGGCGCCTCCAGGCGGGGGCGCCGGACGTCACGGGACGGGGACGGCGGCGAGGACGCGCTGGATCACCACGTCGGCGTCGACGTCCTCGGCCTCCGCCTCGAACGTGAGGACCACGCGGTGCCGCAGCACGTCCGGAGCGAGTGCCCGGACGTCCTCAGGCACCACGTAGGAGCGGCCGCGCAGGAAGGCGTGGGCGCGGGCCGCCTGCGCCAGGGCAATCGACGCCCGCGGCGACGCGCCCCAGGCGATCAACGGCTTGAGCTCGGAGAGGCCCACGGAGGCGGGCTCGCGCGTGGCGCGCACCACGTCCACCAGGTAGTCGAGCACTTTCTGGTCGGCATAGAGGGCGGCAATTTCCGCGCGGGCCGCCATGATGCCCGCCGGATCGAGCAGCTTCCGGACCGGGATCGGCGCCCCACCGGCCATCCGGAGCAGGATTTCCCGTTCCTCGTCGCGCGTGGGGTATCCGACCCGCACCTTCAGCATGAACCGGTCGAGTTGCGCTTCCGGCAGCGGATAGGTGCCCTCGTTCTCGATCGGATTTTGGGTGGCGAGGACCAGGAACGGCTCGGTCAGGTGAAAGGTCGCGCCGCCGATCGTGACCTGCTTTTCCTGCATCGCTTCCAGCAGCGCCGACTGCACCTTGGCGGGGGCACGGTTGATTTCGTCGGCCAGGATGATCTGGGCGAAGAGCGGGCCCTTCTTGACCCGGAACTCCTGGTTCTTCTGGTCGAACACCATCGTGCCGATCACGTCGGCCGGCAGCAGGTCGGGCGTGAACTGGATGCGAGAGAAGGTGGCGGAGATGATCTCGGACAGGGAGCGCACCGCGAGCGTCTTGGCCAGCCCCGGCACGCCTTCGAGCAGGACGTGCCCGCCCGTCAACAGCCCGATGAGCAGCCGCTCGATCATCAGGTCCTGGCCGACGATGCGGAGTCCGACTTCCTTGACGACGAGCGGAAGACGTTCCGAGATGGGGCTGGGGGTGGGCGCCTGCTGGGAAGTCATGCGTACTCCTCCGGGGGGTGGTCCGTGCGGCGGTCTATCCCGGTCAGTCGCCGGACGGATCGAGCCGAATCGTCTTGTAGAGCGCGGCCTCCTCGCGAGGCGTCAGGGGCCGGGACCGTCCGACCGGAAGGTCGCCCAGGCGCACCGGGCCGTAGGAGAGCCGGGCCAACCGCTCCACCTTGAGCCCCATCTCCTCGCACCAGCGGCGCACGATGCGGTTGCGGCCTTCGGTCAAGGTGACGTCGAGAATGCAGCGACCTTCCTTGCCGGGCCGGACCCGCACTTCCTGGGCGAGCACCGGGCGGCCATCGACCACCACCCGCTCGCGCACGAGCTTTTCGAGCTCGGCGGCGGAGCGCCCGTGGACCAGCGCCGTGTAGCGCCGCGGCACCCGATACTTCGGGTGGGTGAGGCGATGGACCGCCTCGCCGTCGGTCGTCAACAGGAGGAGCCCGGTCGTCATGACGTCGAGCCGGCCCACGTACGTGAGCCCCGCGGGATCGCGGATGAACTCCAGCACGGTGCGCCGGCCCTCTTCGTCGCTCGCCGTGGTGACCACGCCAAGCGGCTTGTGGAACGCCAGCCAGCGCCGGGCGATCACCTGCACCGCCTTGCCACCGACCGTGATCTTCTGGCGGTCCGGGTCCACCTTGCTGCCGAGCTCGGCGACCTTCCCGTCCACCCGTACGCGGCCGGCGCGGATTAGTTCCTCCGCCGCGCGGCGCGACGCGATCCCCGCACGCGCCAGGGCGCGCTGCAGCCGCATTTCACTCATGATTCGGCCGGCACGTAGGCGGCGGCGTCTTCCGAGTCGGCGGTCAGGGGCCGTGCCGGCTGAATGGCGATGCTCAGTTCCTCGGCTCGCGGCAGGTCGGTGAGGTCCTTGAGCCCGAGCAGCTCGAGGAACATCGGCGAGGTGCCATACAGCAGCGGCCGTCCCAGCGCCTCGCTGCGTCCCACGACTTCGATCAGCCCGCGTTCCTGGAGCGACCGCAGGACACCCCCCGCCGAGACGCCTCGGATCTCCTCGATTTCGCTGCGTCCGACCGGCTGGCGATAGGCGATGATGGAGAGGGTCTCGAGGGCGGCGGGGGTGAGCTTCGAGGCGCGGACCGTGAACTGCGCGCGCTCGAGCGCCTGGGCAAACGCCGGCCGGGTCAGCAACTGGAATCCACCGGCCATTTCCACCAGCTCGATGGCGTGCTGGCTGAAGTCGTATACCTCCCGCAACTGCTCGAGCGCGGTCCGGACGTCGGCGAGCGAGGCGTCGGGGTCGAGCACGCAGAGCTCCTCCGCCGTGAGCGGGCGAGCGGCGGCGAAGAGCGCGGCTTCAATCAACTGCGCGAGAGGCGTCACGGCGAATCACCATAGGCGCGAAGGCAGCCGCCTGGGTCAGGGAAACGGCGCCCCGGCGCGCGAGTTCGAGCAGCGCGAGGAGCGTCGACAGCACATCGGTAATGGTCGGTGCCGGCCCGAGCGCCTCGTGCCAGCCGAACTCTTCCCGTTCGTCGAGCAGGGCGTTCAGGCGCCGCGTGGCGCCCTCGACGTCGAGAGGACGCGCCACCACGCGATGCAGCACCGGCGAGGGGATGCCCTCGATGACGCGCTGGACCGCCTGGAGCAGCTCCACCAAGTCGACCTGCAGCGGCGGCGGCGGGGATTCGGGTGGCGCCGGCAGGAAGCCGCGCACGTGCTGATCCGCCCGACGTTCCGCGGCACGCCCCAGCCAGAGCGCGACCTCGCGGATCTGCTGATACTCGAGCAGTCGGCGAACCAACTCGGCGCGCGGGTCTTCCCACCCGTCCTCTTCGCTCCGGCGAGGGAGGAGCATCTGCGCCTTCAGCCGCAGGAGGCGTCCCGCCATCTCGAGATAATCCGCGGCCTGGTTCAGCCCGAGGTCGTGAATGACCAGGAGGAACTGATCGGCAATCCTGGCGATCGGGATGTCGGCGATCTCGAGCTCTTCCTCCCGCAGGAGGTGGAGCAGAAGGTCGAGGGGACCCGAGAAGGCCTCGAGTTCGACCCTGAAGGCCGGCGAGGCACCCAACGCCGTGGTCGGCGGATCAGGCAGTGCGAGGGCGGCAGGCTGTTCCAACCGTCGTCCGGATCGAAGGTGGGGTGGACCGGGTGTGGCGCCACTGGCGGCGCGCGGAACAATACACCCCGGCCGGAAGCAAGTCAAAGCACCGTCCCGCTTGACCTTGCGCAGCGGCGCGGCTAGTATTCCTGCTTGTCCGTGATGGGGGGGATGGGCCCTCCCGCCGCACCGTTTCAGCGAGGTCCGCTTTGCCCCGTATCAAGTCCGCCAAGAAGCGCATGCGCCAGACCAAGGTCCGCACGGCCCGCAACAAGGCCCAGCGGAGTGAGCTGCGTACCGCGGTCAAGAAGGTCCGCGCCGCCAGCACCAAGGCCGAGGCCACCAAGGCCCTCTCCGAGGCAGCGAGCCTGCTCGATCGCGCCGGCCGCAAGAGCCTGGTGCACCGCAAGACGGCCGCACGGCAGAAGAGCCGGCTCGCCAAGGCGGCGGCCGCCAAGGGCTGACCAGCACCGCTTCACACCAAGTGACACGGGGCCCGGCAGGTTTGCCGGGCCCCGTTTTCATGCTGTACCCCGGCGGGCTAGAGCGCGGCCAGCTCCGCGCCGCAGCGCTCGCAGTACCACTCCGTCGGGCGATTGAGTGTCCCGCACTCACCGCACTTCAGCGTCTTGGGCGCCGCCGCCTGGCTGGGCCGTTCGTTGCCCGGGATCTGGCGCGGCGGATCCTCGGCCGGCTTCCCGCCCGCGTCGCTCACCCGGGGAGAAGAGCCACTGGACCGCTTCGGCGTCGGCTGCTCGTCGGCCATCGACTTGATGAAGGCCAGGTCGTCCGGCGACGGTTCGGGGCGCGAAGGAAACGGGAGGGTGCGCGGCGGCACCGGCTCCGACGTCCGCGAACCGCTGCGGGGGGTGAAGCGCGGGGCACTCGGGGGCGCGACCGGGGCGGGCTCCGCCGGCGCGTCCGCCATGGAGATCAGCGGCTCCCAATCGTCGCCTGCGTCCTCGTCCCCGGCGGCTGCCGGCGACAGTTCGGGTTCCGGCTCCGGTTCGGCCGGCTCCTCCGGCGCGGCGGCGATGAGCGCCTGCACCTCGCCCAGCCGGGTGATCTCGTCGCTGACACGAGCCAGCTCTTCCCGCACATCGATCAGCAGACGCTCGCTGCCGCCACGCACCCGCTCCCATTCCGATTCCTCGTACTCGCCGACGGCGTGACGCAGCTCGGCTTCCGCCAGCGTCTCCTGTGCCTTCGTCTCCTGGTGGGCCAGGTCGTCCTGGCGCACGCGCAGAGTGGCCAGTTGCTCAGCCACCGAGGCAGCATGGGTCCGCAACTGGTCGATGACCTGCTCGAGGCGCTTCTGGTAGTCGCCCCGAATCTTGTCGCGCACCGCGGGCGGCGCCTCTGAGCCCGCCGAATCGAGGCGCGTGAGCCACGTCTGGAAGCGGGCCCGCTCTTCGAGCAGGGCGTCGATCGGATTGGCGGATTGGGGTGTCGATTTCGCCATGGTCGGACTTCCCTCTCGTGACGGCCGACGCCAGCACATCTGGCGGCGCGGCGGGCGGGTGCTCCGAGAAATGTAACGAGGTGGTTGGCGGGGGGAACCCCGCCGACCGGTGCGGTCCTGCTAGGCGCCGCGAATATCGAAGACGACCCGGCCCCGGACCACCGTCTGGTGGGCCCGGCCGACGAGTTCGGCCCCGGCATAGGGGGTGTTGCGACTCTTGGAGCGGAACGTCTCGGGCCGGACGACCCACCGCTCGGTCGGATCGAAGACCACCACGTCGGCCGGTGCGCCGACCGCCAGCGTGCCACCGGGCAGGTTGAAGATCCGGGCCGCCCGGGTGCTCATCCGGTCGATCAGCGCCGGGAGGGAGAGGACGCCGGACTCGACGAGGTCGCGAATGGCCACGCCGAGGGCGGTCTCGAGCCCGATGATGCCGTTGGGGGCGTTGTCGAACTCCCGCTCCTTGGCGTCGTAGTGATGCGGCGCGTGGTCGCTCGCGATCACGTCGATGGTGCCGTCCTTCAGCCCCAGCCGGATGGCCTCGACATCCTCCGATTCCCGGAGTGGAGGATTCATCTTGGCGTTGGTGTCGTATCCCTCACAGCGCTCGTGGGTCAGGGAGAAGTGATGGGGCGTCGCTTCCGCCGTGACCCGGATA
>Ga0315271_10002333_pt1 | contig 11879 bp, 16 predicted proteins | sample C3_top_MG_FD_204664 | JGI IMG/M metagenome (GOLD analysis project Ga0315271, IMG submission 204664) | Sediment microbial communities from Yellowstone Lake, YNP, Wyoming, USA - C3_top | ecosystem: Environmental > Aquatic > Freshwater > Lake > Sediment | place: USA: Wyoming | collected 2017-08-01
GGTGCGTGCCCGCTACACCGAGCTGGCCGCGGGTTGGGCGGGACCGGCCGGCCAGGCGGCCAACGTCGCGCTGCTGCTCGGTCTCGGTGCGGCGCTGCTCGTCACCTGGCGCGACGTCCTGGGCGCCATCGGCTCCTGGATCTTCGTCGGCACGGCCATCGTGCTGGCCGCGGGGCTGCTCGCGGGGTACCTCGCGGCGTGGGGCCGTCCGCGGGGGGACGCGGTGGTCTCCGCCCTCGCCACGGGGCAGCGCAACCTGTCGGCGGCCGTGGTCATCGCGTTCTCGCTGGGCGGAGACGTCGCCGTCCTCACGCTGGTCGGGGCCCTCGTGATCCCGATCGTGCTCATCCTCCTCGCGGGCGAGCTGGGCCGGCGGACAGCCGAACCGGCAGCCGCCGCCTGACGCCGGCTGAGCGATGGCAGGCTCGACCTTGCCGGCGTAAGACGACGGCATGGCCCAAACGGCCAAGTAGGAACGTCAGCCCGCCGCCCGCACCCTTGGGGGCATGACGGCGCGCTGGTCCGATCCACACCGACTCCCGGGCCCCCCGGCCTGTTGCGACCCCTGGTACGCCCGCGCCGTCAACCCCGCGGCCGCCCGATGAGCAGTGAGGAGCCCGACGTGACGGGGCTCACGCAGCGCGACCTCCTGCTCGAGATGCGGGAGGACATCAAGGGGCTCAAGGCCGGCGTCGACGCGATCGCGAAGGACCAGGCGCTCGGCGTCGAGCGGCGGGCCAGCATGCAGCGGAGCGCCGACTCGATCTACGCTCGCCTCGACGGGCACGACCGCGACCTCGACCGGATGCTCGTCTGGCAGAACCGCGCCGACGGCGCGCTGGTCCTCGCGCGCTGGGCGCTGGGCGCGTCGCTGGTCTCGCTGGTGGCGGTCGCGCTCCAGGTCCTCGCCACGGTCGGCCACGGCATGAACGGAGGCATCCCGTGACCGACGACCTCTCCGCGTACGGCCTGGGCGCCCTGCCCGACCCGCTGTCCGCGCTGTACGCCGCCGAGGGCCTCACGGCCTCGGTCGTCCTGCCCGCCTCCTACGCCGCGCCGGGGATGCCGCCGGTCCTCGACCAGCACGCCACGGCGATGTGCGCGTCGCCTACTCGTCGTCCGCCATGAAGGCGTGGCAGGACCGGCGCGACCAGGATCGCTTCTTCGACTTCGACGAGCCGGCGTTCTTCGCCGCGATCGGCATCTACGCCAGCCGCGCCCACGTCCGCGACGCCATGGAGCGGATGCGGCCTCACTCAGCCTGCGCCCAGGAGCTCCTCCACCTCGCGGCGCAGGTCGGCAAGGCGAGTGCCGACCATGTCCCACACCAACATGTCGTCGACGCCGGCGTAGCCGTGGACCAGGATGTTGCGGAACGCGATGATCCGCCGATGCTCGGTGATCCTGCCGGCGATCTCAGGGTCCAGCTTCGCCAGCTGTCCGAGCGCCTCGCCGATGATCTCGAACTCGCGCTCCACCGCCGCGCGCACCATCGCGTCGGCGGCATACGCCTCGAAGTCCAGACCCTCGGTGAACTCCGCGATCAGCGACGCGGCCTGGCGCATGTCGTGGAGGTAGGCCTTCGGCTCACGCGGCATACAGCAGCGTCCTCGTCCGCTCGATGTCGGCCTTCATGTACGGGTTCCGGACGGCGGACAACGCCACGAGGTCGACCTCGTGGCCGAACAGGTCCTCGAGGGACTCGCGGAGGCCGAAGTAGGCGTCCGCATATCCGCCCGGGGCCAGCGCCTCGAACTCGACGAGCAGGTCGACATCGCTCCGCGCGGAGTCGAAGTCGTCGCGGGCGGCCGAGCCGAACAGGAAGAGGCTGCGGACGCCGTAGCGGCGGCACAGCTCCTCGAGGGCAACGCGGTGATCGTCGATGAACGGGCTCATGTCGATGGCTCCTCGCACGAAGAGTACCCGAGGCCGGCGTGCACGACGACCGTTGGCCTGCCTCGTGGCGGCGACAAACGAAGGAGCCCTCCTCGCGACGAGAAGGGCTTGGAGTCACGATGAGCTGGGTATGGTCGGGGCGAGAGGAGTCAGGATGACGATTTCGATGAGGCCGGACGTCGGAACGGCTTGAGCAGCTGAATCTGCGAGCGCTCTCGTGCGTGAAGCGGCTTTACGATTCCCATCTTCAGCCTCCGCGCGTTCTCGGCTCCGCCGACCCAACCGCCGCAGTGCTCGCCCGCGGGCGAAGTTCCAGTCCAGCCGACCTGCCGTGCGACGTTCATCCCCGTCCGCTCAACCGGGCCGAACCATCGTCTGGAGACGCATGTGCGGCGGATCCAGAGTCGTCGCGCAGAGCGCCTGTCTTTGAGTCGAGGATGAGTCAGGGAGCGAGCGGGTCCGGGCACTCCTCGCCACTCGGACACTTCGTGTCGTTGCTCTGGCCGGAACTCGTCAACGCGTCCTGCGGCAGCTGCAGCGTTCCCGTTGACCACCAGATCGGCTTGCCTGTGACTGCATCGATCAGCTTTGGCGGCACTGACTCGATGGGCGCGGCGCTCTGAGCGGCCTGAGGGCCGAGTATGACGACTGGCTGAGAGACAGGTACAGATCCACCTGCGGCGCGGACCTCGCTGGCGCCGCCAAATGCATATCGCAAATAGACTGCGCCGACCATCAGCATCGCGATGACTACGACCGATAGCAGGAGCGAGAGAATCGTACGGCGCGGTTGCCTTGCCAGGCGTCCCGCCCCAGGTGTCGTGGAAAGCGGATCAGTGGTCAAAGGTGTAACTCCACAGCGTCTTGGTGTCGCTGATAACCTGGCAGCCGTAGTACGAGGGGAAGTTCGCGGATTTGTGGCAGACGTTGTCGGACCCGCTGCGGATGTACCAGGTGCCGCTGCGCTTGTACTGAGCGGCGAGGTTGATATCTGGATCGGACGCCCGCGTTCCATTCTGTGAATGGACGTTATGGTTCTCCGTTCCCCACCAGGCAATCAGGCCGTATGTCCAGGATCGATTCTCGAAATGGCAGGTATACCCCTCGCCGTTGGTCGAGTCCTTAATGCAGTACTGCCACACAGAACTCCCGTTGGAGGTCGTCGCCTCGACCTTCATGCGGTATCGGTGGCCCACGACTGGAGCCTTGTACCAGCCGTCTGCGAGGTAGGCCAAACCCCCTCCGGTATCGGACTTGGTGTACCAGAAATGCTGCTTCCCATCCTTCGGGATGTCGTTGCATTTGGCCGAGTCGCCACAGTTCGTGTAACCGAGCTGCACGATCCGGTTGACGTCTGTCGCGCTGTATTGAATCGATATCGGGACACCTGACTGGTCTGCCAGGCTTCCGCTTTGCGTACAAGGCGACAGAGACCGCAAATCGACGTCGGCCAACGAACCTGAGATGTCCTTGGTGGTGTCAGGACGAGTCATGACAGCCACGTTCGTCTGGTAGCCCGCCGACGTGCAGGTGTCGGAATAGGCCGCAAGTGCGGGTCGGGCCGGGGACCCCACCAGCAAAGGCATCGCGAGGGTGGCAGCCACCACTGCTCGGGCGAGTTGACGGCGCCAAGTTTGCCTCGGCGTTCCGCCACTTCCTTGGAACCGAACCGTTGACCTGATGGCCAGTGCGTCCATCCAGATCCCCTTTCGCCAGCAGGCCGATTGTGAGAGCCCGAAGGGGCCGGGTCAAGTCCTAGGCCGATGAGCATTTGGTCACCCGAGAGCAGTCAGGGCCCGACCTTGACGGCACAATTCCCCCACATCCTGGAGCCTTGCTCCCGCCTCGCTCGGGATTCAACCGTACACAATCTCGTACATATCTCCACTTCCGCCCAGTCGCCGCTTCTTCTAGCATCAAGGCTCGGCGACTGACCCTTCGGTCGGTCAGCCTGAATGCCGTCACGGTGGGCTGAGCAGCAGTCGCTGCGGCTCGTCGCGTCGATCGCGTCAGGAACAACGTTCCGACGGTCGCTGACGGCATTCGGGTCGACGACCAAGACGTCCGCGTCGCGACTGCTCCCGACGAGTGGTCCGGTTCTGTCGGGTCGTCCCAGGCGTGACGGCTCCCGAGTCGGACCCTCCGGTGGGCAGGAACGTGGCCAGTCGTCGAAAACTCGGTACGCACAGTCCTTCTATGAGGTCGCCCTCCGATGGTTCAGAAGCGCTCACCCACCACCAGATACGGTTACGGCAGCGAAGGGGTCTTCGATCGGCGCCAGATCCGGCGTCAGGTCGGGTCATCCGGACCGGATCTCTGCCCCTGGATTCGCTCGTGAATCGGCACGGTCAGCGACGGGACCCCATACAGTGATCGGGACGTTCCGGCCTTCTCCTCGACCCGATCGGCGTATGAGTCTCGATGCTGGCTTCCTCGGCGTCCGTGATCGAGCTGCCCTACGCATCCTCAACCGCGCGGTCGTCGCCACCACGGCCCAGCTCGTGACCCTCGTCTACCACCGTCGCCAGACAGCCCAGGAACATCTGTCCGCGCTCTACCGCGCCGGCTGGCTCGAACGCGCCGTCCTGCCACCCGACACCCGCGGTGGTGCTCCCCTCGCCTTCCGACTCTCCCCCCGTGCTCGTCGTCGTCTCGGCTACCGTCCGCTCACCCGCTCCCGCGCCGGCACGCAGCTCCGCCATTCGCTCAACATCGTCGAGACCGTCGCGTCCCTCACGCGACTCGTGGTCGAACCGCCCGATCGCTACCCGGTCCAGGCCTGGCTCACCGAATCGATCGTGACCGACGCCAACCTGCCGCACGTTTACCCCGACAGCGTGGTTACCCTCCAGCTCGCCAATGGCTCGGGTGTCATGTGCCTCGAGATCGACCAATCGACGGAACACGCCCCCGAGATCCGCGACAAGCTTGCCCGCTACGATCCCGCCCTTCGGTCGCGGCCTGGCTGGCATGTCCTATTCGTGGTGGAGACCGCCGCGCGGGCCGACTACCTCGCCCGGGTCGCACGAGCACAGCCGGGCTACCCTGGGCTCGCCGGGCGCGCCTGGGCGATCTTGCTTGCTGATCTCAAGACCAAGGGGGTTGACGCTTCGGTCGTCTCGTTCGAGCCTGCCGGCGGGCGAAGCAGGCTCGGGTCGATCGTCGGGGACTCGCGGGCGCGTCGGTGCGCGACCCCGGTCGGCAGCGACGACTGGCTCAACCTCCTGGCCTCCGGCGGCGGCGAGGATCTCGACGAGGCCCTCGCGTGAAATCCGCAGGCCGTGCCAGGTCCGACAGACCGCCTCGTCATCGCCCCGCGGTCACGGCGAGGAGCGCGGGCGTCCATAGCGATCCATCGTGTCGGCTCGTCTTCGTCCTGGCGGAGGGCCTCCGCCACATCGGCGACCGACGCGATCGAGAGATCCGGCGACGGGGTACGATGCGGGTCCTTCGACGCCCCCGCCAGACCGATCCGACCATGCATCCTCCGCGCACCCGCACCCGCACCCGCACCCGCACCCGTCGCCAGCGCGACCCGATCGCCCCATGAGCGCCCTCCGCGCCACCGAGTTGCCACGGCTCGCGCGCGGCGCGTCCGAGCTGCGGGGCCGGCGGGCGGCCCGCTGGATCCGCGAGAGCACGCCGGGTCAGCTCGACCGCTGGGGCCCGCCCTCCCAGCGACGGATGCAGGACGCGGCCATCGAGGAACTCGGACTGATGGACACTGGGCTCGCCTGGACCGTCGGGCGCTCCGGCTGGTCGGGTCCGGATTCGATGGACGATCCGCCGGCCACCCGGACGCCCGAGTTCCGGGCCATGCTCGGCGCGGCCGAGGCCGGCGTGTTCGACGTCCTCCTCGTCGGCTACACGGCCCGCTACATGCGCGACCTCGCCCTCGCCCTCACCTACCGCCGCTGGTTCCACCGTCAGGGCGTCGTCGTCTACATCTGCGACGACCGGATCCTCACCAGTAGTGCCGCCGACTGGGAACGCTTCGTCGACAAGTGCAAGGCGGCCGAGATCAACTCGCGCGAGCAGAGTCGCAACGTCCGGGCCGGGTATGCGGCCAAGCGCGAGTCGCATCGCGACCCGGGCGGGCATCCCCCGTTCGGCTTTCGGCGAGCGGGGGACGCCAAGGTCATCGAGGTCGACCCCGAGCGGATCGGCGCCGCCGTCCGAGCATACGAGCTCGCCGGAACCGGGCTGACCGATCGAGAGGTCTCGGGGCGACTGGGGCTCGGCCTCCACACCGTCCGGGGCATCCTCACTTCGCCCCTCTATCGCGGTCGGCTGCGCGACGGGTCCCTGGCCAATTGGGATCGCGTCGTCGATGACGAGACGTGGCAGCGCGTCGCGGACCTGCGGGCTGCCCGCAATCGGCGCTCGCCGGGCCGACCCGAGACGCGCCGAACCTATGCCCTGCCGATGCTCGAATGCGCGGCCTGTGGCCGTCGGCTGGTCGGCGACAAGGACCGCTATCGCCACCTGGAGGCCTGCGAGGCATTCATGGCCGCCCGTCCGACCGGTGGACAGGTACGCGGCCGGCATCGTCGGATCCCCGGGCAAAGCTACGGCCGCGACGAGTACGAGGCGATCGTGCCGTTCGTCCTCGAGCGGGTCCGCCTCGGCGCCCAGGACATCGACGACGCCGCCGACGCCTATGCCCGCGGTACCGGTGCCGAGCCCAATCAGCTCCGCCTGGCCCGGATCGAGGAGGACCGTGAACGAGCCCTGGCCACGTATCGTCGGGACCGCGACCCGCTCGCACTCGAACAGACGATGCGCGACCTCGATACGGCGGAAGCTGAGGCACTCGGCGATCGCGCACGGCCCGGTCTGTCTCCCGACGAAGTTCGCCGTTACTTGGAGCACCTGGCCGCTTGGTGGGCCGACGCCGATCCTGACGACCGACGCGCTCTCGCGATGACCTTGTTCGAGCGGATCTCCGTGCTCGGGGTCAGCCAAGTGAAGCTCGAGCCGACGCAGGAAGCGCGGGCGCACGGGCTGGCCGAAGCGTTCGGACCTGATGAGGTCGAAATGGTCGGGGCGAGAGGGATAGCCCCGCCACCAACGACCTTCCGATCACGATGCGCCTCGCCGAGCCGCCGACGCCGCTCGAGCTGGTCCGTAGCGCGTGACGCGCCGGCCATCCCGCCGCCCCGCCGAACGCGCGACCGACCGCGAGGTCGGCGTGGTTGCGGCCGTCCTGGTCGCTGGGTCGGAGAAGGCGGCCGCTCATCGGCTCGGGCTGTCCCATTCGACGGTGAAGCATCACCTGGCGAACGCACGGTCCAAGGTGGGGGCGACGACCACAGCGCAGCTCGTGTGGATCCTCGCTCCGCGCCTGCCGGAGCCCGCGGACATGGCCCAATCGACCGAATAGAAACCGAGGCCCGCCGCCGCCACCCTTAGCCCATGACGGCGCGCTGGTCCGATCCAGGTCGACTCCCGGTTCCCCCCATCGGGTACGTCCGCGCCGTCAACCCTGTTGCCGGTCGATGAGCGGGGTCGAGCTCGTCCTTGCGTTCCTCGCCGGGGTGATCATGGGCGGCGCCCTCGACCGCTTCGTCCTGCCGCTCCTCGTCGATGCGTGGATCGACCGACTGCGCCGGCATGGGCGATGAGCGCAGGGACGATGCGGCAGACCACCGCCGGGCCGACGTCTACAGCTCGGCCCGGATCGGCGCGGCGGCCGCGCTCACGATCGTCCTCGTCGTCCTCCTCGTCCTCGACGTGGCCGTCCCCGACTACGACATCAGCCCCGGGATCCTCCTGCCGCTGCTCGGCGCGATCTGTGCGCTGCTGGGGCTCGAGGCCTCGGCCGTCTGGCGGAGCGTGAAGTGACGACGACCACCGCACTCCTGACCAACAAGGCGTACGGCTACCCGACCCGCGGTGCTCGGCGGCGCCGGAAGCCGACGATCCTGGCCTGCCTGCACCAGACCGCCAACGCCAAGGCGACGGCGATGCAGGAGCGCAACTACGCCAACCGGGCGGGGTCCTGGGGGCCATCGGCCACCGCCTACATCGACCGGGACGGCACGGTCGTCCGCGCGATCGACCCCGGGAAGTACGCGGCCTGGAGCCAGGGCGACGTCGCGCATCCCAACACCAAGATCCCGACGATCGCTGCCGCGGTCGCATCGGGCGTGAACATGAACGAGTGGGTGCACGAGTCGATCGAGTGCTCGGGCGCCGGCACCGAGCCCTACACCGACGCCCAGTTCGAAGCCGTCGCCCGGCTCGTCGCCGCGGCATCGAAAGCGCTCGGTCTGCCGGTCAACCGCAGCACCGTGGTCGTCCACGCCGACATCAACAGCGTGAGCCGCCGGAGCGACCCCTGGCCGCCGGCCACCAGGGAGGCCCGGATCAAGCGGGTCATCGCCCGAGCGAACGCTCTCCTGCGGCCGCCGATCGTGACGGTCACGGTGAAGGCGGGCGACACGCTCAGCGAGATCGCCTCCGCACACGGGCTGACCCTGGCGGCCCTCCTCGCCTTGCCGGAGAACGCCAGGTACCGCGCCAACCCCGGGCTCATCCACCCGGGCGACATCATCCGCGTGAAGTGACGGGAGGAGCTATGGACACCCAGCCCGGCACGATCTGGGGCCGCGAACCGGCGATGGTCCTCGCCCTCATCCAGGCGGTGATCACCCTGGTCGTCGCGTTCGGCCTCAGCCTCGCGCCCGACCAGATCGGCGCGATCCTCGCCGTCACGGCGGTCATCCTCGGTCTCATCACCCGGAGCCGGGTGAGCCCAGCGTGAGCTCCTGCCCATGAGGGACGGGCACCTGCGCGGCTCGCTCTCGCCACAGGCGACGCCGCGCCAGATGGACGTGCTTGCGGCATTTGTCGCTGCCGGTGGCTCCGTCCAGGAGGCGGCTGTGCTGGTGGGCATCCGGCCAAGCACCGTCAAACGGCACCTCGCCGATCTGCGTGCGCGGTCGGGGCTCACCACCGAGCAGCTCATCTACACGGGACGAGCCTCCGGATGGCTCGTCGTACCGAGCCTGGAACCTCGCTGATCGATTGCCGCGGCGGCCTTGCCCGGTGCCGCGGACACCGGTCGGGCCACCTGGTCTAGGGGTTGATCAGCAGCAGGGTCCGCACGGGCAGTCCGGCCCGCATTCGCAGTTCGTCATCGTTCTCACCTCCTTCCTCGAGACACAGGTTCGGGTCGGGCTCGCCGGCGGCGAGAGACACTTCGAGGGCGGCCAGGTGCCGATCGAGCTCGGCCAGTTCAGCCTGGCTCCGGGCCACGGCCGCTCGCTGCGCCGAGACCAGCGGCGCCAGGTCGCGGGCCATGACATCGCATTGACCGGCGAGGCACTGCTTGGCCAGACTGCCGGCTGTCGCGACATCGAGGCCCAAGCTGCGCAGGCTCACGACCAGCTGGAGTTGGCAGAGGTCGTCGTCGGTGTACTCGCGGTAGCCGTTGTCGCGCCGGGCCGCGGCGGGAAGGACGCCACGGCGTTCGTAAAAGCGGACGGCGGTGGGCGCGATCCCGGCCCGGCGGGCGACTTCGGAGACGTTCATGTCGCGACCGTACACCTTGTACTTGGTGGAAGGTCAAGAGTGGGCTTGACCTTTAAGTGACTTGAGGGTCTAGGCTACCTACATGCGTCTCGCCTTCTTCTCCGACGTCCACTCCAACCTGCCAGCCCTCGAAGTGGTCCTCGCCGACATCGCCGCCGTCGGTGTCGACGAGCGATACGCGCTCGGCGATCTCGTCGGCTACGCGCCATGGCCCAATCAGGTGCTCGAGCGCCTGCAGGCCGAGGGCATCACCAGCGTCATGGGCAACTACGACGAAGGCACGGGCTACGGCAAGGACGAATGCGGCTGCGCCTACAACAACCCGATCGAGGAGGCGCTGGGCGACCAGTCGTTTGCCTGGACCAAGGCGCACACGAGCGAGGCCAACAAGGCCTGGCTGCGGTCGCTGCCGCGGGAGATCCGGTTCGAGGCCGACGGCAAGCGCTACCTCCTGGTCCACGGCTCACCCCGCCGGATCAACGAATACCTGTTCGAGGACAAGCCAGACGCCACCTTCGCCCGGATCGCCGAAGGCGCCAAGGCCGATGTGATCGTCTGCGGCCATACGCACAAGCCGTACGACAAGGCCGTGGGTCCAGCACGCTTCATCAACGACGGCTCGGCGGGAAAGCCCAAGGATGGCGACCCGCGTGCCTGCTGGGCCTTGCTCGACACCGAGACCGGCGCCCTCGACCTCCGGCGGGTCAAGTACGACGTCGAGAAGACGGCGCAGGCCATCCTCGCCAGCGACCTGCCGCACGAGTTCGCCGCCCAGGTCCGCGAGGCGCGTGGCTACCTGCCGATGCCCGCAGTCCCCGGTTGAGCGATGCGTAGGTTGCCACCTCCGGTGACACCCAGGCAGGAGGCGTCGCGCTACCTGGTCGCTGGCATCTTGATGCGCGCGTTCGTCGAGGTCGCCCTGCGCGCCGCCCGGCGCGGCCGCCGCGCCTCGATCGCCACGTGATGCCGACGGGCACCCGCCTTCGGACCGAATGGCCCATGCGCTACCTCACGCGCTGGTGTGATATTCACGCCATGGAAGACCGTTTCTGTCTCAGGCAGGCGCTGGATCCGGCACGGTCCGCCGACCTGCCTGCGGGCGCGGCGACATGAGCGCGCCAGTCGCGATCGGGACCCCGGCCGACGCGGCGGAGCCAGCTCTCGCCCGCCTGTCCACGCTGGACCGGTTCCTGCCGGTCTGGATCTTCGCGGCGATGATCCTCGGCCTCGCCCTTGGCCGACTCATCCCCGACCTCAACGACTGGCTCGACGCGGTCAAGATCGGCACGATCTCGCTGCCGATCGCTCTAGGCCTGCTGATCATGATGTACCCGGTCCTGGCCAAGGTCCGCTACTCCGAGGTCGGCCGGGTCACCGGGGACCGGACCCTGCTGGCCACCTCCCTGTTCCTCAACTGGGTCGTCGGCCCGGCGTTGATGTTCGCCCTGGCCTGGATCTTCCTGCCCGACCAGCCCGAGTTCCGGACGGGCCTGATCATCATCGGACTCGCCCGCTGCATCGCCATGGTGCTCATCTGGAACGACCTCGCCTGCGGCGACCGGGAGGCTGCCGCCGTCCTGGTGGCCATCAACTCCGTCTTCCAGATCGTGGCCTATTCGGTCCTCGGCTACTTCTACCTCGAGCTGCTGCCCGCCTGGCTGGGCCTGCAGACCACGACCCTCGACGTGTCGATGTGGGACATCGCCAAGATCGTGCTGGTCTTCCTGGGCATCCCACTCGTGGCCGGCTACCTGACCCGCCGGTGGGGAGAGCGGACCCATGGCCGGGAGTGGTACGAGACCAAGTTCATCCCGCGCATCGCGCCGTGGGCGCTGTACGGCCTGCTGTTCACGGTGGTCCTGCTGTTCGCACTGCAGGGCGAGGTCATCACCTCCCAGCCGCTGGACGTGGCCATGATCGCCGTGCCCCTGCTGGCCTACTTCCTGATCATGTGGTTCGGCTCGTTCGCGCTCGGCCTGCGGCTGCGGATGCCTTACGAGAAGAACGCGAGCGTCGCCTTCACGGCGGCCAGCAACAACTTCGAACTGGCCATCGCCGTCTCGATCGGCGTGTTCGGGGTCACATCGGGCGAGGCGCTGGCCGGCGTGGTCGGGCCGCTCATCGAGGTGCCGGTGCTGGTCGGCCTTGTGTACGTGTCGCTGTGGGCCAAGCGGCGCTTCTACGCGACCCGGGCGCCGGCGGCGACGCCGGCCTGACCGGGGGCCATCCGGACCCCGCCTTCAGGTCAAGGGGCAGGTAGACCTCTCACTATGGAGTGATACACTCGCGGATGTGATGAACAAGGTTGCCTCATGATGTTGGTCCGCCGCAAGCACACCGCCGATCCCGTCTACCTGCTCGAGGCGGAGGTCGCCCCTGGGACGCGGACGCGGGTTCGCGGCGCCCTGTGGGATGGCGTGCTCAACGCGACGCCCGACGATGACATC
>Ga0315271_10002335_pt1 | contig 11877 bp, 11 predicted proteins | sample C3_top_MG_FD_204664 | JGI IMG/M metagenome (GOLD analysis project Ga0315271, IMG submission 204664) | Sediment microbial communities from Yellowstone Lake, YNP, Wyoming, USA - C3_top | ecosystem: Environmental > Aquatic > Freshwater > Lake > Sediment | place: USA: Wyoming | collected 2017-08-01
CCCGCTTTTCGCAGTGCCTGCCGCCGTGCTTCCCGCCGCACGCGCCGCCTTCGCCGCCCCATCGATCACCCAACTGCGCGAACTTCTCGGCAACGGTGGTCTTCTGCGCCGGGGTGAGCGTGGCGTGGAACGCGGCGAGCCGGTCGATGAGCAGGTCGGCGGACTTCTGCAGCGTCGCCAGGTTGGCGTGCATCGCTGACTTGAGGGCCTCCGCGTCGACCGTGCCCCCCTTGAGCTGGACGCCGAGCTTGGCGCGGGTCTCCTCCCGGGCGGTGCGCAGCTGCTGCACCACGGGCTGGAACTCGGCGACGAGCTTGCTGAACTGCTCTTTCTGCGCGGCGTCGAGGGAGAGTTCCTTGGTGACGCGCGCAACGATGCGCTCGGCTCGTTGTTCCGGGGTCGCCCGCTTCATGTGGGCGGCGGCAACCCCTGCCCCCGCGATGACGAGCAGCGCGGCGGCGATGGCGATTTTCTTTCTCATGGCCTTCTCCTTCTTGCGGGGGGGTGGTGGTCCCCGTCTTCTGGAATCAACTTACGAGACGGCGCGGCGGAATGCCTTGCCGGCCGGTAACAATGTGTAACAAAGTGTCCGGACGCCGTTCGCACCGGAGTTGCGCCTCGCCTCAGAGAAGGGCGCACGAGGTCCGTTCAGGTGGCGATGCGGTCGAATTCCTCGAACGAGCGCTGGATGCAGTCCTCGATCGCGAGCCCCTGGAAGTAGTTCCCCGTCAGCGCGAGACGGCGGCCGGCAAGCAGCGCGTCGAGATTCGCGACGATGCGGTCGTGTCCGAGCGCCGGCGCCGGCAGCAGCGTCCGCCGAGCTTCGGGCTGGCCCAGTTCCGGGACGGGAAACCGCAGTACGTCGCTCATGCGCCGCAGCTGCTCCTCGCGGCTGTGCCCGGACTTGAAGTGGAAGGTGAAGGCGCGACGCTCCGGGTCGGGGAAGGGGTCGCGCGTGACGGCCGAGAAAAAGAGGTCGTCGGCCGGGATCACGAAGGCGCACTCGGGCATCCAGCAGCGGGCGCGGGGGAGGGCGACGCCCAGCGAGTCGATGGCGACGGTCTTCACCGGCGCGAGGGCCCGTGCCAGTTCGGGGAAGTCCCGCTGGAACAGCGCCGCCGCGCCATCGATCGGCGTCGCCACCGCGGCCAGCGGCGCTTCGAAGGATCGCCCGTCCGCGGTCGTGACGACGAATCCCGCCGCCGACGGCGCGATGCGGGTGACCGCCGCGCCGGTCTGGACGCGCAGCCCGGGGGTGCGCAGCGCCGCATCGCAGACGGTCTGCAGCCCGCCGTCGAAACCAAAGCTGCGGGGGAACTCCTTGCGCCGCGCCCGCTTCTTGAAGAGGGAGCCGGCGCCGTCGGCGGGAAAGCCGTCGGCGTCCTGGGAAGGGACCGCCGCGAGGAACGGCTTGAGCCAGCGCGCGTAGTTTCCCGGACCGAGGAGGCCGCCGTAGTACTGGGCCATCGTGCGGCCGCTCTTGCCGCGCAGCAGGCCGAGCGGTCCGTGGAGCGCGATTTCGAGCCAGTTGAAGCGACCCAGCAGCGCCGGCGGGCTCAGCCATTCGTAGCGGTTGTCCCGCAGGTAGCCGAACCGGGCTCGCGCCGGACCCCGCTGGAGAATCTTCGCGGTTGCGCCGCTCCCGGCGGCGATGTCGAGAAAACCGCCGTAGCTGTTGTAGGTGGTGTGGGCGCCCAGTTCGCGCCAGTAGCCGTCAGCCGAGCGGTGCGTGTGCAGACAGCCGCCGAAACGGTCGCCGCTCTCGAGCAGCAGCACGGCGCGACCGGCGCGCGCCGCCTTCCAGGCGAAGGCGATGCCGCTGATGCCGCCGCCGATGACGATGACTTCGGTCTTCTCCATGAGTGTGTCTCCCTCCCGCTCAAGAATGCCGCGTCTTGGAGCGGGGCTGGCTAAGCGTGTCAAATCCCGGCGGGGGCCGCGTCGCGGGCGAGGGCGGCCAGCAGTTCGATGAAATCCGGCGCGTCGTTGAAGGCCGGGGTGCGGCGGAAATCGACCCCGGCGGCGCGCGCCTCCTCGGTGTAGACCACGTCGATCTCGTGCAGCGTCTCGATCTGGTCCGAGACGAAACTGAGCGGCACCATGAGGACCTGCCTGCGGCCTTCTGCCGCGAGCGAGCGCAGCGTGTCCGCGACCTCGGGGGCGAGCCATTTCACGGGGCCGGAGCGGCTCTGGAACGCCAGCCGCCAGGGGCGTCCGCCGATCGCCGGCAGAAGGCCATCCACGGTGGCCTTGACCTGATCGAGGTACGGGTCGCCGCGCCGGATCAGCTTTTCCGGCAGGTTGTGCGCCGAGAAGAGCACGAAGGCGTCGCGCCCGCCGCCGGGGAACTGCGCCAGCGCGGCGGCGATCCGGTCGGCGTGAGCTTTGAGGAAGAGCGGGTGGCGGAAGAACTGGTCGACGGCGGCGATCCGGCAGTTGAGCGGGCGCCGGCGCAGCACGCGGTGCACCTCGCCGATGCTGCTGCCGCCGACGGCGCGCGAGTAGTGGGGGTAGAGCGAGAGCGCGACGAGGTGCGACGGGCGCAGCGCCGCGGCCTCCTCGAGCGCCTCTTCGGTGAACGGGTGCCAGTAACGCATCGCGACGAGGACCCGCCAGCGCGGGCCGTCCCCGGTGTTCAATCGCGCCTGGAGCGCCTGGGCCTGCCGCGCCGTGAGTTCCCCCTGCGGCGATTTGCCGCCGAGCAGCCGATAGCGGGGGATGACCTTCACGGCGCGCGTGGCCGCGATCTTCCGGGCGACGAAACCGCGCAGGAAGCCGGGGAGCGGCAGCGGGAGGATCTCGGGATCGAGAAAGAGGTTGGTCAGAAAGGGCGCGACGGCCGCCTCGGAGTCCGGCCCCCCCATGTTCAGGAGCAGAACAACCCGCGGCCCGGCCATCGCGCCTGCCGGCCTAGAGCTTGAACTTGTGGACTTCGTCGACGAGGACCTGCGCGGCGCGGACCGAACACTGCGGCAGGATGCCGTGGCCGAGGTTGAAGATGTGGCCGGGCGCCTTCGCGTTCGCCGCGAGCACCTCGCGCACCCGCGCGCGCAGTTCCCGCTCGGGGAGAAAGAGCGAGCAGGGGTCGAGGTTGCCCTGGACCGCAACCTTCTTCCCGAGCCGCTTGCGCGCCACGTCGATGTCGACGCGCCAGTCGAGGCCGACCACGTCGGCGCCGGTGTCGCGCACCTGCTCGAGCACGCCGCCGCCGTCGTAGACGAAGTGGATCACCGGCACGCCGGTCTTCTTCAGCCGCTTGATGATCCGCGCCGACCAGGGGGCGGCGAGCGTGCGATAGTCGCGCGGGGAGAGCGCGCCCGCCCAGGAGTCGAAGAGCTGCACGGCCTCCGCGCCCGCCTCGACCTGCGCGAGCAGGTATTTCTCGACCGTCGCGGTGATCTTCTGCATCAGGGCCCGGTAGAGCGCCGGCTCCTGGAACATCATCTGCTTGATCCCGACGTAGCTCTTCGAGCCGCCGCCTTCGACCATGTACGAGGCCAGGGTCCAGGGCGCCCCCGAGAAGCCGATCAGGGGGACCCGGCCCCCCAGCCCCTGGCGGATCATGCGGACCGCCTCCATCACGAACGGCATCGTGTCGCAGGGGTCGGGCACGATCAGGCGCGCCACGTCGCGGGCGGTGCGCACCGGCTTGGCGAGCACCGGCCCCTTGGCCTCGGTGAATTCCACCGGGACGCCCATGGCTTCCACCGGGATCAGGATGTCCGAGAAGAGGATCGCCGCGTCGACGGCGAGCTGTTGCACGGGCAGCAGGGTGACCTGGGTCGAGAGCTCCGGCGTCTTGCACAGGTCCATGAAGGAGTGCTTCTTGCGCAGCGCGCGGTACTCCGGCTGGTAGCGTCCGGCCTGGCGCATGATCCAGACCGGCGTGCGCCGGACCTTCCTGCCGGCGCAGGCTTCGAGAAAATCGTGGGTCGGGGTGGTGGTCTTCGTGCGTGTCGTCATGGTGCGCAGCCGCTCCTCATCATCCTGATCGGGGTGTAGGTGCAAAAGGGTTCCTCATCCAGATAATCGCCGGTCACGGCGTAGGCGCGGGCGCGGCAGCCGCCGCAGACGTTGAGATACTCGCACTGCCCGCACTTGCCCTTGTAGCCCTTGAAGTTGCGCAGTTCCTGAAAGAGCGTCGAGTTCTCCCAGATCTCGCGAAACGGCGTCTTCTTGACGTTGCCGGCCGAGACCGGGAAGTAGGAGCAGGGCTTGACCTCGCCGAAGGCGTCGATCAGGCAGATGCTCTGGGCGGCGATGCAGCCCTTGCCGCCGCCGGTGGAGAAGGTCAGCGAGCGGCGCTCGAACTTGACCCCCTCGGCCTTGGCCATCTGCGGCACGACCCGGTAGTAGTGCGGCGCGCAGGTCGGGCGCACGAGCAGTTCGTGCTCCCCCTTCTCCATCTCGTAGTGCCACTTGAGGATCTCCTCGTAGTCCTCCTTGGAGATCAGCTCGCTCATGATCCCCTCGCCGCGGCCGGTGGGGACGATCATGAACATGTACCAGGCGGTGGCGCCGAGGGACTTGGCAAGGCGCATCACGCTGGCGATGTCGCCCTGGTTGCGCTTGGTGAACGAGGAGTTGATCAGGAAGGGGATGCCGTGCTTCTTCAGAAAGGAGATGCCGCGCAGCGTGCCGTCGAAGGCGCCGGGCATCGAGCGGAAGTCGTCGTGGATCGCCGCGGTCGACCCGTCGAGCGAGAGCGAGACCATGCGCAGCTGCGCGTCCTTCATCTTCTCGCAGACCGCGTCGTCGATCAGCGTGCCGTTGGTCGCCATGCACATGCGCAGGCCGAGGGCGGTGCCGCGGCGGGCGATGTCGAACACGTCGGGGCGCAGCAGCGGCTCGCCGCCCGAGAGCACGATCACCGGCTTGGACAACTCGGCGATCTGGTCGAGCAGGCTGAAGGCCTCGGCGGTCGTGAAATCGCCCTGGGCGGAGGTCATCTCCGAGGAGCAGCGGCAGTGGATGCAGCGCAGGTTGCAGCGCTGGGTCGTCTCCCAGGCGATCCATTTGGGGAGGAACGGTTCGGCCATGCTCGTCGCGATCCTTTCTTGGCGGGTTGCGGACGCCGCCGACGAAAACCCCCGCCGTCCCGGGCGGCGGGAGCGGCGGGGGCGTGCTGACCCGGAGTTACTTCTTTTTCTTGGGGGCGACCTTCTTGGCGGCGGGCTTCTTCGCCGCTGCCTTCTTGGGTGCCGCGAGCTTTTTCGGCGCTGCGGCCTTCACGGCCTTCCTGGCGGCCGGCTTCTTCGCCGACTGCGGGACCATCTCGGCGCCGCACTCGTAGCACTCGATCACGGCGTCGCCCTGATCGGTGACGAGCACGAAAACATCGCACGGCTTGCAGACCAGCGTCTCTTTCTTCGCCATCGTCGTCCCTCCCGGGTCGTTGGTTGCAGAAATAGTAGGCTATCTGCCCTCTCCATTGCAAGGGTCGCTCACGGGGTCGCTACGGAGAGCCGAGGGCGGCGAGATGCTGTTCCGCGACGGGGACCCAGAAGGCGCGGTTGCGGTCGCGGCGCACGACGTCGAGGAACTGGCGCCAGGCGACCCCGGCCTTGCGCTTGTCGGGCACCTCGAAGGCTGTCGCAAGCGCGTGCCAGGCCAGCGGCAGGTTCGGGTCGACCAGCGTCGTCTTGCGGATCGTGTCTTCGGTCATCGTCCCGTAGCCGCGCTGGGCGTAGATCAGGCCGAGCCACGTGTAGACCTCGGGGTGAAGATCCGCCGAGCTGAGCGCCTTGAGGTACTCGGTCAGCGCCTTCTCCGGGCGTCCCATGGTCTCGAAAAGTATGCCGAGGTTGATGTGCGCGAGCGTGAAGTCGCGCCGCAGCTGCAGCGTGCGCAGATAGTGGACGAGCGCCTGCTGCCCGTTGTGCTGAAGCTGGTGCAGGAACGCCAGGTTGTACGAAGGCAGGGCCCCCGCCGGCGAGTCGTCCCGCGCGGCGGCGAGCGTCGCCCGAGCCTCGTCCGGTTGCCCGCGCAGCAGCTGGATGAGGCCGAGATTGTTGCGCGCCGGGGCGTGCTCCGGGTCGAGGTCGAGGACGCGCTGCAGGGTCTGCGCCGCCTCGGCAAGCCGGCCGGCCTGCAGCTGCAGGGTCCCGAGATTGTAGAGCGCGGCGCGGCGGGGGGCGCCGGCGTCCATCGCCAGCTTGAGCCGTTCCGCGGCCTGCGCGTACGCGCCACGGGCGCCGTCGACGATCGCCATGTCCGTGAGCGCCTCGGGGTTCGAGGGTTCCACGGCGAGCGCCCGCTCCAGCTCCTTCCGCGCCACGTCCACGTTGCCTTCCTCCCACTGGAGCAGGGCGAGGTTGATGGATGCCGCGACCGTGCGCGGATCGATGGCCCGGGCCTCTTCGAAGCGCTGGCGCGCGGCGGCGGGGTCTTTGGCCAGGTACGCGTTCACGCCGCGCGCGGTGAGCACGAGCGGGTCCTCCGGCTTCACCTGCGCGGCCCGCTCGATCGCCGCCTGGCTCGCCTCCGGGTCGCCGAGTCGCCGGTGCAGGGCTCCGAGGGCGATGAAGCCCTCGATGAAGTTCTCGTCGATGACCGTGGACTGGAGAAATTCGGTGAGCGCCTCCTCCTGCTGTCCTTGCAGGGAATAGGCCACGCCGAGTCCCCAGTGGTAGCGGGCCGATTTCGGGCTGAGCTCCACCGCGTTCTTGAGGTGCGCGAGGGCCTTGTCGAGAAGGTTGTTGCGGGCGTACAGGGAGCCGAGCTGGAAGTAGGCGTCCGCGTTGTTGGGGTCGATCTTCAGGGCGGTGAGCATGAAGGCCTCGGTTTGCGCGAGGTTTTCCTGCGGGTTGCGCGCGCCGAAGGAGGGCTCGAGCCGGGAGAGCAGAAAATCCGGAGGGCTCGGCAACGGCGGGCGCAGGGCGCGGGGAAAGCGCTGCTCGAGGGCCTCGCCGACGACTTCGGCGAGGAGCATCGCGATCGTGCTCACCTGGTTTGCTTTCCCGGCGTAAGAAAAATGCAGGGGAGCGCCGCCTCCCGGGAGGTCGCGATACAGGTCGGCCTGGACCCGCAGCGCCCCCTCCTTCTCTTCCGCAGTGCAGATCAGGACGGCCCCTGCGCCCGCAGCGGTCGCGATCCTGACCGCCTCGGGGGCTGGTGGTCCGTCGGCTGGTCCCCAGGCAGCAGCGACCTTGGCGGCGTCCTCCCGGGGGAGCGGTTCCCACCCGGCTTGTGCGCCGAGGAGCAGCCCCACCAGGACGTGGGGTCCATCTGCCAGCCAGTCGTACTGGGGGGCCGTCGCCGTGATTCGCCAGGGCAGAACCGCGATCCGCCCCGCGGCGGCGGCAGGGGCGGCGGGCACGAAAAGCACCGCAAGCGCAACCAGAGCGCCGGCGGCCCGAAAAACTCGATGAACGTGCAGCACCGTTATGGCTCGGGGATTGCGAGTTTCTGTCCCTCGCGAATGCTCTTCGGGTCGCTGATCTGGTTTTTCTCCATCAGGGCCTGGACGCCGACACCGTAGCGGGCGGCGATGGTGGTGAGCGTCTCGCCGGCACGGACGGTGTGTTGCCCCTCGCGGGCTGCCGCCTTGCGCAGGCTCGCCTGCCGCTTGGCGAGCTCCTGGATCTTCTCCTGCGCCGCGGCAAGCTTTTCGGCGAGCTGCTGCAGCGGCTCGCGCAGGTCAGCGAGTCCCTGGCGGGCCGCGGCGGCATCCTGGCGGACCGCGTCCAGATCGGTGCGCAGCGCGGCCACCGAGCGGACGAGCCCCTGGTTCTCCTGCCCCACCTCCTCGACGACCACCTTGAGCTGACTCTGGAACTGTTCCTGGATCTTGGCGATCCGTTCCTCCTGCTTCTTCTCGAAGGCGCTCATGGCGACGAGATTGTCGTTCAGCGTCTGGAAGCCCTTCTGGAGGTCTTTCTGCAGACTGTCGACGCGCGCGCTCACCTTGGAGAGCTGCTCGGCCGCGGCCTGGGTGCTTTCGCGCTGGAGCTTGTCGCGGGAGGCAAACTCCTCCTGGGTCCCTTCGCGCAGGCGGTCGACTCGCTGGCCGGCCGACTTGGCCTGCCGGTCGTTCTCCTCGATGAGCCGCTCCAGGCGGCTCTGGTTCTCGCGCAGGTCCCGGATCTGTTCATAGACACCGGCTTGACGCGCCTGGAGGCTCGACTCCATCTGTTGGACATTCGTCTGGAGACTCTCGACATCCTGGCGGGCGGTGCGGTCCGCCGCCGCGCAGCCGCCGAGCGCCGCGACCACCGCGCCGCAGGCGACGGCCGTCCCGCGCCGCGCGCTGCGGCCCCACCACCCTGAGCGGACGGCTCTCGACGGCGGCATGGCAGGGCGCTCGGGCGTTACTTCGCGGAAACCTTGAATTCGGCGCGCCGGTTCTTCGACCAGGCGGCTTCGTCGTGCCCGGGGTCCGCCGGCTTCTCTTCGCCGTAGCTGATGGTGTGCACGCGGTCGGCGGAGACGCCGAGAGCGACGAGATACCGACGTACCGCGAGGGCCCGCCGTTCGCCCAGGGCGAGGTTGTATTCGTCCGTGCCGCGCTCGTCGCAGTGACCCTCGACGAGCAGCTGCTGCCCGTCCTTCTTGGCCAGCCACTTCGAGATGTTCTCCAGCACCGGTTGGTACTCGGGCCGGATGTTCGACTTGTTGTACTCGAAGTAGATCGTTTTGAGCACGGTCTTGTCTGCCGCAGCCGGCTCGACGAACTCGATTGCCGGGCTCTCCTTGATCGGGATGTCCTCGCCGCGGCTGGCCAGCAGCTGCGCCGTGCGCTGGTCCTCGGTCTGCCGCTGGGCCGGCTGTTTCGAGGGCGTGGCGTCGCCGGCGGAAGTCGCGGCAGGAGCCGGGCGGGTGACGCCGACGAGCTCGCTCACCTTGGGTTGGGGCGTTTCTTCCGTTTTCGTGACTTTCTTGGGGCAACCGAGGAGGAGTGCGCTCACTGCCGGAACCATTAGAATCGTGAAAACCACCTTTGGGCCACGCTTCATGCCAGCACCTCCCTGACCGACCGAATGAGTTCTCTCAAACTTCGTTCACCAGCATTTTCGCCTGCGCGACAGCATAGCCGGGCGCAGGAAAAAAGCAAGGGCGCAGCAGCTTCTACGGGGACCAGGCGGGAGAGGTGTAGCTGCCTTTTTCGTGGGTGACCCGGAAACGCTCGCCCGTGAGCGTGTCGATGACGACCAGGCGATAGGCGCTTCCGCGCCCCTGACTGAAGACGACATGCCGGCCGTCCGGAGCGAACGCCGGGTTCTCCTTGTGCTCGGCGTCAAAGGTCAGCTGCTGCTGGTTGCCCGTGACCGGATCGAGGAGGACCAGCTGAAAGGTGTCCTCGATCTGGGCGGTGAAGACGATGCGGTCACCGCGCGGGGACCAGTCCGGAGACGTCGAGTAATTGCCCATGAACGAGACCCGGCGCATGCGCCCGCCGTTCGCCCCCAGCAGGTAGATCTGGGGGCTGCCGCCCTGGTCGGAGACCAGGGCGATCTGCGCCCCGTCCGGAGACCAGACGGGGGAGGTCTCGACCGCCTGGGTGAAGGTCAGGCGCTTGAGTTCCGAGCCGTCGACCGCCATACGGTAGACTTCGGGGTTGCCGTCTCGGCTGAGCACGAGGAGCATCTGCCGGCCGTCCGGGGAGATCGCCGGCGAGGCGTTGAGGCCGGGGAAGAACGCCAGGCTGCGGACCTGGCCGGTCGTCACATTCTGGGCCACGATCTCCGGGCGCCCCTGGCGATAGGTGACGTAGGCCACTCGCGTGCCGTCGGGAAACCACGCGGGGTACAGCGCGAGAACGCCGTCGGCCGACAGCGGCCGCTGGTTGCGCCCGTCGTAGTCCATGATGACGACGCGCTTGGGGCTGGTGCCCTGCGACCACGTGGCGGCGATTCGCGTCAGGGAGAGACCCGGACCGCCGGTGAGCGCCCGCACCACCGCATCCGACAGCCGGTGCGCCAGGCGCGGCGCTTCCGCCGGGGCATCGCTCTCCTCGCGGGCCAGCAACTGGGAGCGCGCGCCGACGTCGACCAGCGTGGCGCGCAGCACCAGGCGGCCCTCCTGGCGCACGGCGTCGGCCCGGAGCAGCAGTTCCGCGCCCAGAGCCGCCCATGCCGCGTGGTCGGGCTGAGCCGCCCCCCGGTCTTTCGCGGCCTGGGCCAGCAGCGGCGCGTCGGGTTGCAGCAGCCGAAAATACCCCGTCACCAGAAGGTCGTTTTCCAGGGTCTGCCGCAGCGTTTTCTCCTCGGCTCCCTCCTGCGCCGTCGGCGGTGGCAGCGCGAGCGCGATCTTGCGGTCCGCGGTTTTCGAGACATCGAGCCAGACTTCGGCCGCCCGCGCCGGCCCCGTCGCCAAGATCAGAAGCGCGAACGCGATCGGAATCGCGGCAGTGCAACGCAGCAACCGGGCCCTGTCCAGCGCCCGGCTACCGTTGGTTCTGGAAGCGGATGACGACATCGAGCGTCTCCTCACGATATTGTTCGGGAAGCGCGGGTGCCCGGCCGAGGCCCTGGACCGCCGCCAGCGCGGACTTGTCGAAACGGGAGGAGCCCGAACTCTCCTTGAGCGCGATCGCGCCGATCCGGCCGTCGCGGTCGATGCGGAAGGACACCAGCGCCGTCGGGGGGCGGCTGCTCTGGAAAAATTCGCTGGGCGGCGACCACCGGGAGAAGACGTTCTCCTTGAGCACCGCGAGATACCAGGCGTGGGGGAAGTAGCCGACGGGCACGACGGTGCCCGAGGGCGCCGTCGTGCCACCCGGTGCGGTGCGCTCGGGGCTCGGCGTGGCCGCAGTCACCTCTGCGGGCGGCAGGCTGGCGATTTGCGGGGCGGAGACCGCGGCGGGGCCGCTCTCCGACGGGGTGGCCGAAGCCAAACGGCGCGCCAGGCGCTCGCTCAGCGCGGGGCGCGCCTCGATCGCGGGGGCCGGGGCGCGGGAGGCGACTGGTTCCTGTCCCCGCACCGGGATCGCGACGCGCGAAATCGCCGTCGCTGCGGCCGGTGCGGCCGCGGGGGCAGGCAGCGCAGGGGCGGGCGGTGGCGGGACCCGCGCTGCGGCGGGGAGTGGGACGCTGCGCGCCGTTTCCGGGATGGCGGGCGCCGCGGCGCGCGGCCGCGGGGCCGCCGCCGGCTCCAGATACGTCACCAGCCGCACCGGCCGGACGATCTGCGGGATCGTCAGAGGCTGCCGCGTCGCCGAGAGCAGTAAAAACGAGATGACGAAGGCCGCGTGCGCCGCGAGCGACCAGGATAAGGCGCGCCCCACGGCTCATCATCCCCCGGGGCTGCGTGTGGCGAGCCCGATGTTCGTCAACCCGCTCCCCCGGACGAGATCGAGGACGCGAATCAACTCGCCGTAGGGGATGCCGGAGTCGCCGCGCAGCACCACCGGCGTTTCGGGGTTCGCGCGCGCGGCCTCGGCGAGGCGGGCCCGCAGCTGCGTTTCGGTGATCTGCTGGTTGTTGAAAAACAGAGACCCCGCCTTCGCGAGACTCACCAGAACCGGTTTGGTCGCGACCATCTTGTAGGGTTTGGCGACCGGCAGCTGCACGTCGATGCCGTGCTCGAGCGTCGGCGAGACGAGCATGAAGATGATCAGGGTGACCAGCAGCACGTCGACGAGCGCGGTGACGTTCATGGTCGTGTTCGGCTCGAACCCGAAGGCGCGCCGTTTGCTCTGGTAGAAAGCCATCTGCTGCGCCGCGCGTTACGGGCGGTCCTCCCGGACGTAATCGCGCTCCACGAGGGCGAGAAAGTCGGCCAGGAACGTGTCGGCCTCGCCGGCGAGTTCGCGGATGCGCGCGCCGATGAAGTTGTAGCCGAGCAGCGCGGGGATCGCCACGATCAGGCCGAACGCCGTCGCAATCAGCGCCTCCGAGATGCCCGAGCCGACCGCGGTGACGCCGGTGGCTCCCTGGC
>Ga0315271_10002336_pt1 | contig 11877 bp, 10 predicted proteins | sample C3_top_MG_FD_204664 | JGI IMG/M metagenome (GOLD analysis project Ga0315271, IMG submission 204664) | Sediment microbial communities from Yellowstone Lake, YNP, Wyoming, USA - C3_top | ecosystem: Environmental > Aquatic > Freshwater > Lake > Sediment | place: USA: Wyoming | collected 2017-08-01
TTCAATCAGGATCGCGTGATGGATTTGCGCGGCTATGGAGTGGAATTAATTTATGGCAGGATTCTATTTAGGCCATCACCGAGTGTAGAATGCGCGACTGAATAATTGAGCTAGTAGGATGCTGCCCCTCAAAATTGAGTTAGCGAAAGCCTTTCATGAGACCCGATCGTTCAAGTGGGACCCTACGACAGGGTTCACACTTGCTTCTGGATTGAAGAGTCCCTTCTACGTCGATTGCCGGTCTCTGATGGCCCATCCTGGTTCGCGCCGCCTTGTCGCCCAATTGGCGTACGAATCGTTGCGGCCGGTCGAACTCGACTGTCTTGGCGGATTGGAAATCGGAGCGATTTCCATTGCCACGAGCATCTCGGATTTTGCGTTTGTGGCCCAGCCGCCACGAACCTGGCGGACCTTCGTGGTGCGGAAGCAGGCGAAGGACCATGGGCTCGGAAAACTTATCGAAGGATCGTTTCAGGCGGGTGATCGGGTCGTAATCGTGGACGATGTGCTCACAAGCGGGGGTTCGCTTCTCAAGGCTGTTGCAGCTGCCAGGGGCGCCGGCCTCACTGTAACGCATGCCCTGGTGATCGTAGATCGGAAGGAGCAGGATGGGCGGCGCAAGGTTGAAGCTGAGGGGCTCACGCTGGTGAGCCTGCTGACCATCGACGATTTAACAAGCACACCACCAACCCCCTCGTAGCAGACCCTCCTTTACTTACACTGAAATTGAATGCCCCATCGGCGCTCCTGCACAATTTCCTGGGCGCCTTCTACCGGGCTGGCCATGCGGCTTCTCCCTCTGGTCTCCCCTTCCTGCACGATGGTATAAAGCCCCCCGCATTTCTCCTTCATGAGAGCGAGGGCGTCTGTGCGAAAGGCGGAGAGCATGGGGCCCTGCTCTCCTATGAAGGGATAGACGACAACCCCTCCGTCCTCCTTTTCCTGAAGTAGTTTTGCCCCCTCACCACAGCCGACCAATGCGATAAGGAAGAGGATGGCGAGGCTTGACCAGATCTTCATGCGGTCCCTATCATATCAGTGAGTGTGACGCCGGATGAACAACTCATTTCTTTGTTTGTTGAAAGGAGGTCAACTATGACCATGCGCATTGTCGCCGTAGTTCTCGGTCTGTTTCTGCTGTCTGCGATCTCGATCAGTGGTGTGTCGGCCTATCATTCCTACTTGCTCACAGTCCAGCAATTACGTGCCGGATTGACCAAGGCGCCTTCGATGCCTCAGAAGGGTTTCATCCTGATCGATGTCCGATCTGTGGAAGAACATGCGACAGGATTCATTCCCGGAACCGATCTGAACATTGAGTTCAGGGAAATTCAAGCTCGGCACCGGGAGATCGGAGCCCAACTGGAAGACCATCTGGTGGTCTATTGCCAATCCGGCCATCGCAGCAACATTGCAGCAGAAACGCTGGCAGATTTGGGCTACCGTCATGTCTACAATGTCACCGGCAGTATGAATGCCTGGCTTGCGGCAGGCTTTCCGGTTGAATCTGGGCGCCGTTGAAAGAGTCTGATCTTGACTCAGCCTCCGCCGCCTCGACACACTCATTTGTCCACGGTCTTGTCGCCGGCTTGTTTCTGGCGCGGGCTGATCCCGATTACAGCTGGAAGTCCAATATGGGTTGTGATGTTGCCTTCTAACAAAGGTATCCAGCTGTGTAAACCGGCAAGTTTAGACGTGGTTTGCCGGAGTGAGGGGCTGACGGCGATGTCGGAAGAAGATCCTCCGTCCATGGCCATGACTTGGCGCAGGGAAGGAAAGACATCCCGAAGGCATTCTCCAAGGGCATAGAGTGACACCGCTTCCGTTGTCTTGAGGACGAGGAGATGCCCATCGCCTTGTTCTGCGACGAGGGTCTGATGTGCGCGTTTCCCGGTTTGGCGGACACGGATTTTTCCGGTTCGGTCGAGGAGCATGAGCGATTGCGCCACTTCTCGATAGGGAATGTGCTGCTCGTCAAAGGTGTCAAAGGTCAGATCCAAAACCCGCGCGCGGCGCGAACGTTCCTCCGCCGGTTCTGCGACAAAGAGTCCCAGCCAGGTGGTGTGCCGCTTGCTCCCCAGTGAGCGGCCGTTTCCATAGAGCAGCCCGAGATACGCATAGTTCTCACGGAAGAGCCCGGCATTGAAGACCAGGTCGTGGCCGGTTCGTTCTTGCCATTGGCGAATATCGAGCGGATCCGAGAGCCCCTCCTGCTGGTAGTAGTGCACGGTAAAGCGATAGCGGTTGGGGTCGATCTCGACGGCGATCAACGGTGCGACGTCAGGACATTGTGCTTGAGGATTCCAAGTGGAGATGGATAAGCCCTCTCCGAGTCGATCCCCTGTGAGGGTTTGAGCCGTCGCCGCTGTAGGTCCGCTGGATATGATAAACATGATACCCAGCAGGATGCGGGCGACAGGGATGAACGAGAGAGACCAGTGGAAGCTGTTGTCCCGTACCATAGTGTCTCAGGATCGAGTATAGAGAGCGCCGATAGGGAGCGTCAAATGATTCGCGGACAGGGGCAACGGCTTCGACACGAACCCTCACGTGGCTAGCGCGGGGTTGGTTTGGGTGTCGCTGGAGGGCCGCCAGCCTTGTCCGATGGCATGCGGGCATCGAGCAGATTGCGGACTGAGCTGGCAAGCACCTCAGGAGTGAAGGGCTTTTGTAAGAAACTGGTGGTGCCCTCTTCTTGTCCGGCCATGATGCCGACATCATCCATATACCCCGACATGAACAGGGTTCGTAATTCCGGATTGATGACGGAGAGATGTTGCGCCAGTTCTCGTCCGCCCATGACGGGCATAACGACGTCTGTCAGCAAGAGCTGAAACGATTCTGCTTGTTGCGTTGCTAGCAGGCAGGCTTCAACCCCGTTCTTGGCTTCTACGACTTTGTAACCCAGCTTCCGTAACTCGTCTCGCACCAGTGTCCGCACGCTTGGTTCATCTTCCGCCAAGAGAATCGTTTCTGTGCCCCGCTGAGGCCGACCCGATGGCTGAGTCGGCGTCGTGGTTAGGATGTCGGACTCGACGCTTGGAAAATACAGATCGAAGCGTGTGCCGTGGCCAATACGGCTGGTGACGTCGATGGCCCCGCCGCATTGAGTGACAATCCCATACACCGTGGAGAGGCCCAGCCCGGTGCCCTTCCCCTCCTCCTTCGTGGTGAAGAATGGTTCAAAGATATGGGACTGTGTTTTGAGGTCCATGCCACAGCCTGTATCGCTGACGGTCAGCCGAACATAGGAACCTGGCTGCAACGGAGCGATATGGTAAACCGGACTGCGGGTCAGCTCGACCTGGGCCGTTTCGATCGTGATCGTTCCGCCCTTCGGCATGGCATCCCGCGCGTTGACGACCAGGTTGACCAGAACCTGTTCAAGGTGGGTTTGGTCGGCGCGGAGTCGCCCGTTCTTCGGATCGAGCTTAACCACAAATTGTACGTCCTCGCCGATGAGGCGGAGTAGCATGTTTTCTAGACTTGTGACAGCGGTATTGAGCGACAGAATTTTCGGGTCCATCGATTGCTTACTGCTGAAGGTGAGCAGTTGTCGGATCAGTGACGCGGCCTTTTCGCCGGCCTTCAATGTTTCTTCGATCTTTCCTCGAAGAGGGTGTTCAGCGCCGAGTTCCATTAAGAGGACTTGGCTATAGCCCATAATGATGGTCAGGAGATTATTGAAGTCATGCGCGATTCCTCCGGCCAACCGGCCAACCGCTTCCATCTTCTGGGATTGTCGAAACTGTTTCTCGCTCTGCCGAAGGGCCTCTTCCGCCCGCTTCCGTTCGGCTCGGTCATCGAGTTCACGTAATGCGCGTTGGACCGAGGGCACGAGTCTCCCGAGCCGTTGCTTGAGTACATAGTCCGTCGCGCCTTGATGCATGGCGTCGATGGCCAGTTCCTCTCCGATCGTGGCCGAGACAAAAAGGAAGGGCACGTCAGGACAGTGCTGACGCGCCAGGATAAGCGCCGTCATCCCGTCGAATCCCGGGATCGAATAGTCCGCCAGGATGAGGTCCATCCGGCCTTCTTTGAGGGCCGTCACAAATGCCTGCCGTGTGTCGACGAGTTGCGATTGACAGAGGATTCCACTCTCGATCAGGGTGGTCGAAATGAGTTCCGCATCGACCGGATCGTCTTCGAGATGGAGTAGACGGAGAGGGGGTTTCACAGGTCCTTTGTGAAGAGGCTACGCGCTCGGGTCAGAGCCTTCGGGAGGCGGTTCGTTGATTACACCCCAAAAAACGCCTAGTTCTTTCACGGCTGCGATGAACTGGTGAAACTCAACAGGCTTCACCACGTAGGCGTTGGCGCCCAATGCATAGCTTTGCGCCAAATCGCGCTCCTCGCGCGAGGATGTGAGCATGACGACGGGAATCGACTTCAGGTTTGCGTCGTTCTTAATGGCTCTCAAAACCTCGAGCCCGTCGACTTTGGGCATTTTGAGGTCCAGAAACACGACCACGGGATTGCCTTGTTGCCTGGCATTAAAGATCCCGCGACAATAGAGATAGTCGAGGACTTCAGCTCCGTCGTGACAGACCACCACTTTGTCGGCGATGTGATGTTCTTCCATGGCGGCCAGCGCAAGTTCGGCGTCACGCGGGTTATCTTCAGCGAGTAGGATGGGCTTGACCGTGGTCATCTGAGAGACCTCGCGAGGGGCAGCGAAAAGTGGAAGGTGGCGCCTTGGTCCGGCGCTCCTTCGGCCCAGGTCCGTCCACCATGCCGATGGATGATTCGGCGCACATTGGCGAGCCCGATGCCGGTGCCTTCAAACTCGTCGTTCCGGTGAAGACGTTGAAAGACGCCGAATAACTTGTTGACATACTGCATATCGAATCCTACCCCATTATCACGCACGAACACCTCAGCTTCACCGGAGTTTCGTGGGCCGGCGCCGATTTCGATTTTAGCCTCCGGCCTCGTGGCCGTGAATTTCAGCGCGTTGGAGATCAGATTCACAAAAACTTGTCGTAACATCGCCGGATCTCCTGAAACATTAGGTAATGCGTGTATTGTCCAGGAGATTGTCCGCCCTTGCAAGTCAAGACGTAAATCATGAAGGACGGTCTTGACGAGTTGATCCAAATTGACCGTCGTCCGGAGCATGTCCTGGCGACCCATACGGGAAAATACGAGCAAGTCGTCGATCAGTTGTCCCATTTGCTTCGCGGAACTTGAAATCGTCTGTAAGTAGCGTCGTGCTTTGTCGTTCAGCGTCTCACCGGCCGCTTTGGACAAGAGCGCCGCATATCCGTCAATATGACGCAGCGGGGCGCGCAGGTCATGAGACACAGAATAGCTGAATGCTTCTAATTCTTTATTGGCAGCCTGGAGCAGCTCGCCACGGCTTTGCAATTCCGCAGCCACGCGGCGTCGCTCGGCGACATCGTGATGGATGAGAAAGTATACGGCGGCCAAGAGAACCAATTGGAGAAATGCACCGAATCCGAGCAGGGCGATCGTATTTTTCGTGCTTCCAGCCGATTCTTCCACACGGACATGAAGTGCTCGTTGCTCGGCCGTGTCGAGTTCCGTCATCAGGCGATGGATTTCTTCGATCTCGTTCTTTGCAGCCCCGGCGAGTGCGAGGTGCCGGACACCTTCATAGCCACGTTTCTCTCGTTGGATAATGGCCGCAGCCTCTGCTTTTAACTGACTGGTGATGAGCCATTCGAGTGTCTCCACGCGGTCTCGTTGTTCAGCTCCTTCGTTCGCCAGGCCTCTGAGATACCGAAGATATTCCGGCATTTGTTCGACAGTGGCCCGATAGGACTTGAGATACGACTCGTCGCCGGTAACGAGATAGCGCCGATGGCCACTCTCAGCCGCGCCGAGGGCTTCCTCGACTGAGCCGAGCAGCTGCACCAATTCGTGGCTCTTGGTATCGAGCCGGCTATTCTCGATCAAGACGGAAGTGTTGCGGTAGGAGATGGCGCTGATGACGACAATGCCGGCAAAGACGAGCCCAAACCCCGCAAGGACTCGTTGCTCGATCGACCAATGGGCGAACCGCTCCATGAGCCAGCCGGTCTTGGGGATCGGCGCTTGGCTGCTGTGGGAAACAGGCTCAGAATGAACGGGTACAGGTGTGGTCGGATGTTCTTGTGTGGCGGATTCCATGGTTCAAGCATGCGCGGGGATATAAGCCAATGTTCTGGAAACTGTATCCTCCTCCGGTAGACCCTGCAAGAAATATTTCAGAAGAATGCTTGCTGGGCGCAGAGGAACCGTTCTCGCGTAGGCTTAACCGCCGAAGGGAATGACGGCAGGGGGAATGGTGAGGAATGCAGTCGGATCCGCCACGTTTGAAAAAATCATGATGGCCGAGACCACCCAGTCGGTGACTGGTTGAGGATAGACGCCGATCGCAAGGGTGCCGGCGAGACAGATGTAGACCACCACCTTGATCGGGCCCGATACCTTGATGGGCGACCGGTCGCGGGGTTCATTGACGTACATCTTTTTCACGACGATGAGGTAGTAGTACATGGAAATGACGATGTTGATGAGCCCGACAGTGATGAGCACATAGAGCCCTTCCTTGATGGCAGCGACAAAGATGTACAATTTTCCGATGAAGCCGGCCAGCGGGGGCACTCCGGCCAATGACAAGAGAAAGATCAGCATCGAAAAGGCGAGAAAGGGCGACCGTCGGCCCAGGCCGCTGTAGTCCTCTATTTCCTCGCTGCCGATGGCTTCGCTAACGGCAATGACAATGGCGAAGGCGCCGAGATTGGCGAATAGATAGGTCAGAAGATAAAACAGCATGGCATCGCTGCCCATCTTCGTACCGGTCGCGAGGCCGATCAGCACGTTGCCTATCTGGGCGATACCGGAATAGGCCAAGAGCCGTTTCATGTTCTTTTGGGCAATGGCTACGATGTTGCCGTAGGTCATGGACAGGATCGACACAGCGACAATTAGCAGGACCCAGACCGGCTTAAAGGTTGCCAAGGCGACGAAGAACATTCTCAGGAGGATGGCAAAGGCCGCTCCCTTGGGTGCGATCGAGAGGAATGCCGTCACCGGCGTCGGCGACCCATGATAGGTGTCCGGAATCCATGAATGAAAAGGCACCGCGCCAATTTTGAATCCTAATGCGGCGAAGATCAGCAGGAAGCCAATGACCAACCCCGGTGTAGCCTGTACCGTCGTCATATCGGAAAACACCAGTTTGCCTGTTTCTCCGTAGACCAAGCTGATGCCATAGGCGAGGAGGGCTGCGGCGAAGATGCCCAGAATGAAAAACTTGATGCCTGCTTCGTTCGAGGCGATGTCCTCTCTGAGATAGGCCACGAGGACATAGAATCCGAGGGTGGAAAATTCCAGAGTGACGAAGACCGACAGCAGGTCGTTTGCGGAAGCCATAAACATCATTCCGAGGGCCGACATCACGACCAGGAAATAATATTCTCCACGGAAGAACTTGAATCGATGGATGTAATCGATGGAGGCCAGAATAACGAGGATCGTCGATCCGACGATGAACATTTTGAAGAACAGGGCCATCCGATCGAGGGCGAACATATTTGCGAACAGGGTCCCGGTAATGCCGGTGACGTCGAACCAAACCAGGCAACCAAGGGTGGCCACGAGCCCAGCGATGCTGAAATAGGCTAATTGTTCGTTGGGCAGCTGAGGAAATGAAAAATCAACGATCAGGATAAGACAGAGCCAGGACGTGAGCAGGATTTCCGGGAGCAGCAGCAGAAGATCGGAGGATGATATCGTGAGCGCGAAGGTCATTCCGACCCCCGTGAGGGGTAAGGGGTAAGGGGTAAGGGGTTGTTCGCCATGAGCGGAGCGCCAGATGTTACAGGAGGATTCGTCGCTTCATGCTTCACGCTTAACGTTTCACGTTCTTGCGAGGCGACCGGCACGACGCGGGTGATCTTCGCGATCAAGGGATCGACGCCGGATCTCACGACATTGTAGAGATGCATGGGGAAGAAAAAGAACCCGATGCTGACGGCGATCATGATCATGAGCGGCAGACGGTCAGCTGCGGAGACTGCGTCGTGGGCGTGACTGTATTTCTGGTCCATGGGTCCGTAGAAAAGCCCGCGCATCATCTTGAACAAGTAGGCCAGGGTCAAGACGATGCCGACCACGGCCACGATGACTTGGAGCGGGTACTTGTTCCAACTGCCGACGATGATCATCACTTCGGCGATGAAGTTCACGGTGCCTGGCACGCCGATCGAGGCCATGCAAGCGATCACGAAACAGCCGGAGATGAACGGCATGCGGTTCGAAAGCCCGCCGAGGGAAGGGATGTCGCGCGTGTGTGTCTGATCGTACACCCACCCGGCCATGGCAAAGAGCATACCTGTGGCCATGGCGTGCGCAAACATATACATCACCGCGCCGGTCAAGCTGATGTAGTCCAAGGCGGCCATGCCCAAAAAGACATACCCCATGTGACTCGAACTGGAATATCCGATGACGTACTTGGTGTCTTTGGCGTAGTACGCGACGAACCCGCCATATACGATACTGAACATGCAGAGCACGGCTGCGATGGGCATGAGTTCTCTGGTGGTCTCCGGCAGAATCTCAAAGGCCACCCGGATGATAGCAAAATGACCGAGCTTCATCAGCACGCCCGCGTGCAGCATGCTCGTGGCGGCCGGCGCGGCTGCGTGCCCTACAGGAGACCAGGAGTGCAGAGGCCAGAGAGGCGCAATCGAAGCAAAGCCAAAGAAGATCAGTACCCAAATGATCTTGTCGAGCGTGGTGCCCAAGACCGGGATGTTCATCAGCTTGGCTTGTTCACGCAGGACCAGAATGTCGAAGGTATTGAGCCCCGCGTATTTGTAGATCAGTAAGATGCCCATCAGTGCTGCGACGGCAAAGGCCGAGAGAAAGAGCACCAGTTTCATCGCGGCGTATTCTTTACTGTTAGATCCAAAGTTGAAGATGAATCCGACCGAATCCCGTTGTTTGAGGCCTTCCGGATCCGTCATCTCGTTGTACTTTTTCGTGTGACTTCCCCACATGCCCAACAGGAGATACATGGGGATTACGGACATTTCGTAGAAGAAGAAGAGAAAGAACAGGTCCAACGACATGAAGACGCCGATCGTGGCGGCGGCGAGGATGAGCAGCCAGATATAAAATTCTTTCATCCGGTCTTTGATATGCCAGGATACGAAAATCCCGGCGAATAACAAGATGCTCGACGCCAGCACCAGCGGGGCGCCGATTCCATCCACTCCGAGGTGGAGTGAAATGCCCAGTTGGCGGGACCATTCGAATCGCTGGACGAATTGAAATCCTGCCTTCACGTGATCGTAGGTAAAGAACAGATAGAGCGAGGCAAGCAAAGAGACAAGGGCTGATCCCGCGGCTATCCCTCGCACGAGCATCGTTTGCCGGTTGGAGACGAAGATCAGCGCGATGGCTCCCGCGAAGGGGGCAAACAGGATAAAGAGCAGCGCGTAGTCACCCATAGGAATTAATCCACCCTTACCGGCTGTTTGGGCTCGAGCGACACTACGGTTCCCCGTTCCAGTCGATCCACCAATGCTTGAACCGACCCGTTCATCATTTTCAAGAAGGGGGAGGGATAGAGGCCAATCCACAGGATCATTAGCGACAAGGCCGACGCGATGAGTATTTCACGGGGATGCAGATCGCGAATGGAGTCCTTGACGGCCTTACCGAGCGGTCCCAGCATCGACCGCTCGTAGTACCAGAGAAAATAGGCCGCGCTGAGGATCACGCCGGTGACCGCGATCGCACCATATATCCAATTGGCCTTGAAGGTTCCCATTAGGATGAGGAATTCACCGACGAAGCCGCCGGTGCCGGGCAAGCCGATCCCCGCCAGACCGAGGAATAAGAAAAAGCATGCGATCAAGGGGGTCTGCTTGGCCATGCCGCCTAGTGAACCCAGTTGGGTGCTCTGCTGTCGTGAGTAGAGGAAGCCCGCAATGAAGAATAGACCTGCCGTACTGAATCCCAAGTTGATCATGGTGAGCAGGCTGCCTTGGAGCCCCTGAAAATTTAAGGCGAACAGGCCGATCACCACAAACCCGAGATGGCTGATGCTGCTGAAGGCCAGGAGCCGGCGTAAATCTTGTTGGACCAGCGCTAAAATGGCTCCGTAGACAATTGCCGCCAATCCCAGCGCCATGATGATTGAGACGACGGTCTGGCTTTTCGATGCGTCCGGGAGCAACGGAATGCTAAACCGGATGAAGCCGAATGTCCCGAGCTTCAATCCGCCCAGCACGACCGCCATGCCAATTGGACCCTCGAAGAGAGCGTCCGGGAGCCAGGTATGGAAGGGAAACACCGGAGCTTTGAATGCGAAGCCAAGGAACAACAGCCAGAAAATGAGGACTTGTTGACTGAACGGAATCGGGACGGAGAGCAGTTCCAGTAAGTCGAAGGAGTAGGTTGGTTCTATATGGCGTAGCGTCGCCCACTGGTGATAATTGATGTCCAGGAGAACAATGCCTACTAACATAAAGACGCTGCCGAGCAAGGTATAGAGCACGAATTTTAGTGCTGCGTAGTGCCGCTCCGCTCCTCCGCCCCAGAGCTTGATCAGAAAGTAACTGGGAATGAGCATCAATTCCCAGAATACGAAGAAGAGGATCAAGTCGATGGAAATGAAGACCCCCATTACGGTGGTTTCGAGTGCAAGGAGCGCCATCATGTAGAGTTTCACTTGATGGCGGACGGTGTCCCAACTATAGATGACGATCAGAACCGTGAGAAAGGCGGTGAGCCCAACGAACAGCACACTAATTCCATCGACCGCGAGGTGATAGCTGATTCCGAGGGCGGGAATCCATGGCACATGCTCAGAAAACTGCATGGCAGCTGATTCGGGAACGAATCGCAGGAGAACGAATACGCAGAGGGCCAACTCCAAAAGGGCAATCGCTAAGGCAGAGGTCCGGACCATATCCTCGTCGTCGAACAGCCATAGGACTACGGCTCCGATGACGGGGAGAAAAAGAATACAGGTGAGAATGGGAAATGTTGATGCCAGTTCTTCTATCATTACAGCGCTTTATAGTTGCATGATGAGCTGAATAATGACCGCCAGCAGAAATAATCCTGCCACAATGATGGCGGCGTAATGATGCACCATGCCGCTCTGTAGTTGCCGCCACTGGCGGGCGGCAAGATGGTTGCCGTATCCGATTACATTGAGGCCACCGTAGATCACGTATTTCTCAGCCCAAGTCGAACCGGCTGCGGCCCAATCTGCCAGGTGCGAGACGCCGCGAACGAGCCCGTCGATGATAGTGCGGTCGAACCAGTCGAGCAGAAGCCCCAACTTCTTGGTCGGCTCCACCCATAACAGGTCATAGAGTTCATCGACGTAGTACTTGTTGAGGACGGTCGTGTAGGCAGCCTGAAACTGTTCCGCCAGGCGATCGGGCATCGAGGGATTCACGCTATAAAAATAGTGCGCAAGACCCCAGCCGACCAGCGCAATTCCCGTAGCAACCATCATCAGGGTGAGCACGAGTCCGGTGCTCACCTCATGCTCGCCTACCGCGCCTGCGACCGGTGCAAGGAATTGATGGAGCCAGCCCTGGTCAGGGGGAAAGCCCAGGAACCCACCGAGAATGGACAGTACACCTAACGCCAGCAATGGGCCGACCATCACCATCGGTGACTCGTGCACATGTTCCTCCGTATGATGGTCCATGCGGGACGTGCCATAAAAGGTCAGATAGACCAGGCGGAACATGTAGAAGGAGGTCAAGAGAGCGCCGACGGCAGCCATGCCATACAGCATATAGTGATGATTCGTAAAGGCATGGGCTAAGATTTCATCTTTGCTCCAAAAACCTGCCAACGGAGGAATGCCTGCAATGGCGATTGTGCCGATCAGAAATA
>Ga0315271_10002337_pt1 | contig 11871 bp, 11 predicted proteins | sample C3_top_MG_FD_204664 | JGI IMG/M metagenome (GOLD analysis project Ga0315271, IMG submission 204664) | Sediment microbial communities from Yellowstone Lake, YNP, Wyoming, USA - C3_top | ecosystem: Environmental > Aquatic > Freshwater > Lake > Sediment | place: USA: Wyoming | collected 2017-08-01
CTACGTCACCCCTACCCAACTGGTTCAAATACATAGTCCGCTAAAAAATTATTTGTCCAAAACATTGGGGATCGAAGTCAACCTCGTGACTGCCCCCGACTTTATGAGCTTTATGCAACGCACCCGGCAGGGCGAATACGATATTATTTTTACCGCACCCCATCTCGGCCGTCTGGCTGAAAAACGTGATGGCTACAAACGCGTGGCTATGACAGGACATCGAGTAGAGGGTTTATTCCTCGCCAAAAAGGAATCCGAGATCAATACGCTGGAAGACTTGAAAAACAAAAAAATTATGGCAGCCCAGCGCATCTCGGTGATTTTCCAGATGATGCTGCAAACCCTTGCCGACAACGGCTTGCAAGATGGCAAAAACATTACCATTATCGAAACCAAAACCCATAATAATGCGCTATATGCCCCGTTGCGTGACGAGGCGGATGCCTCCGTTACCGGTGGTCTGCTCTGGCATACTCTTGGACAGGAGTACAAAGACAAGCTGAAAGTGATAGGCCACACCCGCTCCGTACCGGGTTTCGTGCTGTTATCACACCCCAGAATTCCGGTAAAAATTCAAAAATCCCTGAAAAAGGCCTTATTTGATTTTGGAAAAACGGCGGAAGGAAAACTGTATTTTGAGAGCAACGGCTTAAAGGAATTCATTCCTATAGACGATAGCTCAATGAAAGAACTCGATTCCTACACCAAAGTACTCACAGAGAAATAGCAGTCGTGCCACAAACAAATATTCCTTTTCACAAATCAATCCGCACCAAGCTGGTTGTCGTCAGCATTATTGTTGAGATAACCATGCTGGGCCTTTTGCTCAGCAATAGCATGCGCCTGCTGAATCAGACACTGGAAGAGCAAACGCAGGCAAAACTGTCGGCCATATCCCCATTGCTGGATTCGGCTCTCAGCGCACGAATGTTTGAACGCGACCACGCGGGCATCAGCGAAATACTCAACAAGCTGATGCTGAGCCAGTACAACAGTTTTGAATATGTTGTCGTTTACGACCAGCAGGGGGTCGTTTACGCGCAGTCGGGGAAAATAGATACGCAGCATATGCCCGCATTTGACCAGAATGTTGCAAACACCATCAGCAGCGGAGTTTACGACTCCTACACACCCCTGACCCTGGGGAACGAAAAAGTGGGCGAGGTTCGGTTTGGTTTGTCCCTGCAATCGCTGATCGACTCGCGTGACAACGTGATCCGGCAGGGATTTTTTATCGCCTCGATTGAAGTCTTGCTGACCTTTATTCTCCTCAGCATTGGCGGCTATTTGCTCACGCGGCACATCCTCACCCTGATGTCTGCCACCCGGGAGGTTGCCGCGGGCAAACACGACATCCAGATTCCCATCACCAGCAGTGATGAAATCGGCATGCTGGCGTCCAACTTCAATGTGATGGCCCGTGCAATCCACGACCGTATCGATGCTTTGCACTTGTCAGAACAGGCTTTATTCGTGGAGAAGGAAAGGGCGGAAATTACGCTGCATTCCATCGGTGATGGTGTCATGACTACTGACACCGACGGATTGGTGGCGAGCATGAATCCGGTTGCTGAAAAGCTCACAGGCTGGCTTTTATCAGAAGCACGGGGGCAACCACTGGCCACAATTTACCGGATTGTCGACACATTCAGCCAGCAACCCGCCGTCAATCCGCTGCAGTACGTGCTTGAACACGGCAACATCGTCGGACTGACGAAGCATCCGTCGCTCATTTCGCGCAGCGGTGAGAGCTATCAGATTGCTGACAGCGCCGCCCTGCTGATGAACAAGACAGGCACGGTATCCGGTGTGGTACTGGTATTTCACAATGTCACCGAACAATACCGCCAACAGGCCCTGATTGTTGCGCACGAGGCAGAACTCAGAAAAATCACCGATATTCTCCCCGGACCCGTTACCCACGTTGATCGCAATGGGCGTTACCTGTTTGCGAGCGCGGCGTTTAAACCGTGGTTTGGCAAGCATCCCGTCGAAGTCATCGGGCACAGCCGGAGTGAGGTGATCGACGCCAAGCTGCAAGCACAGATGCAGCCTTACTTTGATCGCGCAATGAATGGAGAGCAGTGCAGCCTGGAAATCAAGCTCCCCATTCCGTCGGGCGGTGCACGTGATGCAATCATCAGAGTGTTGCCTGATTTTGATAGCAATGGCGCAGTATGCGGTTACTACACCATAGGAGTTGACATCAGCGAGCTAAGGCACGCAGAAGCGAGTCTCGTGCGTTTCCGCGCGGCATTGGACAGCTCGGTCGACGCGATTTATCTGATCGACCGCAAAACGATGCGCTTTATCGATGCCAATCGAACGGGCTGGGAGTCAGTCGGGTTTACGCGTGAAGAACTGCTGAATATGGGCCCGCAGGATATTAAAACGGAGATGACCCTAACAGAACTCGAAGCGGCGTTTGACAATATTCTGGCAAGTTCTGCCGGGTATGACGTCATCCGTACCACTTACAGACGCAAGGATAATTCGTCCTTCCCCGTGGAGGTAATGGTTCAACGGCTGGTTGAAGAAGGAAGTAGCCAGGACGGAGAGCAAATCCTGGTTGCACTGGCAAGAGATATCTCGGACAGGTTAAGTGCAGAAAGAAACCTTCACCATCTCGCTTATTACGACAGTCTTACCGGCCTGCCAAATCGCCTGCTATTTAATGACCGCCTGCATCAGGCGGTAGCGGAATGCAAACGTCGCGGGAATTTCATTGCCTTGCTGCTGCTCGATATAGACCGTTTCAAAAATGTGAACGACACCCTGGGGCATGAGGCAGGAGACCAACTGTTGCGCGAAATCAGTTCACGTTTGCAGGTTGGCATGCGCGAGAGCGACACGATTGCCCGGCTGGGCGGAGATGAATTCACCGTGATATTCCCCGATTTGACCGACGTGCAGGACGTTGTTCGCATGGCGCAAAATATTCTGCTTCATCTGTCGCTGCCGCTGGTGATTGACGGTCACGAAATCTTTACCTCTGCCAGCATCGGCATCACACTCTATCCGCACGACACTTCAGACGAGGATGCACTGGTGAAATATGCGGACTCGGCCATGTATCACGCCAAAGCGCAGGGACGCAACAACTACCAGTTCTATTCTAGCGATATGACTACCCACATCCAGGAACGCATGGCCCTGGAGACTGATATGCGAAAAGCGCTGGAACGCGGAGAATTTTATCTCAACTATCAGCCCCAGGTTGATATTGCCAGCGGGCGAATTACCGGTATGGAAACGCTGATACGCTGGCGCAACAGCCTGGGTAAAAATATCTCGCCGGCGGAGTTCATACCACTTGCCGAAGAAACCGGACTCATCGTTCCCATCGGGGAATGGATTTTGAAAACCGCCTGCATGCAATTGAAGGCATGGAACAATGCGGGCTATACGGAATTATTACTGGCCGTGAACATTGCTTCCCGCCAGTTTCACGATCCGCTTTTTCACCAAACAGTCGGTCAAATTGTTTCGTCATCCGGCATCCTGCCCCAGTGTCTGGAACTTGAAATTACCGAGGGTATTCTGCTCCAATACAGCGAGGAGATACACAACACCTTTCTGAAACTAAAGAGTTCGGGTGTGAAGCTGGCGATCGACGATTTCGGCACCGGTTATTCCTCGCTCAGCTATCTCAAGCGTTTCCCGATTGACCGGCTCAAAATCGACCAATCTTTTGTGCGCGATATCAGTACCGACGCCGACGACCTGGCCATTGTCAAAGCGATAATCGCACTTGCTCACTCACTCAAGCTGGAGGTTATTGCAGAAGGCGTTGAAACCGAAGCACAATTATCACTTCTTCGCTTTGAAGGCTGTAAAGAGTATCAGGGATACTTCTTTGCGCGGCCCATGGATGCCGATGCTTTTACCGCTTTGCTGCAGTCGTCGAACCTCCCGGGGTAAGCGGTAAATTTACGGGCACTTCAGCTGAGTGCTTCTCTTCATTTCAGGTACCGGTTACACAATGCGCGAACCGAAAAAAACCGCACAAAAGTGCGGCTTGGCAACGCTGGAAAATCAAATCTGCGCAGGTCATGCCTCAGGTCATCCTCATTCCATCTATCCCCGACATCAAATCCGCATCCTTGGAATGACGGCTGTTCAATTTGATATTCAAACGCAGATCGTTGACCGAATCCGCATTCTTCAATGCCTCCTCATAGCTGATTGTATCTGCCTCATACAGGTCAAATAAAGCCTGGTCGAAAGTCTGCATACCCAGCTCGCGCGACTTGGACATAACGGCTTTGATCTGGTTAACTTCGCCCTTGAAAATCAGGTCGGCGATGAGCGGCGAGTTCAGCATAATTTCAATGGCTGCTGCGCGTCCCTTGCCGTCTTTGGTTGGAATCAGCCGCTGTGAAATAATCGCCTTGATATTGAGCGAAAGATCCATCAGCAGCTGGGTACGGCGTTCTTCCGGGAAAAAGTTGATGATACGGTCCAGCGCCTGGTTCGCGCTGTTTGCATGCAGCGTGCCCAGACACAGGTGTCCGGTTTCTGCAAATGCCACGGCATGTTCCATCGTTTCGTGATCGCGAATCTCACCGATTAAAATCACATCGGGTGCCTGGCGCAAGGTGTTTTTCAGCGCCAGCTCCCATGAGTCCGTATCCACGCCGACCTCGCGATGGGTGATGATGCAGTTAATATGCTCGTGCACATATTCCACCGGGTCCTCAATGGTGATGATGTGTCCGTAGGAATTTTTATTGCGGTGTCCCAGCATGGCGGCCAGCGTGGTGGACTTACCCGAGCCTGTGCCCCCAACCAGCAAAACCAGACCGCGCTTGGTCATCACCACGTCTTTCAATATGGGGGGAAGCCCCATCTCGTCAAGATCGGGAATCTTGGTGGTAATGGTGCGCAGCACCATACCCACTTTCTGTTGCTGCTGAAAAACGTTGACGCGGAAGCGTCCTATGCCCGGCGGACTAATGGCGAAGTTGCACTCATGCGTGGCTTCAAATTCCGCCGCCTGCCTGTCGTTCATAATGCTGCGTGCCAGCTCCTGCGTGTGTTGTGAGCTGAGCGCCTGGTTTGATACGGGAATCAATTTTCCATCCAGCTTGAATGCGGGCGGGAAACCCGTGGTGATAAACAAGTCGGACGCTTTCTTGGATATCATTCCGCGCAGTAAGTTGTGTACCAGCTCGGTGGCCTGATCTCTTTCCATGGTAATTCTCCTCCTTAAACGTGAATCTCGCGGAGCGTCGTTTGCCCCCTCTCCCCTCCCACAACCAGGGAGAGCGAAGCGAGGGTTCGGGAAACGGGCGTGGCTTATATTATATTGTGGCTGGCATTATCGCCACGCACGCTAGTTACCCGGAAACAGGTCTTTGTTCATTGCTTTGGCACGTGCTTCCGGAGCGGAAACGATGCCTGCTTTGACCATATTGAGCAGACACTGGTCCAGCGTCTGCATGCCTACCGTCGCACCCGTTTGAATAGCCGAATACATTTGCGGCACCTTCGCTTCACGGATCAGGTTACGGATAGCCGGGGTGCAGATCATGATCTCATGCGCGGCCGCACGGCCTGTACCGTCCTTGGTTTTAAGCAGCGTCTGCGAGATCACCGCACGCAATGATTCGGACAACATCGCGCGCACCATCTCTTTTTCATCCGCAGGGAATACGTCAATGATACGGTCTATGGTCTTGGCGGCCGAGCTGGTGTGCAGCGTGCCAAACACGAGGTGACCCGTTTCAGCGGCTGACATGGCCAGACGTATCGTTTCCAGATCGCGCATTTCACCCACCAGTATAATATCCGGATCTTCACGCAGCGCACTGCGCAATGCATTCTGGAAAGACAGGGTATGCGGGCCGACTTCGCGCTGGTTGACCAGCGATTTTTTACTTTCATGCACAAATTCGATCGGGTCTTCCACCGTCAGAATGTGGCCCATTTCGGTTTCGTTGCGGTGATTGACCATCGCTGCCAGCGTGGTGGATTTACCGGAACCTGTCGGACCGGTGACCAATACCAAACCGCGCGGAAAATCGGCAATTGACTCAAAAATTTTCGGCGCTTTAAGATCTTCCAGAGACAAAATCTTGGAAGGAATGGTGCGCATGACCGCACCGGCACCCCGGTTGTGAACGAAGGCGTTGACACGGAAACGTGCCAGGCCGGGAACCTCAAAGGAGAAGTCGAGTTCCTTGTTTTCTTCATACAATTTGCGCTGCTGGTCATTCATGATGTCATACACGAGCGCATGCACTTCTTTATGCTCCATGGGCGGCAGGTTAATTCTGCGTATATCGCCATGTACACGTATCATCGGTGGCAAGCCCGCAGAAAGATGCAAGTCTGAAGCCTTGTTTTTGACGCTAAAAGCGAGCAGTTCGGTAATATCCATTATAATTTCCCATTTATTTTGCAGCGCGCCGATTCGACCGTCAGGCTTTATTTGAATTACGCCAGTGATTATGACCGCAATCCTTTCGAACTTGCAAGCTGTGCACACGGCGATAGAACAGGCCGCCCTTCTGGCCCGGCGTGATGCAGCACAAATCCGCCTGCTTGCAGTCAGCAAAAAAGCCCCCGCCAGCGCGGTGCGTGAGGCTTACAAGCACGGCCAACAGGCCTTTGGCGAGAATTTTGTGCAGGAAGCGCTGGACAAAATGCACGAACTGCGCGACTTGCCGCTGGAATGGCATTTTATCGGCCCCATACAAAGCAACAAGACCCGGGCGATTGCCGAAAACTTTAGCTGGGTGCACAGTGTGGACAGGTTGAAAATTGCCGAACGTCTTTCCGCACAACGCCCCCCTCATTTGCCGCCGCTGAATGTATGCCTGCAAATTAACATCAGCGGCGAGACGACCAAGGGTGGCGTTACGGCGGAAGAAGCCGCGGCCCTGGCGCATGCCATCGCCCTGTTGCCCGGTCTGAAACTGCGGGGCTTGATGGCGATACCCGCTCCAGCGCAAGATTTATCAGCCCAGCGCGCGCCCTTTGCTAAAATGCGCGAATTGAAATTCAGTTTAAACAATTCAGGATTAAGCCTTGATACTTTATCGATGGGTATGTCGCATGATTTGACTGCCGCCATTATGGAAGGCGCTACAATCGTGCGCATAGGCACGGCAATTTTTGGCAGCAGGAATTAAGCCCTCACCCGCATGCGGGTGAGGGAGTGGCGTAGCGAAAGTTGAGTAAAAAGCGGGCATGGTGCGCACGGCGTTTATGCCCTTTAGGGTGCACCCTGCGATCAACGGCTCATAGCGGAGAACAACATGAATATCTGTTTTATTGGTGGCGGCAACATGGCCAGCGCACTCATTGGCGGCTTGCTCAAACGCGGATTTTCACCCGCGCATATACACGTGGTGGAAATCAATCCCGACAATTGCATACGCTTGCACAACGAATATGGTGTTCGGGCATCAGCGGATTTATCTCCCGGCGTGGCGCATTGCGATGTGCTCGTGCTGGCGGTGAAACCCCAGCAACTGCATGAACTGGCTTTGCAACTTGGCCCCATGCTCTCGGGCCAGCTGCTTATTTCAATTGCGGCTGGGATACGCGCAAATGACCTTGCGCGCTGGCTGGGGTCCGAGAACATTGTACGCGCGATGCCCAATACACCGGCGCTGATACGCAGCGGCATTACCGGCATGTATGCGCTACCGGCAGTTAGCGCTGCACATAGACATGACGCGCAAACCATCATGGCAGCGGTAGGTAGCACACTGTTGCTTGAAAGCGAAACCATGATGGACGCGGTCACAGCCGTGTCCGGTAGTGGTCCGGCCTATGTGTTTTATTTTATCGAAGCCATGCAGCAGGCAGCGGGCGAGCTGGGTCTTAACCAGCAGGATGCACGCCGCCTGGTGCTGGATACGTTCTTGGGCGCCGCCAAACTGGCTGAAGCCGGCACGGAAGAAGTCAGCGTCTTGCGCGCCCGGGTAACCTCAAAAAACGGCACCACCGAACGCGCCATACTCAGCATGGAAAGTAACCATGTACAGCAGCACATCATCAGCGCGGTTCACGCCGCCGCCATACGCTCGGAAGAGATGGGCACCGAACTTGGCACAATAAAAGGAGAAACAAAATCATGATGCAACAAGCTGCACAATTTCTGCTCGACGTAATCCTGCAACCTTTTGCAGTCATCCTGCTGGTACGTTTTCATCTGCAATGGCTGCGCGCACCTTTACGCAACCAGTTTGGCGAATTCATCATGGCATTGACCAACTTTATCGTGTTGCGCACGCGCCGTTTTATTCCCGCATTCAGAGGCTACGATACCTCCACCCTGCTGCTCGCCTATATTTTTGAAATACTCTACGTCTATCTGTCAGAATTCATCTGGATTTACTCGGCCCCCAGCGGCAACCAGCTGGTGCCGGGGCTGCTTGCCATGGGTGTGGTCAAATTACTCAGTCTGAGTATCAGTCTGTTAATGTTTGCCGTCATCATACAGGCGGTGCTCTCCTGGTTTAACCCGCACACTTCTTTTGCGCCGATACTCAATGCGATCACCGCACCGTTTATCAGGCCGCTGCAGCGGCGCATTCCACCTGCCGGTACGGTTGATCTTTCCGCATTCGTGCTTATCATTATTTGCCAGCTGATGCTGATGGTGCCCGTCTATTTCCTGGACAAGCTCGTGCGCAGCCTGATCTGACCGGAACAAATACTGAAATGCCAGCGTGGTATACGAGTAAAGGTGACTGCATCACGCTGATACTTCACGTACAACCCGGCGCGAAGCTCACCGCTATTGCGGGATTGCACGGCGGCGCGCTAAAAATCCGCCTCGCCGCACCACCCGTTGAGGGCCGCGCCAACGAAACACTGCTGCGTTTCATTGCCGATTCTTTTAATGTCCCCCTGCGCAATGTGGAACTCAAACAGGGGGAGCAATCCCGGCACAAACGCGTGGAGGTGTGCGGTAGCCCGGTTGATCCTGAGAGCTTGCTTGGCTGAATATCAGCAACTTATTTATAACTTTGCCTGCTTGCGCATAAGCTCTGAAAAATTTCGCAAGTCGGAAGCATTCAGATCCGACACCGCCCAAAACTGCATACCCTCACCCTGCCAGGAGGTGACATTGAAACCTTGCCTGGCCTCTGATGCCTGTGCGGATGCAATCTTGCCGTGCACAGGCCACACAAAAACATTGATGGTATGCAACTGGTGTTTATAAACCAGCGCGGCAACCGGGCGCCCATCCACATAGTCCAGACGTCCACCGATCAACGCAAAACCCTCAGCCGCCAGATCCCTTACCGGCGGCGAATAATCCAGCTTGCCGCTGAACCAGGGCTTGACCGTATGCTGGTCGCTTGAAGCAACATCCGACAAGTGCGCGACCATCAGGGAACGCACGTGCCCGTCTATCACCTGCGCTGCGATATGCTCTTGCTGTGACGGCACCACATAAAAAACCGTGATCGCAATACTAAGCACCATCCCGCATGCAAAAGCCACGCCCATACCCAGCCACTGTTGCCATGCAGCCCATCGTTTTGTCCGATGTTCAACTTCCGCTGAGGTTACCTCACCCAGTGCAACACTTATTCGGTCGCGCAAGCCTTGCGGCACATCATAATAATTTGCCTGAGTTTTAACGAGCTTGCCGAGCTCAGCGTCTTCCTGATATTTCATTTATTGCCCCTCCTTCAAAATTGGACAATTCAGCTCGGCACGCAACATGGTGCGTGCCCGTGCCAGCCGCGACATGACAGTGCCAGCGGGGATTCCCGCGACGGTTGCGATCTCGTCATAGGACATTCCCTCCAGTTCACGCAGAACCAGGACCTCGCGAAAGACCGGCGGCAGTGAGCTGATCGCAAAATTTACACGCAAACTTTCCTGCTTGCTCAACAGCATGGCCTCAGGATTATTATCCGCGCTGCCAAATGCTGATTCATGGGCGGCGCTATCGCGATTTTCATCAAACTCCAGCGGTTCTTTACCCTGCCTCTTGCCCTGCAACCAGGTATAGCAGGTATTGCGCACGATACTCAACAACCATGGGCGGATATCACCGCCGCGGAATCCGTTGAAATACTTGAGCGCACGTATGTATGCCTCCTGCACCATATCCTGTGCAATATGTTCGTCCCGCACCAGCCAGCGTGCCAGGTTATAGGCAGCACCCAGGTGCGGTAACGCGACCGTCTCAAATTGCTGCGCCTTTTTAATCAAATAAACCCCTCGTTAAGCTGTACTGCTCAGGACATCATTTTATTCCCGATATGGTTTTTTCATTATAACGAAGACCGCGAAAACCCTTGCACTATAAAAATTTTCTTCGATACGGGAATATTAAATACCTCCACACGGTAATACATATCACGAGCCGGGCAATCGCCCGGACATGACTCAAGGAGACTACAAATGATCAACCGACGTGATTTCATGAAACTGACTGCCATCGGTGGTGGCGCCGTATTTTTGTCCGGGCTGGGCAAACTCTCGCAAGCCGCATCAGGCAAGGGCGCAGCAGTGACTTATGATGACTTCTATTTTGTGCAGCTATCCGACACGCATTGGGGGTATCAGGGACCAGCCAATCCCGAGGCGGCCAATACCCTGAAAAAGGCTGTGGCAACCGTCAATGCGCTGGAGATTCAACCTGATTTTATCGTGTTTACCGGCGATCTGACGCATACAACGGACGATCCCAAAGAGCGCCGCAAGCGCCTAAACGAGTTTCACGACATTGTGGGCGAACTAAAGGTCAAGAATGTGCGCTTCATCCCGGGAGAGCACGACGCATCCCTGGATAACGGTGCCGCCTACAAGGAAATTTTCGGTAACACATACTACGCATTCGACCACAAGGGCGTGCACTTCGTGATGCTGGACAACGTCTCCGACCCCGGCGCCAATATCGGTGAAGCACAACTCGCATGGCTTGCGGCTGACCTGGCACAGCAGGCCAAAGACGCGCATATTGTCGTGTTTACCCATCGCCCCCTGTTCGACCTCGTAGTGAAATGGGATTGGGCAACACGCGATGGCGCGAAGGCCATCGATATTCTGATGCCCTACACCAACGTCACCGTGTTCTATGGTCATATCCATCAGGAGCATCACCACCAGACCGGGCACATTGCGCATCATTCAGCCAAGTCGCTTATTTTTCCCCTGCCCGCTCCGGGGTCGCAAGAAAAACGCGCACCGCTGCCATGGGATGCTGCCACACCCTACAGGGGATTGGGATACCGCGAAGTCGAAGCGGAAATCAAAACTGCCGGATACAAGATCACTGAATTTCCGGTCAGCAGGAGTTAATACATGAATGCACGACACAGAAAAGTATGGGTCATCAGCACCCTTTGCCTGGCTGTGGCGGCGTTCATCATGATGAATACTGCCCATGGCACAGACAACAATCCAAAAAAAGAACGGGTCATCAAAATCGTTGCACAACGGTTTTCATACACGCCACGCGAAATAGTACTCAAGAAGGGAGAACCGGTTCGGCTGGCATTCACATCGCTCGATTTCGTTCACGGATTCAATGTTCCGGATATGAATATTCGTGCCGACCTAGCCCCAGGGAAGGTAACACTCATACATCTGACCCCACAGAAGGCCGGAACCTACGATTTTATTTGCGATAATTTCTGCGGTGCGGGTCATGAGGATATGGGCGGAAGAATTATTGTGAAGGATTGAAGGCAGAATGTAATATCTGGCTCTCAAGTTATCCCCGAACAAGTATCTGCATCATGCGGATACTTGTTCGGCACCTCCATGATGATAATTGCAGTTGTTTTCTATTCCGGTGCAAACACCCGATCCAGAATCGATTCATACGGAAATGCGGCGCCAGGATCCACCTTGCGCCGCTGCTTACTGTCGCAGGACAGTCGCGAGTGGTCG
>Ga0315271_10002338_pt1 | contig 11871 bp, 8 predicted proteins | sample C3_top_MG_FD_204664 | JGI IMG/M metagenome (GOLD analysis project Ga0315271, IMG submission 204664) | Sediment microbial communities from Yellowstone Lake, YNP, Wyoming, USA - C3_top | ecosystem: Environmental > Aquatic > Freshwater > Lake > Sediment | place: USA: Wyoming | collected 2017-08-01
TCGAAAGTTTATGGGACTGGTATCTGCCCGCAGTCACCCCCAACCTCTCGCTGATCGTCGGCGTGATGTTCGCCGACATCAAATACAAATCCACCCGCGTCGACCAGGTCGATGGTTTCTACTACCGGGTGGCGTTGTGGTTGTCCGTCGTCTATCTGCTGGTGCTGTTTGCCACCCCGCTGCTCTCGCCGTTTACCGAGGCGGCGCTGGACGACGACCTGAAAAATTCCCGTTTCGCCCTGTCGTTCTTGCAGGCGCTCGCCACCACCGCGCTGGGTGCGTTTTACGTGCGCCAGAAAGGCTCGTCATGAATCCCGCCACGCCGCCTATCCATTTCTTCTGTCTGCTGCTGGTTGCGCTGCTGGGCGGCTGCGAGCGCAAGCCCGACATCGCTTACGCACCCTACGGCGACGACTACGCCAGCAAGCCCGACTTCGCACAAGTCGAATACCAATACCCCATCCCGCTGCAAGAACTTGCCAAGGTCACGCCCAAATACCTCGCCGGACTCGATCAGGAACAGCTCGACCAACTCTACGCACGACTGGGTTCCGGGCCGATTCCCAATGGCCCGTTCGACGGCGAAATCGTGTTTACGCGCGGCAGCTCGGGCAAATTGCGCGCCGCCGAAATCCTCGGCGGACTGAAGGGGCTTGGCGTCAATTTCAAAGGCAAGCTGCTGGAAACCGCGGGCGAATCCCTGTGGAAAGGCAAGGTGTTCTACCGCAACGAAAAAGTGCTGCGCAACCGCATCGAAGACCTGGCCGTGCTGCGCCCCGTCATCGGCCCCGGCGACATCCCCAAAATCGACGTTGACGCCAGGGATGCCTGGCTGCTGTTTCCCGCCAAGCTCTATTGCGGCCAGAGCCTGATCGACTCGCGCCGCGAATCCATCATCATCGACTACGCCTTTACCGACGACATTCGCGGCTATCGCGAAAATCCCGATTTTCTGGCCGGTCGGCGCGGCCTGAAAGTGCGCGACGAAATCCGCATGGTGCGCCCCGGCCTCTATCTCGGGCGCGCCTACATGGATCACGCCTTCATCCTCAACTTCGTGCTGTACAGCAAGACGCTGGACAAGGCCGGGCGCGCTGAATTCGAAACCGGCCAGATCAGGGACGACTGCTGGGGCGGCACCCAGAAGCGGGTGCTGGCGACGCGCTAGCGCCATGCGACCCGATTGGCTCACGATCATGTTCGCCGCCGTACTTGCCGTCTCGAATCCGGTTGCCGCAGAGGACGATCTGCCGCCGCTCGGGCGCTCGCGTTTCGACCTGCTGATCGGCAACGCGCCGACGCCCTACCCGTTTGCGAAGCTGGCTACAAAAATCAATGCACAAATGCAGCAAGACCCCGGCGGTCTGCCGCCGCTGAAAGTGACGCTGATTCCCTTGGGGCGTTCGCTGCAAAAGAATGCCGGTGCGCCGGATTTTTTTCACTTTCCGCGCGTGGTCGCGGCAGCGGACGGCATCAACCAACCCGGCTTCGAGCCGCTGAAAGACCGGCTGTTTATCGGTTATCACGAGAAGGGCGCGGTGCTCGAAGTCATCAGCTACAACGATGCCGCAGGCCGCTTCGAATTCCAGGTGGTGCGCGACTATCAGGCAGGCAAAACGCCGCAGGTTTATTACGCACGGCGCAGCCTGTGCCTCGCCTGCCATCAGAACGCCGCGCCGATTTTCGCCCGCCCGTTGTGGGACGAAACGTCGGCCAATCCAGCCATCGCCAAACGCCTGCGCGACACCCGGCGCGACTTTTACGGCGTCAAACTGAGCGGCACCGACATTGCCTATTTCATCGACGCTGCCGCCGACCGCGCCAATCTGTTTTCGGTCTGGCAAACGCTGTGGCAACACGGCTGCGGTGCAGGCGAATCCGGCGACCGCTGCCGCATGGAAGCCTTTGACGCAGCACTGGATTACGCCCGCAACCGCACCTTGCCTGCGCCAACCGACTTGCCTGCACTCGACCGCAACTGGGCAGCGCACTGGCCGCAGGGCTTGCCCGTTCCCAACCCCGACCTGCCCAACCGCGACCCGCTCGCAGCAGCGGCCAACCCGATGCTCGCCGACCCGGCGAACGATCCGCTGCTGCCGCGCACGCCGCTCGAAATCTGGCGCACGCCGGACAAAACCGCCTTCATCGTCGGCCTGGCCGGGATGCTCGATGCCCGCGCCGTGCGGAGTTTGCCGCGCGATCTCGCCGCGCCGCTGGAACGCCTGCGCCTGCGCGGCGTGTTTGCCGCCCGCCCGTTTGGCCTGTCGCTGCTGGACGCACTGCGCAGCGAACTATTGATCCGGCACGAATTGACCATGAATGTAGGTCGGGCTTTATCCGAAGGTGTATCCCTTGGGACAGCCCGACAAGTCGGCCTAAAGGCCGACCTACAGTCGCGGATAAAGCTGGCCGCATTAATAGGCAAGCCGCGCGCGCGCGTTTACGCCGCCCTGCCGCGTGCGCAAGTCGAACCCGCCTCCGCCGCCCGCGCCGACAACCCGCTCGTCGCCCCCTTTCGCACTCACTGCGCCAGTTGCCACGACACCACGCTGCCGCATCCGCCCAATTTTTTGCACGGCAGCCCGGCCGAGGTCGAAGCTCAACTCAATCAATGCGCGGCGCGGATTTTTGTTCGCCTGAGCATGAACGGTGTGCCCGAGTCCGCGCGCGTCACCAGCCCGATGCCGCCCGCCACCGCGCTTGCCAGCCACGGCGTCGATCCACGACAGTGGCGAACCTCCCCCGAACTTGCCGCGCTGAAACGCAGCATCGAAACGCGGCTGCGCGTTCCCGCTGCCCGCCTGTTGACTCAGCCCTATAACCGTCTGCCGCCCTGTCTGCCGCAAACGTCTCCGCAGCATTCCTATGCGGCGGGGCACGCGCCATGAGCACGCCCGAATCCCGCTGTTCCGGCTGCCGCTTCTGGTTATGGTCGCTGCTCGCGCTGATTGTGCTGTTCGCGTTGGGCGCGGCGATTCGTTTTTTACCCGACCGCCCGGTGGTTTACGACGATCCGGTCGAACACTTCAAATACGGTTCCACCGGCGGCGAGCGCAACATGGGTTTTCCGTATTGGCTGTGGCAGGTGCTGCCCGAGGTCTGCCCCGATTTGCTTCCTGGCAAGGGTTACGCCTCGCTCGGCTTCATTTTCGAACAAGGGCGCGACCTGCCGGTGGGCATGTCGAAGCGGCGGCATCTGGGCATCGACCGCGTATTCCTCAACTGTGCGGTGTGCCACAGCGCCACCGTGCGCACCGCGCCCAACGCCGCGCCGCTGCTGGTGGCCGGGATGCCCGCCAACCAGCTCGACTTGATGGGCTTCCAGAAATTCGTCCAGGCTTGCGTCAACGACCGCCGCTTCACGCCGTCGCAAGTGGTGCCACGCATCGCGGAAAAAGCGGGCGGCCTCGGCCTGCTCGACCAATACATCGTCTACCCGCTCGGCATCCACCTGATGCGCGACGGCGTGGCCGGCTTGCTTGGACGGCTGCGCTTCATTCATACGCAAGCCGAGTGGGGGCCGGGGCGGGTCGATACTTTCAACTCGGCCAAGGCGATTTTCGGCGTGCCGTTCGAGCAGTTGTCGCCGGAGGAACTGATCGGCGTAGCGGACTTTCCGGCGATCTGGAACCAAGGCAAAAAACAGGGCATGCAATTACACTGGGATGGCAACAACAGCCGCGTCGAAGAGCGCAACCTGTCTGCCGCCTTCGGCACCGGCGCCACGCCGAAGCTGATCGATCACGCCGCCATCGCCCGCATCGAAGCCTGGATCGCCACCGCCACGCCGCCTGCGTTTGGCAAATATTTCCCCATCGACCCGGCGCTCACCGCGCGCGGCGCAAAGCTCTACGCGCAAAGCTGCGCCGCCTGCCACGGCACAAGCGGCAGCGATTTTTCCGGCGAATATGTCGGCCAGGTCACGTCGATCGCCGCCATCGGTACCGACCGCGGACGGCTCGATTCTTACACCCTGCAACTCGCGCAAAACCAGGGCATGCTGTACGCCGCCGACCCGGCCTATCGCTTCCGCCATTTCCGCAAAACATATGGTTATGCCAACGCGCCGCTGGACGGCCTGTGGCTGCGCGCGCCCTACCTGCACAACGGCTCGGTGCCCACGCTGTGGGATCTGCTGCAACCGGCATCGCTGCGCCCGAAAATTTTCTGGCGTGGCAACGATCTGTACGACCCGCAGCATATTGGCTTCATCAGCGCCGCAGCGCCCAATCTCTTCCGCTACGACACCGCGATTCCCGGCAACGGCAACGCCGGTCACGAAGGCGCGGCCTACGGCACGACACTCCCCGACAGCGATAAATGGGCGCTGCTGGAATATCTGAAGACCTTCTGAGGATGACGCCATGAAGACGCGCTGCAAGTGTCCCCGCTGGCTGAAAATCACCGCTCTCCTCGCGCTGATTCTCGGCGCGCTCGCCGCCTTTGTCGGCTACAACCGCTTCATGCGCGACTACGGTGCGGCGCAGTTCGACAATCCGGACGAGCGCTTCAAATACGGCTCCATCGGTGCGGAAAACGACGCCGGAATTCCGTACTGGATTTTCTACGTGTTGCCGCGCGTCTGTCCCGACAAGCTGCCCAAGCCTGGCGTCGGCTACGCCAGCTTCGGCGTGGTGTGGGAACAGGGGCAGGAACTGCCGGTGGGATTTTCCAAGCGCCGCATTGGTTTTGACCGCGTCGCCAACACCTGCGCCTCGTGCCATGTGGCGAGCTACCGCAGCCAGCCGGACGAAACGCCGACGCTGGTCGTCACCGGCCCCAACCACACGCTCGACCTCGAAGCCTTTTTCCGGTTTTTAGTCGATTGCGCGAAAGATCCGCGCTTTAACTCTGACACGCTGATGGCGGAGATCAACCTCGCCGCCAAACTCGATTTCATCGACCGCCTGGCGTATCGCTATCTCATTATTCCCCTCACCAAAAAAACCCTGATCGAACGCGAAAGCCAGTTCGCCTGGCTCTACCGCCACGACTTTCCCGAATGGGGACGCGGCCGTGACGACGCGATGAACCTGACCAAATATTTCATGATCCGCTGGCCGATGGACGATACCTTCGGCCCGACCGATATGCCGTCGGTGTGGAACCTGAAAAAATACCAGCCGCAAAAAGGCGACCGCATGAACTTCGCTGGGGATTCGCACGATCCGTATTCGGTCGTCATCGATTCGGCGTTGGGGCTGATGGGTGCGGAACCGAAGAACAAGGCCGAGTTCCTCGGCCAGATCGACTGGCTGGTCGATTACCTGAAGAACAAACCCGCGCCGAAGTATCCCTTCCCGATTGATGCCAGTCGTGCGGCGCAGGGCAAGGCCGTGTTCGACGTGAACTGCGCGGCCTGCCACGCGAGCAGCCGCACCGGCACAGTGATTCCCTTGAACGAAATCGGCACCGACCGCGGCCGCATCGACACCTGGAGCAAGCAGGCGGCGATCGAGGCCAACCAGGTGGTCAAGGACATGGGCATCAAAAGAACCGGCCTGGTCGAAGCCTCGCTCACCGGCTACGTCGCGCAATACCTCGACGGCATCTGGCTGCGCGCGCCCTATCTGCACAACGGCTCGGTGCCGAGTCTGGCGGACCTGCTGACCCCGCCTGCGCTGCGCCCGCACACTTTCTGGCGCGGCTACGACGTGTACGACCAAGCACGCGTCGGCTTCGTGGTGCAAGGCGCAGCGGCTGAACGCGCAGGTACACAATACGACACGCGGCTGCGCGGCAACGGCAATGGCGGCCACGATTTCGGCACGAGCTTGCCGGCTCAAGACAAAGCCGCGTTACTCGAATACCTGAAAACCTTCTAACCCGGAGACCCGCCATGCCCAGTCTGCGCCCTGCCGCTTTCAACGTCGATAATCTGTTCGCCCGCAGATGAATCCGGCGCCCGCCCCCTCGGACACATGCAAGGCTCAACCTGCGTATGGCGCGAGCTTCGCGACGATTCTCGGCGAGGAAGTCGCGCACCTGCGCGCACTGCGCGAAAAAGAAGGCCTGCCGCCAGGGGATGCGACGGGTGACACGGCGGCCGCGCAGGCGAAATCCGCCGCGTGGGTCGGACTGGCGCTGTCCGGCGGCGGCATCCGCAGCGCCACCTTCAATCTCGGCATCATCCAGGCGCTGGCCAAACACGACATGCTGCGGCTGTTCGATTACCTCTCGACGGTGTCGGGCGGCGGCTACATCGGCGCCTGGCTGTCCGCGCTGCTGTATCGCCAGAATAAACAAGGGCAGCGCAACCACGACTGGACGCGCGCCTTGCTCGTCCCGCCCCCCACGCCGGGGAGCGACGTGATCGAGGCGCCCACCCTGCGTTTTCTGCGCCGTTACAGCAACTATCTCACGCCCAAACTGGGCGCGCTGTCGGGCGATACGCTCGCCGCGATCGCGACCTATCTGCGCAATCTTGGGCTGAATCTGGCCACGCTGGTGGCGCTGGGGATGGCGGTGATGCTGCTGCCCCACCTGCTGGTGCATGGCGGTGCGTTTCTCCTCACCGCTGATCCGTTGATGCTGCTGGCGCTGGCGGCGGCGTTTGCGCTGTTCGCGGTGTGCTTTGCCGCGATCGGGCTCGCCAGTGCCAGCGCCGCGGACGGCGCCGCCCTGTCGAGAACAGCCTGCAGTACCGGCGTAGCGGTCTGCATCATCCTGCCGGCTGTGATCGCGGCTGCATTGCTCACCCTGGCTGCCGGTCACGATTACACGGCGACGGCTGCCAATATTGCGCGCTGGTCGATCTGCGCTGCCCTGTTCTATGGCGCTTCGTGGATGGTCGGCTTTGCCCTGATCGCCCATGCCACGCCGCGCGACGAAGGCGTGCGCGGCCTGAATCCTGGCGATTACCTTGGCATCTCGATCCTCACGCTGCTGGCCGGGGCGGTTGGCGGTGCGCTGCTGCATCTCGGCCTGGGCTACGTGCTGTTGCCGGCGCAAGATGCGGCTGCCGCGCCGCTGCAGGCCGCGTGGCGCGCACTCGGCGCGGGGGCGCCGATGGCGCTTACCTGCATGGCGGCGACCCTCGCGCTGCATGTCGGCCTGCTGCGCCGCTATCTGTCGCACGAGGCGCGGGAATGGTGGAGTCGCGTCGGCGGACTGGTGCTGGGGGTGATCGTGGCGTGGGTGGCGATGTTTGCGCTGGTCAGCACCAGTCCGGCGCTGATTCGCTGGCTGCACGACTGGGTTTGGCAAACAGGCGGCGCGTGGGCATCGCTCACCCTGGTCGGGGTGTGGCTGGCGAAAAGCCCGTTCACCGGCGGCGAAAAAAGCAAGTTGTGGGCCGAAGTGCTGGCCCGCATCGCACCCTGGGTGTTCCTCATCGGCATCGGCATCGCGCTGGCGGCCGGCAGTCACGCCCTGCTCAAAAACTTCGCCTGCGACACCTGCGCGGACAATACGCTCGTCGAACATGAACTTGCCTTGTTTGATCTCGAACGCACGACTCTGATTTTTCTTGGTTTCCTCGCGGCTTTCTTGCTGCTGGGCTACCGCATCGACATCAACCTGTTCTCCATCCATCACTTCTACCGCAACCGGCTGGTGCGCGCCTATCTCGGCGCCGCGCGCTTTCCCGAGCGCGAAGCCCATCCCTTCACCGGGTTCTCGCGCGAGGACGATCTCCCGCTTGCCGAGCTTGCCGGGCAGCGCCCATTCCACATCCTCAACACCGCCATCAACATCAGCGGCGGCGAAGAGCTGGCGTGGCAGACGCGGCGCGCAGCGTCGTTTACATTCACCCCGCTGTATTGCGGCTACGAATACCGCGCCACCCGCACCACCGATCTCGACGCGGTGGGCCAACCGCACGGCCCGCGCGGCGGTTACCGGCCGTCGCGCTGTTTTCAGAGCCGCTGGGGGGTGTATCTGGGCACCGCAATGGGTATCTCGGGCGCGGCCGCGAGTCCCTTGTCCGGCTATCACACCAAGCCCGCGCTGGGGGCGTTGATGACGGTGTTCAACGTGCGTCTCGGTCAGTGGATGGGCAATCCCGCGCACCCCGACGCCTGGCGCAGGTCGTCGCCCCGCTTTGGCGGCCGTTGCCTGCTGCGGGAACTCACCGGCTCGGCCGACACCGCAGCCAAATTCGTGTATCTGTCCGACGGCGGCCACTTCGAAAATCTCGGAATCTACGAACTGGTACGACGGCACAGCACCCTCATCGTCGCCTGCGACGCCGGTTGCGACCCCAACTTCGCCTTCGACGATCTGGCCAATGCCATCCGCAAATGCAAGATCGACCTCGGGGTGGACATCGACATCCGCATCGACAAACTGCGGCCGAAAGACGGTTTCAAACACACCACCTGCCATTTCGCTGCCGGCGTCATCAGCTATCCGGACGGCGGCGAAGGCGTGCTGCTGTATATCAAGGCCTCGCTCACCGGTGAGGAGCCGCCCGACATCCTCAACTACGCGGCCAACCACCCGCAGTTTCCGCACGACACCACCGCCGATCAGTTCTTCGACGAAGACCAGTTCGAGACCTATCGCGCGCTGGGTTACCACATTGGCGACGGCCTGTTCGGCGCGCTCAGGAAAGAAGCCGAAAGGGACGGCGGCATGGATGCGGCAGCGTTTTTCGCTCAGGTGGCGACCTTGGCCACCCGCGTCGGGGACGAGCCGAGTCCGCTCAACTGACTTCGACACGCTCCAGCGTATTCATGCCGGGATGCGAGCGGCGACTCGGCGGGTGCGCAGCACTGGGGGCGGGAGCGCGAAGCCTGATCCGGTTAACTGGTTTCGACGAATTCCAGGGTATTCGAATCCGGATCGCGGCAAAACAGCGCCGCGCGCCCGGATTGGCTCACGCTGTACACCACCCCTGCCGCATCGAGCCGGGTTCTCAGCGCCGCCATGTTGGCCACCGCCAGCGCAATGTGGCGGTCGCGGCCGCCGTGCTCGGGGCGCGTCGAACCGGCATCCGGGTTGGGTAACTGCATTAAATGCAATTGCTGGCCGCCGCCCAAAACGTACCACTCGCCGGGATACGGCAGGTCGGGAGGGCGCGGGTACCGCTTCAGACCCAGCACCGATTCATAAAAAACTTTGGCGCGCGCCAGATCGGCAACCAGCAGACCGGCGTGCAGCATGGCGGAGATGTTTCCCGAAGGAAATGAATCAGGCATGGCGCTTCTCTTTCAATTGATCGTCTTCCATGTGACCGGAAAACAGGCTGGCGGTAATAATCATGGCGGCGCCGATCCATTCCTGCATCCCCATGCGTTCGGCGGACAGGAAATACGACGCGATGGCGGCGACCACCAGTTCGAACAGGAAAATCACCACGGCCTGGTTGGCGGGCACGCGCGCCAGGCCATATTGCACGGCGTAAGTCATGCTGCCAATGACCAGTGCAATGCCGATCAGCAGCAGCCAGGTGACGGCTTCGGCGCTTGCCATGAAATCGAGTTCGGTTGGTTTAAGCAGCAGCCCGACCAGCGTCAGCAGCGTCACCCCGGCCCACACCGTCACGGCTTTCGCGCCTTCGGTCACGCCGTCGAGATGACGGCTGATGACATTGCCCACCGCGAATGCCACGCCTGCTGTCAGCGCCAGCCATTCGGCAGCGTTGCCCGGCAGCGGCCATTCGCCGGGCTGCCACAGCATGGTCAAACCGCCGCTCGCCGCCAGCGCCATCACCGCCCAGCCCGCGCGGTTGAGTTTTTCCTTCAGCAGCACACGCGAGAACAATACGGTCCACAACGGCGACAGATAAAACAGCAGCAGCACCCGTACCACTTGACCATCCAGCACCGCCAGCACGTAAGCCAGATTGGTCCAGCCCGACGCCAGCAACAAGGCCAGGAGCCACGGCCAGTGCCCGCGCGCGTCTGTCAGCGCCCGCCGATGCAACCAGCCCAGCAACAGCAGCGGAATCGCGTAGGAGAAAAATCCCGACGCGATGCCGCCCACCCCCGCTTCGTTCAACAGCCGGTACGGATACCACACCAGCCCCCACAGAGTGGCGGCGTAGACCAGGCTGCTGATGGCAAGGCTGCGTTGCAGGGGAATCGAAGGCATGGGGCTTTATAATGTGAGGAGTTGTACGATTATCGTCAATCAGAATTCACAGTGGTGGCGTAGTGGCAAATAACTTCAAAAGTGACGACAGTTTCCTAAGAAAACTCGCCGTTGGTGCCGCAGGCACGAATGCAACCATCGACCGTCTGAAGGCGATGGGGTTCAACCCCATAGAACTTGAGCGCGGTTCATCCGGTTTCAAAATCTGGAAGAAAATAAAAATCAAACGCGTCCGGGTTCCTGACGTTTTATGCTTGGATACTGGCCTACGATTCGAATCCCGTGGCAAGACAAAGCTTGAGATATCAATGTCACATTCCCTTAATGACCCGAAGCGGGCTTGGGATGCTGGTATGCGGGACGACGACCTTGTTTCAATCGTCGTCTTCGAGCAAAACGATGATTCTCCGATAGACCTGAAACAAATTTCACCTGTTCACTTCGTCAGTGTCAAAGAAATGCGGCAAGCATTCGCTGCGGAACAAGTATCCATCACTCAGCCGAAAGGGGTTGAGGAGGGGTCGGAAATTCGGGTGGTGTGGACATGCGCCACCGCCAACCAGCGATCAATTGTTTCGACAGTGGAAGCAAGTAGGGTCAGCCTTATCCCTGTCTCAGGGGAACGGAAACAAACGATCCAATTGAGCCGAAGCAAAGGCAAGATAACTTTGTTACCGCAGGTCAAGGTTAGTGAAGCCGTCGAGGCAAACCAGATTGTGGCTGCGGTCGTTCCGGTCAACACAGAGCTCCAGTGTCCTGCATCGGTCAGCGAAGCCTATTTCGTAGGCAAGCTCGCAAGCGTCAATCTGAGCGAGCGGTACGCCGCCGCAAAAGCGTTGCGGTACAGAGGCTACACCACCGCCAAGCCGGTGCTCGAAGCAAGAATGGCCGATGCTGACGAGGATATTTATGTCCAGCTTGAGGCTGCGGCTGCGCTTGCCGCATATGACGACCCGAACGGCTGGGGATTCATAGAAAACAAGCTGCGCAGTCCGGTCATGGCGGTTCCCCTTGAAACACAGCTTGAAACGGTCATTGTCGCATCCGAAATACCCAAGAACCGGAGCGAACAGTTGCTGATCGAAGTGTTGCGGGACTCGCAACGTGACGACGAACTGCGCGCTGGGGCAGCTTGGGCACTTGGCCAATTTTCATCTGCCACATCGGCGACTGCACTTGTTGATACATTCAACTCAAGTCCATTGGACATCAAGGTTGAAGCCGCCCGCGCACTTTTGCGAATTGCTGAACCACAAATCCATCACTTGACTGAACTCCTGAGAAACGGTGACCCCGCTAAGCGCGACGGCCTATCATGGGTACTTGCTCGAACTGGCAAATTTAATCCATCAGATATGGTCGTCGGAGCCGATGAGAACCTTAGAAAATGGTTGAGCTACGTCGTCGGTTATGGCAAAGATAAATTTGTTCAGGGCGAGGTTGAAGCCATCTGCAAGGCAGACCCGGAAGTCTATTTCGCCGCAAGCGTGTTGTGGCAGATTGTGGCAAGCTGGGTCAACGACCTGAGGGAATACTGACATGCAGAGCAAACCGCTTTACCGCACCGCCAGTGGTCAGGCCTATGTTGGAGATTCTATTGAGCTTCTCGCAGAATTACCCGACAACAGCATTGATCTAGTTATGACATCGCCACCGTTCGCACTTTTGCGCCAAAAGACCTATGGCAATGTTGAGGAAACAGAATATGTCCAGTGGATTAAGCCATTCGGACAAGAGGTTTTCCGTGTTCTCAAGGAAAGCGGAAGTTTCGTTCTCGACTTAGGTGGAGCATACCGTTCTGGTGTCCCATCCCGTTCTCTGTATAACTTCCGCGTA
>Ga0315271_10002339_pt1 | contig 11867 bp, 15 predicted proteins | sample C3_top_MG_FD_204664 | JGI IMG/M metagenome (GOLD analysis project Ga0315271, IMG submission 204664) | Sediment microbial communities from Yellowstone Lake, YNP, Wyoming, USA - C3_top | ecosystem: Environmental > Aquatic > Freshwater > Lake > Sediment | place: USA: Wyoming | collected 2017-08-01
GTCGCCATCGAGTTCCTGAACATTCAGGAAGGTAACGCTCTTCTGTTCGACGTCGGCTTCTTCGGTTCAGTTGATCTATTCGTCAGTAACCCAGACAAGCGATACTTCGTAGGGGTCTGGTATGGCGTCATAGATGATCTTCTCGACAAGGTAGTATTGTACACCAAAAACCCTGATCATCCTGACATGACCGCAGAGGTCAGATACGAGAACTCCGAGATCCGGCTGGCTGGAACCCTGTCCGCGCGTGACGGTAAATACCTGACTGCCATGGAGCTTAGGCCGTCCGAACACTCAGACGACTACACGGATCTCCATGAATCTCTGTGCGTAGACTGCCTGAAGAAGAGCATGCCCCACGAGCTGTTCATGGCAGGTATCAAGAACGTCACCGCTGTCTTGGAAAAAGCCATCATGACGGTGTCTCCAAGGATGACCCCGGCGCACATCCACAACAGCCTCGCACTGGAGGCGGCGCTGGTTGCCGAGTCTGAACATAATGTCAGTTTCGCCGTGCTCTTAGATACCAAGGTCGATGCCTACTCGGCCGCCTGGCTTAACGCAATCGACAGATTATCCAGCGTCCTGGTAGATCTCAATCTTGACGTCTGCAAGCTGTCGGCCTACGTGGTAGCCATGATAGTGTTCCCAACGGTTGGCATACGCCTAATCGGCTCCCTGCGTAATGAGAAGATGCGACTCATGAACGAGCCCATCACGGATCAACCTTCACCTTCCGAATTCTCCGACTCCTTCCCACTATGAACCGCGAAGAAGCAATCTCATTCTCACGTCCCCAAGTTCTCAAAATCGTGCTCGGCGCTTTTGCCGAAACCTACAGCGGTAAAATCAAAGAAGACACCCTGCTGGACCACGGATGGGACAGCCTTGATCTGATCGAGATCATCATGGAAGTCGAAGAGGGTCTCAACGCCGACATCGACGATGCGTTCATCGACTCCGTCATCAAGGACATAGACGAGATCCCCAAACTCACCGCAGGCGACCTGGTAGACAAGTACCTGGGTGCTTTGACAGACGAGCAGGTATACGCGCTGGAGCACCACATCTCCGGCTCGAATGACCGACTGCAGATTGACCTACAGGCCAAGTAGGTGGTACGCTTACGGTATGGGTACTGAAGATTCTGACATCTATCCGCATGGAGTACAGCTGCGTGACTGGTCCGACCATGACACGTTGCGAGCCAACATCTATGACGGGATGAAATCTGCAGTGTCCCGACAATTCCCGCAAAGCTTTGGTGGCGTTAGACTTGAGCTTCACGACGTGGACTACGACTCGCAAGAGCCGTTCACCATAGACGAGCAGAAGGAGGCCCTGATGAAGGGAGACTACCTGCATCGCAAACTGCGGGGTACGCTTCGCCTGTTCGATGAGAAGACTGGCGATCTGCTGGACGAGAAGAGTCAGACCCTCATGAAGGTCCCCCACTTGACCGACCGTGGAACATTCATCCACGCCGGTTCCGAGTACGCAACTATCCATCAAGCCCGTCTCCTTCCCGGTGCCTACACGCGCCGGAAGGATTCGGGTGAGTTGGAAACGCACTTCAACGCCAAGCGAGGATCTGGTCACAGCTTCCGAGTCCGCCTGGAGCCAGAGACCGGGTTGTTCAAGATGGACATCGGTCAGGCCAGCTTGCGACTCCACAGCCTAATGAAGGATCTGGGCATCCCGGACGCCGAGCTGGAGAAGCGTTGGGGTCCTGACGTGCTCAAGGCCAACCAGGATGGCTACGACCGTCGGGTGTTCGACAAGGCACATCAGCGTCTCGTTCGTAAACCAGACCTGTCGGCGTCTCACACACAGAAGCAGGACGCTATCCGTGCCGCCCTGGCTGACACCTATCTCAACCTCGGTACGGTCCAGAAGACCATGCCGGATCTCCTGACCCACAGGAAGATGGCCAGCGCGTTCCAGGCTGGAGGAGCTACCGGGTCGTACGAGTCGTCTGGCGGTAATGCACAGTCGTCCGAGCCGGACACTGCGTTCCAGGGCTCGGTGGATCTGGCACCGCCTCCAGGCAGTGAGGCAGACCAGGCCGGCGAGGGTATCTCCAAGGAGGACCTGGTTGCCATCGCGCTCTACCTGAACAAGCAGTTCGACGCCGGCATCGACGTGAACGAGTCTCTCGGGGAACTGGCTGACGACATCCGCGAGGTTATCCACAGCGACATGCCCGGTATCAACCCGGCCGTGTCCACATCCCTGGCTGGCCAGTTCGGCAAGCAGGCCGCCGCGGTGAGGACAAACGAGGAACTCGATCGTGCAGCCCACCGGGCCGCCACCTCCGAATCTAATCAGCAGAAGCTCCCGACCAAGCCACAGCGGCATTCGGGCAATTACAGAAAAGGCCATGTGCGTTTGCACGGGCTGGATATAGCGATAGAAAATCCCAAGGGATCTTGGCGCCGAGGCGTTAACCGCCAGGGCGAGAAGTGGGCCATCAAGATGAAGTCGCACTATGGATACATCAAGAAGACAGAAGGTGCGGACGGTGATCACCTGGACTGCTTCATCGGTACAGACTTGGACAGTGATCACGTTTTCGTGGTCAACCAGCTGGACACCAAGACCGGGCGGTTCGATGAGCATAAGCTGATGGTATGTTTCCCGAACATAGAGGCGGCCAAGGCCGGTTACCTTGAGAACTACCAGCCCGGGTGGCGCGGCATGGGGTCGGTCCGCACGTTTGAAGTCAATGAGTTCAGGAAGCTTCTGCCCACGATGGATCTAACGCGAGCCTTATGAAGAGGGACCGGCGGGCGTACAGTGCGGCTTACTACGCTTCAAACAAGAAGAAGAGACTTAGTTATCTGGCCTCCCACAAGGATGAGGTTATGTCCTACCATGCGGCATACCGAGAAACCCACAAGGAAGATCTGCGGACATACCGGGACGCACACAAGGAGGAGAAGAAGGTGTACAATGCGACCTACTGGAAGTCCTACAGCCCTGAAAAACTGCTGGCACACAAGGAGTCCAAACGGGCCTACGATGCAGCCTACCGGGCTGCCAACAGGCAAAAGCTTAGGGCGCATGAGTGCAACCGCCGCAAAACAGACCCCAACTTCAGGCTGAAGAAGGCCCTGCGAGCTCGTGTACTAGGTGCCCTCAATGGTACTAGCAAGTCCGCCTCCACTATCTCCCTATTGGGTTGCTCTATCGAACATCTCTGGGCTCACCTGGAATCCCGGTTCCAACCCGGCATGACGCGCGAGAATCACGGCGATTGGCACGTTGACCACATCAAGCCTTGCTCCTCCTTCGATCTCACCGATCCTGCACAGCAGATAGCTTGCTTCCATTGGTCTAACCTGCAACCATTGTGGAAGTTAGATAACTTGAGAAAAGGATCGAAGCTATGCAAGAAGCAGGAGGACGGCTGTTATTGATGCGCGGCAGGGGTATCGAAGGTTCCCTCGTACGCTGGTATACTCGATCCGCCTTCGCTCACTGCGCGTTCCTCTACCCTGACGGCCGCACCATCATCGAGTCATGCGCAGGCTATGGGGTACGTCAGACCGCCATCAAATCATGGGACGGGATAACGGTCTGCGATATTCCCGGGATGACTGTGCTACAGTGGCAAAAGCTTTTCTATTGGGTCGAGGATAAGCTCGGCGACAAGTACGACTGGTCAAGCATCCTCACGTTCCTTACTAGAAACAAGCCCAACCAAAATAACCGATGGTTTTGCTCAGAACTCTGTCACGCTGCTCTAAACGCTGTGGACTCTCAGGTACTCGTGCGGGTCAAATCCTCAAAGGTCTATCCTGGTTTGTTGTCCTACTCTCCTTTGATTACGGTGTCTGCCTGGCAGCCCAAGTGATCAAGCCGATTGATCCTAAGATGCTGACCAGCATGACGGACGCAATCTACTGGACCGAAGGTGGTCCCAAGGCCAGGTCTCCTTACGGTATTCTTTCCAAGAAGGTCACAGGTCCTGCACACGCCAGGGTCGTGGCCACTCAGTCCGTATCAAACAACTTCAATCGCTGGCAACAATCCGGCCGGTCCGGAGAGTTCATTCAGTTCATGGCCAACCGGTACGTACCCTATACGGCAGATCCGATAGGTCATTCCAACTGGGTCAAGAACGTAAGCCACCTCGTCCGCAAGCCAAAGCCCGCCCCTCCCCACTCTCGAAAATCTCAACCATGAACCAACCGTGCGCCGTGTGTGATTACTATCAGTGCGAACACCTCGACAATAAACCGCGTATCATACTGGTGGATGATGCACCAAAGACTCTCACCCCGGAGACGATCGAATCCTTCAAGGTGGTTCGATCCCTCATGGACTTATCCATCGTAAAACATCAAAGCCTTCCAGACCCAGATACGCTCGACGTCAGGACATGGGAGTTGAACTACCTTGAGACAGACTGCGGATACGCCTGCACACCAGATGGTTGCAAAGGTCACGACACTGATATACCGGATCAGTTGATCATCGGTAACACCGTGCTCAACTTCCAAACTGACGACCTCGACTACGTTGGGTACAGCCAGGCCGCCGCGGTCGGCAGGTTCCTGAACCGTATGATCTCATTGGCGAAGCAGCAGTACGCCGAGTCAGCGGCGATCGCAACCGACATCTCGTTCGGACAGGTAGACCCGGGCACTAAGACAATCGTTCGTGGCCGTGACGACATGCTGAAGAAGGTCGAGGCTGGGTACCGACTGTTCGGAGACATCCAGAACCCAGGTATCAAATTCCTCAGAGCGTCCGGTAAACCTGACCTTCTGTACTACGAGGTCTGACAAGCCTGACCTTAATTATCCTCTGGAAACTCGTAACCTCATGGGGTACACTCTTGACATGCGTAGTTCTCAGATGCTCAAGATCGCCAACATCATCGACGTGCCGGACATGGGTGGTGCCGCGATCAAGCGTAAGCCACTGATGCCTGCAGGTTCTACTCACTACCTGACCGGAGAGCAGCAGTTCAAGCCAGGCGTCGAACCTTCCTTTCTTGGTGCGGCAGCCAATACCGCAGGCGGTCTTGCTCGTGTAAGTTCATCCCCGTTTCTCGGATTGTTAAGTGCCGGAGGTAAAGGTCCTGGCCGAGAGAGCGGCCTTGCAGGAATGACAGGGTCGGCTGTAGATGCTTTGGGTAACGCGTTCAAGGGTAACTGGCAAGGCGCGAAAAGTAATCTCAGACAGCTGGGTAAAGATGTAAACTTGAACAACCCTCAAGGTGCTTGGTCCAAGGCCACACAGAGACACGCCGGCAAAGGTTACGAGGATGCCACGCGTCAGATCCCTAATTGGTGGAACTACCCGGGCGGATTCTGGGAGCAATGGGGCAGTCAGGCACAACAGGGAGCAGCCAGGAAACCCTCCACCGCACTTTGATGGACACGCTTCGTCAGAAGCTCATCGACTCGCTTGGCCTGAAGGACGAGCCGTCGGTGAAGCAATCAGCAGCCGCTCCAAGACCGATGCGGCAGAATGCTCGCACCCCAGACGACGTGCCGGTCGACGTCGATGCTGTCCTTCACGCCACCGGCAAGCTCTTGGCGGTAAACCGCGGAGAGGCCGAACCAGACGAACGTGACGCCCTCATGTACCGCACCATCCTGGGTCCAGACAAGCTCATGAGCGAGCGGGTCGACCTGGACGCCGGCAAGCTTCGCTTCAACGCCATGAAGCGTCTCTCACGGATGCGGAACCTCAAGGCATTCCAACCCGGCCACTTCGACGGCTACGCCACCGGGCTAATGATCGGAAACCCGCTCTCCAGCCCGCTCGAAGAGATCAACCCGATGCACCTGGTCGAGCAGTCACGCCGTATCACCCAGATGGGTCCAGGCGGGCTACCTAGTGAAGACTCCATCTCGGCAGAGGCACAAGCGTTGCATCCTTCGTCGTTCGGGTTCCTTGATATTCTGGCCGGCCCTGAGTCCTCCCGCATCGGTGTAGACACCCGTGCGGCCTGGGGAACAAAGATCGGCTCTGACGGAAAGATCTACCAACGCTTCAAGGATCGGAAGAAGGGCGTCTACCGCTGGCTCAGTCCAGAAGACCTTCACGGCAAAGTCCTTGGAATTCCGTCATGATGCTGTTTTCCTCGAATTCATCTTCTTGTCACCTGAAGGTGAGATAATGGAAGGTACAAACGTCAGCCAATTTGCGAGATCTCACGGACTCCTGGTTGGCGAGATGTGTAACGTCTTATGTGGCAAGGCCAAGAGTCATAAGGGTTGGCGACTACCAGATTGACCTAAGTTCCCTCCCTCAGTTCCCTCCAATCAGTTGACATCCGTGTGTTCGTGTGATTCCTTATCCTTGAATGAAATCCAACTTCCTACAATGCTTCATAATCTGGGCTGTCGTGATGACGGCATGCGTACTGGCCGGCACCCAAGGTCTCTTCCTGAAGGTTCTGAAGAATGACTCGTCCTACATCTGCGCCATCATCATGGCGATCTACATCCCAGCGTCTATCTACCTGCTGTGGGTCTCACGTCAGTTTGACCTGAAGCAGAACAAGGTATGGCTTGGACAGCGAATGGAACACATCGAGTACGTTGCGCAGACATTCATGGGTCTCGGCCTGCTCGGTACCCTGATCGGATTCTGCATCATGATGGACAACGCGATCGGCACACAGGCCGCCGTCCCTGACGTGAATCTCATTGTAAAGCAGCTGTACTCAGGTTGCTGCACCGCGCTCTACACGACCGTGGTGGGAATGAGCGCCGCCATCCCGCTATCGTTGCAGCGCCATCTTCTTCTTCACACGAACCATGAATAACAAATACGCCACGTCCTACCTGGACGCCTTGTTCTGCTTCCTGATGGTCTTCGTCGTGATCACCAGCCTGATCAAACACACGACTACCCCGCAAGAGGCGGCCCACAAGCCCAACGCTATCTACGAGATCGTCTTGACCTGGGAAGGTAACGCCGACCTCGACATGTGGGTCCAGGACCCCCAGGGGCGCAAGATAGGATTCTCTCGTCGGGAAGGTGGCGACGGAAGTCTCTGCAGTCTCAACCGCGACAGCCTCGGCGCCAGTCGCACCGAGGCTGACAGTCAGGGCCAGGTGGTCAACAAGACCTGCGAGGAGATCTGCACTATCCGTGGCTTCATACCCGGGGAGTTCATAGTCAACGTTCACTCGTACAACATCAACGACTCCGCGGTTCCCTTGAAGGTCAAGGTCAAGCTGATCCGTGTTAAGCCATACGCTGAAGTGGTCGTCGAGGAACACGAGTTCAGTCGAACTGGAGAGGAGATCACATTCTTCCGGTTCACCCTCGCTAACGATAACAACCAAGTCACCATCTCTGATATCAACCGTTTGCCGACCAGCATCCTCAACCAGGGGAATGATCAGCAGAACGAAGGTGTCGCACCACAACCCTGATTTATGCTGATCGCATTTCCTTTATTCCTTCTGCTACTGTTCGCGGCTGTGTTCTGGGTCCTACGCGACACCAAGCACGTCTGGGTCCGTACCGGCGTCATCGCTGGATTCTTCGGCTTCTGTGTATCCCTTTCCGCGTCGCTCGATTCCATCATGGGTTGGGCGGCCCACAACAACATGCCCGAGATCGTCGTGATTCGTCACGTCGTGATCAAAGAGCCAAGCGCGTCGAGCGGACAGCCTGGCGCGATCTTCATCCTGATCGAGCATCCTTCCACACGCCACAACCTGTTCCTCAGAACATTCGGCTACAACGCCACGCACCCTGAGCCTCGCCTGTTTAAGCTGCCGTACAGCCGAAGCTTACATGAGCAGATGCAAGGCATCATGGGTAAGCTCAATAATGGTCAGACCGTTACCGGCAAACTCTCGAAGGGCAAAGGTAAGGGCAAAGGCAAGCAGGGCGAAGATGGAGAAGAGGGCGAAGAGGGCGAAGAGGGTGAAGGCAAAGGCAAAGGCAAGAAAGGACAGAACGGCAAAGGTGACGGTTCTGACAGTCTCGAAGTACCGTGGGTTTTTCACGTACTTCCTCCCAGCTACTTCATGAGAAAGGACCACCAGGAATGACAAAGCTTGTCTACATCGCAGGACCGTTCCGCGGAAGGTCCCACTTCGCTATTGCCGAGAACATCAGAAACGCAGAGCGTGCGGCGCTCAACGTGTGGGCACTTGCATACGCGTACCCGGGGCTCGCCGCGTTATGTCCTCATGCAAACACTGCACACTTCCAGGATGCGCTTCCTGACCGGGTATGGTTAGAAGGTGATCTGTCGATGCTGTACGTGTGCGACGCTGTTCTGCTCGTCGAAGGATGGGAACGCAGCTCTGGCGCCCGCAAGGAGTACGAAGAGGCCAAGGCTCGAAACATTCCATGCTTCACTGACATCTACGAGCTTGGCAAACACTACGGATTGGCTTCCCACATGGTGGCCGAGTGTCTTGCCCGCAAGGTTGAGAAGTGATACAGTAATTCCAACAGTACCCGTAACGCCCGACGGAGGCGCACCATATCGGGTCAGTCAGCCCTGGGGAACAAACAACCCAGGGCTTCTTCTTTTATACTATGAAGGTCACAACATGAACAAGAAAGCATTCAAAGCCTGGGTCTCCAAGTTAGGAGGAACCGTGGTAGCCGAAGTGGACCTCAACTCCAACAACGTGTGGGGGTTCGGAGGATTCTCCGGCACTCGCACGCAGTTCGACATCGACGGCGCAGTTGTATTTCTCGATGAAGGTCATCTGTGCCACCGCCACATGCCTCCGGATAAAGAGATCCGCGTCTACGTCGGAAGTCTATACAACAAGCCGTTCACCCTGGAACTTTTCATGAAGCTCTTCTCGGAAGGAGCACGTAACCATGATGAGTTCGTTCAACGTTTCAAACTATCCCTATGCGACGACAAGAAACCCTCACAGGACCAGACAGTATCAGCATCAAGCTCGACGCCGACCAGATCTTCCCGGAAGACCCGGGCCAAGGCACCCCGGCCATCGTGATCCAGCGTCGAGGCAAACGAGAGAGTACTGCAACGTTTGCATGCGCCAACGACACCGGTGTGCTTGAGGATCACTACGGAGACTTCCTCGTTCTCAACCGGGACAAGTGTGCCTGGCTTGGAGCGATGGAGACCTACGTGGATAACTGGCTGACCCACTTTACAAATGAGATGTCAAGCCAACGAACTCCAGTTCCAAAAGTCGCCGAGTTGACACGGACCGTAACTTCAGGTTAAATTCCCATTATGGCATCAAAGAAGACTACAGCGATTGTAGAACCTCCAGTCAAAGCACCTAGACCACACAAGCCCAAAGGTCGAACGCTTGCGTACAAGGGTCCGAAGATTCCGATGTCGGAGTCTCCTGACAAGCAGAACTACGAAGCGACAGTGCAGGACTGCATCAACGACCTGCGCAAGATAGCTCTCGCAGATCCGACACAAGTCATCTCTCGTAACTTCTACCGGAACAACGGTAAGTACGCGGAGTCCGTGTGGAACCAGTTCTTCGGAACGTTCTCAGAATTCAAGCGACAGTCTGGCATCGTGCTGACTCGACAGCAGCACAAGCTCGAACGTGACACGGCCAAGCATGCCGCGCACGATCACTATCGAGAGATGAACAAGATCCGTGCTGACTACGACGACAGGTTCGTTCGGGTCAACAAGGACAGGTATCAGACGCTCATCGGACTTACCGACATCCACGATCGATCCTGTGATCCGTTCGTGCTTCGTGTCGCACTCGACGCGGTCAAGCGCATCCAACCCGATGTGATCTGCCTGAACGGCGACTTGTTCGATCTCCCGGAGTTCGGCAAGTACAACGTAGATCCTCGTGACTTCGACGTGGTTGGGCGTATCAAGTTCGTCCACGAAAACGTTCTGGCTCCGTTGCGTGAAGCAGCACCCGACGCTCAGATCGATCTGATCGAAGGTAACCACGAGTTCCGATTGATTCGACACCTGGCCGACAACTCGCCGGCCATGCGGGTCATCCTTTCCGATCTGCACGGAATGACCGTAGGGTCCCTGCTCGGACTGGACAAGTTCCACATCAATTACGTCGGCAAGGCTGATCTGGCGGCGTGGCGAGAGGTGGACATCAAGAAGGAGCAGGCCAGAAACTACAAGGTTTACTGGAACTCATTGGTGGCACACCACTTCCCGGAAGGATCGAAGCTCGGACTCCCTGGATTCTGTGGTCATCACCACAAGCATGAAGTCTGGTCGCACGCGTCTCTCGCGTACGGAGCTTACGAGTTCCATCAGTGCGGCGCCATGCACCGTAGGTCTGCCAGTTACACTGACGCTCAGAAGTGGAACAACGGTTTCATCATTGCTGACGTCGACACTCAGAACAAGGACACCGTGTTCTCCTACGTGGACGTCCGAGACTTCGCCGTAGTTGGCGGCAAGTACTACTATCGAGAAGAAGGGGAAGTGTAGCCTCCGTTTACAATGTAGCCCCACCTGGAGTCAGGTGGGGCTTTTTCGTTTAACCTACAATGTCAAAATTTTTACCTATCTTCACCAAGGGTGCCCTGATCCTACGTCAACGTTCGATCGAGGTGAGTAATCCAGGCGCACCTGAGATCAATACCCTGGTTGAGCAGATGCTCGACGTCATGTACGAAGCACCGGGGCTTGGGCTGGCTGCCAACCAGGTAGGATCATCAGCCCGAATCGCCGTGATCGACCCTGGACTGTCAAGGCAGCCCTCCAGTATCGAAATGAACGGCCGTCAGGTTTCCTGCATAAACGACTGGTTACCGCTCGTACTTATCAACCCGGAGGTGTCGTCGGTTGACTCTCCGGTCGTGAGCATGCAGGAGGGCTGCCTCAGCCAGCCCGGCGTAACCGGCGTTGTCTCCAGGCCGCTCGCCGTAAAGGTCAAATGGGTCACGCGCGGCGGCACCCCCCATGAGGCCATCTTCTCGGGCATGATCGCCCGTGTGATCCAGCACGAGGTGGATCACCTCAACGGAATCCTGTTTACAGACCGTGTAGCCAAGTAGCCTGCAACGGGTGTCATATCCGTGCTATAAGGTATTGAACGAACCAGTTGGCTCGCTCGTTAAACGTTTAACCCAAACCACACATATATGACCAATCAACATCCTGTAGGTCCTGCCTTCGTGGCCGGAGTAAATCACATCGAGAATTCCACACCCTTTGGTCGCTTCCTTGCTTCGGCTGGGGAGATCCTCGGATTCGGCCTTGGTCGCCGACTCGGCGAAGCACTGCGGTTGCCCAGCGGTAACAGCATCCGGTACTACGTGGCCAACACGTTTGCCAAGGTTCACTACTCGGCAAATGCCGGCACCACCGGTGCAGACAAGACCTACACGGTCTCGATCATCGAGACCATCGCGATCCCCGGCTCCGTTCCGGGTCGTGTCTTGATCCCGCTGGACACTGAAGTGTCCCAGCTCGAACTGCAGCACGCCATCACCAAGGCCGAGCTGGTTGCCATCGGGTTCAACCAGGCGTACCGAGACATCCAGGCGTTGAGCCGAGCTGACGTGAGTCAGGTCGAACTCTCCATCGAAGGTGCGATCGACCTGTATCGTGCCCAGTTCGACGCGGCTGCCGCGCAAGCTGCCGCGCAGACCAGTGAAGCGACAGTGTTGGCATAATCGCGGTCGAGAGTCGATAGACTTTCCCGCACCCGCCTGGTAACGGATTACCCGGCGGCACTTGGGCCTATAGCTCAGCGGTTAGAGCACGCGACTCATAATCGCTTGGTCCTCGGTTCAAATCCGAGTAGGCCCACCATTTGACGCGTAGAGTTCCGCGTCTGAGGTTGAGACGGTTTCCCGGTTGCCGTACTCCCTCGCCCTCCTGGAGTTTAACCAGGAGGGCCATCTTCCCCCAATACCCCCGACCGTCTACGGGTCGTCATACC
>Ga0315271_10002341_pt1 | contig 11864 bp, 11 predicted proteins | sample C3_top_MG_FD_204664 | JGI IMG/M metagenome (GOLD analysis project Ga0315271, IMG submission 204664) | Sediment microbial communities from Yellowstone Lake, YNP, Wyoming, USA - C3_top | ecosystem: Environmental > Aquatic > Freshwater > Lake > Sediment | place: USA: Wyoming | collected 2017-08-01
CGCGCTCGGGCTGGCCCACGCTGGCGGGCCTCATCCGCCAGGAGCAGGAGTTCGGCCGCTCCTTCGGCGACGGTCAGATACCCACCGCGTGCCGGGGTGACGTCGGCTACTGGAAGGTGCTGTCGGGCGGCGGCGACGAGTACGTCGTCCGCGCCGCAGTCCTCGAGACCGTGGACCACGGGCGCTGGGACCCTGCTCGGCACGGACTCACGGACACGGGCAGCGTCTCCTACGACGAGGCGTCGGCCGACGACTTCACCTTGCGCCGCTCCGGCGGTGTGTGGAAGGTGATCGAGATCCACGGCACGGGCCTGACGTTCACCCGTGGAGGCATCGGTCTGCACCCGGACAGCGCCTGAGCCCTCCGGCGGCGCGGATGACCGGAGCGGGGTAGAATACCCCCCGACAGAGCAGACCGGTGGTGCGGACACCCGTCAGCAACCCAAGCGCCAGGCCCGCGCGGTGAGCTCCCAGAGGAGCCGCCCCGCGCGGGTGACGAGGCGGAGGTTCATCGAAAGACTCGGCGGATGCCTCCCGGCTTGGCACAGTCGTCATCGCGTCGACAAATCCCGCCGGTAACGGCGGAGACAAAGCGACCCGAGGGTGCCGTCCGCAGCCTGCCCATCTGCGCCCTGCTCTACGGAAGGGAGCACGCATGTGCGGCATCGTAGGCTACGTCGGGCGACGTCCCGGCAAGCCCATCATCCTTGACGGCCTCAAGCGCCTGGAGTACCGCGGGTACGACTCGGCCGGCATCGCCCTGATCGAGCCCGGAGGCATCGAGACGGTGCGCGCCGTCGGCAACCTCGACGCGCTCTTCGCGGCGGCCGGTGAGAACGGGTCCGAGGCGCGCGTCGGTCTCGGCCACACACGCTGGGCGACGCACGGCAGGCCCAGCGAGGAGAACGCCCACCCGCACGCAGACTGCAGCGGCCGGATCTCCATCGTCGTCAACGGCATCGTCGAGAACTACAAGGAGCTTCGCGACCAGCTTGCCAAGCGCGGCCACGTGTTCGGCAGCGAGACGGACGCGGAGGTCGTGGTGCACCTGATCGAGGAGCACATCGCCGGCGGGCTGACCGAGGCTGTCCGCACCGCCGTCGGCTCCCTCCAGGGGCACTACGCGTTCTGCGCGATCTCCGCCGACGAGCCCGACATCGTGGTCGGGACGCGCAACGAGTGCCCGCTGGTCGTGGGCGTCGGTGACGACGAGATGTTCTTCGCCTCCGCGATCCCCGCGTTCCTGGCCCACACGAGCAAGGTGGTCGTGCTCGAAGACGGCGACGTCGTCACGCTCCGCGCCGGCGGGGCGGAGTTCTGCGACGCCGAGGGCTGTGCGCTGCTCCGAGAAGAGACCATCGTCCCCTGGGACGACGACGCCGCGGAGAAGGGCGGCTTCGAGACGTTCATGCTCAAGGAGATCCACGAGCAGCCCGCGGCCCTGCGCGACACGCTCGCGGGGCGCCTGGGTGAGGACGGCGTCGTCGACCTCTCGGAGGTCGGGCTGGACGACGAGATGCTGCGCCGCCTGCGTCGCGTCTTCATCGTCGCCTGCGGCACCTCCTACCACGCCGGGCTGATCGTCAGCTACGCGATCGAGCAGCTGGCCCGCGTGCCGGTGCAGATCGACGTGGCCAGCGAGTTCCGCTACCGCGAGCCCGTGTTCGGCGCCGACACCCTGGTCATCGGCATCACGCAGTCGGGTGAGACCGCGGACACGCTGGCGGCGATGCGCCTGGCGCGAGAGGCCGGTTCGCCGGTGCTCGCGCTCACCAACCTCATGGGCAGCCAGGCCACGCGCGACGCCGACTACGTGCTGTACACGCGCGCCGGGCTGGAGGTCGGGGTGGCGGCGACCAAGACGCACACCGCCCAGGTCGCCGCCATGCTCCTGCTCGCGCTTCGCCTCGCGTGGGCGCGCGGGGTCATGCCCGAGGCCGAGCTCAAGCGCCTCGGGCACGAACTGCGCGCCGTCCCCGAGCTCGCCGAGCAGCTGCTGGCGCGGCCGAGCGCCATCGAGGACATCGCCCGGCGCTACCACGACGAGCGGTTCTTCCTCTACCTGGGGCGCGGCATGGGCTTCGCCGTGTGCCTCGAGGGGGCGCTCAAGCTCAAGGAGATCAGCTACATCCCGACCGAGGCCTACGCCGCGGGGGAGATGAAGCACGGGCCGATCGCCCTGCTCGACAACGAGTCGCCGGTCGTCGTGGTCGCCGACGACAGTCCCATCTTTCCGAAGCTGGTGAGCAACATCGAAGAGGTACGGGCGCGAGGCGCCGACGTGATCGCGGTGGCCACCGACGGCAACGAGGTGATCGGCGACCTCTCGCGCGACGTGCTGTGGGTGCCGAAGTGCGATCATCATCTCGCGCCGATCCTCACGGTGATCCCGCTGCAGCTGCTCGCGTACCACATCGCCGGTATCAAGGGGCTGAACGTCGACCAGCCGCGGAATCTGGCCAAGACCGTGACCGTCGAGTAGTCGCCGGCGTGGGGCCGCTGTCCTCATGCGACCGCGGCCTCACCTGTCCGCGGCCTCCCTCGTCCGCCGCGCGCCCGGGTGTGTCCGTCTGGGTCAAGCACCGACAGGCGTACGTCCAAGCACCCCATGGAGTGTCCGGACGTACGCCTGAACGTACCTGGCCGGAAGGCACACCTTGCCTGCGCCGGCGCGCGGGGGGCGCACGCGCCTGCGCGGGGAGCTCGGGCGAGCCGGCGGATAGAATGGCGGGATGAGCGATACGCGCACAGACGGGGCGGGCGGGGCGACGGGGTTCCCCCGGATCCCGCCCGGCGGCCTGCTCTTCGGCCTCGGCATCGACGTCACGGAGGCCGCTCGCATCCGCAGGCTGCTCGAGCGGCTGCCGCGCGCCTACGAGCGGCTCTTCAGCGAGCAGGAGCGCGCCTACTGTGACCGCTTCTCGGACCCGTGGCTGCGCTACGCCGCCCGTTTCGCCGCCAAGGAGGCGGTCGGCAAGGCGCTCGGAATCGGTATCATCGGGTTCGTCTGGCGCGACATCGAGGTACTGTCGGGTGGGAAGCCCCTCATCGCGCTGCACGGGGGCGTCGCCGACATCGCGGGGCGCCTGGGCGTGACGAGGGTCGAAGTCTCGCTGAGCCACACCGGCGGCATGGCCTACGCGGTCGCCGCCGCACTCAAGGAGGACGCGGATGGATGAGTCCCTGCTGCTGGGCCTGTACACCGCCGACGGCATGCAGAAGGTCGACGGCCTGGCCATCCACGGCATCGGCATCCCCGGCGGGCACCTCATGGAGCGTGCCGGCCTCGCCGTGGCGACCGAGATCCTCGAGCGCTACGCGCCCGAGGAGGCCGTGGTCTTCGCCGGCAAGGGCAACAACGGCGGGGACGGCTTCGTGGTCGCGCGCGAGCTCTTCGACGCCGGCGTCGAGGTCACGGTGTTCCTGCTGGCGCTCGCCGAGGAGTACAAGGGCGACGCGAAACTGAATCTGGACATCCTCGCCCATCTGGGCGTGGACGTGCGCCCCGCGACGGACGATGGCGGGGCGCTCAGCGAAGACTCGATGATGCTCACGGAGATGGCCGACGTCGTCGTCGACGCCGTCTTCGGCACCGGGTTCACCGGCGCGGCCAAGGGGCCCGCGGCCGAGGCCATCGAGCTGATGAACGAGGCTCCCGGCGTCGTGGTCAGCGTCGACATCATGAGCGGCGTCGGCGCGGACAACGGCTCCGTGCACGGGCCGGCCGTGGAGGCCGACCTCACGGTGACGCTGCACGCCGCCAAGGTCGGGCACTTCATCACGCCCGGTGGCGCGCTCTCGGGCGAGGTCGTGATCGCGCCCATCGGCATCCCGGCGCTGTGCGACCAGGACCCCGACGTCTGGATGCTGACGGAGGAGGGCATGGCCGCGCTGGTCGTGCCCAAGGGCTCGTTGGACCACAAGCGCTCGGTGGGCACCGTGCTCGTCGTCGGCGGGTCGAAGGGCATGACCGGGGCCGCGCACATGGCGGCCATGGCGGCGCTCCGCGCCGGGGCCGGGCTGGTGCACGCGGCTCTTCCGGAGGGCGCACACGGCCCCAAGCCCTATCCGGAGGTCATCACCGTGGGGGTGCCGGGCGGCGAGGGCCAGTTCGGGCTCGGCGCCCGCTCCGCCCTGTTCGACCAGGCGGCCCAGCTCAAGGCCGTCGTCGTCGGCCCGGGGTTCGGCCGCGCCGATGAGGCGAAGCTGCTCGTCCGCGAACTGCTCGGCGTCGACCGGCCGCTGCTGCTCGACGCCGACGGCCTGTACGCGCTCGGCGACAAGCTGGAACTACTCGCCGAGCGCCGGCAGCCTACGGTGATCACGCCACACGAGGGCGAGCTGGCCCGCCTGATCGGCCGCTCCGCGGCCGACGTCGCGGACCAGCGCCTGGAGTGCGCCAGGTCCGCCGCCAAGCGCGCCAACGTGACCGTCCTGCTGAAGGGCGAGGCGACGATCGTCGCCGACCCGACGGGGCGGGCCTACGTCGTCCCGACCGGCAACCCCGGCCTTGCCACGCCGGGCACCGGCGACGTCCTCAGCGGCGTCATCGGCGCCCAGCTCGCCAAGGGCCTGCCGGCCACCGACGCCGCCTGTCTCGGCGCCTACCTTCACGGTCTCGCCGCCGATCTGGCGGCCGCGGCGGTGGGCACCGAGGGCATGGTGGCGAGCGACCTGTTCCACTACCTGCCCGCCGCCGTGGAGCGGCTCAAGGCCGGTCCACAGGAGGAAAGCCATGAGCACGACCACTGACGCCAAGCCGGAGGGCGAGCCGCTCGTCCGCGACATCATGACCACGCCGGTCATCACCGTACCTCCGGCGATGACGGTGAAGGAGCTCGCCGCCCTGTTCCGCGACAAGCGGATCGGCGGCGTACCCGTCGTCGACGAGGACAGACTGGTCGGGATCGTCACTGAGGGCGACCTCATGGCGATGGACGCCGACATCCAGATGCCGCACTACTTCGAGCTCTTCGACAGCATCATCTACCTGGGCAGCCAGAAGAAGTTCAAGGAGCAGCTCGAGAAGGCGTCCGCGGCGACGGTCGAGCAGCTCATGACCGACGACGTGAAGTCGGTGGCGCCGGACGACGAAGCCCGCGTTGCCGCCACCCTGATGCACAAACACAAGTTCGACCGCGTACCTGTGGTGGAAGGCGAGGCCGTCATCGGGATCGTCACCCGTCACGACATCATGAAGATCCTGGGGCTCTGAGTGCTGGCGGGACGACACCGCGCCGTCGCCGAGGTCGACCTCGAGGCGATCCGCCACAACGTCCGCCGTCTCATGCGCGATCTTCCCGACGGCGCCGTCCACTGCGCCGTCGTCAAGGCCAACGGCTACGGCCACGGTGCGGTCCCTACGGCGCGCGCCGCGCTCGAGGCCGGGTCCACCTGGCTCGGCGTGGCGACGGCGCCCGAGGCCCAGGAGCTGCGTGAGGCAGGGTTCACCGCGCCGATCCTGATCTTCGGCCCGCTCACGGGGACCGGTCTTGCGCGAGCCGCGGCGGCCGGCGCCGAGGTCGTCGGCTGGTCGGCGCCCTTCGTCGCCGAGGCCGCCCGGATCGGCGCCCGGGTGCACGTCAAGTTCGACACCGGCATGGGCCGGCTCGGCGTGCGGGCGCACGAGGTCCGTACGTTGTGCGAGCAGGCAGACGCCGGCGGCGTGCTGTCCGGCCTCATGAGCCACTTCGCCACCGCCGACGAGGCCGACACGACCTTCTTCGAGCAGCAACTGGGCCGGTTCGGCAAGCTGGCCGGGGAGCTCAAGGAGCAGTACCCCGGCCTGCTCTGCCACACGGCCAACAGCGCGGCGACGCTGCGCGGGCCGCGCGCCCACTTCGACATGGTGCGCACCGGCATCGCCATGTACGGCCTCGCGCCGGCCAACGACGACCCGTTCAAGGACGGCCTGCGGCCGGCGATGAAGTTCGTCTCGTACGTCGCCGGCGTCCGCGACATCGTGCCCGGCGAGTCGGTGGGCTACGGCCGGACCTTCTACGCGGTGGAGTTGACGCGCACCGCCATCGTACCCGTCGGCTACGCGGACGGCGTGCGCCGCGCGCTCAGCAACCGCGCCGAGGTGCTCATCGCCGGCCGGCGCTGCCCGATCATCGGCCGCATCAGCATGGACCAGATGACGGTGCGGCTGCCGGACGACTGGGGCGGGCCGGGCGACGAGGTCGTACTCTTCGGTCCGGCCGGGGACGGCGTGGTCGGCGGATCCTCGGTCGTCTGGACCGAGCCCGACGGACCCCGCCGGGACGCCCCCGAGACGCCGCGCATCCTCTGCGAGGAGATGGCCCGCATGCTCGGCACCATCAACTACGAGATCGCCTGCGACGTGGCGCCGCGGGTGCATCGCCGCTATCGCGGCGAGACTCCCGCAGCCTGACGCACGTGGCCCGCTACGCAGACACACCACCGACGTCCGACGCGGTCACCAGGGCCGCCCTTGCTGCGCTCGGCCCTGGTGAGGCCGGCTGGCTGGTCGGCGGCTGCCTGCGCGACGAACTGCTCGGGCGACGCGTCCGCGACATCGACATCGCCGTCGACGGCAGCCCGGAGGCGCTGGCGCGTTCCCTCGCCGACCGGCTCGACGGCGGCGTCTACGCGACATCCGACGCGTTCGGCACCTGGCGCGTGGTGATCGGCGACCTGCACATCGACGTCGCCGCCCTGCGCGGCGGGCCGCCCGGTGGACCGCCGGACCCGGAGACGCGCGCCCTCCGCCTGGAGGCGGACCTCCGGGCGCGCGACGTCACCGTGGACGCGCTCGCGCGGCCGCTGGACGGCCACGACATCGTCGATCCGCTGAGTGGTCTCGACGACCTCGCGGCCAGTCGCCTGCGCCTGTGCTCGCCGGCCTCGCTCGACGACGACCCGCTGCGCGTGCTGCGCCTCGCGCGCCTCGCTCGCGTGTTCGATCTTCTGCCGGACGCGGCGGCCACAGAGGCGGCCATCCGCGCCGCGTCCGGCCTCTCTCGCGTGAGCGGCGAGCGCATCCGCGACGAGCTCTGCGCGCTCCTCGGTACGCGCGCCGCACCGCTCGCGTTCCGCGACCTCGCGGTGTGGGGCGCGCTCGCGGTGATCCTCCCCGAGGTCGATCGCCTGCGCGGCGTCGAGCAGAACCCGTACCACCATCTCGACGTCTTCGAGCACACGCTGGAGGCGCTCACCTACATCGTCGGCGTGGTCGCTCAGCTTGGGGGACGCCGGTTCCTCACCACGCCCGCCGAGGCCGGCCTGCCCGGCGTCGAGCCGCTCGTGCCCGTCGCTTGGGCGGTGCTGCTGCACGACATCGGCAAGCCCGTCGTCCGCGTCGTCGACGAGCAAGGCCGCGTGATCTTCTGGCACCACGACGAGACCGGCCGCAAGATGGTCGCGGACATCGGCCGGCGCTTCAACTTCAGCAACCGCTTCATCGAGTACTGCGGCACCCTGGTCCGCCAGCACCTGCGGCTCGGGTTCCTGACGCGCGAGCAGCCGCTGACGCGTCGGGCCCTGGCCCGCTACCGGCGCGACGTCAGCCCTTGGGTGTTCGAGTCCGTGGTCGTCTCGCTCTGCGACCGTCTCGCCACGCGTGGTGAGAAGACGTCGCTCGAGTCCATGGCCCGTCACTATCGCCTGGCGCGCACCGTCTGGACGGCGGTGAGCAAGTCGCCGGCGCCGCAGCTCCTGAGCGGTGGGGACGTCATGGACCTGCTCGGCATCGAGCCGGGCCCCGCTGTGGGCCAGGCCCTGGACGCGCTCGAAGAAGAGATCGAGGCAGGCGAAGTCACCGATACGGACGGCGCCCGGGCGTTCCTGCAGGAGTGGTGGCGCCGCGACGAGGCCCCTCCAGCGCCCGATGCCTGAACTCCCCGAGGTCGAGACCGTCCGGCGGCGCCTGCTCACGTGCCTGCCGGGGCTGCTGCTGCGGGACGTCGTCGTGAACGACTGGACCGTCAGCGTGCAGACGGAACAGGAACTGAACGAGTACCTGGCCGGGCGCCGGGTCACCGGACTGCGGCGGCGCGGGAAGTACCTGCTGGTCGACTTCGGCGCCGTGGATGGGCCGGCCGGGCAGGGCTTCGCCGGCCCGGCCGGGCAAGGCGTCGCCGGCCCGGCGCATTACGCCTACGCCGGCCCCTCCGTGGCCGTCGTCCACCTGCGCATGACCGGCCAACTCCTGTTCCGGCCCGAGCCGGGCGAGCGGCCGGCGCGCTTTCTGTGGAACCTCGAGCCGGCCACCACGCTGCACTTCCAAGACGTGCGCCGGTTCGGCCGCTTGTGGGCTCTCGAGCCGGCGGCCGAGGACGAGTTCTTCGTCTCGCGTGGGATGGGCCCGGAGCCCTTCGGGCCGGAGTTCACGCTCGAGTACCTGCGCGGCGCGCTGCGGGACAGGCGCGCGCCGCTCAAGGCGTTCCTGCTGGACCAGCGGCGGATCGCCGGCGTGGGCAACATCTACGCCGACGAGGCGCTGTTCCGCGCCCGCCTGCACCCGCTGCGCGCAGCAGGGAGCGTCGGGCCGCGTGAGGCGCAGCGCTTGCACGCGGCCGTCCTCGAGACCCTCCAGGCGGGCATCGACCACGAGGGCTCCAGCATCGAGAGCTTCATCGACCCGGCGGGACAGCGCGGCAGCTTCCAGGAGATCCTGAACGTCTACCAGCGCACCGGCGAGCCCTGCCGGTCGTGCGGGACGATCGTCGAGCGCACCGTCGTCGGCGGACGCGGCACCCACTACTGCCCTCAGTGCCAGCCACGGCGCGGCGGCATGGCGCCCGGCTCTCGCCGCCGCGTGGGCGGCACCGTCCCGCCGCGCTCCGCCAAGCCGGCCGACTGGGAGGCGCCGGACCGGTGAGCGACCGGGCGCCGGCCCAACCGTCCGCGGCGGAGGGCGGCCGCTCGTCCTCTCAGCCGCGCCTCTACATCGTGCTCACCCGCGTGCCGCGCCGCTCCAGGCTCGCCGTCGGCTCCCTCGGGACGGTGACGTTGGAGCGTGGCTGGTACGGCTACGTGGGGAGCGCCGCGCGGGCGAGGGACGCGCGCGTGGCGCGCCACCTCGCTCACAAGAAGCCGCTCCGCTGGCATGCCGACTACCTCTTCTGCGCGTTCCCGGCAGAGCGCGCCTGGCTGGTCGACGGCGCGAGCGGCGAGTGCGAGCTGGCCGGCGCGCTGGAGGCGCTGCCCGGCGCGGAACGGCTGCCGCGCCGCTTCGGCGCCGGCGACTGTCGCTGCGCCGGCCACCTCGTACGCTTCGCGCGCCGGCCCCTGCACCGCGACCTCGTGGCCGCGGCGCACGCCGCCGGCGCGCCGGAGAAAGGGGCGGTACGAGCCTTCGGCCGCCGCCCCGCCTCCCCCGCCCGTCATCGCCCTGCGTAGGAAGGGGCTTCCCGGTCCTTACCTAGGTATCTGGGTACGGATACCTAGTACATCCGTCTAGCCGAGCCCAGAAATCTGCTCAAGCCCTAGGTATCCCTGCCGATACAGGGTCTCGCACGGGATGTTGCCCAACATGGCGACGCCCGGGTTTGGGACCAGCAAATCGGTAAGGGATCGGCCCCCGCATCTCTTCGGGGAGAGGCCGACCGAAGGGCACTCGCACCAAGCGAGTGAGGCACAAGACGGAGGAAAGACATGAAGCGCTTCAAGGTCCTGTTCGGCAATCGGCGCATGATGGTACTGCTCACACTCGCGGTTCTCGTGCTCGCGGCCACGGCTCTGATCGCATCGAGCGCGAGCTTCACGGCCACGTCGGCCAACCCGGACAACGTGTTCACGGCCGGCACGCTCTCCATCACCAACGACAAGGACACCGGGGCCGTTGCTCCTTTCACCCACAACATGGTCTTTTCCGTCGATGGCATGGCGCCCGGCCAGAAGGAGCACGCGGACGTCACGATCGGCAACGGCGGTAGCGTGAGCGGTCTGTTCACTCTCGTCAGCGATGCGTCTGGCAGCGCCGACCCCGGCTTTGCTCACTACCTGCATCTCAACATCGTCGAGAGCGGCACCGGCGACGAGATCTATGACGGCGCCCTCGACGGCTTCACGACCGCCAAGGATCTCAACGGCGGCCTCTCGTGGGCGCCCGGCACGGCCAACAACCACACCTACACCGTCACCGTCAACTTCCCGAACGGTGCGGAGGGTGCCGACAACACCTACATGGGCGACAGCGCGACGCTCGCCCTGAGCTGGAAGGCCGTCAGCGACTGATTGCCTGACCTAATCGACCCCTTGGGGCGGGGCCGGGCCGGCGGCCTGGCCCCGCCCCTTTCGCAAGTCCTCTGAGAACGACACCAAAGGAGCACCGCGTGACCGCCAAGCACCTGACGACGACGAAGGCCGGCAAGGCCCTCCTCTCGCTGGTCGTTCTGGCACTGCTCGCGGTGGCGCTCCAGTCGCTGGTCTTCTCCAACGCGAGCTTCGTCTCCGGGAGTGCCAATCCCGGCAACAGCTTCACCGCCGGCTCGCTGTCGCACACGAACTCCAGGGCCGACCAGGTCGTGCTCGATGCCTCGTATCTGCGTCCCGGCCTCAGCAAGAACGGCTCGCTGACGATCACCGGCGGCGGCAGTCTCACCGGTGTCTACACACTCACGAAGGCGAGCCTGACCGACACGTCGTCCTCGCTCGCTCTCTCCAACACGCTGACGCTGACGATTCAGGACGTGACCAGCACGACCACGCTGTACAGAGGCACGGTGGCCGCCTTCACCTCCTGCTCCCTCGGCAGCATCGCGGCAGGCGATGTGCGGACGTACCGGTTCACGCTGCTCTATCCAGCTGCGAGCGCCAACAGCGCTTTGGACGGCGCCACCATGGCGCTCGGGCTGACGTTCACGGGGGTCACGCCGTGAAGTCGCTCCTCGGCAAGGTCGCGACCGGGCTCTGTGTGGCCGCGCTCGTCTTCGTCGTCGCGGCCATCGTCATCCCCGGCCTGCTCGGCCTGCAGCGCTACGTGATCACCGGCGGGTCGATGACCGGCACGATCCCGAAGGGCGCGGTCATCTACTCGAGGATCACACCGGTCGCGCAGCTCAAGGTCGGCGACATCATCACGTTCAATCCGCCCGGCGTGTCGGGCGCTGTGACGCACCGTATCGTCGCGGTCGAGACCGGCCCCGATGGCCGTCCTGCCTTCCAGACCAAGGGCGACTTCAACGAGACCGCGGATCCCTGGAATCCAGTCACGCTGAACGAGCCGCAGCAGGCGCGATATGTATTCCAGGTGCCGGTGCTCGGCTACGTGCTGGCGGCGTTGAGCATGCGGACGGTGCGGATCGCCCTCATCGGCCTGCCCGCTGTCCTCATCGCCCTCTCGCTGCTCTGGTCGCTGTGGCGCGAGGCCGGCGAGGAAGTCGCGCGGCGGATCGAGGACGACGGCCTGCCGCACGACGCGAGGGGCAGGGCGTGAGGCGCCGCCGTTTGCTGGCGCTCGCAGCCGTCGTGCTGGCCGTTGCGGCGCTTGCCGGCTTCGCCGGGCGGACGCGCCCGTCCGCCGCGACGTTCACGACGAGCAGCCAGAGCGACGTGACGGCGTCGGTCGACACCGTCAGCAACTGGCTGCACCTCTACTCGGAGGGCGCGGACCCGAACAAGGATACGGGGTACGCCCTCATGCGCCTGATCAACGGCGTCCCGGGTCCGCTGGCGGCCATCGGCCTGGACGCCGCCATCGCCGTCGACCTCGGCGACTTCCCAGACAAGAACAAGACGTACGCCTTCACCCGGGTCTTCTCCCTCCGGACGCCCGACGTGTTCCCGGACAAGACGGTCGGGCAGATCACCGTGACCATGGCTGTCCTGCCCGACCCGGACTCCGGCGACAACATGCTCCAGGGCGCCAGCCTGACGCCGTTCGGACAGATCAACGGCGG
>Ga0315271_10002342_pt1 | contig 11863 bp, 7 predicted proteins | sample C3_top_MG_FD_204664 | JGI IMG/M metagenome (GOLD analysis project Ga0315271, IMG submission 204664) | Sediment microbial communities from Yellowstone Lake, YNP, Wyoming, USA - C3_top | ecosystem: Environmental > Aquatic > Freshwater > Lake > Sediment | place: USA: Wyoming | collected 2017-08-01
GACGACCGACGGGGCGCCACTGGGCAGCGGCAATGGCGTCTCGCCGCTGAATGGCGGTCGCGGCAGCGGGCCCTTGTCGGAGGGCGCCGCGCCGTTGGGGCCGAGTGCCGCCTCCGCGGATGCCGCCGCGCTGGCCTGCGCCACGTTCGACCCGGCGGCGGACCCGGCCGATCCCGCGGACCCTACGCCGAGATTGAGCGCCCCGCTCAGCCCGCCGCCCAGCAGCAGGCCCGCGAGGCCCAGGGCGGCGAGCGAGGCGGCGAGGGGCCCGGCGGCCGAGCGGGCGCCCGAGAGCGGGGCGAGGAGCCGGCGCCAGCCGGCCGGGCGGCGGAGCGACTCGGCCTGCTCGGCCGTGAGGCGGAAGTCGCGGGGGCGCGACGGCGCGGGGGCGGACGCGAGGGCCAGGGGCAGCGCGCGCAGGTCGCGGTGGAGGCGGGCGCAGTCGGGGCAGCCGGCCACCAGGGCCGCGGCGCGGGCCAGGTCGGCGCCCGACGCGTCGCCCGCCGCGTGGGCGGCGAGCAGGAGCGGGTCGTGCGCGGCGTGAAGGGTGGACATCGTGCTGCCCAGACGGCCCGCGGGAGCGCCGGGTTCCTGCGGGGTCCTGACCCGGGCTGATCGGGGCGCCTGTCCCGCGCCACCCGAGCGACCGACGGGTGCTCGACCCGCCGCTCCCAGGCGGGGCGCCTCGCTCGAGTCAGCCCGGAGCGCTATCGCCCGAGCCCGGGCCCGGCTGCCAGCAACTCACCGTGGTGTCGAAACCGAGGTCGGCGAGCGTGGGCGGCGCAGGAAACCCACGTTCGGCGCGCGAGCCAACGCTCGCGATGTCGCGATCCAACCCATATCTGTGTCAGGCCGCGAGCCGGCCGCCGGGGACGGCGCGCGCAGACGAGTTGGCGCGCCACCATAGCCCGAGTTGGGCGTCGAGGCCGCGGGGAGCGCGCGAGGCTAGACGAGCCGGCGCGCCGCGATGCGCAGGATGCCGAGCACGAGCCCGGCCATCAGCAGCGCGAACCCGAGCAGGACCAGCGGCGACGGGCCCGAGGAGGCCTGCGACGGCGCCGGCACGGCCGGGGCGGCGGACGGCGCCGGGCGGGCGGGCGCGAAGTTGGCCTCGCCCGAGCTCGCCGGTGCCGAGGTTGCGTCAGCGGTGCTGCCGCCGGTCGTCGTGGAGGTCTTGTCGCCCGGCGACGGGGCGATCGGTGCGCCAGTCGCCATCGGGGCCGCTGCCGACGGGGCGGCAGACGCGGCCGACGACACCACCGCAATCGGCCCTGACGAAGCCGCTGCGGAGGCTGCCGCTGAGGCCGCGGCGGACGGAGCCGTCGACGCCATCGCCCACTGCTCCGACGGCACCACGGCGGGACCGCCCGCGCCCGAGTTCGCGCCAGTCGCCGTGTCGAAGTTGCCGGTCGCGCCGCCGTTGGCCGCCGTCTCGCCGGACGAGGCCGCCTGCGGGGCGAGGGCCGAGGTCGCCGACCCGCCCGGGAAGCCGACGTTCAGCCCCGAGCCCAGCAGCAGGCCCGCGAGGCCCAGGGCGGCGAGCGAGGCGGCGAGGGGCCCGGCGGCCGAGCGGGCGCCCGAGAGCGGGGCGAGGAGCCGGCGCCAGCCGGCCGGGCGGCGGAGCGCCCCCGCCTGCTCCGGGGTGAGGCGGAAGTCGCGGGGGCGCGACGGGGCGGGGGCGGACGCGAGGGCCAGGGGCAGCGCGCGCAGGTCGCGGTGGAGGCGGGCGCACTCGGGGCAGGTCGCCACCAGGGCGGACGCGCGCTCGAGCTCCGCGCCCGACGCGTCGCCCGCCGCGTGGGCGGCGAGCAGGAGCGGGTCGTGCGCGGCGTGGAGGGAAGGAGCGGGCATCCTGGTCATCCCTCGTCCCCCCGGAAGAGGCTCATGGAGCCCGCCAGCCGGTCGCGCAGGGCGAGTCGGCCGCGGTGGATCCGCGACTTGACCGTTCCCAGCGACACGCCAGTGAGCTCGGCGATCTCCTGATAGTCGAAGCCTTCCACGTCGAACATGACGATCGCATGCCGCTGGTCGGGCGTGATGGCCGCGAGGGCCGCGTGGAGGACGCGACCCCGCTCGAGCCCGATCGCGGTGCGCTCCGGGTCGGCGTCAGGGCCGGCGGGCGGCTGCCACGAGTCATCCTCGAGCTCGGGGTACGGCTGGGCCGGCCGTCGCTTGCGGAGGCGCTGCTGGTCCATCGCCGCGTTGATCGCGATGCGGCTCAGCCACGAGCGGACGCTGCCGCCGCGGAAGGAGCGCAGGTTCCGGTAGGCGGAGAAGAATGCCTCTTGGACGGCATCGGATGCTTGGTCGCGGTCGGGCACCATGCGCACCACGAGGGCGAACAGGTGGTCCTGATAGAGCTCGACCAGCCCGTTGAAAGCGTCGAGTGAACCGTCCCGGGCCTGCTCGAGCAGGATCAGATCGCGGCGATGCGCCTGATCGACGGCGTCGACCTGCCGGACGGGCTCCACGACGGGTTCGACCCCCCTGATGGCGATGGTGAGGCGGGGCGAGTCTAGCATCGGGCTGTGGTGTCCCCGGAGTGCTGAACGGAACGCTGCTTGGGCATCGCCCTCTGAGACGCCGCTCCCCCGCCGCTGGTTCCCGCTCCGCTACGATGTCGCGGGGCGAAGTGGCGGAATGGCAGACGCGGCGGTCTCAAACACCGCTGGGGGCAACCTCATGTGGGTTCGAATCCCACCTTCGCTACCAGGCCGAGGCGGGCTGGATTCCCGGAACCAACGCGCGACTCGTAGCTCGCAGGGCTCTGACCCTGCGTGTGAGCGACGGGCGGCGCAACTCAGAGGAGTGGCCAGCGGACCTCGTCCCGGCGCGGCCCGACCCGAGCCGTGCGGTCAGCGCACGGTCAGCGTCGCCTGGTTCGAGGCCGCGGCGCACGTCGCGTTACCGTCGAAGCTGACCCCGATCCGATACGAGCCGAGCACGGACGGAGCGCGGACGCGGTAGCTGACCACGCCGTTCCTGTCCGTCACCCACTGCCCCAGGGGCGAGCCGTTGATCGTGATGGTGATGGGCATGCCCGCGATGACCTGACCGGATGGGTCCGAAAGCCTCGCCGAGAGGGTGATCCAGGCACCCGCCGCCACGCTCGTCGGCCCGGTGTACGTGAGAACAGTGGCGATCCTCGCGACCGTGAGCACGGCGCCCGTCGAGGTCGCGCCGTACGTCGCGTTGCCGCCGAAGGCAACCCCGATCTGAGACGAGCCGACCGCGGACGGAGCCGCGACCGTGACCGAGGCCACGCCGTTCCTGTTCGTCGTCGCGTGCGAGGTTCCGCCATTCAGGCCGAAGGCGATGTCCATGCCGCCCAGGCCTTGACCGGCCTGGGTCGTCAGCGTCGCCACGAGGGTGATCGCGGCGCCCGGCACGGCCGTTGTAGCGCCGACGTACCTGGCGACCGTGACGATCTTCGCGACCGTGAGCAGGGCGCTCGTTGAGGTCTCGCCGTACGTCGCGTCGCCGCCGAAGGCAACCCCGATCTGATACGAGCCGACCTCGGTCGGAGCCGCGACGGTGACCGAGGCCACGCCACTGTGGTCGGTGGTGACCTGCAAGGCGCCACCGTTGAGGCTGAAGACGACAGCTGTCTTGGACATGGCCGCACGCGCCGGGGTCGCAAGTCTCGCCGTGAGCGTGATCGTGGCGCCCGGTGTCGCCGTCCGCTGCCCCATGTACGTGAGGTCCGGAACGGGCTTGACGACCGTGAGCGTGCCAGCGACGTAGCTGATGTCATAGGTGGCATCGATCGCGCCGCTGCACGTGATCGGATAGGTGCCCAGCGGACTGCTCGCGGTGGCCGTGGTGGCGCAGGCGGGCTGCGTGGTCAGGCTGCCCGGGCCGTCAGCGTTGATCCACCCGCTGCCGGTCCACGTCAGCGGCGGGACCCGCCCGCCGAGGGTCATGACTGTGTCGTCGGCCGTGATGGTGAGCGGTGCCGGGCTCACAGTGAGCAGGGTCGTGCCGCTGCGCACACCGAGTGTGGCGCCAATGGTGCTTGTGCCCGGGCTCACGCCGTCGGCGCGACCGTCGGCGGCGATCGTGGCGACCGCCGCAGTGTCCGAGGCCCACGTGACGGACGCGGTCAGATCCTTGGTCGAGCCGTCGGTGTAATAGCCGGTGGCGCTGAACTGCTCGTCCGTGCCGACCACAATGGTCGGGTCCGCCGGGCTGACGACGATCTGGGTCAGCTTCGGAGCGACCAGCGCGAGGCTGAACCAGCCTCCGGCCGCGACCGCGATGACACCCGAGAGGCCGGCCGGAACGTTCGCCTGACCGTCGGTGTTCAAGCCCCAGGCGACGACCGCGCCGTCAGACTTCAAGGCGAGGGCGTGATACGACATCGAGGAGATGGCCACGACATCCGACAGCCCAGCCGGGACGTCCGTCTGACCGTCGGTGTTCAAGCCCCAGCCGACGACCGTGCCGTCCGACTTGAGGGCGAGACTGTGCATGTCGCCTGCGGCGACCGCGACGACTCCGGTGAGGCCAGCCGGCACGTTGGTCTGGCCGTACCCATTCAAGCCCCAGGCGACGACCGTGCCGTCCGACTTCAAGGCGAGCCCGTGGGCGCCTCCCGCGGAGATCGCGACGACGTCGGACAGGCTGGCCGGGACGGTCGTCTGCCCGAACGTGTTGTCGCCCCAGGCGACGACCGTGCCGTCCGACTTGAGGGCGAGGCTGTACGAGGCTCCGACACGGATTGCGACGACGCCTGAGAGGCCGGCCGGGACAGTCGTCTGGCCGTTGCCGTCGTAGCCCCACGCGACGACCGTGCCGTCCGACTTGAGGGCGAGCGTGTGCATGCCGCCGGCCGCGATCGCGACGACGCCCGAGAGGCCAGCCGGGACCGACGCCTGGCCGAACTCGTTGTTGCCCCAGGCGACGACCGTACCGTTGGACTTGAGCGCGACGGCGTCCGTGCCCGCCGCGGCGATTGCCGTGACGCTCGTGAGTCCGTCCGGCACCGTCGTCTCGCCGTAGCTGTTGTTGCCCCAAGCCACGACCGTCCCGGTCGGAGGGGCGGCGACGCTCGGCGCGGCCGCCGGCCCGGCTGAGACAGCGCAGAACCCGGCGAGCAGGAGCATCGCCGGGGTCAGTCGGAAGAACCGGGCCGCTGCCCGCGGCAACCTCGTCATGCGCGCCTCATGACCAGGCATCGGCATCTTCATCGCGCTCACGGAACCCTCCTTGCGGCATGGGTCGCCAGCGGCTCGGCGCGGTCCGGGCGGCCATGAGTTGGGCCGCGCGTCGATGCCTTCCGCGCACAGTAGGCGCGCCCGGCGCGCGTGGCCACAAGAGCCGCAGGGCGAAGCTTCCCGGGCCGAGCGGCTGGAAGGGCGGCTGGAAGGAGGGGAACCCAACGGTCGCTCAGCCTGCGCTGGAACGAAGTGCCCTCGACCGGCTCGCAGACGGGCGCGACGGCCCAGCACTGCGACCGTCAATGCTGCGCGAGCGAGCTCAGAGGCGGCCGAGCAGCAGCTTGGCCATCTCGGCGCTCTCGGACGCGAGCAGCGCGCGGTCATAGTCACCCACCCAGACGCCGCCGACCACCAAGTCGCCGCTGCCGACCTTCGCGTGGATGAACCCTCCGACGCTGTAGGCCTCGGTGCCGAGGCCGTCGACCTTCACCACGCCGGAACCAAAGAGCTTCTTCGCCGTGTCGTACGGGCTGAAGGAGTCGCCGAACGAGACCGCGAACTCACCGGCCGCCACGGACGTCCCGGCCTTGGCCTTGCCCTCGATCTCAAAGCGGCAGGCGCCGTTCTCGTCCAGCCCCAAAGCCTTGACACTGCCGCCGTAGACCGAGGTGACGTCCGCCAGTGTCACGAGCTTGCACGGATCGGCCGGGAACGTGCCGCCACCGGTCGCGGGCTGGGCAGACGCCGCCGCGGACGCAGCCGCGGATGCAGGGGGCGCGCTCGACGCCTGAGCAGCGGACGAGACCGGCTGGCTCGTCGAACCAGCACCGGAACTGGGCGTCGCACTCCCACCGCCGGAGCAGCCGGCGAGCAGGACCAACGCCGCGACGAGCGTCACGACGCCTGAAGGTGCGTAGCGCATGGGGATCCCTCGAGAGCAGGTGGCGGGTCTCGTCGACCAGGACCCGTCGGCGGAGTGTCTGCGGGCGAGCGCGGGTGACGCAATGGCTGTTTGGGCAGACTTGGCCCCGGTAGGCTTGTGTCGTGCCCGACCAGATCCCCGATTTCGACCTGTACGCGGAACTCGAGGTCAGCGAGCGCGCCTCGGTCGAGACCATCGGGGCCGCGTACCGATCCCTCCAGCTGCGCAACCACCCCGACCGTGCCGGGGCGGGGGCTGGCGACCGGGCGGTGCGGCTCAACATCGCGCGGGACTGGCTGACCGACCCTGAGCGGCGGGCCCGGTACGACGCGCATCTCGCCGAGCGCCGCCGCGGTGCCGTGGACGAGGACGACGAGCCGGACGAACTCAACGACGAGGACGAGTTCGACGAGCCGGACGACGATCTCGACGCGCCTGCGGACGGCGACGAGGACGCGGAGGACGCAGGCCGCCCCGACGGCGGCGGCCTTGGCCCCCTGCATCTGGTCCGGCACCACCTGCGGATCGACGTGCGCCGCCTCGGACGCATCTGGTTCGTCGGGCTTGCGGTGATCGGCGTCGTCGCGCTCGTGCCGCCCGTCGCGAATGCCACGTGGCTCCGCGGCGCGATCGCCGCCTCGGCCGTTCTCGTGCTGGTCGTGCTCGGGCTCGGGATCGGCCGCTCGACCGAGGGCGCCGGCATGTCCGGGCTCATGGTGCGCTGGCTCGGCATGCTCATCGGCTGGCTGGCGCTCGCGGTCCTCGCAGTCGAGGGCGTCCAGGCGGTCGTCCAGCTCGTCGAGGGGCAGCGGACGCCCGCCGGCATCGAAGATCTGGCCGGGCCTGTGCTCGCGGCGACCGCGGTCCTCTCGCTGTTCGCGATCCGCCGACGCCACGGGCCGGTCGAGACGTCGGTGGACGAGTTCCTCGCGATGACCCCGACCGAGTTCGAGGCGGCGGTTGGACGCATCCTCGGGCGCCACGGCTACCGGCTGACGCTCACCGGCGGCCCTGGCGACCTCGCAGCGGACCTGATCGGCACCGACCCCGACGGCCGCCCCACGGTCGTCCAGTGCAAGCGGTACGCGCCCGGCCACCCGGTCGGCTCGCGTGACGTGCAGCTCCTCATGGCCCTCGGCGTCCGCCACCACAAGGCCGAGCGGCTGGTGCTCGTGACCACGTCGGACTTCACGGACCCCGCGCGCGACCTCGCCGACGAGCAAGGCGTGGACCTGATCAGCGGCGAGGAGCTCGAGGACCTGACGCGCTGACCCTCAGAGGCCTCGAAGGCCGGGTTGGGTAGACTCATCCCTTCCACGAACGCGGAGACCAAATGAGCCTGTTCCAGTCCATGTTCGGCATCGGCGGCGGATCGTCGGGGGCCTCGCCCGAGGTGACCCCGATCGGCGATACGGAGTCCGTCCGGCGGATCGCCGCCCGTCTCGGCACGCTGCCGCCCGAGCGCGCCCGGTTCGTGGCTGCGTTCGCGTACCTGCTTGCGCGCGCCGCGCACGTAGACCTCACGATCTCCGATGCCGAGGCGACCGAGATGACGCGGATCGTCAGCGAGGCGGGCGGCCTCGACCCGGAGACGGCTGCGCTCGCGGTGGGGCTCGCCGGCGCGCGTGTCGAGGGGTACGGGGCCACGGACGACTACCTCGTCACCCGCGAGTTCAAGGCGATCTCCACGCCCGAGGAGCGCCAGAACCTCCTGCGCTGCTGCCTGCTCGTGGCCGCGGCCGACGCGGACATCGACGCCCGCGAGTCGTGGCTCGTCAATCGGATCGCCGAGGAGCTCGACGTGCCGCGGGCCGACCTCAACCGGATCCGCGAGGACTTCACCGACAAGATCGCGGGCCTGGCCGAACTGCGCCGGATGCGCGCTGCCGCGGAAGCCGAAGCGGCGGCTACGCCGAAGCCCGCGGCCGAGATGCCGGACGGCGCGCGCATCGAACAGATCTGGCTCGTCGAGGTGCCCTACACGCCCGAGGCCCCACAGCTTCGCCCGGCGCTCCGCCACGCGCACCTCGCCCGCATGATGCGGCTCAAGGTGCAGGACCGCGTCATCGAGGTGGGCGGCACGGCTGACTTCGCGAAGTCCGTGATCCTGGTCCGCGCCTCGGGCGAGGACGAGATCCGCCAGCTGATCGCTGAGGACGTCTACTCGACCGGGGGCGTCTGGGGCCCGCCCACGATGGTCGGCTACGGACGGCTCGTCCTCGGGGAGTAGCCGCCGCGGTGCGCGAGCGCACCACCCCCTGACGATCACCGAGGTCACGGCCCCCGCGCACGGCAGGGCCGTCATCAGCGGCAGCGCGATTGACTACACGCCGGTCGGCGGGTCCTTCGGCAGCGACGCGTTCGACTACACGATCAGCGACGGCCACGGCCACACGGCAACCGCGACCGTGTCCGTCACCATCACGCCCGACGCCACGCCACCGACTGTGGGACCGCTCACGGCCTCGGTCCCCGTCCAGACGATCGGGGTCTCGACCGTGCAGGCGCGCCTCGCCTGGACCGCGTTCGACACGTAAGCGCCGTTGACTTGACGCCCGGGAGCGAGCGCGGTCGCCTGGGGCGGCTCGTGGTCGCGAGTGAGCGACGCGCGCCTCTCGCGGGCCGCCTCCCGCCGCACCACGACCCGCGGTGCCAAGGCGACCTACACGTTCTCCGGTCGGACCATCCTGTGGGTCGCAACGCGCGGTCCGCACGGCGGGCGTGCCCAAGTCCGGATCGACGGCGTCTACATCGGCACCGTCGACCTCCACGTGGGCTCTACGTCCTTCCGGCGGACGGCGTTCGCCAGGACGCTCGCCAACGGCGGCACGCACCGGATCGAGCTCCGGGCGCTCGGCGACGGTTACGTGGACGTGGACGCCTTCGTGGTGCTGCCCTAGCCGGACGGGCCTAGCCGAGCGAAAGCTCGATCACCCCGTCGCCCACCCGACGGCGCACCTCAGCCTCGAGCTCCGAGTCGAAGGCCACGCCGCGAAGCTCCATTGGCAGTGCGGTTCCGCCAGGGGCCGGCACGTAGACGACCACGCGGGTCGCACCCGGACGCTCGCGCAGGACGGTCTTGAAGGCCTGCATCGCCGAGAGGACGCGCTCGGTGCCCGCCTCGCGGGCGAAGCGCACGCTGAGCACGGCGCCGGGCGACGCCTCCATCGGCCGTGATGGCGCCTGGGCCGCCGCAGCCGCGCGGGCGCGCAGCTCGTCGGGGAGGGCCGGCTCGTCGAGCTCGTCGGCCCCCGCGGCGCGCGCGAGGTCCGGTGACTCCTGGTAGGTCGGGACGGGCTCGGCGGGGGCGACGCGCGGCAGATTGGCAGGCACGGAGGCTGAGGCGGAAGGCCCGGGGTATACGGCCGGACGCGCGGGGGCGGTGGCCGGCGGGCGTGCCTGCGATACCGAGTCCTGCTGGCGCATCGGTGCCCCGGCGCCGGGCCCGACCGGCACCGGATCGCGGCGGGACTGGCCGTTGCCATTGCCGCCGCTGCCGTGCCCGCCGCCGCCGGGCCCACGCCGGGTCCGCTTGTCGAGCGCGCCGACCTCTTTGGCGAAGGCGTCGGGGCCGGCCTCGGCGACCTGGTCCCAGTCCCACACGGAGTCGGCGAGCAGGGACGCCTCCTCGCCGCGGTGGTCCACGCGACCCGCGACGAGCAGGATCGCCCCGTCGCGCCAGACGCCCATCGTCTGCTCGTACGTCTTGGGGAACACCACCACCTCGATGGTCCCCTGCAAGTCCTCGATCGTGACCACGGCCATCGTTGACTTGGTCTTGGTCAGCACCGACCGGATGCCGGTCACGATCCCGCCCAGCACCACGCGCTGGCCGTCGAGCGACTCGTCCCGCAGATCGCCCGAGTAGGCGGTGACGAACTGGCCCACGTGGTCGGCGACGGCGCCCATCGGGTGGTCGGAGAGGTAGAGCCCCATGAGCTCCTTCTCCCAGCGGAGGCGCTCGCGGACCGGCGTCTCGGACACGACCGGGAGCGCCTTCTCGAGCACCGAGCCCTGCTCGCTGCCCATATCGAACAGGCTCGTCTGGCCGGACACCCGGTCGCGCTGGGCGGCCTGGCCCGCGGCGAGCGCGTCATCGAGGCCCAGGAGCAGCTGCGCCGGATGGCCGAACGCGTTGAGCGCGCCCACCTTGATCAGCGCCTCGAAGACCTTTCGGTTTGCCAGCCGCACGTCCACGCGCGAGCACAGGTCGGTCAGGCTGCGGAACTCGCCGTCGGCCTCGCGCGAGTCGATGATCGACTGGATCGCGCTCTCGCCAACGTTCTTGACCGCGAGCAGCCCGAACCGGATGGCGTCGCCCTCGACAGTGAAGCCCACGTGGCTGCGGTGGACGTCCGGCGTTCGCACGTCGATCCCGAGGCGCCGGCACTCGGCGACTGCCGCGGCGACCTTCTCGGCGTTGTCGCCGAACGTGGACAGGACAGACGTCATGTATTCGACGGTGTAGTTCGCCTTGAGGTACGCGGTCTGGTAGGCGACGAGGCCATACGTCGTCGCGTGCGCCTTGTTGAACCCGTACCGCTCGAACGGCTCGAACGCCTTGAACACGGCGTCAATCGTGTCGGCGGAGACGCCGCGCTCGGCCGCCCGCTCGACGAAGGTCTCCTTCATCGACCGCAGCACCGACGACTTCTTCTTGCGGATGGCGTAGCCGAGCGTGTCCGCCTCGGGGCCCGAGAAGCCGCCGAGCGCCACGGCGGCTGCCATGATGTCCTCCTGGTACACGAACACGCCGAACGTCCGCTCGAGGAACGGCGCGAGCAGCGGGTGCAGGTACTCGACCTTCTCCTGACCGTGCTTGCGGCGGATGTACGTCGGGATGTTGTCCATGGGGCCCGGGCGGTAGAGCGCCACCATGGCCGCGAGATCGTAGACCGAGCTCGGGCGCAGCTCGCGGATGTAGCGGCGCATGCCCGCGAACTCGAGCTGGAAGACGCCCGTCGTCTCGCCCGAAGCGAGGAGATCGAACGTCTTCGCGTCATCGAGCGGGATCTGCTCGAGGTCGATGAGGGCGCCCCGGTTCTCCGCGATCAGCTCCACGGCGCGCCGCAGGATCGTGAGGTTGGACAGGCCCAGGAAGTCGAACTTGAGCAGGCCCAGCGCCTCGATGCCGTGCATCTCGTACTGGGTCATCAGCGCGTCCGAGTTGGTCGCCTTCTGGAGCGGCATCAGCTCGGTCAGCGGCTCGCGCGAGATCACGACGCCGGCCGCGTGGGTGGACGCGTTGCGCGCCACGCCCTCGAGCTGTTGCGCGAAGCCGATCAGCTTGCCGATCTGCGGATCGGCGTCGACCATCTCCTTGAGGGCGGGCGCCATCTCGAGCGCGTCCGCGAGCTTGATGCCGAGCTGGTTGGGGACGGCCTTGGCGATCTTGTCCACGTCGCCGTAGCCCATGCCCATGACGCGGCCGACGTCGCGGATGGCGGCGCGCGCGAGCATGGTGCCGAACGTGATGATCTGGGCGACGTGGTCCTGGCCGTACTTGCGGCTGACATAGTTGATGACCTCGCCGCGGCGCTCGTCCTCGAAGTCGATGTCGATGTCGGGCATCGTCACGCGGTCCGGGTTGAGGAACCGCTCGAACGGGAGCGCGTAGTGGATGGGGTCCACCGGCGTGATGCCCAGGGTGTACGTCACGATCGAGCCCGGTGCCGAGCCTCGGCAGGACGTCGCGATGCCGACGCTCTTCGCGTAGTTCACGAAGTCCGCCACGATCAGGAAGTACCCCGCGTACCCCATCTGCAGGATGATCCCGAGCTCG